>Ga0209370_1003201_pt1 | contig 10738 bp, 11 predicted proteins | sample AgamicAtPrz_FD_187164 | JGI IMG/M metagenome (GOLD analysis project Ga0209370, IMG submission 187164) | Agave microbial communities from Guanajuato, Mexico - At.P.rz (SPAdes) (version 2) | ecosystem: Host-associated > Plants > Phyllosphere > Phylloplane/Leaf | place: Guanajuato, Mexico... | reverse complement strand
CGCGACGCAGCCGGTCTTGCAGCGCCGTGCCGCTTATCAGGCATGTCAGTTCGCCGCATTCAGTCTCTTCTGGACAGTGACGCCGCTTTATCTTGCGGGGCCTAGCTTTGGGTTGGGTCCTAATGGAATCGCGCTTTTCGCCCTGGCCGGTGTTGCCGGCGCAATTGCTTCGCCCCTGGCTGGGCGCCTTTCTGACAAGGGGTTGGTGCGGCCGGCAACGGCATTCGGCCTTGTCAGTGTCGCGGCCGCTTTCCTGATGACTCTAATCTCCGAAGGTTCATCCCTTGCGCTCACGCTTTTGACGCTTGCGGCAATCCTGCTCGACTTCGGCGTCACCATGACGTTGGTGACGGGGCAGCGCTCGATTTATGAACTGGGCGCGGACTTGCGCAGCCGGCTCAACGGCCTGTTCATGGCAATCTTCTTCACTGGCGGCGCCATTGGCTCTGCCTTGGGTGCCTGGGCATTTGCCTCTGGTGGATGGTGGTTCGCTTCCATGACCGGCTTCGCACTGCCCGCCACAGCGGTCGCCATCTTCCTGACAGAGACCCGATCAGAACGGTGCTCGAAGAATTGAACGCGTCCGGCATCGCTTCCGTCATCGATCCGTGCGTCCGCAGCGATGTGGCGGCGAGGTAGTCTCTTTTGATGCTGCCCACGGATACAGCATCGGTGTCCACCGATGTGGCTTAGCGATGATCGTCAACGATCGTCGCTGAGCCCGCCTTGTGGCGCTTTACGGGAGGAGACCAACTCGAAGTTGATGGCGCGTTCGAGCTGCCAAGGTCCGCCTAGATATCTCCATAGATCTAGGCCTTCGAGCGTCAACGATCGTGATTTGAAATCGTGTGTCAGTTGCCGGTGCAAGGTGTCCGCGGCCGACCGCGAAACCTTGTTCTGGACAGTAATATGCGGGTGCCACCTCTGCATGTCCTGGCCGCCCAACCATGGCATGAACGCGCGCTTTAGTTCTGAATAAAGGTCTTCAAGAGCAGGACTTCTGATCGTAAACGCGACGCCCGCGCCCAGATGGCGGACGCTGGCCGCCTCCGCGCGGATCTGGTCACGCTTGGTGGCACCGGCCTGCAAAACTCCAACGATCCGCTCAAGGTGTTCGCCCGGCAGCCGATGAAACATCGTGAGGTGAGCGCGGAGGAAGTTTCGCTCCGAGGGAAAATGCGCGTTTCGAAGGCGATCGAAGATCTCAAGGTCTGTCTCCGCGATCCGGGCGGTGAGGATAAGCGGTTTGCGTGTCTTCAAGGCAAAATCCTGTCGATGCTGGGTAAAGTACTTCGCGAAGGCAGATTGCCGCGTTCGCCGCCCAACATTCGGCGCAAGCGCGACGGGCAGGTCCGATTACAGCAAGCTTTGCTGCTGCCCTGGCTCGGCGGCAGCGGTCGGTTGGAATTCACCGCGCCTTTGCAACTCGATCTGGGCGCTGAAGCGGATGTCGCTATCTTTATCGCGAAGAAATTCGGTGAGCTTCTCTGTACTAAGGCGATCCCATCCTTTCCCGCGATCAGGCCCGGAGGGCACGCGCGGTAACAAGCCCGGCTCGGCACTCCACGCTAGCAGCAGATCGAGCGAGGCAGCATTCAGTAGATCGCGCAGATGATGGGCCGTCACGTAGGCATCCGGCATGCCTCGATGGGCCGGAAGTCCTATCTCGTGAACGAGCCCTTCCGGCATACGCTGGTAGCGGAGCATCTGGTTGGAAAATCGTGTCAGATCAGGCCAAATCCTCAGCGCGCACTTCCAGGTACAAATCCAGGGCAAGCCGCCGGTGAGACGAGGTGTGCAATATCGTTGTTCGAAGGCTGCACGATGTGCGGCCAACGCGTCGATTCTGCCGTGCGGATGCAATACTTCTGGCGCCACATTTTTCCAGTAGGGCGCCCCGGCGACGTGCTCGTCGAGAATATGATGGATGGCCATCGTGTCGGGCGAAATCGGCCGACCCGGATTAACCATCAATGCGCCGCGTTCATCGTTGACAACCCAGCGTCCATTGCCTTCAAGGATCACGTCCTGCCACCCGATCTCGCAAACGTCGTTCGGACCGTTGCCGGCCGTTTCCAGATCGATGACGCGAACGCGCGATGTCGACAATGCCTGCTGTTCCTTCGCCCTACTGCGGCCACTGTGGCAGCGGTGCCCAATTATCTAGTGCCGAAAGGCCAAACCTGCCACTTCGAATGGCGTTTTGCAGAGTTGAACTGCTATCCTTGATGAGCTTGTTTGAACCTCTGGTTTCCCTTCGTATACTGTGCGTCATACTTTTTCCCGAAAGGCTACAGCGCCGGGTTGCGTGAGAAAGCCCAGACAGCATCTCGGTTAGTACACGTTACCATTCTGCTGAGTGATCATTTTCGTCAGCCGTGCCGCATCGTGCACGAGCGAAGTGAGCGGCATCCCACGGAGGGAGGGCCGGGGAGTTTCGCCGCGTTACGCTCTGCTCCGCCCGAGAGCGCGACGACCATGCTACTCCGCTCGGGCCACGCGACAACAAGAAGAGGTCGCGATAAGTTGCGTCGTCGTTTCAAACTCGCATTTCCGCCCGTTGCGCGCTCGGCTCGATAAGCGTGGCCAGTGCTGGCGTGGCATCACGTACGGAGTGCAATTTCATGCGTCGCTATCTATTCAACGTCAGCGCAGCCGGCGTCGTCGGCCGCGACGAAGTGGGCCGGATATTTTCATCGGACAGCCCTGCCGTTGCGTACGGACAACGCATTGTTGATGAACTGACCAAGGATGACGACTATCGCGACGCGGTCATTGATGTGGTCACTGCATCGGGGCGTGTGGTCGCACGACTACTATCGCACGAAGCGCCATTATTCCTTCGTATTAGCCAAGACCTGCGGCAAATCTCACTCCATTGAGCTTCCGCTCCGATAGCCTCGAGACGTAATTGCCATGGCCCTAGGTGAGCCGATACGCTCCTGTCATCGCCCGTGCGCCGCGACCGCCGGGCCCGCGCAATAGTCCTCATCAAGAAGGCGTTGCCGCTCGTTGAGGGAGATACACGGCGGTTTGCCACCTGGAAACAGCGCGTCACTCCGGCTGGGTCGTCAGGACGGGGTGAACCACTCGAGACCTTAGTGCCGCGGCAGAGCGTGCGGTTCATGGTTGCCCCCTGAGGCCACTTCAGCGATCCTGGTGGCGGTGCAGCCGTCGCCAGGCAAGAACATCTTCGTACGTCGCCTTGCCTGCGCGCGGACCATGGATGGTGACGGCGCGAGAAGCGGCCGCGACTGCGAAGTCAAGCGCCTCCTCGAAGCTCTGGTCCTGCGACAGGCACCAGGTGAGCGTTCCACCAAAGGTGTCGCCGGCACCGGTCACGTCGACGACTTTCAGGGTAAAGCCGGGCACGCGCAAGACCGTTTCATGGTCGCGAGCCTCCGCGCCGTCAGCGGCCAGGGTTCGCACCACGCGGTCGATTTGGTGCTCGCGCATCCAGTCGCCGATGAGGTTGATGTCATCGTGGCCGAAGGCGGTGTGGAAACCGATCTGGTTGAAGATGACGACAGCCGCTCCGGTCAGAGAGGGCATGTCCTCGGGCGTGCATCCGCCGACGTCGAGATCGAAGATCGCCCGGCGGCCGTTGGAACGCAGGTCCGTGAGGAGATCGGCTTGCTTCAGAACGCCGCCTTGCGTCTTGGCGTGCAGACGGCGGACGCGATAGAGCGTTGTGTAGAGGAAACCCGGCTGGCGCAACGCCTCCAGGCTGGCGCCTGAAAGCCACATCGGCTGCTCGCCCATCTCCACTGTGAGGACGATGTGCTCGCCCTCGACGAGGAAGATGAAGTTGCGCGATTCCGGAATGGACGGGTCGAACAGCATGTAATCGACGCCGACGCCATTCTGCCTGAGATCTGAGATCAGGCGCTCGGACAATGGGCTGTCGTTGAGCAATGATATGAACTGCGTATCGCCGCCAAGACCGGCGTGCACGACGGCAGCGTTGGCGATGGAGCCGCCGGCTTCCGCCGGAAGCTCCTTGACCATGCCCTTGTCGGCGCGGCCGGGCCAGCGGTCGGCGGTGTAGTATTCGTCGAGGGCGACATCGCCAATGAAAACTGCGGTCATAAGGTTAGTCCCGTGCCCGCTGCCGCCGACACCTTTATCGGAGCACCCGAGACTGCAACCCATGGGTTTTCGCCAAGGCCGCAGACGGCCATCCAGTAATAGAGTGCGGGGCCGGAAACGCCGCGGCAGGCATCGTGCCAGACATTGCGATTCATGACGACAGCCTGCCCGGGCGCTATGACGAAGGCTTCGACCTCGTCGCGATCAGGTGCTTCAGCATCCGACGCCGGCGCCACCGCAAGGACAACCGGTTCAGCGAGACAGAAGATCGCCTCTTCGGTCAGCGGGTGCCGCTCCATCGCGCTGCAGTCCCAGGGCGCTTGTCCGCCTCGGGTGATGCCAAGATGACCGCGGCCGTCAAGCAATGCCGTTTTCGTAAAGCCGTCGTTCCAGCCGTCGCCGACAGTCCAGACGACGTTGCTGTCCGTGTCGCCGGTCAGGTCGTATACCCTGCCGTAGCGGGAAAAGTTGTCCGGGGTCACCGGCCGGGCGTGTACGGTGTTCATGTCGCACTCCTGATCGCGCGCACGACCCGCATCAATCCTGAGACGTGGGCGGCTTCGACCCGGCCGGTGTCCTTGTGATCGTGCTTGAACCAGCTGCCGACGACGGCGCCGTCGGCCTGAGCCAATTGCTCGGTTGCGTTGGCTTCTGTGAGGCCCGCGCCGATCAGGAGTGGCGTCTCGCCACCGGTCGCAGCACGGAACCGCGCTACCTTGTCCAAGTCGGTCGGCTGACCGGTCGCATCCGAGGTGACGACCAGCCCATCGCAGCGCGACGCACCGATGCGCACGTCTTCCTCCTCCAGCCGGCCTGATAGCACCGGCTGGTACTTGAACCGGACACCACCGAGAAGCAGAGCCGTCACCCCGTCGCGGCGGGTCTGAAGTTCGCTCGCAAAGGGGACGTCCGCTTCGGGCGGCAGGTGACCAGCGACGGAATCCACCTGGATGAACGAGACCGGATAGGTCCGCGCGAGCGCGAAGGCGCGCAGGTCGTCGCGCAAGACGTTGACACCGATGCGCGTTCCGAGGTCGAGGTGGAAGATCCGCTCCAGCACCCGTTCGACATCCTCGGCATCGCCGAAATAGTTCTCGACCACCAGCCCGTCGACGCCTTCGCCGGCCATGATGCGGGCTTCCTCTTCGGCCTGGGCGAGCTTGGCCTGAGCGCCGTCACCGGCAAGATGCAGCATCCCGAGGATCGGTTTCGGGATAGTAAAGGTGTCGCCGAAGCGGCTCATGTCATGTCTCCTGCACGCCGTGCGGCGCGGTCTCGCGGCCCCAGCGCGTTGCAAATTTCATCTGGACTGCCGGCGAGTAGACGATCGACGTGCGCTCGACCAACCGGTCGTCCGCGTCGAGCACATCCCCGCTGGCGCAAAGGTAGCCCGGCACGTCCTGCGCCGGGGCAAAGACCTCCCGCAGGCGATCGGAAGCCGGCACGACGGTCAGCAGCAGTTCCGAACGCAGGGGGTGACGGTCGTAGTCGCGGCGCAAGACCTCGTAGAGGGATTGCGACGCGAAGTCGTATCGATCGAGCCCGGGATAAAGGGCGAGATCGAGCTCGGACGTGTCGACGTTCAGCCAGGCCACGCTGTCACCGTTGGCAAGCCCGCGGGCGCGCGTGAGAACGAGCTGGTCGTTGTCCACCCGGTGCTCCAGCACCCGTGTCACCGGGCGCTGGCCCTGTTTTCGGGCAAGCTCCGTGAAGCTGCCGAAATTCCAGATGTTGTGGCTGATCGGCCGGTGCGAGACGATTGTGCCGCGGCCGCGAACCTGCTGGACCAGGCCCTCCGAAACTAGAAGCGCCATCGCATTGCGCACGGTCGTGCGGGCAATGCCGAACTGGTCGCGCAACTGGTTCTCCGAGGGAATGGCTTCACCTTCGGAAAAGTCGCCGCTCAGGATCGCGGCGCGCAGCGCCCGATAGAGCTGCCGGTAAAGCTGCTCGCTCGAATAGAGATCGAGGCGCAGTCGTGACAGTCTATCGTCAGGGCGGTCGCCCGTTGCAGTTGAGGCGTCTGGCATGGAGGGATGGGTCAAGGCAGGCTCCGGCGCGGTTTCGTTACTTCGTGGCTCCGTTTATCTTGAACTCCTCGACACCCGCCTGTTTCAAGCCGTAGCGGTCGAGGACCTGTGCATAAGTGCCGTCGGCTTTCATGGCGTCGAGCGCGCCCTTGATTGCATCGCGCAGTTGCGTGTTGGCTTTTGCAAACGCGATGCCGTAGTGGTTGATCTCGCCGACCTCGCCGATCTGGTAAAACTTGTCTGGCTCCTGCTTCATGAGGTCGAGCAGTCCTTCAAGGCCGATGACGGAAGCCTGGGCACGCCCCTGGCGGATCTGCATGATGTGCTCCGCCTGGGTCGGGATCTGGATGACGGTGATCAGCTTGTCGGCCGGGCAGATGGACTTGCCAAGGTTTTCCGCCCAGGTGACCCAGCTGGTTCCGGTCGCGACCGCGACCGTCTTGCCGCAGAGGTCGGCCTCGGCCTTGATCTCACCCTGGTGATCGGCGGTCGAATAGAAGACGTTGCCGGTCTTGAAGTAGTCGATGAAGTCCAGTTGCGTCTGGCGCTCCGCCTTGTCGGAGAAGGCGGTCATGATCAGGTCGGAGCGGCCGGTGACCACCTGCGGGATCAATTGCGGGAACTCGACGTTCTGGAATTCCGCCGTCAAGCCGAGGCGCTCGGCGATCGCCTTGGCAAGATCGATGTCGAAGCCTTTCAGTTCGGTCGAGCCGGCGTCGCTGTATTCCATCGGCGGATAGGCAAGGCTGATCGTCACGTTCAGCTTGCCGGTATCGCGCACGGCATCCGGCAGGGCGGCGGCCAGCTTCTCGTCGGCGGCATGGGCAGCACTCCCTGCGGCAAGGCTGATGAACGTGGCGGAGGCAAGCGCCAGAGCTGTCGGCAGTAGTCGTTTCATTTCCTGTTCTCCCTTTTTTGAACTCTTATCGTCAGGCAAGCACCCGGCTCAGAAAACTGCGCACGCGCGGATCGCCGGGGTTGCTAAGCACCTGTTGAGGCGCGCCGTTCTCGCGGATTTCGCCGTCGATCATCACCACAACACGGTCGGCGACTTCTCTTGCAAAGCCGATCTCGTGGGTGACGACGATCATCGTCGTGCCGCCGCGCGCCAGGTTGCGCATCACTTCCAGCACCTCGCCGACGAGCTCCGGGTCGAGCGCGCTGGTCGGCTCGTCGAAGAGCATGACGCGCGGTTCCATGGCGAGCGCCCGTGCGATTGCCACGCGCTGTTTCTGGCCGCCGGATAGCTGCGACGGGTAGCTCGATGCCTTGGCCGCCATGCCGACCTGCTCGAGCAGGGCCATGGCACGGGCTTCGGCCTCGGCGCGGCTGAGACCGCGCACCACCATCGGTCCCTCGGTGACGTTGCCGAGCACGGTGCGGTGCGCAAACAGATTGAAGTGCTGGAACACCATGCCGAGCTGGCTCTGTTGGGCGCGCAGTCGCTTGACCGGCAATTCCTGCAGCGCGCCGCGGTTGAGCTCGTAGCCCATGATCGCGCCGTCCACCCACACGTAGCCGCCATTCGGCGTTTCCAGGTGGTTGATGCAGCGCAGGAACGTGCTCTTGCCGCTGCCCGAGGGCCCGAGGATGCAGAGAACCTCGCCATAGGTGACGTCCAGGTCGAGACCCTTCAGCACCTCGTGACTGCCAAAACTCTTGCGGATACCGACCGCTTTGACTGCAAGTGTCATGCTTCACCCGTGACGGCCGGACGACGCGCCCAGGCTTTGAACCAGCGGCGTTCGGTGGTTGTCGTTGCGGCATCGCGGCCGAAGTGGCGTTCGAGATAATACTGGCCGATGGATAGAACCGTGGTTCCGGCCAGGTACCAGACGGCGCAGACGAACAGCAGTTCGATAACGGCGCCATTGATGAAGTAGATGCGCTGGGCCGCGTTGAGCATCTCGCCCATGGCGATGGTGGCGGCGAGCGAGGAGAACTTCAACATGCCGATCGCGCTGTTGCCGAGCACGGGCAGGATCAGCCGAAGGGTCTGCGGCAGGATGATGCGCCGCATCGTCTGCCCGGGCGTCATGCCGAGCGTGTGTGCCGCTTCTTTTTGACCCTTGTCGACCGAACTGATACCGCCGCGCACGACTTCCGTCAGGTACGAGCCTTCGTTGACGCCGAGACCGAGAACCGCAGCGACAAAGGGTGTCACCACATCGACCATGCGGGCATCGATAAGACCGGGGATGTAGAGCTTCGGAAAGACCAGCGCGATGTTGAACCAGATGAGAAGCTGTAGCAGCACCGGTGTACCGCGGAAGATCCAGACATAGAGCCAGGCGGCAAGACGCAAGATCGGGTTTTCCGAGAGCCGCATGATGCCGAAGGCAAAGCCGAGCAGCACGCCGAGCACCAGCGCGCAGGCCGAAATGAGCAGCGTCCAGCAAAAACCGGTGATGATGACACCGGCTGTCAGAAACTCGCCGACCACCGTCCACTGGATCTGCCCGACGGCGAAGGCGCGTCCGATCACCGCCAGAAGCAGGATGACGAGACCGCCGCTGATCCAGCGTCCGGGGTGTTGCAGCCGGCGAATGGCGACATCGGAAGCGGGAAGATCCGACAACGACAGTGCGGGACTTGGTTTTGACTGAGACTGGTGCATGGCATCCAATTGTAGGGTTAGGCCTACAACTTGATACCGGCGCGCCCTGAGGGAGTCAAGCGGCGCCCTCCGGTATATTTGAAGGCTTGCATGTTTAGCTGCGTGGGGAATTGCCAAGGCGGTCCGGTTTTCGTGACGACCCTTCAAGAAACGCCGGCTACTGTAGCGGCGCTTTTGCGACGACTGTTCAAAAGTCAGAGTACGGCGTTGTCAGCTGCCGGCATTCGACCTTGCCCCATTGCTCGGTCTTGCGGAACAACGCTCGGGGTTTGGTTTCCGATCAGCCGGGCTTGAAGCCGATCACCATCGAGTCCGGCCCCAGCAACGGCTCGACGCGCGTCGACACAAAACCGGCGTCGCGCATCCAGGCTTGGCAGTCGGCGCCGGTATAATCGAAACCGCCGCGAGTCTCGATCAGCATGTTTAGGCTCATCAGCAGGCCGAAGGCGTTCAGGCGGCGCTCGTCGTCAATGACGGCGTCGTAAACGATCACGGCCCCGCCTTTAGGCAGCGCGGCGAACGCTTTTTCCAAGAGCATTCTTTTCTCGGCAAGATCCCAGTCGTGCAAGATGTGCCCCATCACGATCACGTCCGCATTGGGCATTGGACCGTCGAAGAAGTTGCCGCTTTGGAAGGTAATGCGGTCAGTAAGGCCCTGTCGGGCAACAAAGTCGTCGAATATCGGCTGCACGGTGGGCAGATCGAAACCGATCGCCTTAAGATGCGGATGGGCTCGCGTGATCACCACTGGTACCATGCCTTGCGCCGCACCCACATCGGCGAAGGTCGTGTATTTCGACCAATCGAACCGGGCGGCGATCGCCTGCGCCGCACCGACGCTGATCCCGCTCATGGCCTCAAGGAACCCGCGCAGCCGTGCCGGCTCCGCATAGATCGCGGCAAAGAAGTCCTCGCTGTGCTTGGCTTCGTTCTGCGGCTCTCCGGTGTGCAGGGCTTCGGTAAGCGAGCCCCAGAAACCGTAGAGCCGGGCATTGGCCATTTCGAGGATGCCGCCGATATAGGATGGCTTTGCCTTATCGAGGAAGAGGTCAGTATCAGCGGCATTGCGATAGCGGCTGCCCTCGCGTTCGAGCAGGTTCAGCGCCACTAGGGTGTCGAGAAAGTCGCGGGCCGAGCGGGAATGGAGTTTCAGCCTGGCCTGCAGATCCGGCAGTTCGGCCGGGCCAGTTGCAAGCTCGGTGAAGACGCCGAGTTCAACCGCACTGAGCAGGGCTTTGGACGCCCAGAACCCCATGCCGACCTGCATGATGTTGTTCGGCGTCGTTGTGCCCATCGTCCGTCTCCTTCTGGATCGCGTCGTCGAACGGCATCTGGGATTGGTGCGGAAACTGAAACTGTTTTTGGCAGCGCTGGCCGTGGATGTCCTGTCTCATCCACGCAATAGAATATTGCGTTTTGCGATGAGGTGCAATTAATCAAGAATCACTAGCGAGAAGCGCAATCGAAGACCCCGTTGCGTGATTCCAGGTAGAATTGCTCGCGTCGTGTGATGGCCGTGGGGTCCTGCTGGCGCGAAGTCAACTTCAACAGCTACCTTGGTCGTCGCACGAGCTATGCGGTTGCGAAACTCGCGCTTTATTTGCCGAAGCCTCAGATCGATGTTTCGGTGACGGTCACGAAAGCGAGGGCCGCCTCGACGTCGCGCCCGCGAATGAAGGGACGCGGAGACCTCAAGCGGCTGAACTCCGGGGTGGCGTATTCGCATTAGCTGCTAGCAGGTGGGGCAAAGAAACAGTTTACGTCGTCTTACCTCGGATGAAGGCAAATATGATACTGCCCATCGCCTGACGGTAACTCATCGCCATAAGGGATAACGAACACTTGCGGTCGTCTAGCCATGTGGTGGTCGCCAGCATGCAAGACAACGGAAAACCCACGAACCCCTCGCAATACGTCGCGCGCGGGGATGGCAGCGCAATCGCCCCCTGCCTGATGAGCCTTGCAGCACGCCAGAGGATAGGTCCAGCCGGTCTTTGTCTGG
>Ga0209370_1003196_pt1 | contig 10750 bp, 4 predicted proteins | sample AgamicAtPrz_FD_187164 | JGI IMG/M metagenome (GOLD analysis project Ga0209370, IMG submission 187164) | Agave microbial communities from Guanajuato, Mexico - At.P.rz (SPAdes) (version 2) | ecosystem: Host-associated > Plants > Phyllosphere > Phylloplane/Leaf | place: Guanajuato, Mexico... | reverse complement strand
ACCGAGCAGCAGCGTTTTCCAGTTCTTCATACTTTTTCCATTTCAATTAACCGCAAAGCGGATTACGTTGCAAATCAAGCACATTACAAGGAACTGCGGTAAGGCAGAATATTCGAGCGCAGCATTTTCTGCGTACCCAGACCGTAGTTGGAACTCAGGCCGCGTAACTCGAAGTTAAAGCCAATCACGTTATCGTATTTGCTTTGATTGTTTTCCCAGCCGTTAAGCTTACGTTCGTAACCGACACGCAGCGCGTAGCAGCAGGAGTTATATTGCAGCCCCACCATCTGGTCAGCAGCTTTATTCGCGTTAGTGTCAAAGTAGTAAGCGCCTACGATTGACCAACGGTCGGCGATGGGCCAACTCGCTGCCGCACCGACCTGAGAAATACCATCCGAATATTGTGGTGATTTCCAGTAGTTGATGCTGTTCTGATCATTGCTTTTCGGTAGCGTTGCCTGAATATATTCTGGGCTAGCGTAACGATAGCTTACCTGAATCATACGATCTTCATCGCGACGATACTCTATGGCTGCACTACTGTTAGCAACGTTGTCGAGACGCGTGTCATACTGCACACCGCCACGCAGGCCCCAACGGTCAGTCATACGCCAGTAGGTATCTCCCGCCCATACTATCGATCCCGTTTTGTTGTCTTTCTCCCACTGAATATTGTCATCGCCCGTGCGAGACTCTGTGAAGTAGTAGATTTGACCCACAGAAACGTTAAAACGTTCAACGGCGGCATCATCATAAACACGTGTTGTGACGCCGGTCGTTAACTGGTTCGCTGAGGCGATGCGGTCCAGACCGCCGTAAGTACGGTCGCGGAACAGACCACTGTAGTCAGACTGCAGTAAAGAGGAGTCGTAGTTTTGAATGTTGCTCTGATCGCGGTATGGCACGTACAAATACTGCATACGCGGTTCAAGCGTCTGGGTATACCCATCCGCCAGCAGGGCCATATCACGCTCGAAGATCAGCTTGCCGTCCATTTTAAACTGAGGGAGCGTTCGGTTAACCGACTCTTCCAGATGCGCACTGTTCGTTGCGTTGTAATTATCGAGATTTTTTTGCTGATAGTGCGTTGCCATCAGCTTGGCTTCGGTATTCAGGCTTGCCCAGTCGTTAGACCACGGCAGATTGATCGTCGGCTCCAGGTGAACACGCGTGGCTTCAGGCATGTCCGAATCCGTGTTCACGAAATGCACCGCCTGAGCGTAAACCCGGGTGTCGAATGGACCTACATCATTCTGGTACCAGTTGACGTCCAGCTGTGGCTCAGCGCCATAGGTAGGCGTGGACTGGTCAGAAAACACCTGGAATTTCTTGGTCGAGACGGTTGCATCAAAGTTCTGCACCGCATAGCCTACGCTGAATTTCTGCGTGGCATAGCCATCGGTACTCGAGCCGTATTTGGACGAGAAGTCATTAAAATAAGCCGAATCGCTGACTTTGGTGTAGTCAACATTAAAGCGCCACACCTGATCCATCACCCCGGAATGCTGCCAGTAGTACAGCCAACGGTGACGGTTATCACCCGAGACGTTTCTGGCGTCGTCCTTGTAAACGTTATCCGACGGCAGATAATCCAGCTCCATCAGACCCGCACCGGCGTGGGTCAGATAGCGGAATTCGTTCTCCCACATGACGTTGCCGCGCTTGTGGATATAGTGCGGCGTGATCGTCGCATCCATGTTGGGCGCGATGTTCCAGTAATACGGCAGGTAGAACTCAAAGTAGTTCGTGGTGCTGTATTTGGCATTCGGGATCAGGAAACCGGAGCGACGTTTGTCACCCACGGGAAGCTGCAAATAAGGGCTGTAGAATATGGGGACCGGACCCACTTTGAAGCGGGCATTCCAGATCTCAGCGACCTGCTCTTCGCGGTCATGGATCACTTCGCTCCCGACCACGCTCCAGGTATTTGAACCCGGCAGACACGACGTGAACGTGCCATTTTCCAGGATGGTATAGCGGTTTTCTCCGCGCTGTTTCATCAGGTCTGCGTCACCGCGCCCCTGGCGACCCACCATCTGGTAATCACCTTTCCAGACGTTAGTGTCTTTCGTATTCAGGTTTGACCAGGCTTTCGGACCTTTCAGGATGACCTGATTGTCGTCATAGTGCACATTACCCAGCGCATCCACCGTGCGTACCGGTTCGGCCGCGCCTTCCGGCTGCTTCTGGTGCAGCTGCACTTCATCTGCCTGCAGGCGGCTATTGCCCTGATTAATATCGACATTGCCTGTAAACGTGGCATTGTCAGGGTAAGTCCCTTTTGAACTGTCGGCAGTAATGGTTACCGGCAAGCTATTGGTATCGCCACTCACCAGTGGGCGATTATAACTTGGGACGCCAAGCATACACTGCGAGGCGAGATCGGCCGCCAGCCCCTGTTGACTGTACAGGGCGGTGCCAATCATTGTGGCCAGGAGGGTGGGGATACGTTTTTTCATACGTTGTATTTTATTGTTCCGTCATCAGTGGCTACGGCTTACAAACGCTCAGAGACTATCTTACTCATCTGCGCAGTACCAGCGTTAATCCTGCCCGTTTGCGTGCCAGAGTGTTAGGCTCGCTATCGAATGACGAGTATGATAAAGCAAATTATAGGCGATGTCCTTCAATTGACCGTGACTTGAACACAGTGATGATGACGTTGCGTCGGCCAGGAATATGACTATCCGGGGAGTATATGCAGTATTGGGGTAAAATAATCGGCGTTGCGTTCGCCATCATCATGGGTGCCGGGTTCTGGGGAATAGTGCTGGGGCTTATTATTGGGCATATGTTTGATAAGGCGCGCAGCCGCAAAATGGCCTGGTTTGCCAATCAGCGCGAGCGTCAGTCACTCTTTTTCTCCACCACTTTTGAGGTGATGGGGCATTTAACCAAATCCAAAGGCCGCGTTACGGAAGCCGATATTCAGATTGCCAGCGTCTTTATGGACCGCATGAATCTGCACGGTGACTCCCGCCTGGAGGCGCAAAATGCGTTTCGCATCGGGAAATCCGACAACTATCCGCTTCGCGAAAAAATGCGTCAGTTCCGCAGCATCTGCTTCGGCCGTTTTGATTTAATTCGGATGTTTCTGGAAATTCAGATTCAGGCGGCCTTTGCCGACGGCTCGCTTCACCCTAACGAGCGCGATGTTTTATACGTGATTGCGGAAGAGCTGGGCATCTCCCGTATGCAGTTCGACCAGTTCCTGCGGATGATGCAGGGCGGGGCGCAGTTTGGCGGCGGCTATCACCAGCAGTCATCTGGCGGTGCCTGGCAGCAGGCGCAGCGTGGTCCGACGCTGGAAGATGCCTGTAACGTACTAGGCGTAAAGCCTTCTGACGATCAGACCACGATCAAACGTGCCTATCGTAAGCTGATGAGCGAGCACCATCCGGACAAGCTGGTCGCGAAAGGCTTACCGCCGGAAATGATGGAGATGGCGAAGCAAAAGGCGCAGGAAATTCAGAAAGCGTACGAACTGATTAAAGAGAAGAAAGGCTTTAAATAAGCCCCTCTGGAGAATGAAGAAGGGCCTGGCAGGATGAACTGCCAGGCCCTTTCTACGTGATTACCAGCTGTAGCGTACGTTCAGACTGCCGTTTACATCGCTGTAATCATTAACACCTTTTTGTCCGGACACCTGGGCGATAACGCTCCATTGCTTGTTCACGTTCGCCTGAACACCTGCTTTCAGCTCCGCACGATCGGCAGGAATATCCTGCTTGATCTGTGTGTCACCAAAGTTAACTGCCGTTTCTTCAGAGGTATGCAGCCAGTTGACCTCCGCAAACGGCTGGATAACCGCGTCGTTCGCCTTATTCATCTTGCTGTCAACTCGCAGACCTAAACGGGTGGTCCAGCTGTTACCGTTTTGCCCATCAATCGTTGTGCCGCTGCTGTCTTTGATGTCATCGGCACGGTAATCCTGCCAGACGATCTGTCCCTGCGGCGTGAGGCTCAGCGTGTTGTCGCCGAGTGCGACATTGTAGCGATAGCCCGTTTCCAGCGAAACGGCGTTGGCGTTTGAATCGTAATCCGTTGAGCCAACGTCACCGTTATCTACGCTGTTGTGGTACATCCCGTACTGATACCAGCTGTCGACATAAAAACCCTGATGCTGTCGGGCATCGGCAAACCAGGTGGTATAGACGCCGAGGTTATAGCCATCGACTTTACCGTCAGCGCTGAAGCGGCTGCCGTCAGCACCTCTATTGCCCGTGCTGTTGCTGCTGGCGTTCATATAGCTACCCATAATCCCGACCACCAGGCTTTGTTCGTCGTTGTTCCAGGCTGCAACATCACCCCCCATCTGGAACTGGGAGTAGTTGCTGTCGATATCAATATTGCTCTCTGCCGCAGTGGACTGGTTCTTACCTGCTTTGAAACGCGCCCATGTCGTGCCGTTTTCCGATTTGAACTGGCTGCCTTCTCGGTCTGAGAGGGTCTGCATCTGCAGATCGCGAGCCAGCCACTGGTTGCTAAGGTATGAACCAATATCGGCACGATACTGAGGCGTTACGTCGCCACCCTCATCCATGGCCTGGGAACGGAGATACCAGTTCCCTGAGTCCTGATACAGACGGTATTCGTAGGCGTTGATCTGGACCTGGTTACCCTGAACAAAGGTACCGTTTGATTCACCGCCGACCTTAATCACTTCAATTCCGTTTTGGGTCAGGGCCCCCTGACCGCCTGCGTTGTTAATGTACAGGGTAGTGTTACCGGACGTATTCCCCGTAATTTTAAGCATATCGGTTGGCGACGTATCGTCGCCTAACTGCGTATTCAGCGTCAGAGACCCCTGATAACCGGTATAAGCGCCATTTACGATCAGTGTGTTACCGGTCGTTATGCCGTCGGTACCTTCGATTTTGCCGCTGATAATGCTGCCTGCGTTGCTCAGATCACCATTGATCGTAAGCGTGTCGTTGAACTGAACGGTGCCCTTGCTGTTAACATTGCCGTTCACCACTCCGTTGTCGCCACCAAACGTCGCGCCTGCCGCGACATTCACGGCCTGATCGCTGTTTTGTACGCCGATAACGCCGGCCTCGCCCAGCCAGAGCGTGCCCTGGTTAACATCCGTTGTGCCGCTGTAACTGTTTGCGGCATTCAGAATCAGCGTACCTTGCCCCTCTTTGGTGAGTGATTTACCGTCCCATCCCGTCGTGGCGTTAGCATTTTGATCGACAAGCGCCGTGCTCAGCGTAAAGCTGCCGTCAGCATTGTTCAGGGTGAATGTACCGTGAGCCGCCGTTGGCGTTGGGTTCTGGCTGGCATACCAGGCTAATGACGGCGTCAGGACGTAATTCGTCACGTCGGCGGGGTCAACGGCGCCGCTGAAGGTGATGAAGTCAACGGATCCTGATGCCATACCCGCGACGGTGAAGTGGGTAAAATTGCCATTGATTGCATTTTCAGCGTCAATCACCGTGAAGGTGCTATCCGCTGAAAGCGTGCTGGCACCACCGTAACCCGTAATATTCAGCGTGCCATTCAGCGTTGCATTCTGAGCGATAACAGGGGCACTTGTCGCGTTTGCATCGAGGTAGACATCAGTTTGGCTGTTATCCTGAAGGATGAGATTACCGACATTGAGCGTACCGGCACTGCCGTTTTCATCGCCGAGCGTGATGCGCCCGTTACTGGAAAGATTACCGACGCTGGAATCGCCGGTAAGCAGCCACTGGCTGTTTTCATCCAGATTCATGCTGACATTATCACCGCTGGCCTTAACGGCGCCGGACAGCTTGCTGTTTTGAGCGCTCAGGGTGACTGCATCGGCGGTATTGGCCACGGTGAGCAGATTGTCTGCATTCATCGTTTGCACATTCTTCACGCTAATATCGGCAGATCCTGAATCCACGGCAAAAGCACTTCCTCCGGATGCGGTTGCCGTAATGCTTCCGCCGTCAATTGTGGCGGCATTTTTTCCACCGCTGAACGAGAAGACGGCATTGCTACCGGAAATATTACTGTTAGCGATGGCGGCATTGCTGGCGTTTTGCAAGACGATGGCTGCAGACTGTTCACTGGTAATCGTGGTGCTGGTTGCTTCAAATTCCCCGCCGTTATTGATAACCACCGCCCGTGAATTTTCCCCGGTCGTGATAACAGAACCGTTATTCAGCACGACAGCGCTGGTTGCCTTACTGGAGGATATCGCGTCAGAATTCTGGCCATGCGTAGCAATTTGCGTATCCGAGAGCGCTGCTCGGCCGAAATTGGATAAACCGATAGACTTTTCACCGTAAGTATCAATTTTTGATGAGTCTAAGGTGAACGTTTGGGTGTAATTCTGAATCCCGTAGCTCTCGCTACCGGTTGTACTAATGGTGACCCCGGTGCCGGTCATTTCGCCATTGTTAAATATGCCCGCATTACCAAAATCACCGGTGGTTTTTATAGTAACGTTAGCTAATGTGACCGTTCCTTGTTGGTTAACGAGCCCCCTGGCCATGCCATATCCAGAAGTAGTAATGGTGGTGTTGGGATCGTCTAGCGTGACTTTCGCGCCATTGAAAACGTAAAGGCCCATCGCTGAGTCTCCGCTAGTCGATATTGTCAGCGCGCCACTATCGTTAACAACGACATCGGAACCGTTGGCTGTTACCGCTGCGGTAACATTCTCTGTGGTTGAGTATTCGCCGCTGATCTCGTTATCACCTGGGACAGCCTCAAACGTCCTGTCAGTCGCGAGTGCCGAACCCGCAATGCCGGATAAAATAAAGGTCGCGATAGCCCCTCCAGCGCGAACGCATGAGCGGGTTTTGCTGTCTCCACGGGAAAACTCAGAGGCAACAATGTACATATTTCTGGCACAATTCCAGATGATGTTGTAAGTCCTGTTCATATACGTCCTTGTAAATTAATGAGTCGATTGTTTCTGAATGTTTTTGACTAGCGAAACAACCTGCCCTGGGAGCCAGTGGGATTAGTATTTCCTTATTTTTTAGGTGGATTTTTAACAATGACCGACGTTAATTCAATTTACTATTTTTTAATATGTATTTTAGTTTTTTTAAATAAATGAGAGAGGCGTTATTATAAGCAATAACTTTTGTGAATATTATTTATGATGGCTTTAATATTGATGCGGGAGATATGGATTTTGAATATTTGTTATCAGGCGCGTGCCCGATAACAAATATTTATTGAGAGTGGATTAGAAGTCCACCGGAGCTTTAAACGTCATCGCGTTACCGAAGGCCGGATGGGTGATGGTAAGCGTCTGCGCGTGCAGCTGCAGACGTGGCGCTAAGGCCAGCGCTTCAGGCGGCGCGTAAAACCGGTCGCCCAGAATTGGATGACCCAGGGCAAGCATATGCACGCGTAGCTGATGTGAGCGACCGGTAATCGGCTTAAGCAGGACGCGCGCGGTATTATCCGGCGCGTACTCCAGCACTTCATACTCGGTCTGCGCGGCCTTGCCGGTTTCGTAGCACACCTTCTGCTTTGGCCGGTTCGGCCAGTCGCAGATCAGCGGTAAATCTACCAGCCCTTCCGCCTGCGCGGGGTGACCCCAGACGCGGGCGACATACTGCTTTTTCGGCTCGCGATCGCGGAACTGGCGCTTCAGCTCGCGTTCCGCCGCTTTGTTCAGCGCCACTACAATCACGCCGCTGGTGGCCATGTCCAGGCGATGGACAGACTCCGCCTGAGGATAATCGCGCTGAATGCGCGTCATCACGCTGTCTTTGTGCTCATCCAGACGCCCCGGCACGGACAACAGCCCGCTGGGCTTGTTGACCACCATAATGTGTTCATCCTGATACAGAATGACCAGCCAGGGATCCTGCGGCGGATTGTACGGCTCCATCACCATCTTGCGCTCCGGTTACTGATGCGTCACAACGATAAGACGCAGGGCATCCAGACGCCAGCTAGCCTGGTTGAGGCTTTCCAGCACCTGCTGACGGTTGCTTTCAATCGCCGCCAGCTCGTCGTCACGGATGTTAGGGTTCACGGCCTTCAGCGCTTCCAGACGCGACAGCTCCGCAGACAGTTTCTCGTCGGCTTCCGCGCGTGCGGCATCGATCAGCGCTCTGGCCGCTTTCTCAATCTGGGTTTCGCCCTGCTGCAGAATAGCGTGCACGTCCTGCTGGACCGCGTTAACAAGCTTGCTGCCGGTATGGCGGTTCACCGCGCTCAGCTGGCGGTTGAAGCTTTCGAACTCGACCTGTCCGGCCAGGTTCGTGCCGTTTTTATCCAGCAGCAGACGGACCGGCGTCGGCGGCAGGAAACGGGTGAGCTGCAGCTGCTTCGGCGCCTGTGCTTCCACAACGTAAATCAGCTCCAGCAGCAGCGTCCCCACCGGCAGCGCCTTGTTCTTTAACAGGGAGATGGTGCTGCTGCCGGTATCACCGGAGAGGATCAGGTCCAGCCCGTTGCGGATCAGCGGGTGTTCCCAGGTGATGAACTGGGCATCTTCACGGGACAGCGCCACGTCACGCTCGAAGGTGATCGTACAGCCATCTTCCGGCAGGCCAGGGAAATCCGGTACCAGCATGTGATCGGACGGGGTCAGGACTATCAGGTTCTCACCACGATCGTCCTGGTTGATACCGACGATATCGAACAGGTTCATCGAGAAGCTAATCAGGCTGGTGTCGTCATCCTGCTCTTCGATGCTCTCTGCCAGCGCCTGCGCTTTCTCGCCACCGTTGGAATGGATCTCCAGCAGGCGATCGCGACCCTGTTCCAGCTGGGCTTTCAGCGCGTCGTGCTTCTCACGACAGGACTTAATCAGATCGTCAAAGCCGTCGGTGTTTTCCGGCGCGGCCAGGTAGCCGATCAGATCGCTATGCACCTGATCGTAAATGGTGCGGCCCGTCGGGCAGGTATGTTCAAACGCATCCAGACCTTCGTGGAACCAGCGCACCAGCACGGACTGGGCCGTTTTTTCCAGATACGGCACGTGGATCTGAATATCATGGGCCTGACCGATACGGTCCAGACGGCCGATACGCTGCTCGAGCAGATCCGGGTTGAACGGCAGATCGAACATCACCAGGTTGCTGGCGAACTGGAAGTTACGGCCTTCGGAGCCGATTTCCGAGCACAGCAGAACCTGCGCGCCGCTGTCCTCTTCGCCAAACCACGCCGCGGCACGGTCGCGTTCAACGATGGACATGCCTTCGTGGAACACGGCGGCGCGAATACCTTCACGCTCGCGCAGAACCTGCTCCAGCTGCAGGGCGGTAGCCGCCTTGGCGCAGATCACCAGCACTTTCTGGGAGCGGTGTGCGGTCAGGTAGCCCATCAGCCACTCCACGCGCGGATCGAAGTTCCACCAGGTGCCGGTATCGCCTTCGAACTCCTGGTAGATTTGCTCCGGATAAAGCATGTCGCGGGCGCGCTCTTCCTGCGTTTTGCGCGCGCCCATAATGCCGGAGACTTTAATCGCCGTCTGATATTGCGTCGGCAGCGGCAGTTTAATGGTGTGCAGCTCGCGTTTCGGGAACCCTTTCACGCCGTTACGGGTGTTACGGAACAGCACGCGGCTGGTGCCGTGGCGATCCATCAGCATGTCGATCAGCTCTTTGCGCGCGGATTCCGCGTTGTCGCTCTCGCTGTTCGCAGCCTGCAAAAGTGGCTCGATATCCTGCTCGCCGATCAGATCGCTCAGGGTGTTGAGTTCGTCATTAGAAAGACGCTTGCCCGCCAGCAGCAGGGCGACGGCATCCGCCACCGGACGGTAGTTATTCTGTTCTTCCACAAACTGCTCAAAATCGTGGAAACGGTTGGGATCGAGCAGGCGCAAACGGGCGAAGTGGCTTTCGAGACCCAGCTGTTCCGGCGTTGCGGTCAGCAGCAGAACGCCAGGCACGCGTTCGGCAAGCTGCTCGATAGCCATATATTCGCGGCTCGGCGCATCTTCGCTCCAGACCAGGTGGTGCGCTTCGTCGACCACCATCAGGTCCCACTCGGCATCGCACAGATGCTCAAGACGCTGCTTGCTGCGGCGCACGAAGTCCAGAGAGCAAATCACCAGCTGTTCGGTTTCAAACGGGTTGTCCGCATCGTGCTGCGCTTCTGCGTAGCGTTCGTCGTCGAACAGAGAGAAACGCAGGTTGAAGCGGCGCAGCATTTCAACCAGCCACTGGTGCTGCAGGGTTTCTGGCACCACGATCAGCACGCGCTCGGCGGCGCCGGAAAGCAGCTGTTGATGCAGGATCATACCCGCTTCAATGGTTTTACCCAGGCCCACTTCATCTGCCAGCAGCACGCGTGGCGCGTGGCGACGGCCCACGTCATGGGCGATGTTCAGCTGGTGGGGGATGAGGCTGGTGCGCTGGCCGCGCAGGCCGCTCCACGGCATGCGGTACTGTTCACTCTGGAACTTACGCGCGCGATAGCGCAGCGAGAAGCGATCCATACGGTCGATTTGCCCGGCAAACAGACGGTCCTGTGGCTTGCTGAACACCAGCTTGCTGTCGAGCAGCACTTCGCGCAGGATGACATTGGCCTCGTCGGTGTCCAGGCGAGTGCCGATGTAGGCGAGCAGTCCATTCTCTTCTTTTACGTCTTCAATCTTGAGCTGCCAGCCGTCATGGCTGGTCACGGTGTCACCCGGATTAAACATCACGCGGGTTACAGGGGAGTCATTGCGAGCGTACAGGCGGTTTTCACCAGTGGCAGGGAAGAGGAGGGTAACCATGCGCGCATCAACGGCAACGACGGTTCCTAATCCAAGTTCGCTTTCTGTATCGCTGATCCAGCGTTGACCAAGTGTAAAAGGCAT
>Ga0209370_1003194_pt1 | contig 10760 bp, 7 predicted proteins | sample AgamicAtPrz_FD_187164 | JGI IMG/M metagenome (GOLD analysis project Ga0209370, IMG submission 187164) | Agave microbial communities from Guanajuato, Mexico - At.P.rz (SPAdes) (version 2) | ecosystem: Host-associated > Plants > Phyllosphere > Phylloplane/Leaf | place: Guanajuato, Mexico... | reverse complement strand
ACCAGCGCCGAGGCCTTCAAGGCCCTGGGCAAGCCCAATCTGTTCTGGGGCGTGACGGCCGGCAACATGGACTCGATGATCAACCGTTACACGGCTGATCGCAAGATTCGCAGCGACGATGCCTACACCCCCGGCGATGTGGCCGGCAAGCGCCCCGATCGCGCGGCCATCGTTTACAGCCAGCGCTGCCGCGAAGCCTACAAGGATGTGCCCATCGTGCTGGGCGGCATCGAGGGTTCGCTGCGCCGCATTGCCCACTACGACTACTGGAGCGACAAGGTGCGTCGCTCTATCGTGGTGGACAGCAAATGCGACATCCTGCTCTACGGCAATGCCGAACGTGCCCTGGTCGAAGTGGCGCACCGCATCGCGGCGCGCGAGCCGGTGGAGCAGATCACCGATGTGCGCGGTACTTCGTTCTTTCGCCGTGCTTCGGAGGAAGGCTGGTTCGAGGTCGACTCCACCACGGTGGACGAGCCCGGCGAAGTCGAGCCCCATATCAACCCCTATATGACGACCAGCGAGCAGGCCGAGGCCCAGGGCCAGAGCTGCTCCAAGGAAGATGCCGCGAAATCGGAAGCGGACGGCCCCAATGACGGCGCATCGGTAGCCAAGGTCCAGCCCATCCAGTTCGTGCCCAATCTTTCGCTGCGCAGCAAATCCAAGCTGCCCCCGCGCGAGCGCACCGTGCTGCGCCTGCCCAGCTACGAAGAGGTCAAGAGCGATCCCATTCTGTACGCCCACGCCAATCGCGTTCTGCATCTGGAGACCAACCCCGGCAACGCCCGTGCGCTGGTTCAGGCCCATGGCGACGGAGCCACTGCGCGCGATGTGTGGATGAACCCGCCGCCCATTCCTCTGACCACGGCCGAGATGGACTGGGTTTTCGGTCTTCCCTATGCCCGCAGCCCGCATCCCGCCTATGCCGACGAAAGCGGCAGCCACGAGGGCGCAACCAAGATTCCGGCCTGGGAGATGATTCGCACTTCGGTGAACATCATGCGAGGCTGCTTCGGCGGCTGTACCTTCTGCTCCATCACCGAGCACGAGGGTCGCATCATCCAGAGCCGCTCGGAAGATTCCATCATCCAGGAGCTCGAGGAGATCCGCGACAAGGTCAAGGGCTTTACCGGCACCATCTCCGACCTGGGCGGGCCCACGGCCAATATGTATCGCCTGGGCTGCAAGAGCCCGCAGATCGAGGCCGCCTGCCGCAAGCCCAGCTGCGTCTTCCCCGGCATCTGCCAGAACCTGCATACCGACCACGGGCCGCTGATCAAGATCTACCGCCGCGCGCGTAAGCTGCCCGGCATCAAGAAGATCCTGATCGGCTCCGGTCTGCGCTATGACCTGGCCGTGAAGTCGCCCGAGTACGTCAAGGAACTGGTCCAGCACCATGTGGGCGGTTATCTGAAGATCGCGCCCGAGCACACCGAGCAAGGCCCGCTGACCAAGATGATGAAGCCGGGCATCGGCAGCTATGACAAGTTCAAGCAACTGTTCGAGAAGTTCAGCGAAGAGGCCGGCAAGAAGCAGTTCCTGATTCCCTATTTCATCGCCGCTCACCCGGGCACCAGCGATGAAGACATGATGAATCTGGCCATCTGGCTCAAGAAGAACGGCTTCCGCGCCGACCAGGTGCAGACCTTCTATCCCAGCCCCATGGCCACGGCCACGGCCATGTACCACAGCGGCCGCAATACGCTGACCAAGGTGCGCCGGCAGATGCGCGACGAGGACGAAGAGCGCGTGGACATCGTGCGCGGTGAAAAGCGGCGCCGTCTGCACAAGGCTTTTCTGCGCTATCACGACCCCAACAACTGGCCGCTGCTGCGCGAGGCGCTCAAGACCATGGGTCGTGCCGACCTGATCGGCAACGGCAAGCAGCATCTGATTCCGACCTTCCAGCCTCTGGTTGACGGCAGCTATCAGAGTGCCCGCAAGAAGAACAGCACCTCGTCCAAGAGCGGTGGCGGCATCGGCTACACCACCAACAAGGATGGCAAGGCCGTGGCTGTGCGTCGTCGCCAGGATGATGCAGGCCTTGAGCCCAAGGGGGATGTGCGCTTTCGCAGCAGCCAGCCCCAACCGGGCAAGATGCTGACCCAGCACACGGGTCTGCCTCCGCGTGCCGGTGTGACGGGCAAGGCCAGGCCTGGAGCCAGGCCGGCGAAGCCTGCGGGTCAGGCTTCGCGCAAGCCGCGCTGATGGCAGCAGCCTGAGTGCTGCCTAAAAAGGAAACGACGCCTCAGGCGTCGTTTTTTTATTGTTGGCGTGCGCTGCTTTCAACTCATGGCCAGTGCCCCGCACCACTGGGGCAGCTGGTTTTCCTGCGTGGTAGCAAAGTATTCGCTGGTCATGGGCTTGGGGCGGGCGATGGCGTAGCCCTGGACATAGTCCACGCCCATGCTCATGAGTTCCTCGGCGATCTCGCGGCTTTCGACGAACTCGGCAACCGTTTTTTTGCCCAGGGTCTGGCCGATGCGATTGATCATCTCCACCATGGCGTGATCGCCCTTGTCCTTGAGCATGTCGCGCACAAAGCCGCCATCGATCTTGAGGTAGTCGACAGGCAGCTGCTTCAGATAGGTCAGAGACGACATGCCGACACCGAAATCATCGAGGGCAAAGCGGCAGCCCAGGGCGCGCAGCGCCTGAATCAACCGCGTGGCATTGCTGAGGTTGCCGATGGCGCTGGTTTCGGTGATTTCAAAGCACAGCTTCTGCGCTGCAATTCCGTGCAGCTGCAGTTGCTCCTTCACGAACTCCAGCAGGCCGTCGTCGTCCAGGCTGGGGCCGGAGAGATTGATGGCGCAGGTTTCCACCAGCTTGGCATGTCCTGGCTGCTGGGCCAGCGTCTGCAGAGCCTTGGAGATCACCCAGCGATCCAGCGAGGGCATCAGGCCGTAGCGCTCCGCCGCGGGGATGAAATGGCCGGGCGCCAGGATCTGGCCGTTCTCGTCGCGCAGGCGCAGCAGGACTTCGAAGTGCATGCCGCCATGCTTGCCGCTCTTGCTGTGCTGCAGCGGTGCAATGCTCTGGGCGTACAGGCAAAAGCGCTCTTCGTCCAAGGCGGTGCGGATGCGTGTGGCCCATTCCATCTCGCTGACATAGCGGCTGTAGATTCCATCCTCGGCCTTGTAGAAAAAGACCTTGTTGCGTCCACGCTCCTTGGCCTGGTAGCAGGCCATGTCGACCATGCGCAGCAGATCGGAGGCATTCACCGCATCGCCGGGAACATGCACGGCGCCGATGGAAAAGCCGGTGCGCAATATCTTCTCGCCCCAGGTGGTCTGCAATTGCTGGGCTGCCAGGCGCAGCTTCTCGGCAATGCTTGCCACATTGGAGGGCGGGCAGTTCTCCAGCAGCACGGCAAACTCGTCGCCGCCCATGCGTGCCAGGCAATCGGTTTCGCGCAGATTGGCCTGCAGCATGCGCGAGACTTCGCACAGCACCTCGTCGCCGGCGGCATGGCCGCTGGTTTCGTTGATGAGCTTGAACTGGTCCAGGTCGATGTAGAGCAGGGCATAGGGCTTGACCTGATGCAGGCCCTGGGTCAGCATTTTTTGCAGGCGACGCTCGAATTCGCCGCGGTTTTCCAGTCCTGTCAGCGTGTCGTGGCGCGCGTTCCAGGAGATCTGATCCATGTATTGCTGCTCGCGCGATACATCGCGCAGCACGAAGACGGCGCCCGATGTCTGGCCCTCGCGCTGCATGGCGGAGCCCAGCACCTTGACCGGCACGATGCTGTGGTCGGTGCGGCGCACCCAGTGCGTTTGTTCGTCACGCACGACGGTGCTTTCCTTGGTTTCGCTGACCAACTGGGCGAGCAGGCCTTCGCTGGTGATGGAGGCGTCCATGGTGTAGAACTGCAGCACCTGCTTGATGGGCTTGTCCAGATAGTTCTGCTTTTGCAGACCCAGCAAGCCGATGGCGGCCGGGTTGACGTAGTTGATCAGGCCCTTGGCATTGGTTGTGATGACCGCATCGCTGAGCGCAGCAAGCGTGGTTTCCGCGCGCTCTTTCTCGCTGTTCAGTCCTTCCTGAACCTGCTCTCGCAGCAGGATCAGCCGCCAGGTGTTCCAGACCCACAGGCTCACCAGTCCGATGGCCAGTGCACCGTTGAGTGCGAGCAGCAGCCAGACGATGTTGCGCGAGCTTTGGCCCAGAGAGTCGCTGAAGGCTCGGGTCAGGGCCGTCACGCCCTGGTTGATCAGGTCGATTTCGCGCTTCCAGGTGGCAATGTTTTCGCGGCTGATATTGCCCACTTCGTAGCCGCGCCGGATTTCCTGGGCCAGGGTGTCCAGCTGGTTCAGATATTCGTCGCCCAGCTTCCAGTAGGCCACGGGCTCCTGCACCCAGCTGAAGTAGCGGAACGTGCGCAGCAGCCAGATCAGGGAGCTGACGTCATCGGGGTGGTTCTGGCCTTGTTCTATGCCTTTGCGCGCCAGGTCCAGGCGCAGTGGCTTGTCGTAGAGGGCGATGCGTGCCTCGGCATCCCCGCGGGGCACCTGCAGGGCCCGCTGGTAGTGGGCGAAGTCCACCGGGTTGCCTTCGTCGGCATAGCGGGACAGCGAGTAGATCGCATCCTTCTGGGCCTTGGACCAGAGGCTTTCTCCATTGACGAAGGCTCGCACGGCCGAGAGCAGGTACAGGCTGCAGCTGGCACTGAGCAGCAGAATCAGTGCCAGGAGCGCAAAAGCCCAGACACGCTGCAGCAATTGTTGAGACTTCAGTGCGGGGCTCAAAGATGCCTTCATGACGCCTCATCCAGTAAATAGACTGTAGAAGCATGGGCTCAGGCAACCACAAGGCGCACGGGTACGAAATGGCCAGCAGGCGCCATGCCCATTGGCGATCAGAGCTCCGTTGCGATGCCCGCTCTCATGCTCGACCTTTCACAGCATTGCGTAGGAGATATGTCAGGTCACACGCAATTTGTATTCATTGGTAATTTTTGGCCTGCAGACGTGTGCGTGGCGTCAGACAACTTCCTCTGTCCCTCGAAGACAGAGCGGTGATTTTTGTGAGAAAGTGGGTAGCCAGTCTGGCAGTTTCAGAGCAGGTCTATGCAGTGCACTTGCGGCTGCTCGAGCACGCCGGCCCTGCGGTCGGCAAAGAAGCGCTCCAGGGTGAGCTTGACGGTGCGAAACGCGATTTCTTCCCAGGGGATGTCGGCCTCGGCAAACAACTGTGCCTCCATGGTCTCGGGGCCGGGGTAGAACTGGGTACTCCTGAGGCGGGCCAGATAGAAGAGATGGACCTGTCCCACCTGGGGCACGTTGATGAGGCTGAACAGCCTGCCCAGCTCTATGTCGGCTCCGGCTTCCTCGTCGGTTTCGCGCTGGGCTCCGCGGCTGGTGGTCTCGGCCAGTTCCATGAAGCCCGCGGGCAGCGTCCACTTGCCACGGCGCGGCTCGATATTGCGCTTGCACAGCAGCACGCGCCCGTCGTCCGTCACGGGCAGGGTGCCGACCACATTGAGCGGGTTTTCATAGTGGATGGTGTGGCAGGCCGGGCAAACGGCACGCTCGCGTGTGTCCCCATCGTCAGGAACGCGGTAGGTGACTGCGGTGCCGCATTCGCGGCAGAACTTGATGGGGCTGCGAAAAATCATTCCGCAACTATAAGCAAATCAGGCCTCAAGCGCAGGCGCAACATGTGCAAATAGCTATGAAAAAGGGAGCCACACCCGGTACAGGTGTGACTCCCCTGGAGCTTGACTGGCGCTAAATGATTGTGCGCCAAGGGTTTTCAGGCAATCTGGATCCTGATGGCCTCAAGTCCGCTGATGGCGCCTTCCAGCACATCGCCCTTGACCACGGCGGCCACGCCCTCGGGAGTGCCGGTCATGATTAGGTCGCCGGGCTGCAGCTCCCAGGCGCTGGACAGATGTTCGATGGTCTCGGCGATGTTCCAGATCAGCTTGTGGATGTGGCTGCGCTGGCGATAGTCGCCATTGACCTGCAGCGAAATCTCGGCGTTGACGATGTCGCCCGCCTGATCGGCCGGCGTGATGGGGCCGATGGGAGCCGATTGCTCGAAGGCCTTGCCGATGCACCAGGGGCGGCCCTGCTTTTTCATCTCGTTTTGCAGATCGCGGCGCGTCATGTCCAGACCCACTGCATAGCCGTAGATGTACTGCAGTGCGTCGGCGGCCTTGATGTTCTTGCCGGCCTTGCCGATGGCGACGACCAGCTCGATCTCGTGGTGCAGGTTCTGGGTCAGCGTCGGATAGGCCACCTGGCCGGTGCTGCCGGCTTCCAGCGCCACGGTCGCGTCCGCGGGCTTCATGAAGAAGAACGGTGGCTCGCGGCCAGTGAAGCCCATTTCCTTGGCGTGATCCTCATAGTTGCGGCCCACGCAGTAGATGCGGTGAATGGGAAAGCGCTCGCCACGGCCCACAACAGGCAGGCTGGCAACAGCAGGGGGGTTGAACACGTAACTCATGAGGTCCTCGGCAGGAACAAGCGCTGAAATCAGCAATGGTTGATGTGGCAAGCAGTGTGCCACGGTGCGGGCACGCCGGCGGCGCGGCGCTCGTCGGCTTTTACGTATTCCGGACCTAGGGAAAATGCCAGTCTGCGTGGCTCGCGCTATGCTGGCGGCATCATGAAGCTGCATACCTATTTCCGCTCCTCCGCCTCTTATCGCGTGCGCATTGCGCTGCAACTCAAGGGCCTGCCCTATGACTCCGTACCCGTGCATCTGGTGCGCGGCGAGCAAAAGGCTGCGGCCTATGCCTCCCATGTCGGCGACGCCCTGGTGCCCACACTGGTGACGGACGAGGGGCTCTGGCTCACGCAGTCCATGGCCATCATCGAATATCTCGATGAGACCCATGCTCAAACACCATTGCTGCCCGCAGATGCACTGGGCCGTGCCCATGTGCGGGCATTGGCGCAGATGGTGGCCTGTGAAATCCATCCGCTCAACAATCTGCGCGTGCTCAAGTATCTGGTGCACCAAATGGGGGTCGGCGACGAAGCCAAGAATGGCTGGTATGCGCACTGGGTACGCTCCGGCCTCGAAGCCTTCGAGCGTCAGCTGGCGCTGTTGGACGCCGAGCGCAAGGCCGCGGGGCTGGCGCCGTCGACGTTTTGCTGGGGTGATGCGCCCACGCTGGCTGAATGCTGCCTGGTGCCGCAGATCTACAACGCCCAGCGCTTCAATGTGAATCTTGATGCGCTGCCGCGCCTGATGGGCGTGGTCGAGCGCTGCAACGCCTTGCCGGCTTTCCAGCAGGCCCATCCTTCGGCCTGTCCGGATGCGGAGTGAAGAGGGCGCCATGAGCGAGAACTACAGGCCGGGTCTGCCGAACTCCTGGCCCGATTCCTGGCTGGTTCCCGAATGGCCTGCCTTGCCCGGCGTGCATGCGCTTTGTACCTCTCGCGAGGGCGGCGTCAGTCAGGCCCCCTGGGGTAGCTTGAATCTGGGCGACCATGTGAGCGACGACCCCGTTCATGTGCGCCGCAACCGTGAACTGTTCAATGCGGCGCTGCAGGCCCGCACGCCCGGTGCCTGTACGGCGTTCTTGCAGCAGGTGCATGGTGTGGGCGTGCTGACGCTGGATGCAGGCAATGTGGCCGAATCCAACGGTGCGGCCTTTGATGCCTGTGTGAGCGACGAGGCAGGCGTGGTCTGCACCATCATGGTGGCTGACTGCCTGCCCGTGTTGCTGGCCCATGATTCGGGGTTGGTCGTGGGTGCGGCCCATGCGGGCTGGCGCGGTCTGGCCGGCATGCCGCCCGGCAGAAAGCCGTCTGACGGGCCCTTGCCCGGCGGTGTGCTGGAGACACTTTTCGAGGCTTTCTGTCGCAAGGTGCAGATGCAGCCATCGCTTTCAGGGGCCGAGACAGAGCGCGCCCGGATTGCCGCGCACACGCAGGCCTGGCTGGGCCCCTGCATAGGCCCCGATTCCTTCGAGGTGGGGGCCGAGGTGCGCGATATCTTTGTGGCCCATGACCCTGGTGCTGCGCGGCATTTTGTGCCGGTAGCGGGCAGTGAGGGCAAATATCTGGCCGATCTGGCGCAACTGGCGCGTCAGAGGCTTGCTGCTTTGGGCATTGCTGCAATCTTCGGCAACGATGGCAGCCGGCCCTGGTGCACGGTCAGCAATGCATCAAGTTTCTTCTCGCACCGGCGCGATGCCGCCCGTCTGGGCAGCAGCGGTCGGCTGGCTGCCAGCATCTGGCGCGACGCCTGAATCGGGGCCGGGCGGCACGTGTCCTGCAGCTAGTGCTTCCTGCTCCTGGCGGGCTTTGAGGCGGCGCTTTCTGGCCGGCGTGCCCAGTATGTAGAGCACGATGGAAAGCGGCAGCAGACCATAGAGAACAAAGGTGAAAAATGCACCCAGCAGGGTGCCGCCGGGGCTGGCTGCCTCGGCAATCGTCATCATCACGACAACGTACATCCAGGCGATGGCTATGAGGTACATGGTGTCTATCTTAAGAGCCGCCATGCATGTCGGCAGCGCTGTGTTTTGTGTCAAAACAGCTTCATAACGGCGAAATGACGCAGCTTCTTGTCAGAACCGAGTGGCACATAGGTGACAATGCCGCCGTGTGAGCCGTATTGCAGATTCCGCAAGCGTCCCCAGACCCTGAGATCGCCGGTCGCTTGCCTTGACTAGGATGTAAGCATGAATTTTGACCCGAGCTGGGGCCAGGCTGGCCAATCCGTTCAACAATTCTGGCAGGAGCATTGGAGCAAAAGTCTACAGACGCTCCAGCAAATGCAGGCCGGTACTCCCATGGGGCTCAGTGCCATGCCGGGTCTGGGCGCTGCACCCAACCCCTGGGCCTCCATCACGGAGGCCATGCAGTCGGCCATGCCCCAGGCGACCGGCTCGGCTCAGACGGTTCAGTTCGATACCCCCAAACTGCAGGGGTTGCAGCAGGAATATCTCCAGTCCGTGCAGTCGCTCGCGGATGCCAAGCAGGTTCAGGCCCTGCTGGCCAAGGACAAACGCTTCGCCAAGCCCGAATGGAGCGCCAATCCTGTTGCGGCGATGGCCGCAGCCAACTATCTGCTCGGCAGCCGCATGCTGACCGGCATGGCCGAGGCAGTGCAGGGTGACGAGAAAACGCGCAACCGCGTGCGCTTCGCGGTCGAGCAATGGGTGGCGGCCATGGCGCCCAGCAATTTTCTTGCGCTGAATGCCGATGCGCTCAACAAGGTCGTGGAAACCAAGGGCGAGAGCCTGGCCCAGGGCATTGCCAATTTGCTGGCCGACATGCGCCAAGGTCATGTCTCCATGACCGACGAAAGCCTGTTCACCGTGGGGCAGAACGTGGCGACCACCGAAGGCGCGGTGGTTTTCGAGAACGAGCTGTTCCAGCTCATCGAGTACAAGCCGCTGACGGCCAAGGTCTTCGAGAAGCCTTTTCTGATGGTGCCGCCCTGCATCAACAAGTTCTATATCCTGGATCTGCAGCCGGACAACTCGGTCATTCGCTATGCCGTCAGCCAGGGCCATCGCACCTTTGTGGTCAGCTGGCGAAATCCCGACGAAAGCCTGGGCCACAAGACCTGGGATGATTACATCGAGGACGGCGTGCTCAAGGCCGTGAGCACGGTGCAGGACATCTGCGAGGCGCCGCAAATCAATGTGCTGGGCTTTTGCGTGGGCGGCACCATGGTCTCCACGGCCATGGCGGTGCTGGCCGCACGCCACGCCCGCGAGCATGGAGAGCTGCCAGCAGCCAAGCCTGCGCGCAGCCGCGCTGCTGCAGCAAAGACCAGCAGCAGGACGGCTGCTGCGGTCAAGGCGCAGGCCCAGCCGTTCCCCGTGGCCAGCATGACGCTGCTGACGACGCTGATCGACTTCCGTGACACCGGCATTCTGGACATCTTCATCGATGAAAACATGGTGCGTCTGCGCGAGATGCAGATGGGCAAGGGCGGGCTGATGAAGGGTCAGGACATGGCGTCCACCTTCAGCTTTCTGCGGCCGAACGATCTGGTCTGGAACTATGTGGTGGGCAACTACCTCAAGGGCGAAACGCCGCCGCCCTTCGATCTGCTTTACTGGAACAGTGACTCGACCAATCTGCCCGGCCCGTTCTATGCCTGGTATCTGCGTAATCTCTACCTTGAAAACAATCTGATCAAGCCCGGCGTGCTGACCGTGTGCGACGAGAGGATCGATATGGGTCAGCTCAAGATGCCGGTCTATATCTACGGCTCGCGCGAGGACCATATCGTCCCTGTCGGCGCGGCCTACGCTTCCTCCCAGGTGCTGGGCGGTGAGCTGCGTTTCGTGATGGGGGCCTCAGGCCATATTGCCGGCGTTATCAATCCCCCGGCCAAGAACAAGCGCAGCCACTGGCTGCGTGAGGGTGGCGAGTTTCCAGAGTCGCTCAGCGACTGGCTGGCCGATGCCACGGAGTATCCGGGCAGCTGGTGGACGGACTGGAGCGCCTGGCTCGGCAGCCATGCGGGCAAGCAGCTGGCGGCTCCGAGGAGCTATGGCCGTGCGCGCGCCTATGCCGCCATCGAAGATGCACCGGGTCGCTACGTTCTGTCAAAAGCCTGAGCGAGGCCTGAGGCACAATCAGTTCCATATTGCGGTGCAGCAAACAAGGCTTGCGCCGTGATAGGAAGCGTCGGGTGGCACGATGAACAGAATGCGACCCGCACGCATGCATCACTTGTAAGAAACCTAGAAAGGTTCGTCAGCAATGGAAGACATCGTTATCGTTTCCGCCGTGCGTACGGCGGTCGGCAAGTTCGGCGGCTCTCTGGCCAAGATTCCTGCA
>Ga0209370_1003192_pt1 | contig 10767 bp, 7 predicted proteins | sample AgamicAtPrz_FD_187164 | JGI IMG/M metagenome (GOLD analysis project Ga0209370, IMG submission 187164) | Agave microbial communities from Guanajuato, Mexico - At.P.rz (SPAdes) (version 2) | ecosystem: Host-associated > Plants > Phyllosphere > Phylloplane/Leaf | place: Guanajuato, Mexico... | reverse complement strand
GATCGAAGCCGCCTTCAGCCAGGGACTGCCCAACACGCCCATGGCCGGTGCGCGCGTGCGCGTGATTTCGGGCAACTTCCTCACGGCCCGTCCCGTGGGCATCGTCGATGGCGTGGACTTCATGCACTCCGGCCTGGTGCGCAAGGTCGACGTGGAAGGCATTCGCAGCGCACTGGGCTCCGAAGCCATGGTCCTGGTCTCGCCCTTCGGCTTCTCGCCCACGGGCGAGGCCTTCAATCTCAGCATGGAAGAAGTGGCTACCCGTGTGGCGATCGAGCTCAAGGCCGACAAGCTGCTGTTCCTGACCGAAGTGCCCGGCGTGCGCATGGACCCCAACGGCCCGGCCGACGAGAACAACCCCATCGATACCGAGCTGCCGCTGGACGCCGCGCGCCGCCTGCTGGCCCAGCTCCCGCCTGCGCAGCAGCCTACCGATGTGGGCTTTTATCTGCAGCACTGCGTGCGCGCCTGCGAGCATGGCGTGGAACGGAGCCACATCCTGCCCTTCTCCACCGACGGAGCGCTGCTGCTGGAGATCTATGTGCACGACGGCATCGGCACCATGGTCATTGACGAAAAGCTCGAAGAACTGCGCGAGGCCACGATCGACGACGTGGGCGGCATCATTCAGCTGATCGAGCCCTTCGAGCGCGACGGCACGCTGGTCAAGCGCGACCGCACCGAGATCGAACGCGACATCGCCAGCTACACCGTCATCGAACACGATGGCGTGATCTTCGGCTGTGCCGCCCTGCACCCTTATCTGGAAGCCAAGACCGCCGAGATGGCCGCCGTCACCGTCTCTCCCAAGAGCCAGGGTACGGGCGATGGCGAGAAGCTGCTCAAGCGCATCGAACAGCGCGCACGCGCCCTGGGCTGCGAAACCATGTTTGTGCTGACCACGCGCACCATGCACTGGTTCATCAAGCGCGGCTTTCAGCCTGTCGAGCCCGAATGGCTGCCCGAGGCCCGCAAGGCCAAGTACAACTGGGGCCGCAAGAGCCAGGTGCTGGTGAAGAAGCTCTAATTCGCCTTCATTACTAAAAATAGCTTTCAGCGCTTGATGAACAAGCGTTGGAAGCTATTTTTTTGGGGAGCAAAAGATGCTGTTGCGACAGGCACCGGCTACGCAAGCCGCGGCGCTGGGCGCTGCAGGACCGGCTAACGCAACGTTGCTCTGTCCGCCCTCGCTGCGAATTCCGACGGCGAACGGCCGAACTGCTTGCGGAAAGCCGCCGAATAGGCGCTATGGCTTTCATAGCCGCTTTCCAGCGCCACGGTCGTGATGGGCATGCCCTGCAGCAACTGGGGGATAGAGGCCATCAGGCGCATCTGCTGATACCACCTGCCCCAGTTCATCCCGGTGCTTTTCAGAAAGCGGCGATGCAGCGTCTTGGGCGTGAGCGCGTGCTGCCGCGCCAGGGCTTCCACCGTGGTGCGCTGCGCCGGTGCACTCAGCATGCTCTCGCAGATACGTCGCATCAGCGCATCCTGGGGCCAGGGCAGGTAATACGGCAGCGGAGCCAGGGCGCTGAGTTCCTCCAGCAGCAAACTGCCCAGCAAGGCATCGCGCGGCCTATGCGGCCCCTCGTGGGGCAATGCTACCAGGGCTGTCATCAGCTCGCGCACCAGCGGCGCGACATGCAGCACGCCGTCCTGGGCCGGCAACTGTGCGGACCAAGCCTCGTCGACGAACAGGCCATAGGCCCGCACCGCCGTGGTCGCCGTGATCCGGTGCAGCATGCCCGGGCGCAGCCACACTGCCGTCGTCGGCGGAACCAGCCATTGGCCGCTGGGGGACTCGACCAGCAACACGCCTTCCGAGGCATAGATCAGATGGCCACGCGCGTGGCTGTGCTGGGGCACCACATGACCGGGCGGATAGCGCTGTTCCACGCCCGTGACAGGCAGTGGAGAGGCCTGGGCATGCTGCAAATCCAGCGCATGCGCGCCATGTTCGGGGGAGGCAAAACCCATGAGATGTCCAAATTTCTACAACAAATGAATATCTATCGATAGAAGTCTATACCTTCGGCGGCTTAAAGTAGCCGCATTGCCCCCATCAAGCACCTTGCCGTGAAACACCGCCACCCGCTTTCGCTACGCCTACTGACTCTGACATCTGGTCGGGGTCCGCATGCACGCGTTCGCGCATGGTCCCATCCTGGTCTTCCCAGACCCCGGCCTTAGCCAGCCCCTTTCGGGCAGGGAGACCAGGTGATTGTTGCAACCCATTCCAAGGTCTCTATGCTTGCTGATCCCTCTACCAAATACCGCGCATTTCCCGTTGTGGACTTGCCCACCCGCCAATGGCCTGCCCGTACGTTGACGCAAGCGCCCGTATGGCTTTCGACCGATTTGCGCGACGGCAACCAGGCGCTGTTCGAACCCATGAACCGCGAGCGCAAGCTGCGGCTGTTCGAGGAACTGGTCGCCATCGGTTTCAAGGAAATTGAAATCGGCTTCCCCTCCGCTTCCCAGACCGACTTCGACATCGTGCGCCACCTCATCGATGCGCAACTGATTCCGCACGACGTCACACCCATGGTCATCACCCAGCTGCGTGAGGACCTGATTGCCACCACGGTGCGCAGCGTGGCGGGCGCACGCCGCGTGATTGTGCATCTGTACAACGCCGTGGCACCGGCCTTCCGCGAAATCGTCTTTGGCATGGAAGTACCGCAGATCATTGCCATGGTGGAGCACCATGTACGCCACCTCAGGCAACTCACCGAGCAGCACCCCGAAACCGAATGGGTGCTGCAGTACTCCCCGGAAACCTTTTGCATGGCCGAGCTGGACGTTTCCCTGGCCGTGTGCAATGCCGCGATTGCCGCCTGGGATGCCGGTCCTAAGCGCCCCATGATCATCAACCTGCCGACCACGGTGGAGGTTGCCACCGCCAATGTGTTTGCCGACCAGATCGAATGGATGGACCGGCGTCTGGCACGGCGCGAGCACATCACGCTTTCGGTACACCCCCACAACGACAGAGGCACCGGCGTGGCCTGTGCCGAGCAGGCCCTGCTGGCCGGCGCCCAGCGTGTGGAAGGCTGTTTGTTCGGCAACGGCGAGCGCAGCGGCAATGTGGATCTGGTGACGCTGGCTCTGAACCTCTACACCCAGGGCATTGCTCCGGGCCTGGATTTCTCCGACATCGCTGCCGTGGCTCGCATCGCCGAAGCCTCTACGGCCCTGCCCATACATCCGCGCCACCCCTATGTGGGCGATCTGGTGTTCACGGCTTTTTCTGGCTCGCACCAGGATGCGATTGCCAAGGGCTTTGCGGCGCAGAAAGCCGATGCCCCATGGCGCGTACCCTATTTACCCATAGACCCGCAGGACCTGGGACGTACCTATGACAGCATCGTGCGCGTCAACAGCCAGTCCGGCAAGGGCGGCATTGCCTTCCTGCTGCAGAAGGACAGGGGCATCACCATGCCGCGGCGCATGCAGATCGAGTTCAGCGCCATCGTCCAGGCCTGGGCCGACAGCAGCGAAACCGAGCTTAGCAGCGCACAGATCTGGGAGCTGTTTGAAGCCACCTACCTGCATGCCCAAGCCGGGTCCCGGTCACTGCGTTATGAAAGCCACCGCCTGTTCGACAGCCCGCAAGGCCAGGGTATCGAACTGCACTGGCACGATGCCGACGGGCAACCCAGGCTGCGCAACGGCATCGGCAACGGCCCTATTGCAGCCACCGTCGCTGCACTGGAGTTGCCGCTGCGCATCGACAGCTACGAAGAGCGCAGCCTGGGCAACGGCGCCGACGCCTGTGCCGTTGCCATCATCGAAGCCGCATGGCCTGGCGTGCCCGGCTCACGGTTTGGCGTAGGCATGCACGCGAACATCGTCACCGCATCGGTGATGGCGGTCGTGAATGCCGCTGCGCGCTTTGAGGGGGACATGATTCAGACCCGCGCGTAGCCTTCGATAGATCGTCGCGTCTCCCTCTTGTCGGCCGATACCGTTTGAAGCTCGGCCTGCGCGGTGCCCTCCCTCATACGCCGACTCGGTCTTTTCCGTCTATTTTCAGCGGGTCTGTCACAATTTTGGGGGCAGGCCCGTTGCGCCGATGGAGGCTTCTGGGCACTTGGTGCATCGTCGATGTTGCGCTGCGTCACAGCACCACCAAGCAGTCTGCGCTACAAAGTCGACATCCGATTAGCATGAGGCATGCCATGAATACACTCCCTCCTCAGGCCATCAGCCAGGATGTGCTGGCCGAGAAATATCTGGCCGACGGCGAGCAATCCGAGCAAGAGCTGTTTGCCCGCGTGGCACGAGCCCTGGCAGCTGTTGAACAGCCTGAGCTTCAGACGCATTGGGAGCAGCAATTTCTGGTCAATCTGCAGCGCGGTGCCATCGGTGCTGGCCGCATCATGGCAGCGGCGGGGCTGGACACCAAGGCCACGTTGATCAACTGCTTTGTGCAGCCCGTCGCCGACGCCACCAATGGTTTCGACACCCAGGGAAACCCCGGCATCTACACAGCGCTTTCTCAGGCAGCCGAGACCATGCGCCGCGGTGGCGGCGTGGGTTATGACTTCTCCAATCTGCGACCACGCGGTGCGCTGGTGCGCGGCACCAACTCCTTTGCGTCGGGCCCCTGCTCCTTCATCGATGTCTTCGATGCATCCTGTACCACGGTGGAGTCGGCCGGTGCGCGCCGCGGAGCCCAGATGGGTGTGCTGCGCATTGACCACCCCGATGTGCTGGAATTCATCACCGCCAAGCGACAAAAAGGCCGCTGGAACAATTTCAATGTGTCTGTGGGCGTGAGCAGCGCATTCATGCAGGCGGTCAGGGACGATGCCCAATGGGAGCTGGTGCATGTCGCCAGCCCCAGCGAGGCACAGATACAGGCCGGCGCCCATCGCCGCGACGATGGCCTCTGGGTCTATAAAAGCCAGCCCGCGCGCGCGCTGTGGGATGCCATCATGCGCTCGGCCTATGACTTCGCCGAGCCCGGCATTCTCTTTCTCGACAACATCAACGCCGACAACAACCTCTGGTATGCCGAGCAGATTGCCGCCACCAATCCCTGCGGCGAGCAACCCCTGCCGCCCTACGGCTGCTGCGATCTGGGCCCGGTCATACTCACGCGCTTTGTGCGCGAGGCGTTCACACCTCAGGCTTTCTTCGACATGGAGGCCTTTCGCGCCGCCGTCGCGGTTCAGGTGCGCATGCTGGACAATGTGCTGGACGCCACCGTCTGGCCCCTGCCCGAGCAGCAGCGCGAGGCACAGCAAAAGCGCCGCATCGGCGTGGGCTTCACTGGGCTGGGCGACGCCTTGATTCTGCTGGGCCTGCATTACGCCAGCGATGCAGGCCTGCAGCAGGCCGCATCAATAGCTCGCGCCATGCGCGATGCGGCTTATGCCGCGTCGGTGGAGCTGGCACGGGAAAAAGGTGTCTTCCCGCTGTTCAACGCCAAGCAGTATCTGAAAAGCGGCTTTGCCAAACGCTTGCCAAAGGAGTTGCGCGCTGCCATCAAAAAACATGGGCTGCGTAACAGCCATCTGCTGTCCATCGCCCCCACGGGCACGGTATCACTGGCCTTTGCCGACAATGCGTCCAACGGCATCGAGCCCGCTTTTTCCTGGACCTATACGCGCAAAAAGCGCACGACCGATGGCGGCGAGCAGTTCTACACCGTACAGGACCATGCCTACCGCCTGTACAAAGCCATGCACGGCGACGAGGCACCGCTGCCCGAGTGCTTTGTCAGTGCGCTGGAGCTGAGCGCCAGCGAGCATGTAGCCATGATGCGCTGCGTGCAGCCCTTTATCGACACATCGATTTCAAAGACCGTCAACATCCCGGCCGACTATCCCTTCGAGGACTTCAAGCACCTCTATATGGAGTGCTGGGAGGTCGGCCTCAAAGGCTGTGCTACCTACCGTCCCAACGACACGCTGGGCGCGGTTCTGTCTACCGATTCAGCCCCCGCCCCCTCTCAAGCGCCTACTGGTAAATCGCAGGCTGCTATCAACTCGGTTAGCAGCAGCGGCATGACGGCTGTGATCGAGCGCCGCCCCGAGGGTCCGCTCAATGCCGTGGTGGACAAGATCGAGTATTTCACGCATGACGGCATACGGCGTCTCTATCTGGTCGTCAGCTTCATGGTGGTCGACGGTGTGGAGCGTCCCATCGAATTCTTCATGCCCGTGGGCCAGACCGGGGAGAGCCAGCAATGGATCACGGCCACCATGCGCAGCCTGAGCCTGGCCGCGCGTGGCGGCTTTCTCGACAAGGCCCTGGCCGATCTGCGCAAAGTGGCCTGGGATCGCGGCCCGGTGCGCTACGGCAGCAGGACGCGTGACGACGGCAGCCGCATCCCGCTCTGGCATGACAGCGAAGTGGCGCTGCTGGCCTATGCGATTCAAAGCATCATCGCCAATCGCGGCCTGCCCCAGCCGGCGCCCAGCACGGCGGCCACGCCGGCATCTCCGCCCGAGAACAATGCCTCAGTCAGCGGTCAAAAGTGTCCCGACTGCGGAGCACATGCCATGATCAAAAAAGATGGCTGTCAGTTCTGTACTGCCTGCGGCTTTGTGGGGTCATGCGGTTGAAAAATGGATAGCTTGAGTCGCGATCAAGCTGAGCAGTGCGATGGATGACTGAGTCCGCTGCAGCAGCGTCCATTCAGATGGCAGCCCAAAGCAGCGGTCAGGCGCGGCTTCGGACCCAGCACCCTGAGCTCAACAATGCGACGGGTGACCGAGGCATGTGGAAACGCTAAGTACAGACGTTGATATCGAGGCCATCGATCATCGCTCTCCAACCCGAAAGGTGTTCCGTCATGAAAGTCAAAGTCCTCTGCTTCGGCATCTCGCTGGACGGTTACTCCGCCGGACCCAACCAGGATTTGCAGAACCCGCTCGGCGTCGGTGGGCCTGAGATCCTTGGGTGGTTCTTCCCCACCCAAGTCTTTCAGCGTATGCATGGAGGGTCTCAGATCGGCGAAACAGGTGTCGACAATCAGATGGCCGAACGCTCCTTCGAGAACATCGGTGCGTGGATTCTGGGGCGCAATATGTTCGGCCCGATACGCGGCCCTTGGCCCGACGAAAGCTGGAAGGGCTGGTGGGGCGATGAGCCACCCTATCACGTGCCCGCATTTGTCCTGACCCACCATGCGCGGCCCGCGCTGCGCATGCAGGGAGGCACCGATTTTCACTTCGTCACGGATGGCATTGCATCGGCGCTGGCGCAAGCCAAGGCAGCCGCAGGTGATCGCGATATTCGCATAGGCGGCGGCGTAGCCACCGTGCGACAGTTCCTGCAGGCGCGACTGGTCGATGAGATTCACCTCGCTGTACGTCCTCTGTTGATGGGGGCCGGCGAAAACCTCTGGCAAGGCTTGGACATGCGGGCTCTTGGCTATGAGGTCGCCGAAGTGAGACAGGGCGAACGAGCCATGCATGTGATGGTGCGCAAACAAGCGTAACACCTGAAAACCGGGTCGCACTTGATACCGCAGGCGTACTCCTGGCTGTCCGGACTGTCCAAGCCCATGGACCTGACACTTGTGACGCTCATGTTCCAACCGGGACGGCGAGCGACAGTCGTATCCAGAACGCTTGCTTAACGCTTAGCTTCGGAGGTCGAAAGAGATGATTTGCCGGAACGATAGGCCAGGCCGGCGCCGCACGTGGTCTCAGTCATAGGCCTCGCATACGTCACCAATAGCGAGCTCACCCAACTTCTCGCTCTTTGAATATCACATTCCTGCTCTTGCCTCTCAAGCTCGACCATCAGGTACTCACGGTAAGCATCTGCTCGGACTTTCGGCTCGGTGGTCGTGCTTTGAAGCAACTTATTGAGTTGTTGTTGCTCATGCAGCATGCCCTTCTAGCGATCGAGCCAAGGCTGGAGTCCGGCCTCGACAGGCTGTATTGCGTGAGCACAGCCAGTCCAGGCCATGGCGATAAAAAGAGCGACTTGGCGCATGTTTGTGCTTCGACCCCCACGTAGGTAAAGTGGATGGCATCAACCCCAGACCTTGCCCGATCACACTTGCCACTCTGAGAAGCACTATGGGTTGCCTCACGCCTTTACCTTTATATAGGGGTTGGCGGAAATACTCCTACTGCCGTCCGGCATCCAGCGTCAATAGACTGCGTGCGACTCTTCGCTCAGGCTAGGGCTTGAAACGCCATGCGCTGCGACTCTCTCAAGGAGCCTGCAGGCACGGCTCACCGGTTGCGCCGCGCGCCCAGGATCAACTGAACTCCTGACTTCACCCAAGCATAGCCACCGCTGGCCCAAGCTAGTTCAATTCCTCGTAGACGCTGCCCATGGATTCAACTGACAGCCTAGACTTGACGCGATTTTTGCAGTGAGTCAGGCTCGGATGACTCATCCAGCGCCACTGGCTGCGTGGACTCCGCCGGAGCCGCAGCGGTTTCAGGCTCCGGCTCCTTGGGTAAAGAGGCCCTTGCCACCTGGAGCATGTGCAGGGCAAGCGATTCATACAGAGGCCGCGCAATCATGCGCGAGATCATGCTGGCGATCATGGCCGATGCCATGAGGCTCAGCACCAGTGCATGGCCGTCCACCATCTCCATCACGATGATGAAAGCCGTCAGTGGCGCCTGGGTGACCGCCGCCAGAAAGGCAGCCATGCCCATCGCTATCAATGCAGGAGCTATATCCGTAGTTCCAACAATCGATGCAACGTTATTCCCCACGCCTGCACCAATCGACAGCGAGGGCGCAAAGATACCGCCGGGTACGCCCACCCAGGCCGATAGCCAGGTGGCGATGAATTTGAGCGTGACATAGAACTCGGGCACATCGGCCTCGCCCTGCAACATATGCTTGACGGCTTCGGAGCCCGCACCAAAGGTGGCGCCGCCGGTGACCACGCCGATGACGGCAATCAGCAGGGCCAGCACTGCGGCAAACCGGATCGGAAAGCGTGACCTGAGCTTGTTGAGGCGCTCGGTGGACGAGGTCAGCGAGTGGGTCATGAGCTTGGCGAACAGGCCGCCCAGCACGCCGCAGGTCAGCGCCACGGCAAGACAAGGCAGCAGGTCACGCCAGCCGAGTTCGGCGACGCGGATGCGACCAAAGTAGCTCAGGTTGCCGAAGACCGAGACCCCCATCAGACCGGCCAGCACAATGGCTGCGATGATGAGACCGCTGGAGCGCGACTCCAGCTTGCGCGAGAGCTCCTCGATGGCAAACACCACGCCCGCCAGCGGGGCGTTGAAGGCGGCGGCAATACCTGCCGCGCCGCCAGCCACCAGCAAGGCATGGGTATTGATGACGGACTTGGGGCCCAGCCAGCGCCGCGCCGAATGCATGACACCGGCAGCCACCTGCACCGACGGTCCTTCGCGCCCTATCGACAACCCCGCAAGAAAGCCCGCGCTGGACAGCACGATCTTGGCAAACGACAGCCACAGCGACACAAAGCGCTTGCGCAGACTGGCATCGACCGATGGCTCAAGCGTGGCAATCACCTGCGGGATGCCCGAGCCGCTGGCACCCGGAGCCCATTTGCGCGTGGCCCAGACCGCTGCCGCCGTGATGGCCGGCATCCAGATCAGCACCAGCCAGCCATGGACGCCGTGGTAGATGCTCTCGAAAAAGCCGAAAGCCGCCTCGGCCAGCAGCGTGAAAGCCACCACGCTCAGCCCCGCTGCCGCGGCATAGGCCAGCACCACCGTCCGCTCCAGCCAGCGCTTTCCATCGCGCATCTCTTCATTGAGGTTGTGGAAGAAATCTGGCTCTTGCTGCATGGGCGGGCAATCGTTTCGGGGCGGCTGCAAAAATGGGCGAAGACCCACATTCTGCGCCCGCCCAAGGGCTTGCCAGATCGGCAATAGCCACAACGATTGCCCACACAGGTTTTTACAACGACCGCCCGATTCGCACATCTATTGCGAATCGCCCGGCTAAAGCCCGAGGGAATGCCCATGCGGTCATGCCGTCTAACTCATCCCGTGAATGCCACCCAAAGCGTCCCGGCCAAGGCGACCAGACCTCCCATGGCCACCAGCACTGCACCGGGCCCAGGCACATAGGCGAGCAGCCATGTGAGTGCCAGCGCGGCCACACTGAGGCAGCCCAGCCAGACGATGGTTCCCACCGCAGCACCCCACAAGCCCATGCACAGCCACAGTGCGAGCAGCATCAGCGCCGCCCCCGCCAGGCGCAGCACGACCCGCAGCGCCGGCCCGGGCTCGCCACGCGATACAAGCTGATCGCAATGCCTGTCCATGACCTGGCTCAGCACCAGCATGCCTGCCAAGCACAGCGCCAGGGCGCAGGCCATCACCTGCCACAGGCTCATGCCACACCTTTCAGCGCCTGCAGCGCAGCTGTCAACAAGACTGCCGAGCCCGCCATCCATGCCATCACGCGCAGCAGGCTGCGCACATGGAAGGCCCAGAGCGCCACTGCGGTGTAGAGCAAAAAGCTGAGCAAGGTGGAAAGCAGCACGGCAGGTGCACGCTGCATAGCGCCCACGGCCACAAGCACATGGGCCATCACGGCGCAGGCCAGCGCCGTGAGCGCATAGCCGCCCAGCGTGGCCATCAGCACGCGCAGCAGTACGGCCCAGCGATAGCGCCTTGTCTGTGCCTGGGTCATTGCCGCCGCTTTCATGTGAGACCTCCCGTGACCGCGCCACGGCCCGCACGCGGCTGCTTCACGCTCTTGCTACGCCGCGACTTTTCATGCCGCCATGCCCCCCAGGCCACCAGCAGGCCCAGCGCCATGCAGGTCAGCTCCAGCCCTGCCCGCTGACCATCG
>Ga0209370_1003182_pt1 | contig 10790 bp, 10 predicted proteins | sample AgamicAtPrz_FD_187164 | JGI IMG/M metagenome (GOLD analysis project Ga0209370, IMG submission 187164) | Agave microbial communities from Guanajuato, Mexico - At.P.rz (SPAdes) (version 2) | ecosystem: Host-associated > Plants > Phyllosphere > Phylloplane/Leaf | place: Guanajuato, Mexico... | reverse complement strand
CAACCGCCGCTTGCCGTCTTCCTGCCGCTCCAGCTGGATCACAACATCGATGGCGGAGGCGATCTGCTGACGCATGGCCTTGATCGGGAACGTGGCGCCAGACATCAACACCATGTTCTCGACCCGGCCCAGCGCATCGCGCGCGGTGTTGGCGTGGATGGTAGTCAGTGAACCATCGTGGCCGGTGTTCATCGCCGTCAGCATGTCCAGCGCCTCGGCGCCACGCACCTCACCGATCACGATACGGTCCGGGCGCATCCGCAGGCTGTTGCGCACCAGCTCACGCTGGCCCACCTCACCGCGCCCCTCGATGTTCGCCGGCCGTGTTTCCAGGCGCACTACATGTGGCTGCTGCAGTTGCAACTCGGCCGAGTCCTCGATGGTAACGATGCGCTCGTTGTGGGGAATGAAACTGGACAGCACATTGAGCATGGTGGTCTTGCCGCAGCCAGTGCCGCCGGAGATCAGCACGTTCAGCCGGCCCCGCACGATCGCTTTGAGCAACAGCGCGATGGCCGGCGTCAGGGCGCCCGCCTGGATCAGGCTGTCAGTGTTGAGCAGGTCCACCGCAAAGCGGCGGATCGAAATACTCGGCCCATCGATTGCCAGCGGCGGGATGATCGCATTGACCCGCGAACCATCCTTGAGCCGGGCATCAACCAACGGCGAAGACTCGTCGATACGCCGACCGAGGCTGGAGACGATGCGGTCGATGATGTTCAGCAGGTGCTGATCATCGCGAAAACGCACATCGGTGCGCTGCAGCTTGCCGAACCGCTCGACGTACACCGAGTCATGCCCGTTGACCAGGATGTCGGACACCGTGTGATCGGCCAGCAGTGGCTCCAGCGGGCCAAGGCCAAGCACTTCGTCGGTGATCTGCTTGATGATCAACTGGCGGCTGGCAGAGCTCACCGGAGCTGAATGCTCGTCGAGCAGACGCTGGCAGATATCGCGGATCTGCCGCACGGCCTCGGCCTGCTCGAGCGAGTCGAGCAGGGAGAGGTCCATGACCTTGAGCAGTTGCTGATAGGTTTTTTCCCGCCACTCGGCTTCCACCGAGGTGACCTGGCTTTTCGTTTCAAACAGAATATCAGGCGCTGAATGCTCCCACGCCATCAGCGCCTCTGCCGGGTCCTTCGCGCCTGCACCCTGCTTCGACGGTGTCGATGCCTCGGCGGTGACTGCCTGTTTGCGCAAACGGTTACGAAAATCGCTAAGCATGGTTCACCCCCGAAAAACACGCTTGAAGGCGCGTTTGAACAGTCCACTGTCAGTGTCCACCTGCTTGCCAACCAATTCCTCGGCCAGCCCACGCAGCGCCTGGGTGATCGCGGAGCGAGGTGCTTGCAGGCCCAGTGGCACGCCCGTGTTCTGGCTCTGGTTGATGACGCTGAAGTCATTGGGCAGCTTCACGATGTTGGTGCAGCGCAATGCCTCGCCAATGTCCTTGAGGCTGACCGGTGCCGCCTTGTCGTAGCGGTTGACCACCACCTCCAGCTGATTGCCACGCACGCCCAGGTCATCGCGCAGGATGCGCGCCAGGGAACTGGCGTCGCGCAGGTGGTTGACGCTCTGCTGCACCACGACGTACACCCGGTCGGCCTGCTCCAGTACCGAAGCGGTGATGTGATCGATCTGCCGCGGCAAGTCCGCCACCACCCAGTCATAGTTGGCCCGCGCAAGCTGCAGCAGCGCATCGAGCTGTTCGGCCTGGACATCCTGCGGCAGGCACAGCTCATTGGCGCGGCTGCCAAGCACATGCAAGGACGGGCTGAAATGGCTGCAGAAGCCGCGCAGTGCGACACCATCCATTTCTTTTACCTGCTGCAACACGTCCAGCTGGCTGTGCGACTGCGCCACATCCAGATGATGCGACACGCTGCCAAACTGCAGGTCCAGGTCCAGCAACAGGGCGTTGCCTTTGAGGCTGAGTTGATGAGCCAGGTTGCAGGCCAGTACCGTGCCGCCGGAGCCTCCCTTGGCATTCATCACCGCGATCAGCTTGCCTGTTGCCGTGCTGTTGGTCTGGGTTTCCACGACCATACGGTTCAAGGCTGCAATAAGCTCCGTGGCAACGATAGGCTCTGGCAGAAAATCGCGCGCACCGGCCTGCATCGCCAGGCGCATGCCTTCCCGATCGTCCAGCAGGCCACACACCAACAGCGGCGGGCGCTCATGGGCCGGGCGTTGCATCAGCGCTGCCAGTTCCTCACGCCACAGCTGGCCAACGCGCAGCAGCAAGAAATCGGGCATCCGGTCCAAACCGTACAGAGGGTCGCAATGCCCATTGCTCACCTGGCGAACATTCACCTCAAGGCCTGAGATGCGCTGACAGATTTCTTGCAGCTGACGCAAGGCCAAGGCGTCCGAACTGCTGATCAACAGACGCATCCCGGGCTTGATGGAGGTAGCGGATACGGAAGATTCCCTAAGATTCAGCATGGCGTGATCTCCGGTACGACATCCGCCTCGGTATGACGCCCGAGGCTCTCGCGAGGTAAGGTCGCCTTGAATACTGGCAAGGTAATGGAAACGCCAAAACCTGGAATAAACAGGCTGAACTGGAAGTTCTGCAGTGTCAGTTGCACATAGCGGACAGCGGCAAACCCGGTGGCACTCACCAGGTCACCGGGATTGGCGACCTGTGCACCGTTCTTGTCCAGGTAACGCAGGGTCAAGTCCGAAGTGTCCAGGTCGGCCAGCAGGCTGCTGGCACCGCTATCACCCGCGCTGTTGAATATCGCCCGGCGCAGCACCACCGGGTCGCTGATATTGCATACCGCTGCCAGCCGTGCACCACGCCGAACGGACTCGTTCAGCACGTTCGCGGTGTAGTACAACCGGCCAATTTCCAGCACTCCGAACAGCAACGTGAACATCAACGCACTGACGATGGCGAACTCCACCACGTAGACGCCTTGCATGCCTCTGCGCTTCATCACAGTGCCCTCATCACAGTGGTGGCGACCAACGGGAAGTTCAGCGCCGTGCTGCCTCCGATAAAGGCCGGAATGCCGTTGGCTACCACCGGGGAAAAGACCGAGCTGATGGTCACCTGCACGTGATCGTTGGTGCCCGCCACCTTGGCCACCTGCACGGTGGTGTTGGCCGGCATCCCGGTCAGACTGCAAGGCGGCGTGGACGGTGCTCCGTACACCGCCACGTACTTGGTCATGCACTCGAGATCGGCACCCACCTCGACCTTGCCAAGGGTCGAGTTCCAGGCCTGGCTGGCGACGAAACGCGCGGCATCCCGGCTGCCCTGCAGCAAGCTGTTGTACTGGTAAAGCATGCGGCCAAATTCGCCGAGAGCCAGCAAGGTCAGGAGCAACAGCGGCAGGGTGATCGTGAACTCGACGATTGCCACCCCTTGCTGATGCTGCGCACGCTTGAGCCGATGAATTTTCATGACACGCTCCTAGGAGTCGGTGCTCGGTGTGCCACTGCCACTGATAAAGGTTTTGTACAGCTGGATGATCTGTGGGCCGGAATCGTCTTGCGGCGTTGGCCCAGGCACACCGTCACCTTCGCATTGCTTGACGAACTGGCCGAAGATCTGCGAATCCCCACCTGAGTTGTCAGCTGGCTGCACTACATAGAAGCAACCGAAACCGATGACAGGAATCGACGTTGCACCCGAATTCTTGCCAGAGCAGTCGCCAACCACGATCTTCAGCATCCGCCGCTCGAAAACCCCACCCGACTGGCAACCGGTGCCGCCTGCGACACATGCGGCTGTCTGCGCGGAATAATCGTTGTAGTCGAACAGCGGCGTGCCGCCAGCAGACAGGTTGCCATTGCTCGAAGTGACGACCTGGCCCTGCTGCTCTACACGGGGAGGCGTGGCCGCATCGTTGTATGTCATCACCGGGTTGCTATAGTTCGTCACCAGGTCCGGCGGATAGTCCGAATTATTGAGCGACCCGGTGTACTGGCCAAAGCGCGTGTTCAGGCCTTTGACGGAAGGGCCAACTGTGTTGCCAGGCTTGGTGGTGACGTTTTCACCGACATTGCGGCAAACCGAGGCGCCGCCGGCCATGAGTTCGCCAACCTCCTTGCCACCCGAGCCAAAATCGAGCAGCTGAAAATTGCCCGGGCCGATCGGGTCGCTGTTCTTGGAGGCTGATTTCAAGACCTCCAGGTCACCAAAGCGATAGCCCCAGAACATGCCAGTATCCGGGTTGTATTGGGTCGAGTCGCCACACACCAGCAGCGGTGCAAGATCACATGGACTGGTCGGGCTCGGCCCGGCGGTGGCAATCGCCGCCACGCTCTTGGTCCCCACGGTTCCCGTACCGATTGACTGGGCGAAGCTCCAGAAAAAGCCCGCCAGCGAGTAATTCGATACCGAGACCCGCACATAGGTGGCATTGGCCGGCCCGGGGAAGGAGAAAGGCCCATAGACACTGTCTGCCAACTCCACCACAGCGAATGCTCCAGGGTTGCCGCCGATTGCCGTCGCCAGCTCATTGTTGCCCGCGGCCTTGGCATTTTCGTTCAGGGTAAAAAGCGCGGCACTGCGTGCGGTAGTGGCGGCATTGCCTGAGCCCATCACCTGGCTCAGGGTCTTGGCGCCACTGAGGGCGGCGGCATCCACGGCATTCTGCAGTCGGGTCTTGTTCAACAACATGTGACCACCATCGAGCACCAACGCGGCCATCATCAGTATCGCCAACAGGGCGATCACGATGATGATAGTTACTGCGCCCCGCTGTTGGCCTGGCGGCGCGGTGAACATCCGTTGGGCTCGATGAGTCATGATCACGCCCTCAATCAGCGAGTTGAATCAGTGACCTGGATCTGGATCGGCTGACCGACCTGCTGCGCATCGCCAGTCACCCCCCTATAACCATTTATCACCTTCTCCAGCAGCGGCCCATCGACGCCAGCGGCAGGCAGTTCAGTACCTGGGTTGGCAGCTGCCTGCTTGTCGGCAATCTGCTGGTAGGTGGTCTGGTAGACGCTGTACCCCAGCGGGCCAACGCGCCCTTCGTCGTACGACATGCAACCGGACAACCCCGACAGCAGCGCGCAACACACGATCATGCTTCTCATGCTGGTTCTCTCCGATCAATTCAGATCATGGCCAAAGTTGCCACCGCTGACCCCGAGGCTGACGGGCACTGCGCGCCCCGGCTCGCTGCCCTTGGTCTTGCCGAGCAGGTAGAAGTCCAGGTCGCTGGGCTCGACGAACTTCTCGGTGGGCAGGCGCACCGCCTTGGCATCCACAGGCTTGGCCAGGTGCGGCGTCACCAGGATCACCAGTTCGGTTTCACCGTTGATGAACGACTGGCTGCGGAACAGGTGCCCGAGTATCGGCAGGTCCCCCAACCCCGGGAAACGGCTGACGAAATCGCGGGTGTTTTCACTGATCAAGCCGGCGATGGCGATGGTCTGGCCATTGCCAAGTTCGACCGTGGACTCGGCGCTGCGCTTGGTCAGCGATGGAATGACCTGGGTAACACCGTCGCCCAGAATGCTGTTCAGGCCTGTGTCGAGTACCAGCGAGTTGACGTTGGAAAGCTCGCTCACCGAGACATTCAGGTTGAGGTTGATGCGCCCGGAGTCGAGCACCACCGGCAGGAACTTCACGCCGACCCCGAATTCCTTGTACTCGATGGTGATGCCATCATCCTCGGTGATAGGGATCGGGAACTCGCCACCGGAAATGAATTCCGCCTGCTGCCCGGTCAGGGTGGTGAGGGTGGGTTCCGCCAGGACTTTGGCCGAACCATTGTCCTTGGACGCCTCCAGCACCACGTTGAAGAGGAAATCGTCGGACAGGAACTGGGCGAACAAGCCTTTGCCGCCACCAATCAGCGAACCTGGCGAAAGGATCGAGCCGCCGCCTGGAGTCAGGCCCAGCCCTTGACCATTGTTGAACCCGCCACCGCTCCAGTTGCCGGATGAGCCAAGGGCATTGAAGCGCACGTTGAGGTTCTTGATCAGGCTTCGCTGCATCTCGGCCACTTTCACTTCCAGCATCACCTGCTGACTGCCACCGACACTGAGCAGGTTGATCACCTCCAGCGACTGGGCCGGGGCTGCCTCGGCAGCTTCACCTTTGCCTTGCACCACACTCGAGGTCTGCGCGGCATAGGTCTTGGCCACTTTCATCGCCGTGTCCATGGCGCCGGCGCTGCGCACCTGGCCACGCAGCACCAGCGCGCCCTGGGCACTGAACACCTCGATGTTTTCCTCGGGCAACAACTGATGCAGTTTGGTCTTGAGCCCGGTGAGGTCATGCACGACCTCCACATCCAGGGTCTCGATCAAGCGGTTGTTGTTGTCCCACAGCAATACGTTGGTAGCGCCCAGAGAACGGCCAAGCAGGTAGAGCTGGGTCGGGCTGGTGATCAGGATATCGGCGATATCCGGGTTGCCTACCGAGATTTTCCTGACCGGTGTACGAGTGCTGATCGTCCGCGACTTGTAGATGGGTACCTGGACGATGTTGGTGTTGGCCGCCGGCATGGCGCTGTAGCCCGCCCCCGGTTCTGCAGCCTGCGCCACGCCAGCGAACAACAGCTGCGTACCCAGCCCACACAACAGGTACAGCCCTAGTCTCTGCAAAGTATTCATTGACTACTCCCTGCAAGGTGATCTTGTTGCTGCCGAAAGTTAGCTATCGGGACGTCTTCTGCCTTAGAACCTGGCTTTTGCGACCTCGATTTCGGTCCCGCGGATGATGGTGACCGCGCCACCGTCGTTACTGCGATTTACCACCGGTTTTGGTTGGGGTTTGACTGCTGGCGATACGGCCTTCACCGGCTCGGCAGCAGCAACGGTTGGCGCCGGCTTCTGAGCATCCAGCGGATTACGCAGGGCCAGTTGCAACTTCCCTTCCGATTGCGCCTTGACCAGGATTTCTGCCTCTTTCGCCGACATTTCCAGGGTCACCGCCCGCACTACCACCGGTTGGGTCTTGTCCGTCCCTGCCGTCTGATCCACGGCCAATACCCGCAGGTCCTGGAGGATAGTTCTGGACTCTGCGTCATTACTGCTGCCGTCACTTTGCCTGGTCGCCAGTACATCGACCCGGTTACCCGGCAAGAGGAACCCACCCACCCCGACCACGTCGTCCACTCGCACCGAAATGGCACGTTTGTCGGGGGCGATCAACGAAGCCAGGGTGCTGCCACCCAAGTGCTCGGCCAGGCGGGCGCTGCGCAGCACGTCGCCGCGCAACAGGGCGAAGGTGGCGATCTTGCCCAGCACCTTTTCGTTACTGTCGAAGGCATCGTCTGGTACCGCGTCCTTGGGCATACGCACGATGGCGACCTGCTGGGCCTCGATCATCTGCCCGAACGGGATCTCCACCGTGGCGACCACCACGTTCTTCATGTTGTCGTCCGGGACGGTGTTGAGCCGACCATCGAGCCAGTTGTTGGCCATCCAGGCGGCGCCGAGCCCCAACGTGAGGGATACGGCAATCAGGATCAGCGTACGGGCGCTCATATCTGCATCTCCTTATCCAAGGAAGTCGATCTGCACGAAGTAGCTTTGCCAGGCCCATTTCAGTTCCTGCTCCGACAACGGCCCATCGCCGCCCAGGTAACGCTGGCGGTCAAGTGCCATGTTCAGCAGGTCACGAGGGTGGCAGGGCACGAGTGGCACGCCTTCGGCCTCGTACAGCGCCTGTAGCGCGTAACGCAACAGCAGCGGGTCGTAAGCCAGGCCCAGGCGTTCGCATTCCTGGCGCCAGATGCGTTCGTACTCATCGACTTTCAGATAGCTGAACTGCAGCTTGTAGCCGATACGTCGCAAGAAGGCTTCGTCGGCCAGCTCCAGCGGGTTGAGGTTGGTGGAGAACACCAACACCAGATCGAACGGCAGCTCGCAATGGCGCCCGCCGCCCAGGTTGAGGAAGTCGCGCTTCTCTTCCATCGGCACGATCCAGCGGTTGAGCAATTCGGCCGGGGCCATGCGCTGGCGCCCCATATCGTCGATGATGAACAGGCCATTGCTGGCCTTGAGCTGCAAGGAGGCCTGGTACTGGCGGGTATTCGGATCGAAGCGGACATCCAGTTGCTCCATGCCCAGTTCGCCGCCCGTGATCACCACCGGGCGCTTACAGCGCACCAGCCGGCGATCGATGCCTTCGTTGAGCAACAGGCTGGTGGCTTGGCCCTCCTCCTCCAGGCGCTGATGCACCTGAGGGTCATACACTTCGATGACCGACTCATTGATCTCTATGGCATGCGGTACCCAGATGGCTTCGGCGAACAGACGAATCAACCGGCTGCTGACGTATGTCTTGCCGGTACCTGCAGGGCCATAAATCATGATGGCGCGCCCGGAGTTCAGCGCTACGCCCAGCTGATCGAGCATGCTGTCCGAGAGCACGACGCCAGTGAAGGCCGTGTGCATGTCCTGCATATTGATGCGGCCATGGTGGATGGTCTGCAGCTTGAGCAAGTCACGATAGGCACTCACCGGGAAGGGCGCCGCGCCGATATAGCCGCTGCGCGCCAGTGCATCGCGGGCGGTGGCACGGCCGCGCTCGGTCAGGCCGTAGCGCAGCACCTGCCCCCCCGTTTGTACACCGACCTGGCCCAGTACTTCGACCCGGCCATCCTTGCGCAGAAAGGCCAGCACTTCTTCCACTACCGCACCGGTCAGCGCCAGGCGCTCGACCAGACGTGACAGGTCCAGCGTACCGGCATCGTGCAAGTGCTTGCACAGCAAATCACCGAGAAAGCTTTCCGCCAGGCCAGTCTCACCGACTGTACGTGGCTGAGGTGCCAGGCTCTGCACTGCGTCCTTGTCACAGGCGCAGGCACCACTGTCTCTGAGTGCATACATTATTAGCCTCCCAGGCTATAGGCCTAGCGGCAGCCCAAACAGGCTGACAAGGGTTCCGGACAGGATCGCGACTGAATAAGGGAAAGGCTTACCTGCCACCTCATCCGCCTCCGGCGCAAAATAAGCCTGCGCCGTCAAGATCAACCAGTAGCGTTGTAACGTCTGTTTCAACTGCCCGCGCACGAGCACTATCAACATCCCGCACACGCCACCGGCAACAAGGCTAAGAAGTGCTGCCGAAAGTGCTTCATGCGGAGTAAGAAAAGTACCGACCATGGCCATCAGCTTGACGTCTCCGGCTGCCATGCCCCCCAGCGCGTACATCGGAACAAACACGGCAAAACCGATAAACATACCCACCACGCCATAACCCAGCCCGGTAAGTTCTGCGGAATAAACCTGGCCCGCCAGCCCCAAACCCAACCCCAGCAAGATCAACATGTTGGGGATGCGGTGGTTACGAAGATCCCCGACCACCGCAATACCCAGTAGCCCTAGCAGCACGACAATGGCGAACAGAGACTCTGTTGACATTGCTGCATCCCCCTTGGGGCTTAGTTAAGGATTTGGTTCAAGCGGTCGTGCCGCCAAGCGCAGTAATCAGCGCATTGATCTTTACCTTCACCGCGGCCCCCAAGTTAGTAAATGCAGTAATCAGGGTGGCGGCAACCAAGCCACCTGCTATCGCATACTCCACAACGGTCAAGCCATTTTCATCTTCGACGAACTTCATCACCGAAGTCTTGATTGTTTGCAGATTCATTTCGCTCACCTCGCTAAGGACATTATTTTTATTCCCGGGCAGTGGTGTTTGCACTACCTGATGGGAATCCTAGTCAGGGGGTGACGGTAGGGGTTAGGAGATTTTTGCGAATCGCTAGGACTTTTTTGCGGCCATTGGCCAGTATCGAAAGGTGGACAAGGCCACCAGTAAAACAGGCCGGAAAGCCCGAATATGAGAAGCACTTCCGTGTGCATTTGCAGCTGGCTCAGGGAAAGTTTCTGGCACGTTTGTTCAAAGCCGACAAGCGGTCGCCATGATCAAAGACCATCCGGACTGCGGAACCTGTCTAACATCAGGGTTTTACAAAACGCATAGAACCACTTGAGCAAAAACGATCTACGTCAATAACCAAATTGCTCGGCGACTTAATAGTGTTTTGACAATACTGCTGCTCGTAGGGAAACTCCCCAGCACAAGGTTAAGTCACGATGTCTGACCCGGGCATAAAGCCGCTGTTGTTGTGGTTCGATCTGACACGCGATCATTCCACCGAAGCGCTGATGGCGCAGTTCAGCCATGTCTGCGATTGCAAACTGGCGAAAGCCGTCGCGCAATCCGAACGCCAGCAGGCAGACATGATCTGCATGCATTTCGATCGCCCCGACACCCTCAACCTCAACCTGCTGCTGGAAGTGAAGCGCAACTCACCGTCCATCCCGGTCACCATGTTCACCGTGCAGCACTCCGAAGAGTTGGCTGTCTGGGCCATGCGTTCGCGGGTCTGGGAATATTTGGTATTGCCGCTGACAAGCGGTGAGAAAAGCCGCTACATCGATGTACTCAAGCAGCTTTGCGACATCCGCCGCGCCAGTAAGAGTTCAGGCAATGCGCAGCGCATCGATCACCTTCCCTCCTTGCCGGACAGCATTCGCCTGACCGGCGAACACCACAAGCACCAGGCGCTCAGCAAGGTGATGCCGTACATCGATCAGCACTTTCGCGAATGCGTCGATCAAAAGGACCTCGCGCAGCGCTGCGGCATGACCACGGCCCGTTTCAGCCGGCTGTTCAAAGAGGTCAACGGCGTCGGGTTTCTGGACTACATCCTGAGCAAGCGCATGAACCTGGCCATGGACCTGCTCGTCAACAGCCAGATGCCGATTACCAGCATCGGTTACGAGGCCGGCTTCAAGGACCCGTCCTACTTCGCCCGCACCTTCAAGCAGGTCAGCAACTGCACGCCCAGCGAATACCGCCA
>Ga0209370_1003181_pt1 | contig 10794 bp, 9 predicted proteins | sample AgamicAtPrz_FD_187164 | JGI IMG/M metagenome (GOLD analysis project Ga0209370, IMG submission 187164) | Agave microbial communities from Guanajuato, Mexico - At.P.rz (SPAdes) (version 2) | ecosystem: Host-associated > Plants > Phyllosphere > Phylloplane/Leaf | place: Guanajuato, Mexico... | reverse complement strand
CGTGGCCGAGCAGTGTGGCGCCGGGCGCCTGCTGGTCGAGCACACTGGCGAACAGGCTGATCAATTGCTGCTGATCGGTCTGGCCGAGCAACTGGTAACAGCGCGACAGGCGCTTCAGGTCGAGTTCCCGCTGCTGCTGGTGCAGCGTGCGTTGCATCGACTGCTCGTCGATGGCGATGCACACCGCATCCAGATCGCCATGCACGCGCAGTTCCGGCAGCTGGGCGCCGTGGCCGATCAGCAGGCTTGGGGCGTGAATCGAATGGCCCCCGCAATGCACGTGCGGGTCGGCGCAGCGCATCGGCATGGCGAAGACAATTGCGCCGGGCCAGGTGGCCGCCTGCTTGAGCATCGCCTGGTTGGCGCGGTCGCGGATCAGCTGCATGCCGTCGAGCTGCACCTCGAGTATCTCGCCGCTGAAACGCCCGGAGCTGAGCTGGTCGTAACGCAGCTGCCAGCCGGACAGTTGCGCATGTTCCTCGACGTCGTGGGAGCGCCGATAGCGGATCGCCGAAAGCGGCGCGCTAGGGGGCGAATCGGGCTGAGTAACGTGAGAACTGTGCATTTTCGAAACCTCTACTGCGGTCCAATGCGGTGTTCTCACGATAAGGCAATTTCCGTTCCGTAAAACCGATTAATGATTAATAGGATTAACTTGTGCCGAAATGGGATAGCCGATTGCGCTGGGGTCTGAAGACTGTGCAGGCGTGAGACAGGCGTCTAAATCGCACCATTGCCGCCGGGCATGAGCGTTATGCACCGCGTTCATTTGACCCTGGCGGCTTGAGTGCATAGGGTGGCGACCCGTTTTTCCTGACTCAAGGTCGCCCATGTCCGCTCGTCCCAAACTGCCGTTCACCATCTACCTGCTGGGTGCGACGATCTTCTCGCTGGTCACGGCCGAATTCATGGTCGCCGGTATGATGCCGGCCCTGGCCGAGGCGTTTTCGGTGAGCCTGGGTGAGGTCGGCAACCTGATCGCCTTCTACGCCCTGGGTATGGCGCTCGGCGGCCCGCCAGTGACCGTGCTGCTGCTGTCGCGCGGCATCGGCAGCAAGCCGGCGCTGGTCGGCTTGCTGGCCGTGTACGTATTGGCCGGCGCGCTGGCCGCCGCGGCCACCAGCTACCCGGTGCTGGCCCTGGCGCGGATCATCATGGGCGTGTCCAGCGCGGCCTGCATCGGCCTGTGCATGACCCTGTGCGCGGCGATGGTCTCCAACCAGGAGCGCGGCCGCGCGGTGTCGGTGGTGCTCGCCGGGCTGATGCTCTCGCCGGTGGCCGGTGTGCCGATGACCGCCTGGATCGAACAGCACTACGGCTGGCGCGCCAGCTCCTGGGCGGTGGTCGGCCTGGCGCTGACCTGCACGCTGCTGGCCGCCATGCGCCTGCCCAAGGGCGAGGCGGGTGGTGAAGCGCCGCTCGGCGAGCAGATCAAATCCCTGCGCAGCCGCCCGCTGTGCGGCGCCTACCTGACCAGCGGGCTGATCATCGGTGCCACCTTCGCGGCCTTCAGCTACTGCACGCCGATCCTTATCCAGGAGGTCGGCCTGGCGCCCGGCCAGGTCGCGCCGATGCTGGCGCTCTACGGCGTGGCCAACCTGATCGGCAACATGCTGGTCGGCCGCGTCGCCGACAGCCACACCATCGGCGTGGTGGGCCTGGGGCTGGCCATGATGGTGCTGGTGATGAGCGTCTTCGCCCTGGCCGGCGACAACCTGTGGCTGAACCTTACCTGCTTTATCGCCATCGGCCTGACCGGCGTGGCGCTCAACCCGGCGATGGTCGCGCGAGTGATGAAGGCTGCTGAGCCCGGTGCCCTGGTCAACACCCTGCACACCTCGGTGATCACCGCCGGCCTGGCGTTCGGCAGCTGGGCTGGTGGCGCAGCCATCGAAGCCGGCTACGGCCTGCGCGCGCCGTTGTGGGTCGGTGCCGCCATCGCCCTGGTGGGTCTGCTCAGCGTGATTCGTCCGCTGGCCAGCCGCCGCATGGTCGGCACCTGCGCCTAGGGTCTGTTGCCGTTTCACGCACGGCCGCGCCGGAGCCCGTTTTGCCGCGAGGCAAGGCACGAGCCGCGAAGTTTAGTGGGTTAAATGAGCCGGCGAGAAACGCAGCGTCGCGGCAAAACGGGCCCGGCCCTTCCGGGTTGTGCGAGAAATCTCGCCATGCGTCGTTGGAGGACTTGGCAAGGGAACAACCATTCCCTGCGTCCTCCGCCTAGCCTGGCGAGATTTCTCGCGGCAACGCGGCTCGCGCTGAAATGGCAACAGACCCTAGCGTTCCAGAAGCGGTAGCTGCACCCGGAACAGGGCGCCGCCCCCTTCGGCATCCTCGACCGTGATGCGCCCGTCGTGGGCGCGCACGATCTCCTGCACCAGGTGCAGGCCCAGGCCATGGCCAGGCTGCTCGGTCTTGCCGCGATAGAAGGGCTGGAAGATCTGTTCGCGATCCTGCGGCGTCACGCCAGGGCCCTGGTCGGCCACCGCCACGCTGCCGTCGACGCCGATGCGCAGGCTGATGGTGCCGACTCCGGCGCCGTGCACCAGGGCATTCTGCAGCAGGTTGGTGATCACCCGGCTCAGGGCACTGGCCTGGCCCATCACCCACACTGGCTGTTCGGGCGCTTCCAGCACCAGGTCATCGCAGCGCGCCAGCGCCAGAGGCGCGATATCGGAGATCACCTCGCGGCCCAGGGCCACCAGATCCACCGGCGCGAACTCCAGCTTCGGTGTCTGCAATCGTTGCAGATCGAGCAACTGCTCGGCCACCGTGGCCAGGCGTGCCAGGTCGATCTGCAGCATGGTTTTGATCGGGTGCGCCGGTATGCCGTCCAGGCGCGCCATCAGCACGGCGATCGGCATGCGCAGCTCATGGGCGGCGTCACGCAGGAAGCGGTCGCGGGCATGGTAGGCCTTGCTGGAGCGCTCCATGGCCGCGTTGAAGGCGCTGACCAGCGGGCGGATCTCCCGCGGCACCGAATCCTCGGGCAGGTGCGCATCGGGCTGGGATATATCCAGCGCCGCGGCGCGGCCGGCCAGCCGACGCACACTGCGCATGGCGCGCAGCACCACGATGGGCGTGGCCAGCAGGGTGAACAGCAGCAGCGGGGTCAGGAAGTAGGGGCTGAGCAGCCCGGTGGCCTGGACGATCAGGCTGGTGAACGTCAGGTCCGCCACGCCGCCGACCATGATATGCACCCGTTGCCCCTGAATTTCCTTGACCTCGATTCGCATGGTCAGCTGGCGGTGTTGCGGCAGCGTGCGTATCTGCGAGATGCCGAGCACCGGCAGGTAGTTGGCCAGCTCGCGGTATTCGCCCGGCACGCTGCCGAGTTCCTTGCGGCGCCCGTTGCCGTCGGCGATCACCACCCACAGGCCGGGGTTGGTGGCCTGTAGCTTGCGCAACGACTCGTTGGACGCGAACACCAACCCTTCGGGTTGCACCGAGATGGAGGCTTCCAGCGCCTCGATCACCGCGTCGTCCATGAAGGTGAACTGGTCGTCGATGATGTGATAGAGCGTGCCGGCAATCGCCGTTATCAGCACCACCACCTGCATGATGCACAGCGACCACAGCAGCCGACCGATTAGCGACGGGTTGTGGGCGGTTTTCATCGGCTCTCCTTGAGCAGGTAGCCGACGCCGCGAATCACCGCGATTTCCACGCCAGCCTCGGCGTCCTTGAGCGCCCGGCGCAGCCTTGATACGTGGGCGTCCAGGGCGTTGGACTGGATTTCGTCGGCCAGGCCATACACCGCCTCGTGGAGGTTTTCACGCAGCACGGTGCGGCCCTGGCGGTAGATCAGCGCCTCGAGAATCAACAGCTGGCGCCGTGGCAACGGCAGCGCCTGGCCGTCGACGATGGCCTCGCGGGCGCTGAAATCGAACGACAGCGCGCCCAGCGTGGCGGTGGGCAGAATCATCGCCGCCGGGCGTCGGGCGATGGCCCGCACCCGGGCCAGCAACTCGTCGACCGCCACCGGCTTGACCAGGTAATCGTCGGCGCCGCCATCCAGACCATCGACCCGTTCGGCGATCTCGCCGCGGGCGGTGAGCAGCACGATGGGCAGCGCCGGGCACAGCCGCCGCGCAGTGGCGATAAAGCCCACGCCATCGCCATCGGGCAGCCCGCGGTCGAGGATCAGCAGGTCATGCACGTTCAGCCGCAGGGTCGCGCCCGCCGCGGCCAGCGAGTGCACGCAGTCGACCAGCAAACCATGCCGGCCCAGCGCCTCTTGCAGGGCCTGGGCCATGGGCAGGTCATCTTCGACGAGGAGGATTCGCAAGGTGGTGTACCGCAGTTTATCGGAGCTGCACATAGTAGCGGAGGCGGAAAAACCACGGCGCAATGTTCAGGCAATGTTGCCGGGTGAGCATCGCCTGCAACGGCCAACCGGCCGCCGAGGCAAGGTGGCCGCCGCCCACAAGGCGATGCCGGCGCGCTGCGCCTGTGCACAACGCTTGGGTGGGGTGAGGCATGAGTCGCACGTTCGTGGTTTTCGGGGCGCACAACAGCGTGGGTGCGCTGGCCGCCCGACAGTATGGCAACCAGGGTTATGACGTGGTGCTGGTGGCCGACCACGCGCATTGCGTGAAGGCATTGATCAGCGTGCTGGAAAGCGAAGATATCGCCACCCGCACCTTTACCGGTGACCTGTCGCACCCGGAGCAGGCCCGCGCGATGATCCGCTCCATTCGCAGCAGCGTCGGGCCCATCGACGCCATGTATTACGGCCTGGATTCCAGTAATGGGCCGCATCACGTCGCCGAGGCTAGCGAACTGAGCCTGGCCGCGGTGGTTAGCGAGCTGCTGCCGGACATGCGCTCGCGCAAGGCCGGCGCCATCCTGCTGGATGCGGACGCCGCGAACCTGTTGTGTGTCCACGGCGTCGATGCGCAGTACTGCCTGCAATGCCTGGAGGAGGCGCGCACCTGTGAAGGCGTGCAGGTAGGCACGCTCAGCGTGAGTGCACTGATCGGCGGCCAGCGCGCCAGCTGAACACGCCACGGCAGTGCCATTGGCAGTTGCCTCGCCAGCCATTGGCCGACAGAATCGCCGGCCGCGCGGCCAAGCCCAGGTTCCGCGCGCTGACCACGAGGCCGCCGTTGAACCCACGCCAACTCTCCGCACGCCTTGAGCGCGTTGCCGCCCAGGTGCCCGCCGGTGCGCGGCTGGCCGATATCGGCACCGACCACGGCTACCTGCTCGTTGCGCTGATGCAGCGTGGGGTGATCAGCGCGGCGGTGGCCGGCGAGGTGGCGCTGACACCGCTGCGTGCGGTCGAGCGCAGCGTGGGCGAGAACGAATTGGGTGAGCGCATCGCCGTGCGCCTGGCCGACGGGTTGGCGGCCATCGAGCCTGGCGACCGCATCACCGCCATCAGCTTCTGTGGCATGGGCGGCGAGACCATCCGCGACATCCTCGCACGGGACAAGGCGCGGCTCGCCGGTCATGAGCTGTTGATCCTGCAACCCAATGGCGGCGAGCAGCCGCTGCGCCAGTGGCTGATGGATAACGGCTACCACATCCGCCATGAAGAGCTGCTGCAGGAGAATCGCTTCTTCTACGAAATCATCGTCGCCGCGCCCGGCGAGCCGACACGCTACAGCGAACCTGAGCTGTATTTCGGCCCGCTGTTGCTGCAAGACCGCAGCCCGGCTTTTCTCGCCAAGTGGCAGCGTCTGCTGCGCCTCAAGCAGCAAACCCTGGCCAGCCTGGCCCGCGCTCAGCACGGGCGGACGGACGAAAAACTGGAGCGCCAGGTGCGCTGGATCGACGAGATGCTGGCTGCAGGCGGCTGTTCAGCGAAGCGCTGAATCCGCCGCACTCATTTCAGTTGCCCAGGCGAATCCGTTGATCGGCCACCGCCTCGATCAGCGCCTCGTCGTGGCTGACCAGCAGCACTGCCGTGCGCCGCTCCCGCGCCGTTTCGACCAGCAATTCGATCATCTCCTGCTGGGTGATCAGGTCGAGGCGCGAGCTGGGTTCGTCGGCGAAGATGAACACCGGGTCGAGCAGCAGTACGCGCAGCAGGGAAAAACGCTGCAGCTCGCCGCCGGAAACGTTGCCGGGCAGGCGGTCGAGCAGGCCTCGGTCGAGGCGCAGGCGGTGCAGCAGCCCGTCGATACGGCTGGCATCGAGGCGATGCAGCTTGACCAGATCGGCCAGGCAGCGGCCCAGGGTAACGGTCGGCGCGAAGGCCGCCACCGGGTCCTGGTAGAGCTTCTGGAAGGCCACGCGCGGCGCCTCGCGGGACTTGGTCACGCTGCCGCTGCGAGCCTGCATCAGGCCGAGAATGACGTCGCCCAGGGTCGACTTGCCACAGCCCGAGGGGCCGGTCACGCCAACCACCTCGGCCGGGCGCACGTCGAACGACAAGCCCTCGAACAGCACGCGTTCGCCACGCTCCACGGTCAGGTCGCGCACCTGCACCACAGGCTCGCCGCTCAGCGTTGACGGCACCTGGCGCGGCCAGCGCGCCGGATCGGCATTCAGCAGGCGGCAGGTGTATTCGTGGCTCGGTGCGTCGAGCACCTGCTCGGCGCTGCCGCTCTCGATGACGCGGCCCTTGAGCATGATCATCACCTGGCCACCGAGCCGGCGTGCTACCTCGATGTCGTGGGTGATGATCAGCAGCGCGCCGCCCTCGGCGATGCCCGCCTGCAGCAGGCTGATCACCTCGCCGATACGCGCGCTGTCGAGGCCCTTGGTGGGTTCGTCGGCGATCATCACCTTGGCGCCACCTGCGTGGGTGGCGGCGAAGGCCAGGCGCTGGGCCATGCCGCCGGAGAGCTGGAAGGGAAACTTCGCCTCGGCCTGCTCGATGCCCAGCTGCGTCAGGTCCTGACGGCTTTGCCGACGGGATTCCTGAGCGCTTTTGCCGACCACGTAGCGGTAGGTTTCCGCGACCTGGTCGAGGGCGCGCATTGTCGGGTCCAGGCTCAGCCAGGGTTCCTGGGGCAGTACGGCGAGTTCGCGGCCCCAGGCGGCGTGGCGACCGTTGGCCTGGCCGGGTTCGCGCAGGCCGCCGGCCAGTTCGATTTCGCCGTGGGCGGCGAGGCCCGGTGGCAGGTTGCCGACGATGCCCTGGGCGAACAGGCTCTTGCCCGAGCCGGTTTCGCCGATGATGGTCAGCACCTTGCCTGGCCACAGGTCGATGGACAGCGGCTCGACCAGTTGCGCGGTGGCGGTACGGATTTCCAGGGAGCGGGTGCTCAGCAGTGGTTTCATGGCTTGCGCCCCCCGGCGATCAGCAGCAGTGACAGAACGATGAGAAAGATCACGGTGATCGGCAGGGCGATCACCGACGGCGCTTCGGCGAAGTACGGCAGCAGCTCGGTGATCATCAGCCCCAGCTCGGCGGTCGGCGGCTTGACGCCGACGCTGACGAAGCCCAGGGCGGCGATGGCCATGATCGCCGCGGCCGCGCCAAAGGCGGCGATGGTCATCAGTAGCGGAGCCAGTTCCGGCAACAGGTGACGACGGATGATGTACAGCGGGCCGAAGCCGAGCAGCTGTGAGGCGGCCACGGCCGGCGAGGCCAGCACGGTGCGCGCCAGGGCGCGGGTCATGCGGAAGTATTCGATCCATAGCACCAGCGCCACCGCGCCGTACAGGGCGAGGAACGAGCCGGGGTAGATGGCCACGATCAGCAGAACCAACAGCAGGCCGGGCAGGGCCAGGAACATCTCGGCCAAGAGGCCCAGCCCCTTGTCGACCCAACCACCTTTCCAGGCCGCCAGGATGCCCAGCAGCACGCCGGGAATGGCCGCGGTGGCGACGCTGACCAGCGCCAGGCCCAGGGACAGGCGCACGGCAGCGGCCAGGCGCGCGAGCATGTCGCGGCCCAGGTGATCGGTGCCCAGCGGGTGGGCGCTGCTTGTGCCTGCGAGAATCGCGCTGTAGTCCTGCCTGGCGATATCCACGCCCCAGAACAGAGGTATGCAGACGGCGAAGGCGACCAGCGCCGAGAGCAGGGCGAGGCCGATGTAACGGACGGTCGCGCGCGGTGCGGGCGCCGCCTCGGCGATGGCGATTTCCAGGCTCATGCGGTTCTCCGGCGCGGGTCGATCAGGTGGTTGAGCAGGTCCACGGCGGTATTGAGCAGCACGAACATCAGCCCCATGGCCAACGCGGTGCCCTGCACCATGGGCACGTCGCGCTGGACGATGGCATGCACCAGGCCATGGCCGATGCCCGGCCAGGCGAACAGGGTCTCGACCACCACCACGCCTTCGATCAGGTACACCAGCTGTACGCCGAGATAGGTCACCACCGGCACGCCGATATTGCGCAGGCCGTGGCGCAGGAATACCTGGGTGCCGCTCAGACCCTTGAGGCGCCCGAAGGCGAAGTAGGCGGACGACGCCACCGCCACGGTGGCGTCCCTGGCGACCCGGGAGGAGACCGCCGCGAGCCCCAGCGCCAGGGTCAGCGTCGGCAGGATGGTGTGGGTGAAGCTGCCATGGCCGGCGGACGGCAGCACCATCAGCCAAACCGAGAAGATCAGCACCAGAATCACCCCGAGCACGAAGTGCGGGATGGCGCGAGTGACCGTGCTGAGCAGCAGCAAGCCGCGATCCAGCATGCCGCCTGGCCGTAGCCCGGCGAAGATGCCGATCGGCGGGCCAATCAGAAAGGACAAGAGCACGGCGCCGACTGCCAGGCGCACGGAGCTGCCCAGTTCGTGGGCGACCATGTCCAGCACCGGCCGGCCGGTAACCAGCGAGTTGCCCAGGTCAAGGGTCAGCAGGTCGCCGATCCACGCGGTAAAGCGCCACAGCACCGGCTGATCGAGGCCCAGCTCGGCGCGCACCGCTTCAGCGGCGGCGCTGTTGACCATGTCGTAGCCGTAGCGCCCGGCGGCGATGCGGTAGGCGGCATCACCGGGCAGCAGGCTCATTAATAGGAAGGTCAGCGCGCCGATCAGCACGGCGACCATCACCGCCTGCAGCAGGCGAAAGCCCAGCAGGCGGATCACGGGCGCCACCGCATGCTGCTCAGGCCGAAGGTGCGCTCGAACGGGTCGATGGCGGCGCCTTCGACCTGCTTGGACACGGCGATGGACTGGCGATACCAGGCGATGGGAATCAGCGGCAGATCGTTCTGCACCAGTGCCATCAGCTTGTTGCGCAATTGCTGTTGCTCGGCCGGATCATTGCTGGCCAGCAGCGCGGTTAGGGTCTGGTCGAACTGCGGATTGTTCCAGCCCAGCGGGCCCCACTCGGCGCCACCGTTGCCGAAGTCGGCCATCAGGGTCAGCAGCGGGTCCGGCACCAGGGCGTAGTTGCGCCCGTACAGGGCCAGTTGCAGGGTGCCGTCGTTGTGCGCGGCGGGGATGGCGCTGGCGTTGGCCACGGCAACCTCCACATCCACGCCCACTTCGCGCAACTGCGCCTGCAGAGCGGTGGCGATCAGCGGCAGTTCCGGGCGGTCGGAGTAGGTGAGCAGCTTGAGCTGCAGGCGCTGACCATCCTTTTCCAGAATGCCATCGGCGCCTGGCGTCCAGCCTTGGGCTTTGAGCAGGTCGCGGGCGGCCTGCGGGTCGTACTTCAGCGGTGGCAGGCTGGCGTCGTGCCAAGCCGGCACGCTGCCTGCGAACATCTGCGTTGCGCCGGTGCCCGGCGCGCGCAGCACCGCGGCGGTGATGCCTTCGCGGTTGATCGCCAGGCTCAGGGCCCGGCGCACCTCGACCGGCGCGGTGGCGCCGCTGCCGGCATTGGCCGCCAGCACCAGCACGCGCGGCACCGGGCCCATCAGCACCTGCACGTTGGGGTTGCGTTGCAGGCGCGCGATGCTTGGCGGATCGAGCTGGAACACCAGTTCGGCGCCGCCGCTCTCGGCCATCAGCGAGCGGGTTTCACCGCGGCCGGCGCCGAGGTAGGTGGCCTTCTCGATGCTCGGTTTCTCGCCCCAGTAACCGTCGAAGCGTTCTGCGGCGAGGCGCTGCGGCGGCTCCAGCAGGGTCAGCCGATAGGGCCCGGTGGCGATGATCTGCTTGACGTTGTCGTCGGCGTCATAGGCCGTGCTGGCCAGAATGTTGGTGGACGAGTGAGCCAGCAGCGCCGCCAGCGGTTTGAAGGGCTTGCTCAGGGTGATCACCACATCATTGCCATTGGCGCTGATCGCGGTGATCGGCGCGTCTCGCAGCATGCCCGGCTTCTTGCGCGCCGCTTCCAGGGCATGGGCGGCAACGGCGGCGGTGAGGTCGCTGCCGTCGTGGAACTTCACGCCCTGGCGGATGGTGAATGTCCACTGCTTGCCGTCGTCCGACAGGCTCCAGCGCTCGGCCAGTGCCGGCAGCGGCTGGCCCTTGGCGTCGGCTTCAAGCAGCGTTTCGGTAATCTGCATGCGCTGGAAAATGAACCCGGAAATCGCCGGATCCAGGCCGCCGATCTCGAACGGCGCGACCACGTCGAATGCGCGGTCGTCGGCGGCGACATGGCCGGCTGTCAGCGTCAGCCAGGCGGCGAGGGCGCCGGCGAGCAGCGAAAGGCGAGGGCGGGTTATGAGAGGCATTGGCAGATCCTTGGCGAGTCCGATTGACGAGCAGGAGCCAGCGCCGCACTGCCCGATAAGAAAAAACGGGCAGGCAATATAGTAATGTTATGTTGTATCGTCCAGATAATGATTCGCAACGTTTTGTTACGCGCGTTCAGACCTGTGAAGCGAGCGCCGCCGCAGCGAGTAGCGCGTCGATGAAGATCTCCATGGACGCGCTACGGGCGCTGCCTTGGCGGGTGATGCAATGGCAGGTCGCGTGGTAGGCGAAGCGCGCCGGCCATATCGGTCGCA
>Ga0209370_1003177_pt1 | contig 10806 bp, 11 predicted proteins | sample AgamicAtPrz_FD_187164 | JGI IMG/M metagenome (GOLD analysis project Ga0209370, IMG submission 187164) | Agave microbial communities from Guanajuato, Mexico - At.P.rz (SPAdes) (version 2) | ecosystem: Host-associated > Plants > Phyllosphere > Phylloplane/Leaf | place: Guanajuato, Mexico... | reverse complement strand
TCGCGGGTGGGGTCGACCTCGACGTTCAATTTCTACGGGCCGTCGCGAAGCATGATGGTTGGGGCGCGGTATGACTTCTGATAATCAGATTTTTCCCGTTGCGCGTAGGCCATTTCTGAAATAGCTTGCTACCGCCTTTGCGCCATTGCGGTGGTGTTCTCAGCGGCCTAGTCTGGCCCCGTCGTTGCCAAATCAGCGACCGGGCCTGCAAGCCCGCAGACGATTCAGTACCGCTTTCCAAGTTGCCGCGTGTCGGAGATTTCGGTCAATGGTGGCTGCGTGCGGGAGATCTTCGGATCTGCCGGTTTATCGTCTGTCCGGTCTTGCAGACCCGTACGTAGCCGCCACCCATCAACTGCAAGTGATGTGGTGGCTGTCCCTTCGGAACAGACGAGATTACACCATGCTCAAGATTGTCCCCGATCCACCCCACGATGTTCATTCCCTTGAAGACACCCTGATCCAGGCCACGGACTATGCGCTGTGCGCTGCGACCGTCGTGCACCAGGCAATGCTGCTGCACCCCAAGTCACCGGCATCGATCCTGATGATGACCTCGATGCATGAACTGGAGACGCTGCGGGCGCTGCTGGAGACGGCACTGGTTCAAGTGCAGACGCCTAAAGAGCCGCGGAATTTACACTAGGGCTTGATTGATGTGTCGCCTGGCTCGGCCCCTTCGCGGGTGAACCCGCTCCCACGGAATCACAACAGTCTAAAGACTTGCACAGTACCTGTACGAGCGGGTTTACCCGCGATGAAGCCCGTTCAGGCACTCAAGATTCTTCAGAGGGAACTCCAAAATGACTAGCGACGACACCCGGTTCACCGTCGGCAAGACCACCTTCTACCAAGGCGAAAACGGCACCCACCCACTGTTCCGCATCGAGCCCGGCATCCCTTGCAAGGACGCCCGCGAGCAGGCCTCGGAATTGATGGGCTATGTCCGCGAGTTGACCATCACCGGCCTGATGGATGAAAAACCGTTGATGATCTGGGCGGCACATTACCTGAGTGCGATGGCCAAGGCGCTGATGGATGATGCTGAGCTAGGCATGAAGCACTGAGATGAGAGGCCTGGTCGGGATCGAGCGGTCTTCAGTTTTTATGGACGTGCTCTTTCCCGTCACGGTGCATATGTGTTTTCGACGCCGTGTTCGTTGGTGCCGGATGATGCGCTTCTGAACCGCCGGGGGCAGGGTGGCCTGCGCGCTCAGGCGCGTGGTTGCCATGCTGGCCTTCATGGTTGTGCATTGCGCTTTCGCCACCGCCATGCTGGTGGCCGCTGCTGCTCGCTACCAGCGCGTTGTACTGCTGGGTGTCGAGCTTGGGCAACTGGTCGAGGAAGGCCACGATGCCCCAGATGTATTCATCGCCCATGCTCTTGCCCCAGGCCGGCATGCCGGTGGCCTTGATGCCGTGCTTGATGGTCCAGAACGCTGCGGCAGGGTCGTCGCCGATGCCGCCGGTGGCCAGGTTGGGCGGCGAGGGGTACAGCGCCTGGCTGAGCTCGGTTTTTTCCACGCCCGGGGCCAGGTGGCAACCGATGCACATGGCATTGTAATTACCCGCACCGGTGCGGATCAGCGTTTCGTCCTGCAGGTCAGGTACGTCGATGTCCCTGGCACGTACCGCAATGGAGCGGTCCCGTGCCATGGCCAGGAAGGCATGCACGGCGGCGAAGTGCGGATCGTCGGCGCCGACATTGACCAGGCCGGAGTAGGCGGTACCGAGTACCGCTGCGCTGCTTAGCGCGCCAGCCAGAACAAGCGTTGTTATTGTTCTTTTCATGACAGGTTCTCAAAACCACATGCGGATGCCGGCAACGAAACGCGCTTCATCCACGTCGCCACCTTCATCACGGATGAAATCGGCGGTGTTGCCGTAGGAGCGGTTCCAGGTGACGCCAATATAGGGGGCAAACTGGCGGACCATCTCATAGCGCAGGCGCAGCCCGACCTCGGTGTTGGCCAGGCCGGAACCCACACCACGCGCAGGGTCGTTCTTGCCGTAGAAGTTGGCTTCAGCGGTTGGCTGCAGGATCAGGCGGTTGGTCAGCAGGATGTCGTAGTCGCCTTCCAGGCGTATAGCCGTCTGGCCGTTCTCGCCAATGAATGCGGTGGCTTCGGCTTCGAAATCGTACAGCGCCATGCCCTGGATGCCGAACGCCGCCCAGGTCTGGGGCGATTCGGGCTTGAAGTCCTGGCGCACCCCGGCAACCACATCCCACCAGGGGCTGACCGAGCGGCCATATAGCAGCTGCAGTTCGGCATCTTCGGTCACGCCGTTGGTGCGTTCGCCTTCGGAGCGGACCCACAGCCGGTTGATATCGCCGCCTATCCAGCCGGATGCATCCCAGGCCAGTGTGCTGCCTTCGTCCGCATCCTGGTACTCCAGCTGATCCAGCAGCAGGAAACTGTTGATTGCGCTGTCGTGCATCTGGTGCCCGCCCAACGGAGGGAAGGCTGCCCGGCGGTCCGCATCTGTCAGTACCGGGATCGGGGTACGGCTGGTCGTCTGTGCCTCTGCCGAGCCATGGTTCATCGTCGAGTGGTCCATGCCCTGCATGCTGCCGTGGTCCATCTTGCTGTGGTCCATGCCTGGCATCGAATCGTGCGACGAGCCGCTATCCATCGGCATGGCATCGTGCCCCATGGCCGAATGGTCCATGGCCCCGGAGGCGAAGCTGGACGCAGTGCCCAGCATGCCCAGGGCAACGCCCAATGCCAGCAGCGATGGTCGTGCCAGGCTATTGAGCATCTTTCCCTGCCTTAGCTTTGTCGCTGCCATGCGATTCCATCATCTTGCCGTGGTCCATGCCTTTCATCGCACCATGGTCCATGCCTTTCATGTCGTCATGGTTCATGCCCTTCATGGTGCTGTGGTCCATGCCTTTCATGGCGTCGTGGTTCATGCCCTTCATGTTGCCGTGATCCATGCCTTGTGCGCCCTTGGCGCTTTCAGCGCTGGCCGGCTGTTTGCTGGTGTCGCCGGACCACGCGGATGGGGCATGAACGGCAAACAGGCCTGCCATCGCGGCAAAGAGGAAAAATGCGCTTCGATTCATCGGTTTGCTCATCTCGGATCTCCAGTCATTCGTCCACACGGACTTCTCGGAACATGCCCATTTCCATATGGAACAGCAGGTGACAGTGATAGGCCCAACGCCCCAAGGCATCTGCGGTGACGCGGTAGCTCCGTTTCGAGCCAGGCGGCATATCGATGGTGTGCTTGCGCACCATGAAATTGCCGTGCTCATCCTCCAGGTCGCTCCACATGCCATGCAGGTGGATGGGATGAGTCATCATGGTGTCGTTGACCAGGGTGATGCGCAGGCGCTCGCCATACTTCAGGCGCAGTGGCTCGGCGTCGGAAAACTTGATGCCGTCGAAGGACCAGGCGAATTTTTCCATGTGCCCGGTGAGGTGCAGTTCGATGGTGCGACCTGGCGCGCGGCCGTCCGGGTCAGGGAAGGTGCTGCGCAGGTCGGCATACGTGAGCACGCGGCGGCCATTGTTGCGTAGCCCGATGCCGGGATCGCTCAGCTTTGGCGTCGGTGACATCGTCTGCATGTCGACCAATGGGTTGTCGGTCTCGGAGGCCGGGTGACGCTGCATGGCCCCGTTCGTGCCAGCCATGCTGCCATGGTCCATGCCGGTCATGCTGCCATGGTCCATGCCGGCCATGCTGCCGTGGTCCATGCCGGTCATGCTGCCATGGTCCATGCCGGCCATGCTGCCGTGGTCCATGCCAGTCATGCTGCCGTGATCCATGCCGGCCATGTCGCCATGGTCCATGCCCATATCGTTCATGGAAATGACGGGACGTGGGTCCACGGCCGGAACAGGGGCCTGCAGGCCCTCGCTAACTGCCAAGGTGCCGCGGGCATACCCGGTACGGTCCATGGACTGGGCAAAAATGGTATAGGCCTGCTCGCTGTCGGGTTCGACGATGACATCGTAGGTTTCGGCAACGGCAATGCGGAATTCGTCGACTGAAACCGGCTCGACGTGTTGCCCGTCTGCCGCGACAACGGTCATTTTCAGGCCAGGAATGCGCACATCGAAATAGCTCATGGCGGAGCCATTGATGAAGCGCAGGCGGATCTTCTCGCCCGGCCTGAACACGCCCGTCCAGTTACCGTCCGGGGCCTGGCCATTCATCAGGTAGGTGTAGGTGTAGCCGCTCACGTCGGCGAGGTCGGTGGGGCTCATCTTCATTTCAGCCCACATCTTCCGGTCGGCCAGCGCGGCAGACCAGCCCATTTCGCTCACGTCGTGGACGAAATCAGCCACCGTGCGCTTGTGGTAGTTGTAGTAGTCCGACTGCTTCTTGAGCTTGGACAGCACCCGGGCCGGGTCTTCATCTGTCCAGTCACTGAGCATCACCACGTAGTCCCGGTCATAGGTAAACGGCTCGGGCTCTTTCGCGTCGATGACCAGGGCGCCGTACACCCCGACCTGCTCCTGGAAACCGGAATGGCTGTGGTACCAGTAGGTGCCATTCTGCTGGACCTTGAACTTGTACTCGTACAGGCCGTCGGGGGCGATGCCGTGGAAGCTCAGGCCCGGTACGCCGTCCATGTTGGCCGGCAAGATGATGCCGTGCCAGTGGATGGAGGTGTCCTGCTGCAAACGGTTACGCACACGCAGGGTGACAGTGTCGCCTTCGCGCCAGCGTAGGATGGGCCCGGGCACGGAGCCGTTGATGGCCATCGCCGTGCGCTTCGTGCCGGTAAAATTCACCGGCAGTTCGCCGATGTACAGGTCAAACTCGGTGCCTGTCAGCACATTCGCCTGGCCAGGGCTGGTCACGGCCCAGACCGGCGTGCGCCACATGCCCAACCCGCCCAGCAGTCCGGTGGCGGCCAGGCCTTTGACGAAGGCGCGTCTCGTGGTTTTGCTTTGCATGCCGTTGCGTCCAGTCAGTCGATAAGTCGCTGGTATTAGGCGGTTGAATGCCCCAGCCGGTGGCGCTGAAAAGCACCCACAGCGATCAGGCTAGCCAACCTGCACTGTCAACCGGCTGAGTCGCAGATTACTTTTCTGTCAGCTTCGGGTGGCGATGTGCCTGGCGAAGCGCATGGCCTGGCAGCTATTCACTGCGCAGCGCCAGCACCGGATGCAGGCGCGCCGCCTGCAGTGCCGGAGCCAGGCCGGCGAGGATGCCAAGTAGCGCCGCCAGTAGCAGCGCCAGCAGCAGAAACAGCGGTTGCAGCGCCAAAGGCAGGCTCGGCATGGCCAGGTGCAGCAGACCGAGCAGCAGGCCCATCAACAGCAGGCCAAGCAGGCCGCCGGCCAGGGACAGCAGCGTGGCTTCGGCGAGAAACAGCCCGAGTACCTGTCGCCGGCTGGCCCCAATCGCCCGTAGCAGGCCGATTTCCGCCGTGCGCTCGCCCACGGTGGTGGTCATGATGGTGAGAATGCCGACGCCGCCGACCAGCAGGGAAATGCCCCCCAAGGCACCGATGGCCAGGCTCAGGGTGCCGAGCACGCGGTTGAAGCTGCGCAGCATGTCGTCCTGGGTGGTCAGGCTGAAATCCTCCACACCGTGCCGTTCGCCGAGCACCTGGCGAATCTGCCGGGCCAACGCCTGTGAGCTGGTGCGGTTGTCGAACACCACATGGGCTTTGACTACCCCGGTGCGGTTGAACAGGCTTTCCGCCCAATCCACCGGGATGTAGGCGATATCGTCGAGATTGAAACCGAGCAGCTGGCCTTTCTTGGCCATCACGCCGATCACGCGGAAACGCACGCCGCCAACGCGGACCAGCTCGCCCAGTGGATTGCGCGCGCCGAACAGTTCGGTACGCAGCTGGTGGCCCAGCACCACATAGGGCGGCGAACGGCCGTCACGGGACGCAGGCAGGAACTCGCCAAGGCTCAGCTGCATGTGCCAGGCCTGCGCCAGCTGATGACCACTACCCAGGATGTCGCTGCGCCGATCGAGTTGACCGAACTGGATATCCCCGCTGCCCTGAATGATCGGCACTGCCGCCTCGACATGCGGCAAGCGCCGCAGGGCGTCGGCATCAGCGATCGTCAGTGGCCGCACACTGCCAAGCAGGCCGCCGAGGCCGCTGGTCTGGGTCTTGCCTGGGCGCACGGTGATGATCCGTGTGCCGAACTGCGCGAAGTTCTCCAGCACATAGCCGCGCACGCCTTCGCCGATGGCCGTGAGCAGTGCCACGGCGGCTATCCCGATCGCTACGCCGAGCAAGGTCAGCAGGCTGCGCAAGGGGCGGCAGACCAGTGCCGAGCAGGTCAGCCGCAAGCCATCCTGCCAGTGCATCAATGCGCCCCCGGCGGGCGTAGTGCCGCCACCGGTTCCAGTGCCGCGGCCCGAGCGGCGGGTAACCAGGCGAACAGCACTGCCGTGCCGAGTGCCAGCAGCACCGCACCAACCCGCGCCCACCAGGGCGCATAGAGCGGCACAGCGAACGCCAGGCGCCCCAGCCAGAGCACGCTCTCGGCCAGCAGCAATCCTGCCAGGGCCCCGGTCAGGGCGAGCAACGCCGCCTCACCGAGGAACAGCAGGCGCAGCTGCACCGCTGTCACCCCTATGGCCTTGAGCAGGCCGATTTCGGCGCTGCGCTGGCTCACCGCGATCCAGGTCACGTTCATGATCAGGATGCCCGCCACCAGCAGGCTGATTGCGGCAATCCCGGACACCGCCAGGGTCAGTACCTTGAGTATCTGGTCGAAGGCGCTGAGCAGGCTGTCCTGGCTGACCAGGGTAATGTCCTCCTCACCGTCGTGGCGATCCTTGAGCGCGGCCAGTATCAGCCGCTTGCTGCGGTCGAGCACGCTCGGCCCATGCACCTCTACAAACACCCGCAACAAGCCCTCGCTATTGAACAGGGCCTGGGCACTGGCAACCGGGATGATCAACATCTCGGCGAAATCCATGCCCAGCGATTCGCCTCGCTCGCCGAGGACGCCGACCACGCGGAAGCGCCGGTCGCCAGCGCGCAACCATTCACCCAGGGCCGGGCGTGTACCGAACAGTTCGCGTCGCAGCTTGCCACCGATCACGCAGACGGCCTCGGCCTGCTCAGGGTCCAGCGTCGGCAACGGCTGGCCCTGAATGACCGCCAGTTGGCGAATGGCGAAGAAGTCGCGGGTGGTGCCCAGGGTCAGCACTTCACGATTGCGGTTGCCGACGCTCACCTCCATCTGCCCGGCCTGCAACGGCGCTGCCCGGCGGATGCCCGGCAAGCGGGTGATGGCCTGGACGTCCTGCAAGGTCAGCGCGTGTGGCGTCAGGCCGGTGAGTGGCGGCATGCGCCCAGTGGTTTCCTTGCGGCCCGGGAACACGATCAGGATGTCGCGCCCGAGCAACGAGAACTCGTTCAGGACGAAGGCCCGCGCGCCGCTACCGAGGCCGGTAAGCAGATTGACCGCAACCACCCCGATAGCGATGGCCAGCAGTAGCATCAGGCTGCGCGAGCGATGCCCGCGCAGGGCGCCGAGCCAGAAGCCCAGGGCATCGGCAGCACGCATCAGGCCGGCGCCTGCTGCTGCGCAGCGTGCTGTACCCGACCGTCACGCATGTGCAGCTGGCGCTGTGCGCGGGCGCCGAGGCTGGCGTCGTGGGTCACCACGATCAGGGTCAGGCCTTCGTCATTGAGCTCTTCCAGCAAGCTGAAGACCTCGGCGCCGGCCTGGCTGTCGAGGTTGCCGGTGGGCTCGTCAGCCAACAACAACGCCGGTTGCATGGCCATCGCCCGGGCGATGGCGACGCGCTGGCGCTGACCGCCGGACAGCTCGGCCGGGCGATGGCTGATGCGCTCGCCGAGCCCCAGGCGCGCCACCAACTGGCTGCTGCGCTTGCGCCGTTGCGCCGCACCGATGCCGGCCAGCACCATCGGCAGTTCGATGTTCTCCAGCACCGTCAGCCGGGCGATCAAGTGATAGGACTGGAACACGAAACCGATCAACTGGCTGCGCAGCTGGGCGCGGCGCGCTTCGCTCAGCGCCGCCGTGGCCTCGCCTTGCAGCCAGTACTCGCCGGCGCTCGGTGCGTCGAGCAGGCCGAGAATGTTGAGCAGGGTCGATTTGCCCGAGCCCGACGGGCCCATCACTGCCAGGTAGTCGCCAGCGGCAATATCCAGGTCCAGGCCATCCAGCCCCATCACCTGCTGGCCGCCCAGCTGGAAGCAGCGGCTGCCACCGCGCAGGCGAATCATTGCCCGGGCTCCTGGGGATCCAGCGGAATGACTGCCGCAGTGTCCTTGAGCCCCTCCTGCTCCAGGCTGGCGACGATGCGCGTATCTTCGTCCAGCCCTGAAAGCACTTCGGTCCAGCGCCAGTTGCTCAACCCGGTGTGCACCTGCACCTCACGCAACACCCGGGCGCTCGGGTCGTAGCGTAGCACCCGCTGCCCCTCCAGCAGGGTCTCGGTGGGGATACGCAAGGCCGCTGCGTGCTGCTCCAGCAGAATCTCGACATCGGCGCTATAGCCCGTGAGCAGGACCAGACCGGCCGGCGGTTGGTCGAAGCGCACCTCGACATCGACGGTGCGCGCCTGCTTTTCCAGTTCACGCACATAAGGTGCGATGCGGCTGACGCGGCCGCTGAAATGCTCGCCACGGAAGGCATCCAGGCTGATCCGTACGGCCGTTCCGGGGCGCACCCGGGCGGCGTCCACTTCGTCGATCGGCGCTTCGACATACAGGCAACTGTCGTCGATCAGGTCGACCGCCGGCGGTGTCGGGATACCCGGTGGCGAAGGGGTGACGAACTCGCCGAGCTCGCCGTTGATTTCCGCGACGATGCCGGCGAATGGCGCGCGCAAGGTGGTCTGTTCCAGCAGTGAACGCTGCAGCTGCAGGCTGGCGTCAGCCTCGCGAATGAGCACGGCACTGGCATTGCACATCAGCTTTGCCAGTTGGGCCTTGGTCTCGGCCTGGTCGAGGCGATCGGCGGCAATCAACTTGCGGTCGGCCAGCTGGCCCAGGCGGTCCAGGTCGCGCCGGTCCAGGTGAGCTTGCTGGCAACGCTGCTCACGGGCGTTGCGTTGGGCTTCCAGCCGCGCCTCGGCTTCCTGCAGGCGGGCCTGTTGCTCGTCCTGTCGCAGGCGCATCAGCACCTGGCCCGGCTGCACCCGCTGGCCTTCCTCGACCAGCAGCTCGGCAACCTGGCCACCGACATTGAAGGAGAGATGCGAGCGTCGACACGACTTGAGGGTCCCCGCGCGGGTGTTGGCCACCAGCGTCTCCACCGGTCCCCGTTCAACCTGCAGCAGCCTGACCGGCAATGGCTGAGGCCGGCTCAACCAGCCGCCCAGTACCACCAGGCAGGCCAGCATCGAGGAGCCAATCAATAATTTGCGCATGGACTACACCTCCTCCCCACATGGCTTGAGCCTAGATCAGGCAGGGCAAAGCTCAACGCAAAACGTCATTTATCCGACGAATTCCATATCCGGACTGGCTGGGCGTCAGATAACCGTCGATTGAGTGGGTTTCTCGGCAGGGGGAAGTGAGAATCGCTTTGGTTCGGGCATTAAAAAGCCGGCTTGTGGCCGGCTTCTCGGGGACGCTTCCGGCTAATTTATGGTAAGCCGCAATCGCCTTAACTGTGTGGCCATCAAGGGCCTGAAAGGATGGCAGATGCCCGTGTGGGATATCGCCGAGCCCTCTGGACCGCGGCATGCGCCGGTCGGGGCTGAATGTGCGGCGTAGCATACAAGGGCGCGCACGGGATGCCCAGCAAAAAATGGCACAGGTTGTTTCAGCCCGGACGTCGCTGGCGGAAATGCGACCAGTGGAAGACCCAGCCCAGAATTTCCAGCCCCTGTGCCTGGCGCTGTGCGGGGGTATAGCGTTCGACGGCATAGCTGTGCCGGTCATGGCTGTGCAGGTACAGCGTGCCGTGTTGGCCGAGGCTGAGGTTGTTGACCCTGAGCGCGCCGTTATGCAGCAGGGCATAGGTTTCGCCCTCGACCACACGGATCATCCCCAGGTCGACGGCAAGCGTGGCCTGCGCTGGAATCAGCGGGGCCATGTTGTTGCCGGGCATGGCCAGGCAGATGGCGTTGTCGGCCCGCACACCCAGGCTTTTCAGGGCGTTGACGGGCAGGCACAGGTGTTTGCCGGGTTCGGGCGAGAGCAGGCCGTTGCGCACTTGGTAAAAAGGAACCTTCACGGCCCGGCCACCCTGCGCCGACAGTGGCGTGGTCGAGTCGACGGGCAGCGGCCGCGGGGCGTGGCTGCGCGGGATCGGGTTGACATGTTTGGGCCCTTCGCCGGTATGCAGCCAGCGCCGGTGCACGCAGAACAGGTCGGCCAATTCGTCCAGTCGGGCCAGCGGCACGCCACGGTTGAACCAGTTGTTGACGTGCTGGGGGGTGACGCTGCGCAGGGCGGCGAAATCGGATGGGGTCAGGCCACATTCGTGGAGGAGGGCCTTGAGGCGGTCACCGGATGTGTTCATGGCGGCGAGTGTAGCGGCGGGGTGCCAGCAAGGATATCAACCGGATGTTGACGAGGTTTGTACGAAACCCAAGATTTGTAGGGCGTTGGAGTAGGACGCTGTAGGACTTTTTACGGTAGCGCACGACAACCGGCTAATTGCGATTGCCATAAAAAAACCCCGCCAGGGCGGGGTTCTTCGAACAACCGGTATCAGCCCTTGTAGGCAGCTACCGATTTGGTGATCGCGGCACGGGCGGCGTCGGCGCCTTCCCAGCCTTCGATCTTGACCCACTTGCCCTTCTCGAGATCTTTGTAGTTGGCAAAGAAGTGCTCGATCTGCTGGATCAGCAGGGCTGGCAGGTCGGTGTATTCCTTCACGTCGACGTACA
>Ga0209370_1003174_pt1 | contig 10811 bp, 9 predicted proteins | sample AgamicAtPrz_FD_187164 | JGI IMG/M metagenome (GOLD analysis project Ga0209370, IMG submission 187164) | Agave microbial communities from Guanajuato, Mexico - At.P.rz (SPAdes) (version 2) | ecosystem: Host-associated > Plants > Phyllosphere > Phylloplane/Leaf | place: Guanajuato, Mexico... | reverse complement strand
CACGCAGCGCCTGCACCAGCAAGGTATTGGGGGGGACGTCAATGCTGGCCGCGCGGCCATTGACCGTGAACTGAACATTCATCGTGATGCCTCCTGCCTATATCCGAAGAATTGGGTAACAAAGCACAACCGCACTCTCTATGGTGGGCAGTTACCACCATGCAAGGCGCTAGGGTTGACCCCCAAGCCAGGCGAAACACGCACAGATATTCTCAAAATGAAACACTGTCCGGAGTCCGCATGTCGCCCGCCAGCCTCGCCACATCCGCGCAAGCCGCAGCCCATCCAGGTGCACGCCATTCCCTGCTTGCCCAGGCCAGGCAGCAGTTGCTGGCGATGGACTCATCCCATGCGCTGGTACCGACTGGTCTTGCCCCCTGGCTCTGGCGCTCCTGGCAGCGCTGCGTGGCGCAGGGCCGTCATCCCGCTCAAACAGTGGAGTTCGAGGCCGTCGGACCTCACGCGCTGCGCCACGCCCAGGACAAGCACCAGCTGCTGCTGCAGGCCGCACGTCCGGTCATGACGCAACTGGTCGCGGCCGTTGGCGCCATGCGCTACTTCTGTCTGCTGACCGATGCCCAGGGACTGGCCCTGGAAGTGCAAGGCCCCGTTGACCAGAGCGATCTGCGTGCGCTGGCCGTGGGCCGTGTCGGTGTGGACCTGTCCGAGCGCGGCGTGGGCACCTCGGCCATAGGCTCGACACTGGCCGAACTCAGCCCGGTATGGCTGCACCGGCAGGAGCATTTTTTTGACGATCTGTGCGACTACAGCTGCGCAGGTGCTCCGGTATTCGGCCCTCAGGGTGAATGCCTGGGCATGCTGGACATCACCGGCATTGATGTCCCCGAGCGCCCAGAGCTGCTGCTGCTGGCGCTGCGCTGCGCACGCGCCATCGAAGACCGATTGCTGCGGGCCCTGCCTCACACCCTGCTGCTGCGTGTGAACTGGCCCGGCGGGCCACTGGGCCAGGAGGGCGAAGGCCTGATGGTGTTTGATGCCGAAGGCCGACTGCTGGGCAGCAATACCGTGGCCAGGCAACTGGTGCCACGTCCTCTGCAAGCCCCCGGGGAGGACTCGCTCATTCAGAGCCATGAACTGCTGGCCCTGCCCTGGAGCCATCTGATCGAGCATGCGCGTCAGCGGCCCGAGGCGCCACTGCAGCTGCCGCTGTGGTCCGGTCTGCGCCTGCTAGCGCTGGCACAGGCCGGCCCCTTGCTGCGCACTCCGGTCATGACGGGTTCCGGCGCAGCCAGCCGAGGAGTACCTGCCAATGCCATGACCACGCCGCTGCGCACCAGCGAGTTGCTGCTAATTCAGCAGGCCATGCAGGAGGCGCACGGAAATGTAAGCGTGGCGGCCCGCAACCTGGGATTGAGCCGGGCCACGCTCTACCGTCGACTGGCCAGCAAATAAGAGGTCTTGAACCGGATTCAAGGCAGTTTGACTCTCTCCGGATTTGCCCTAGTTTCAGCACACAGACACCTTCCACGACAGCAGGCACACACTAGCATCCAAGCCCATCAAGAACATAAAATACCTCAATAAAACAATCACCTAAGCGGCACCAGCCATGCGCTTCCAGCTATCGTGCGCATAGCAAACACAACTGACGCTCGGGCGCCACATTTGCGTGCGTATTTGTAAAAAACACCATACCTGCGTCCGTAGAATCTCCAGTTCGGTTCAAAAACTCAGATCGCCCTAAGGCTTACCAGCCCCAACAGCGCGACGCATACACGGCCTACTTTTTGGAGACACCATGCAGGCTTTACTTGCCCTGTCCAGGGCTATCGACAGGCTCAACGCCTTTGTCGGCAAATATTCAATCTGGCTGATATTTGCCGCCACCTTCATCAGCGCCGCCAACGCCATTGTTCGCAAGGCCTTCGACACCAGCTCCAATGCCTTTCTGGAAGTCCAGTGGTATCTGTTCGCATGGTCCTTTCTGATTGCGGCGGGCTACACCCTGCTGCACCGCGAGCATGTGCGCATCGACGTGATCAACAGCCGTCTGTCCAAAAAGGCCCAGGTCTGGATCGACATCATCGGCTTTGCCTTCTTTCTCACTCCTCTATGCCTGACCATTCTGTGGCTGAGCATGCCGGTGGTGATTCAGATGTACCAGTCCGGCGAGATGTCGGGCAACCCCGGCGGACTGATCCGCTGGCCCGTGTGGACAGCGATTCCTGTGGGTATCACATTGCTGCTGCTGCAGGGCATCTCCGAGCTGATCAAGCGCATTGCCTTCCTGACCGGTGACGGCCCCGACCCCATGGGCAAGCTCAGCGACAAGAGCGCCGAGGAAGAGCTGGCCGAGGCCCTGCGTGCCGAAGCCGATCGCAAGCAGGCTGAGGCGCTGGCTGCCCAGGCCAAGGCATAACGGTAGCGGGAGACAATCAATGGAATTCATCGCTACCAACTACGCCCCCATCATGTTTGCGGGGTTGATCTGCTTTTTGCTGCTGGGCTTTCCAGTCGCCTTCAGCCTGGGCGCTGCGGGCCTGGCCTTCGGCTTTCTGGGCATCGAACTGGGCGTCTTCCCCTCCTCCGTGATGGCCTGGCTGCCCCAGCGCCTGATCGGCATCATGGCCAACGACACCCTGCTGGCCGTGCCCTTCTTCACCTTGATGGGCCTGATTCTCGAACGTTCCGGCATGGCGGAGGACCTGCTTGACACTGTCGGTCAGGTGTTCGGCCCCATCCGCGGCGGTCTAGCACTGGCCGTGATCTTTGTGGGCGCCCTGCTGGCTGCCACCACCGGTGTGGTTGCCGCTTCGGTGATCTCCATGGGCCTGATCTCTCTGCCCATCATGCTGCGTTACGGCTATGACCGCCGTCTGGCATCGGGCGTGATTGCGGCCTCGGGTACGCTGGCCCAGATCATCCCGCCCTCGCTGGTGCTGATTCTGATGGCCGACCAGTTGGGCAAGAGCGTTGGAGATATGTACAAGGGTGCCTTCATCCCTGGCTTCATGCTCATGGGCCTGTACGTGGTCTGGGTGGCATTCCTGGCCATCTTCAAGCCCCACACCGTGCCTGCACTGCCACCCGAAGCACGCATCTACCGCGAGTCCAACGGCAACTCGGGCTACACCTCGCTGGTCGTGGTGATGGGTCTGTCCACCATCGTGGCCATCTTTCTGGCCAGCCATATGGCCGACCTGCACACCTGGTGGCAGGGCAAGGAAATCACCGAAGTCGCCACTGACGAGAAGATCGTCACCGCCATGTGCGGCGGCACCTTCATCGCCTTCGTGATCGCCTCGCTCAACCGGGTGCTCAAGCTGGGTCTGCTGTCCAAGCTGGCCGAGCGCGTGACCTTTGTGCTGATCCCCCCTCTGCTGCTGATCTTCCTGGTGCTGGGCACCATCTTCCTGGGCATTGCCACACCTACCGAAGGCGGTGCCATGGGCGCCATGGCGGCACTGATCATGGGTTTTGCCCGCCGTCGCCTGAACATGGATCTGCTCAAGCAGGCCCTGGCCTCGACCACCAAGCTGGCCAGCTTTGTGATGTTCATCATGATCGGCGCCACCACCTTCAGTCTGGTCTTCCAGGCTGCAGACGGCCCCAAGTGGGTGGAGCATCTGCTGACCAGCCTGCCCGGCGGCCAGGTGGGCTTCCTGATCGTGGTCAACATCATGATCTTCTTCCTGGCCTTCTTCCTGGACTACTTTGAACTCTCGTTCATCGTGGTGCCGCTGCTGGGCCCCGTGGCCGAGAAGATGGGCATCGACCTGATCTGGTTCGGCGTACTGCTGGCCGTGAACATGCAGACCTCGTTCATGCATCCGCCCTTCGGCTTTGCACTGTTCTTCCTGCGCTCCGTCGCGCCGGACAAGCAGTACGTGGACAAGGTCACACACAAGGTGATAGCGCCCGTCACCACCATGCAGATCTACAAGGGTGCCGTGCCCTTTGTGCTGATCCAGCTGGTGATGGTGGGCGTGCTGATCGCCTTCCCTGGCATCGTGACCGGTGCGCTCGACAAACCCGTGGTCGTGGACATGAACAAGGTGGGCGATGAAATGCTCAACCAGCTCAACGATGCCGGTGGCGGCTATGGTGCGGACAACCCGTTTGGAGCGCCTGAAGGCGGCGAGGAAGGTTCGGCCCCAGCAGAAGGCAGCCAGCCGGCCCCGGCTGCACCCGATGCCAGCGGCTATGGCTCGGATGACCCGGCCAAGGCCTTGCAGGATTCACTGAGCGCGGCACCTGCCGCCAAGTAAATCAACAGCTGCTACCGACACAGCCCCGGCTCGCCAGAGCCGGGGCTTTTTCATGGCTTGAAGGTTGATGGGTAATAGATTCGCTATCCATCGGCAAGCCCTCCTGAGCATCACCGAACTGCTGACTGCCGTCCCCGTCAACCCTGTGCCGACCTACTGTCTCAGGACGCCAATGCCCAGGCGTCTTGTGTGGAGCCGGCCTATCGCAGCAGCGATGGAATGCTGGCAACCGAAGGAATATGGGAACTGCCCTGCCGGGCCGATGTCATCCGCCTATCGAAAGACACCAGCGAGGCAGCTCAGGTGAACTCCCAGCATGATCTCGATGGCATGAAAAAACCGCAGCAAGCTGCGGTTTTTCAACAGCCAGCGCATGGCGCCGGTGACTCTGATCGGGATCAGATCTTGGCAGTCGCCATGTACTGATTGAAGGGGAACTCGGAGAAGCGGTTCCACAAGATCTGGTCGCGCTGGAAAGCACGCATGTCCTGGTGAATCTTCTTGAATTCGGGCGACTTGGCTTCGTGCTCGGCAAACACTTCCATGGAAGCCTTGAAACCGGCGTCCATCAGCGGCTTGGGGAACATCTTCAGCTGGGTCTTGTTGGCCACCAGGCGCTTGATGGCCTGAGGGTTGAGCACTTGGTACTTGCTGGTCATGTCGGCGGCAGCCACGCGGGTTGCGGCGTCCAGGATCGCCTTGTTCTCGGGCGACAGCGCGTTGTACTTCTTCAGATTGATGAAGAACTCCAGGTCGGCAGAACCTTCCCACCAGCCGGGGTAGTAGTAGTAAGGCGCAACCTTGTTGAAGCCCAGCTTCTCATCGTCGTAGGGACCGACGAATTCCACGGCATCCAGCGTACCCTTTTCCAGGGCCTGATAGACATCGCCGGCAGGCATGTTCTGTGCCACCACGCCCAGCTTGGCCATGGCTTCGCCGAACACGCCGCCACCCAGACGCATTTTCAGACCCTTGAGGTCTTCCACGGTCTTGATTTCCTTGCGGTACCAGCCACCCATCTGGGTCGTGGTGTTGCCTGCGGATGCGGTCTTGAAGTTGTACTTGGCAAAGAAGGCATCCAGCAGCTTGCGGCCATTGCCATGGTCTTTCCAGCCGTTCATCTGCAGCGTGGTCAGGCCGAAGGGCACGGCGCAGCTGAAGGCGAAGATGGGGTCCTTGCCGGTGAAGTAGTAGGCCGCAGTCTGTGCCATATCGATGGTGTCGCCCTGCAGTGCATCCACCACACCGAAAGCGGGCATCAGCTCGCCAGCGGGGTGCACCGAGATCTCGAACTTGCCGCCCGACATGGCCTTGACCACTTGCGACAGCTTTTCAGCGCTGCCGAAGATGGTGTCCAGCGACTTGGGAAAGCTCGAGGCCAGGCGCCAGCGCACGGCGGCCTGGGCGTGAACAGCAGGTGCGGCGCCCGCAGCCAGCACGCCAGCGATACCGGCATTTTTCAGAATGGAACGACGATCCACTTTAGTCTCCTTGAGGAACAGATTGGCTGACACAGACCACTGATCTATGCCAGCTTGACTTATGCAACAGGCACAAAATGTACACGAGTCAATCGTTCAGCATGCGATAAAAAGTGACCGTTAGCTTAAGAAGTTCTACCTAGTTAGGTGTATCGAATTCGGCCTCGGCGGCCTGCCTGCGCTGCTTACAGCCGTACCGCGCTCATATAGCTGGCATAGCGGAATTCGGAGAAGCGATCCCAGAGCAGCTGGTCATGCTGGAATCCACGCATGCTGCGGTGAATCTTCTTGAACTGCGCCGACTTGGCCTCATGCTCGGCCATGGTGGCCATCACGGCCTTGAAGCCCGCATCCATAAGCTCGCGTGGAAAGGCGCGCAGCTGCACGCGTTCGCTGAGCAGCTTTTTGAGTGCCGCAGGGTTGTATGCCAGGTATTTGGCCGTCAGATCCTTGGCGGCCAGTGCCGCCGCGGCTTCCACCATGGCGCGCAGCTCGGGCGTCAGCGCCGCAAAGGACTTGGTATTGATGAAGTAGGCCAGCTCGGCGCCGCCTTCCCACCAGCCCGGATAGTAGTAGTAGGGAGCGATCTTGCCGAAACCCAGCTTCTGGTCGTCATAGGGGCCGACGAACTCCACCGCATCGAGGCGGTTCTTTTCCAGCGCCTGCTGCGCATCCGCAATAGGCATGTTGACGGCCTGCACGCCTAGCTTTTGCAGCGCATCGCCGAGCAAGCCGCCGCCAGCGCGCATGCGCAGCCCGTGCAGGTCCTGCACGGTCCTGATTTCCTTGCGGTACCAGCCGCCCATCTGCGTGCCGGTGTTGCCGGCGCTCAGGCTCTTGATGTTGTACTGAGCGTAGAAATCATCCATGAGCTTGCGTCCGCCGCCGTATTCCATCCAGGCGTCCATCTGCCGCGCCGTCAGACCGAATGGCACGGCGCACCCGAGTGCAAAGCAGTAATCCTTGTCCGTGAAATAGTAGGGCGCCGTCAGAGCCATTTCGACCATGCCGTTCTGCACTCCCTCCATCACGCCAAACGCGGGCATCAGCTCGCCCGCGGAGTGCACGCTGACTTCGATCTGGCCACCCGACATGAGACGCAGCGACTGGGCAAACTTCTCGGCCCCACCAGAAATGGCGTCGAGGACTTTGGGAAAACTCGTCACCAGGCGCCAGCGCAGCACCTCCTGGCTGCGCACCGCCGGAGCCACGCCAGCAGCCAGCACACCAGCCATGCCCACATGTTTGACGAGTGAGCGACGATCCATGAATATTTCTCCGCTAGTAGTTGTCGATTGCCAGGCTGGCTGCAACCGCCCGATCACAGGCCGGCAGCCACAGGCATTCTAGGAACGCAGACGCCGTCCGTGTGGCGATTCACGGTTGCCGTCAGTTTTCTTGACGGCAAGCAAAGAAAAAGGCCCTTCATGGAAGGGCCTGGTGTCAATCCATCGGACTTGCGCAAACCATGTCCGTATCGCGTCAGCCTGCAGCCAGACGCTTGCGGATGGAGGCTTCGATGCCTGCGGCATCCAGCCCCTGCAGCGCCAGCAGCTTGGCGGGATCCCCATGCTCGATGAACGCATCGGGCAGGCCCAGCTGCAGCACGCTCTTGCTCAGACCGTTGGCAGCCAGACATTCCATCACGGCACTGCCGGCGCCGCCCATGACGCAACCCTCTTCCAGCGTGACGATGAGCTCATGCTCGGCGGCGATCTTGAGCAGCAGTGCTTCGTCAAGCGGCTTGGCCCAGCGCATGTTGGCCACGCTGGCATCCAGTGCCTCGGCGGCCTGCAAGGCCGGGTAGAGCAAGGTACCGAAGGCCAGAATCGCCACCTTCCTGGAGCTCGATTCGCGGCGCATCTCACCCTTGCCGAAGGGCAGAGCATCGAGACTCTCCAGCGGCGTCACGCCCACACCGGCACCGCGCGGATAGCGCACGCAGACGGGGTGATCCTGCTCATAGGCCGTGGTCAGCAACTGGCGCGTTTCGCGCTCGTCGGCCGGACAGGCCATGCTCATATTGGGAATGCAACGCACAAACGCAATGTCATAGGCGCCGGCGTGCGTGGCCCCGTCGGCACCCACCAGACCTGCGCGGTCCAGCGCGAACACCACGGGCAGGTTCTGCAGCGCGACGTCGTGGATCAGCTGGTCATAGGCACGCTGCAGGAAAGTGGAATAGATGGCCACCACGGGCTTGACGCCTTCGCAGGCCATGCCGCCGGCAAAGGTCACGGCATGCTGTTCGGCAATGCCCACGTCGTAGTAGCGACCTGGAAAGCGCTTGTGGAACTCCACCATGCCCGAGCCCTCGCGCATGGCGGGCGTGATGCCGACCAGGCGCTGGTCCTTGGCAGCCATATCGCAGAGCCAGTGGCCGAACACCTGGGTGAAGGTCTGCTTGGCAGGGGTGGCGGACTTGACCAGACCGACAGCCGGATCGAATTTCCCGGGCCCGTGATAGGCCACGGGATCGGCCTCGGCCAGCTTGTAGCCCTGGCCCTTCTTGGTGACCACATGCAGGAACTGAGGCCCCTTGAGACCCTTGATGTTCTCCAGCGTGGGGATCAGCGAGTCGAGGTCATGACCGTCGATGGGACCGATGTAGTTGAAGCCGAACTGCTCGAACATGGTGGCAGGCACGACCATGCCCTTGGCCTGCTGTTCCAGGCGCTTGGCCAGCTCCAGCAAGGGCGGCACCTGCTTGAGAACGCTCTTGCCCACATCGCGGGCCTTGGCATAGAACTGGCCGCTCATCAGCTGTGCCAGATAGCGATTGAGCGCGCCCACAGGCGGGCTGATGCTCATATCGTTGTCATTGAGGATGACCAGCAGATTGGCATCGTGCACGCCGCCGTTGTTCAGTGCCTCGAAAGCCATGCCGGCCGTCATCGCACCGTCGCCGATCACAGCGATTGCACGGCGGTCCTCGCCTTTTTGCTTGGCGGCCAGCGCCATGCCCAACGCAGCAGAGATGCTGGTGGACGAGTGTGCCGTGCCAAAGGTGTCGTACTCGCTCTCGGCACGCTGAGGAAAGCCGGACAGGCCGCCGAACTGGCGCAGGGTGGCCATGCGATCGCGGCGACCGGTCAGGATCTTGTGCGGATAGGTCTGGTGGCCCACGTCCCAGACGATGCGGTCATAGGGCGTGTTGAACACCGAGTGCAGCGCCACGGTCAACTCCACCGTCCCCAGGTTGGAGCTGAGGTGCCCGCCGGTCCTTGAGACGCTGTCGATCACATAGGTGCGCAGCTCTGCGGCCAGCGTCTTGAGCTGGGCACGCGAGAGGCCGCGCATGTCTGCGGGATCGTTGATGTTGTGCAGCAGGGAAGAAGTATTCGTGGACATGTTCTATATTTTTAATAGCTGCTAGCGCCAGCCAATATTCGGTTACAGAGCTTTTCCATTCAATCTCAATGGGTGCGCTGCACGACCATATCAGCAAGTGCGGCCAGGGCCTGGGTGTCAGCCAGACCACTGCGCGTCAACGCGGCGTGGGCCTGCAGGCGCAACTCCTCGGCATGGGCTCTTGCAGCTTCCAGCCCCAGCAGCGATACAAAAGTGGGCTTGTCATTGGCCGCATCCTTGCCCGCCGTCTTGCCGAGCGTTGCAGAGTCCGCCACCACATCCAGAATATCGTCCACCACCTGGAACGCTACGCCCAGTGCCTGGCCGTAGTCGCTCAGCGCAGCCAGTGCCCTGGCGTCGGTCTGTGCATTGCAGGCGGCCCCCATGAGCACGCTGCCCAGCAGCAGCGCACCGGTCTTGAGACGGTGCATCTCGCGCAGTTGCGCCTCGCTCAGTTGCTTGCCCACGCTGGCCAGATCGATGGCCTGACCGCCGGCCATGCCGTGGCTGCCCGCCGCCGCGCCCAGCAGGCGGCACAGCCTGGCCTGCATGGAGCAGGGAATGCCATCGTCTTCGGGCAGAAGCAGCTCGAAGGCCAGGGCCTGCAGAGCATCGCCGGCCAGCAGGGCCGAGGCTTCGCCGAACTGCACATGCACGGTGGGCTTGCCGCGACGCATGGTGTCGTTGTCCATGCAGGGCATGTCGTCGTGCACCAGGGAGTAAGCATGAATCAGCTCCACGGCACAGCCGGCACGCAGCGTGGCCGCGGCCTGACCGCCAACCGCCTCGGCGGCCGCCCAGACCAGCAGCGGTCGCAAGCGCTTGCCGCCATCGAGCACGGCGTAGCGCATGGCCTCACCCAGACCCGCAGGTGCATTGATGCCCACCCAGCGCGACAGCGCTTCTTCGGTACGCACCAGTCGCTCCTGCATCCAGACGGAAAAATCCAGGGCAGTCTTGCCCTCGTTCAAAGGCGTCGATGGTTCGGCAATCATTGATTCATTCATGGGCTGCATCTTCAAGGCAAAACGCGCGGACACAGGGATCAGTCCTGGGTCCAGGCAGACAGCTTGCCTTCGTCCAATACCTTGACCTGCTCCTGCACCGCATCGAGCTGGCTGCGGCAAAAAACCAGCAGCTCCGCAGCGCGCTGGTAGCCGCTGAGCATCTGCTCCAGCGGCAGCTGACCGGATTCGATCTGTGCAATCAGTTGCTCCAGCTCCTGCAAAGCAGCTTCATAGCTGACAGGCTGTTCAGATTTTTTGGCGGCAGCGGCCTTGGGCATGGATGGTGTGGTCGATGTTGGACGGAAGCGACGATTTTAGGCGTCCCTGCACCATTGGCGTGCAATGCCCGCAAAGCCGGCTGGCGCGATATGTTTTGGCTGTAAATTCCCGACCGGTCCGGGCCTGCTGCGCCCGCCTTTTTGCCCAGCGGCAAGGGTTTGCAGGCGGCTGGCAACTTGCTGACAGGCTCCGACGGCACATGGACGAAATAGCGTCAATACACGTACCAGAAAAACGGAAATAACCCCACAGCCTATAATCCCATTCCCGTCAAGCCGGCCCCGTGCCTGGTCATCCTGGTCGGGCAAACGCGTCGGCAGGCCATGCGCCACCGCCCATTGCCTGAGGCCCGTGTCCAGACAAGGCCGGTTTCGTTTTTTACCGTGTGCGCACGTGCACCCTCCCTGTGGGGAGTCTTTAGGTCAAGTCATCCATGACTGATTTAAGTCTTCAACTGCAGCAGG
>Ga0209370_1003171_pt1 | contig 10825 bp, 17 predicted proteins | sample AgamicAtPrz_FD_187164 | JGI IMG/M metagenome (GOLD analysis project Ga0209370, IMG submission 187164) | Agave microbial communities from Guanajuato, Mexico - At.P.rz (SPAdes) (version 2) | ecosystem: Host-associated > Plants > Phyllosphere > Phylloplane/Leaf | place: Guanajuato, Mexico... | reverse complement strand
TTGATTTAATAAACGGATTCAGTCGCACACTTACGTCGATATACACACCGCTTGCGCCGCCACTGATTTCAGGAATGCCAATCATACCCGTAGTTGCGGATACCATAAATTTAGTGGCAGACCGTGCTTTACCCGGGGTTGAAATTGTGACCTCATTGTTATGGTTAACAAAAATGAAGTCGTAAGCTTTCCCAAGTATTTTCAATTCCCGCGTAATGTCACCATTAACGACATAACCACTCAGAAATACCTGCTTATAATTATCCTCGCCGTCTGCAATAACGAGACGTTTACCCCATGCTTTACACAGGTCGCGCAACACGTCGATTAATAATGCGCCCTGACTATATGACGCAGCAGCAACACCGGTATCGTTAGTGTTATCACCACTGTTGCAGAGAATGCGTGAAACAATGTTTGTGCCGTCACGCTCCCTGAATACGTTGGTAACAGTACCTTCAAAAATAACACTCATATCATTTTTGACGTTTTCGTTAGCAGTACCATCACTGTTAATCGTGGTGTCAAACATTGAATAACCCGCAATCAATTGAATTGCGTCACCTTGCTGAATGTCCATTCCGCCATGTGGTGTTGCATTTTTCACGCGGGGAGAACTGGCAGAGGCGAGGTTATAAAGACGAATATCGGCTGTGCTGTAATTACCACCGGGTAACGCGATGATGTCAAATACGCAACGCAATTGCTGCGCCGGTGCATTCATTCGCCCGATGTACACATTACCGTTGATAAGTAACTCATAATTTCTTAAAGATGGCATAGTAAATACGCTCCGGCGAAATTTAAAAATAACGCAACATATGTGATAATATTTAACAGCATGACAGAAACCCCCATTGTTTCTTTCGTGTAACGCTCCGACTGTTAGCGGCAGTCGGAGCACTCTTCGTAAGGCTTGATCACTTCGTATTTCGTAGCAAACTCAACAATCGAGTCGTACCGTTCGGTTACCTTGTCACCCTCAATAACCAGCCATTCGTGGTTATGGCGGCGCATGGTCTTACCTTCTTTTGTTAACTTGCGAATCAGGCGGATTCGCAACGCGTTTGCTGTAACTGGTTTTTTCATATTCGCTCACCTTGTTCAATAGTTCAATTGTACAACTATTCATCGGAATAGGTAAGCATCTCCCGCGCTTTTTTTAACATTTGAAGTGATGAAAAAAGCATTACAAACATACAGACGCTCACAACGGTAAAGTAGACAATCATCAACGTGCCACCTTGCTCGAAAATTGGTTCATTGCTTCCTGATTGTGGCGATCGATACGGGTATCCACGACCTCTCCGATTTTCTCGCCGTCCAGTTCTACGTGATTCGTCACGGTTACATTAGCGTTGACATTTAGAGGGGCTTCGCGCAACGCACGGTGCAGCGACTGGCTTTGGCGTTCGTAGTCGGGCTGTGTGGATGCGTAAGCGTAAGGGGCATATTCAGAGCCGTGTGTGGGCTTCTGCAACCAGTCCGGCATAGAGTTACTAGAGCCGTTCGGCGTGTCTGATGGGCTGTGCCACCAATCCCACAATTTCCCGAGTGGTGATGATTTCTTGAAGTGCCACGTATCGTTACCGGTGCTTTCAGAGCCGTACAATGAATTTTGCATAGGTGTGATGCCATGTTGCCACAGTGCATCCCCCAGAATTGCACCGGTAGCAGGACCGGCAAAAGGTACGCCCGGAATAAAACGAGCCGCTCCCGGTAATGCAGCGCGTGCCAACCCTGAAACGGAAGCGCCGCCGACGATGGTCGCCGCTGCCGCTGCGTTGGTCACATCGTGAGGATTAGCGTCTTTAAGCTTGTTAGCAGCCCAATTGCCCACATCTGCCGCCATGTTCCGGGCTTCGGTCATTGATGGCAAAAGTTTAGTGGACAGGGTGTTAACAACACGCGTCCATGCCTGGTCTGTTTCAATGACGGCCTGATTGTATTCACGCTGTTGATTCAGCAGCCCATCCGTGTAACCCAGTGACTTAGCCAGCGTTTCAGAGTGTTCATTAACGTAAGTAGTGCCACGCTGCCACAATTTAAATTCAGCATCGGTAAGCCCCAGCGTGCGAGCCATGTTCATCTGTTGCGTGTGGCTTGATTTAGAAAACTGGTCAATGAGTAATCCCATTGCCTCTTGCGCGTTCTGTGTCTTAGTCAATCCTGACGTGTCGAAACCTACCTGACTGAGGCTATCGAGAAAAGCACCGCCCTGACCACTGAAAACACTGGCGATGTTATCCTCAATTCCCCGCACACGTTCCCCGGCTGTTTCAGCAGTGTCACCAAGTTCAATAAGTGAAGCCTGATAGCCCTGCACCCACGTGGTCTGTGTGTTGGTGCGATACAGAGAGTTACTAAGCGCAGTGGCTTTCTTCGCTGTTGTATCGATTGCCACGCCTGCACCTACCGCAGCAGCAGCCATCGATGAACCGATTGCCAGCGTTGACGATTTGACCCCTTCCATCGCCTGATTAAGACGCTTCTCACCGGCTTCAACCTGACTAATGTCGAGGCCAATCCCGATCAAAAATGAAGTGATTACGTTAGACATTGTTAAAACTCCTTAACAGGCTGAAAGTTGAAGTAAGCGACTAAAGGAAATAACTCATCACACAGCATCATGCTAAATAACCAGTCCATATAAGGAACCGCTGCAACCTTATCCCCTTCGGCGTTCTTCATGAGGCATTCAGCGATTTTGGAAAATGATCCGTCGGCTTGTGCTCTAATTTCTTCAAAGGCTGGTACAAAGATTTCATAAGGAGAAGCAAGTTTTTCAGTCACGCATTTATGAGCGACCGCGAGATAATTTTCACTGATAATTTCGATACACTCATCAGCGTCGTTAGCGTCCATGCCGGAAGTTGTGATAACAATGTCTAATTTACAGTCTGGCAAGTCTGTTAGCGTGTATTTAAATTTGGTTTTCATTGATGCACATCCTGTAGTTTGTATTGTTTTCGATGTATTTGGTTACGAGCTGGGAGATTTGTTTACGGACTTTCACGTATTCGGCGTAATCTTCCTCACCCGGATAAATCGCGCCGTATTTACACAGCCATTTACGGGGGCGTTTAAACCCCCACAGGTTTGCATCATGAAGTGCTATCGCAGATTGTGACATTTTCACTCATCCCATTTCCATTTTGCCCGAACTATCTTTTGCTCTTCATCAATTTCAATTCCAAGTTTCTCAAGATGTTCACGGCAAAAGGTGGGGGCGATCTGTAACATGATTCGTAAATCTTCAAACGGAATGCCCGCGCCTGAGTCATCGGGAACTAAGCTGGTCATAGCGCGGTAAGCCCATTCAGGCGCGGTAAGCATTTTCATTTATCGGCCTTATTTCCGCTTTTCTGTTGTTTAAGCAGAATGTGTAAAGGGATGCCACCGTTCCGCTGATTGCCGTTTGAGTAATTACTTTTCGCTTTAATGGCTAATTTTTTAATCAGGTTGCCGTACATAATCACACCCCCGCAAAGTATTTGATTTGGTCAATGAATTCGATATCCAACACGATGTTTTCAATTTCGTCCTCAAGGATTCCCAGTTTGTTGCACATGGTGGAGATTGTCTGGACATAATTAAAAATGTCGCTGTGTGGCATAACGAGTTTAAGCACCGCATTATCGAGTTGACCGGTCAGCATGTATGCCATCGCTGCCGCGCCGCCATCGATGCGAAACAAATCGTCAGCACTTTGAACGTGTTTAGTCTGTCCAAATGCTGAAATAGCACGCATTTGCCATTTACTTGTGAAATCATCACTCATCACGGTTTTTTTAAGTTCCGTCATGAAGTTATGTTTTTTCGTTTCCAACTCATCATTAACAGCTTGAATATGTTTAGACATATCCGGTTTAATCAGCGTGGATTTCAGTTCGTTAATCTGTGTTTCCAGCTTTGTTACTTCCGCTTTAACTTGTTTACGTTTAGCCCGATATTCGGACATATCATTTAAAGCAGCGTCCACATAGTTAGTCATTCAATAGCACCTCGTTAATTACCTGATAATGATCTACCTCTTTCCCGCGAACGATTACGCTGTGACGGTGTTCCCGGTCGAGGAAGATTTGCAACGGCTTTTTAAAATCGGGACATTCAGTGACGTAACCTTCAACGGGTTCACGGTTGAACCTTTTTTGAAAAATCACTTTGCAATGAATCATTTGCAACCCCTTTCATCACCGTATGAGTCAATAATATATGAACAAGTGAACTAAGAATAGGCAAAAAGTGCTATTTTGATAAATATTTCTTGACGAGTTCGTCAATGAATGATAGGTGGAAAGAAAAACCGCCCGGAGGCGGTTCTAATTTACAGTCCTAAGAGTTTGTAAACTCTGGAGAGATGGTGTTTGTCTGTGACGGGGCGTGTTGTCTGAGGGTCAATTAGTGTGCCAGCGTCAAACTGCTGGCGGATGGATTCACGCTTTGCAATCTTATTCATGTCGCGCGGGCGAATAACCCCCACATCGTGCATAACAATCTTTCTCATTTTCTTTTCCACGCTGCGCTAATTTTACGTTTAACGGCGGTCATCGGGTCTGGAGCTGGTAACGCGTCGATAACCACGTGGGCTGGCTTAGAGTCGCGCCACGCGTTTGCGATGCGTTGTTTCATTAAAAGGCTGTAATCGGTCATCAGTAAAAATCCTCTAAGTAGCAGTCCATCACTGCGTTACGTTCTTCGGTTGTCGCGCTGTCAAAAGGGATAACCGGGAAGTGATAACGAGTGCACATCTCACGCCACCAACCATCAGCGGCTGATACGTTCGCACGCTCCAGCGCTTCGATACGTGCGAGCTTGTCTTTACTTGTCATCGCTCTTGCTCTCCAGCGCGGCAATACGCTGCTCCATTTCGACCAGTTCAAAGATACGCGCCTCAAGCACACGGGCGTCGATACTGTCCTCTGGCGTCACTGGTTTTAACTTCGGCATCCACCGGTCAATCACGGCCTGCACTGCCCACGGTTCGCCACTTCCTACGGCGACGGCAAGCTTAGCCATTGCATCAGTAAGCAGAACGCGGGGAATGGCGGGACGTTTGTTTAGTGCGCCTTTTGGCCTTGCCATTTATTTATCTCCCGAATGGGTTAATTAACTATTTATAACAGTATTTCACCATATTTTACTAAAATCAACAAATTTCTTATTGACGCGCCCGTCATTTTGTGTTATGGCGAAAATGATGTAAGATACATTAACAGATAGCCCTCCTCTTACAACCCGGTCCGATTTTGCGGAATAAACCGGGATTTTTTTTCTGTATTTCTGTAAAAATACAGAATCGTAAAAACGAGGGCTGTGTAATGATTATTGGCGTACTGAACCAGAAAGGCGGCGTTGGTAAAACCACGCTGTCAGTAAACATCGCTGCAAGTCTCGCCCGCAGGGGTAACCGCGTTTTACTGCTTGATGCAGACCCGCAAGGGAGTGCGCTGGACTGGCAAGCGGCAAGAGAAGCTCCACCCCTCTTTTCTGTAGTTGGTTTACCCCGCGCGACTATCCATAAAGAAATACAGCAACTCTCACAGGGCTATGACCACGTAGTGATTGACAGTGCGCCGCGCGTTACTGACCTGGCTCGTTCTGCAATCATGGCATCTGATGTTGTAATGATTCCGGTGCAACCATCCCCCTATGACATATGGGCGGCTGATGAGATTGTGAAACTCATCACTGAGGCTTCCGTATTTAAAGAAAACATCAAATCATGTTTTACGATTAATCGTAAAATCGCAAATACGGCAATTGGTCGTGACGTCCGCGAAGCGCTGGCTGCGTATGAGGTAACCACGCTGCAAACGTCCATTACTCAGCGCGTAATTTTTGCGGAGGCGGCGGCGAACGGGCTGGCTCTTTATGAGGTGGATGCAAACAGCCCCGCAGTGAATGAAATTGAAGAGCTGACAACTGAATTGCTGGAGATGGCGAAATGAATAAGAAAATTTCTATCGGCAAAAAGCCAACGGTTGCCCCCTCTGCTGACGCATGGATTAGTGACAGGGTGACGGCAGCGGAAGAAACAGAAAAGATGAAGCGGCTGACCATCGACATTCCCGAATCGCTGCATAAAGCAATCAAGATGCAGACAGCGGAACGAGGGACAAAGATTGCCGATGAAGTACGAGAATTACTGATACAGAAATACGGAAAATCGTAAAATTCAGTCGGGCAGTTGTCGGGCACTTTTTTTGCCCGAATCGAAGCGGCATTGATGGGTATCCACGGTGCCGCTTTTTCATTTCTCATTTTTGCCCGACTGTCGGGCAGTTTTCGGGCGACTTTTCGGGCATAAAAAAACCTTTAAATACAGTACAATAACTACTATTCGGGCAATTCGGGCAGTTTTAAATAAAAAGTAGATAAAAAGTAATTTGATTAAGAAGTGTACAGTAAAAGGGAAAATATAAAACAATAGGGGAAAAGTGCCCGAATTGCCCGCTTTTGCCCGACGGGCACCACTGAACTGTGGATATAAAAAAACCCGCCGTAGCGGGTTTCGTGTGATTATGTCTTTTACCTGAAGGCGGCGAGTGGCGTAACGTTCTGCTCAGATACAAATACAGGCTTCACGTTCACACCGTAAAATCCGCGATAATCGCTATCATTGATTCGCACAGATTTAGCGGAGCGCACACCTTGCGCCACGGAAGCATCTTTAAACGCTTGCAGGAAGTTCTTACGCTTCATCTGTTCCATGCCGTTGGCAATGCACCATTGCTGGTAACGACTCCACAGGGTGTTATCTGCGACGCGTTCTGTTTGTTCAAACACACATTCCTCATCCATAAAGCGCGTCACAGGTGATCCACTTTCCACCATGTAATCCATCTCGTAGCGGCTGCTTTCCGGCATGGTGAATCGTCCATTACTCATCAAACGACGCAGACCTTCCAGCGCCCACAGTGCGATGCCGGGTAACTCTTCAACCAGGCGCTTAGATAACGTTGTATCCTCAGCTCCGAGGAAAGAGCGGTCAAACACGAGCGGCAACCAGCGGTTAGCGGTCGCGGTTGAGTCATCCCACATGGTAGGCACGGTGTTAGAGGCAAGCAGCAGCTTACAGTTAAGCGCACCCTGAAAAGGAACCTGTGTATACAGCAATTTAACGCTCACCGGCTCGTTGGCTGTGATAGCTTTAAACAGGCCTACAATCTGGCGCGAGTTCTTCTTATCCGGGCTAGCTGTGTCGTAATCGATGACAACGTTACGTTGAGTCATACCGGCTAACACTTTGTCGTTGTCGAGGTTAGGCAACTGGAATGCACCGGCAGCGTCGTTAAGCAGAGTAGATACAACATTCAGAATGGTGCCTTTACCCGCACGCTGCGCACCGATGAAGATTGGCGCTTTCTGAATGCCGAGGTTATCCGTAATCAGAGACCATCCGATAATCTCCTGCAGCAGCTGTACACGCTCTAAATCGCTTTGGAAGATATCCGCTAACCATGACTGCCACGCTTTGCAGGTTGCCGCCGGGTTGTAATCACAGCTAAGCACATTACTGTTACGGTTATCCGGGTTGTGCGGCATCAGCTCCCCGGTATCTACATCGAGCGCACCATTGCGGAAGAACACCAGACGTGACAAAGGGTTAATCTCACCCTTCAGATCGAGACGGTCGCGCATGACTGCCAGCGTGCCATTAATGCGGCTCTGCGTTACTTTCGCTCCGTCCATACCAATCGGGCGCACCATTGATTCACCCACGTAACGACGCAACAGGTTTTCAGCGGCAAATTCCCATTTCTGACCGTTCCACCAATAAGCAGCGCCACCAAAATCGACCAGGCGATTATCGAAAACAGTAGTGCGTAAAATGTCGGCATCTAACACGTGGTCATTATGCGGGCACACGCCTTTAGCGACCTGTAATGAATCAAACGGCTGAACGTCCGGGACAGGTAAAGCTATCGGTAAATTAGCGTCGGGCTTTCCCGTGTAATAGCTCTCACATTGCGCTACAGCGTTGGTGATTGTGCGACGCAGATAACTACGGTGTGATGTCCATTTGTCCCGCACAAGGCCGCTACGCTCCATCAGGCGCTGAATGCGGGTGTGATTGCCGCCAGTCCACCACGCGAGACGGTTAGCTAACGACTGGTCGAGGCTGGAACGGTCGGAATCTTCCGGCACATCTCCTTCCCATAATTCACGAAATGACAGCTTGCCGCCGAATATCGAGGCAACGCTACCAGACGAGCGCAAAGCGGCCTCTATTAGCCTGTCATCGTCGGCAATAGGGTTGCTACCCTCTGCATGAGTATCACGCCATGCGGCGTCATTTACGGCTTCTTTAACGGGAAAATGACGGCTGATGATGTTATTTAACTCAGCAGTCATATTTACGTCAGCGGAGCCTTGTAAAACCTCACCCAGCGCAATAAAGCGGTCACTGTTATAGAGCTCGATATTGAGTGCAACATTTTTGCAAGCGTGCTCGAATTTACTGGCGCTAAACCAGATGTGGAGACCTTTGCGGGAGGTGCTCAACTCAATCAATGCGCCTGGGAACGCCATCATAAGTTCGGTGGCAATAGGCGACCACGTGTTATCGGGTTGCAATGCACCATCAATGTCGAGGCAGTAAAACGGATCGTCACCTGTGATTACAAAGCCGACTCCGAAGCTGTTACCCATTGAGCGGGAAATTGCTTTTGCGTCGCTGTAACTGAGGCGGTCAGCAGCGTGCAGGCTGGTTACTACACCATATTTGTCACACGGGAATTTCTGAGTTTTGCCCGGTTTGTCACCCGGAGCAAATTTACATATAATGAATTGGTCAAATTTTGACAAGCCCGCATGAGGCTTGACGGACGCGTCAGCATCCACTACGATATCGGTCATACAGTTACCTTCTTTGGTCGGACGGTGATTGTTGAATTCAAAGAAAAGCTCAGCGCCAACTGGGCTTTTTTTACGCCTGCTGTTTGTATCCCTCACGTTGTAACTTCTCCCGGATAGCCGCTTTAATAAACGCGCTATCACTTTCATATTGTTTCTCTTCAATGACACGACGCATTTCCGCTGCCATTTCGTTCGGTATGCGTACCGGCTTGTATTGCGATTTGCTGGACATAACTATTCCTCCTATAACTGTGTTACAGGTTAACAGTTGCTCAGGGGGATGGCAATAGCCCTGAAATAAAAAAATCCTTATAAATCAATGACGGGGGCGTCAACTATCGGTTAGTGCGGTGAGCCATGAGTTCACAGCAGTGTGTTCATCATCGTCCGAAATACCTATATAACGCAGCGACATAGCGGGGGATGAGTGACCGATAACGGTCATCAAAAGGCCGATATCTTTTTGGCTGGCAAAATATAAACCACGTGCAAACACTTTGCGGAGACTGTGACAAGCAACACGTTTCACGGTCGATAACACATCGTTTAAGCCTGAGAACACAACCCACATTGCCTGACGAGTGATCCGCCCTGCCAGATTGCGGGCGCGGTTACTTTTGAGCGTTGCCCGTGAAAATACATCACCGTTGTCGATATCAGTAAATTTGGATTTTCTGCGTGCGAGCATCTCGCCAGTGCGCTTGCTGACAGTCACCGTGCGCATTTTTGCCGGTGCTGAATCGCGGGCTATCCGAATGCGTTCCGCTACACTGTCACGCCATTCATCAGGAATGAGCGAAATGATGTCTGGTGGACTGGTGATAAATACCCGCATCATCATTTGCGGGTCGTTACCGTAATGCACGATTAGCTCTTGTTTAACGCTCTCCAGCACCTTACGAGCGGCTCTTGCCGCTCTCGCTTTACTCCCTTTCGCTTCTGCCAGGGTGATTGTGTTGCCGGTGATATGCTCCCATCGTAGCGAGAGAATATCGGAAATGCGTAACCCTGTTTCGATGCCGATACGAAAGGCCAGCACAAAAGCGGGGTCGTGATTATCACGTAGATATTTTTCAGCCTGCGCGAGCTGGCCTTGCGGGATTGGATACACGAGACTCATTTTTGTTTTTCCTTATGCTGCGTACTGTCTGCCGTCGAGAAATTCTTTGTTTACGCGCTGGATGCAGTCAGCACGTGTTATGTAACCTTTGTGTGTCGTATCGAGTGACGAGTTAGCGTTATATTCTGCGCTGGGTGATACGTATAAAACTGTAGAATCAGCCCTGCCAATCCCATTCGGCGCAAATACAGCCATATATGTATCGCCCATATTTTTAATTTTACCTTTGTACTGTTCGAAATAATCACGAACCGGACCGCGTATTTGTTCCGTAGCGGTCATGCGGGCTAATTTAACGGTAGATGTGCCAAGTGATGCCGCTGTTCCTTTGGTGAATTGAATAAGGCCGGTTGCGCTACTGTTAGTCGCTTTAATGTAAGGGCTGAACGTGCGACCAGTTTCAAACGCCATAACAGCCATAAGCCAGTTTGGGTCTAACTCTTGCTCTCTGGCAACGTCACGAATAGCGGCGCGAAATTCCTGACTTACTTTCGCTCCCCATATAAGTTTTGCGCCAATATCCAGCCCCGTAACCCCTGTGATAGAGTCCTGACGTACTGCGTTAATATCAGTACGCCACAGGTTGCCCCAGTTATCACCACGGTGACGGAGTGAATTAACGTTCCATACACCTGACGCGTGACCTTCAATGGACGTGACAAACGCATTGCCAGTGTTAAACGTCTGAAATTCTGCATCAACCTCAAAAGAGTCAGTTGATTTAATAAACGGATTCAGTCGCACACTTACGTCGATATACACACCGCTTGCGCCGCCACTGATTTCAGGAATGCCAATCATACCCGTAGTTGCGGATACCATAAATTTAGTGGCAGACCGTGC
>Ga0209370_1003169_pt1 | contig 10829 bp, 13 predicted proteins | sample AgamicAtPrz_FD_187164 | JGI IMG/M metagenome (GOLD analysis project Ga0209370, IMG submission 187164) | Agave microbial communities from Guanajuato, Mexico - At.P.rz (SPAdes) (version 2) | ecosystem: Host-associated > Plants > Phyllosphere > Phylloplane/Leaf | place: Guanajuato, Mexico... | reverse complement strand
AAATGTTACCTCGTGCCCGCGAGCAGGCCACATATAGTTTGCTGCGTAACGACAGAGAAAGTGTCGACGGTCCCCCATCACGTTGCAGATACCCTGGAAATGATCGAGCCCTTTACTGGCGTCCCAGTTCAGTGAGTTACAACCGTGACGGCGATGTTCCCGGTAGAAGAGCATAATTACCGTGTTGTCCGCGTACAGCGCTGCTGTGCGTTCTGCAACCGTTACCGTTGTGTTACGTGTGCTGCAATGCGGATGTCAGTTGGCCAGTAATGAATTCACACTCTGCCGCCGAACAGCGCCATGTCCAGCTTAGTGTCTCACGATCCACCATGATACCCGCTGTCCTGAATTGCCGACTATTCGCCGCAAACAGGGCACACGAGCACATTATTCATTCTTTTGATTTATCTCATTGATATTATTGCTTTCAAAGCAACAATGCTGAGTTCTTCATCAGGAGATCCGGAAACCCCAAAAGCCGGAAGTACTGACTATCTGTAACGCCCTTAATTCAGGGCGTCGGGAGCAGTGGCTATTTACTCAGCAGGCCAAGAGCTGTTTGAATTGCAGCAGGAAGCGCGGGCAGTGCGCCAGCAACCGTCACGACATTGGCGACATCGCCAAGCAGGGCGGAAATTCTGTCACCAAACTGGCTTCCGGAACCTGATTTGATTTCTTCTTTGTAATCGGGATCAATGACAGCAAGACCCAGTGTTGACTGAACGGCATCCATGACGGGCTCTATCCCCGAGATGCTGTAGGACTCCAGTGCATCCTGGATCTGCGCCAGCTGTTTCAGCAGCTGAGTTTTCATTGTCGCAGGCATGTCAGCCACCCGAATTTCGCCCCGGAGCTCGGCAATTCTCTCCAGTAATCCCCCTATGTCCTCAGTGTTAATACCAGCATGTGCTCCCCTGGTTTCAAACATCTCCGATAACAGTCCCAGTTCTGAGAGCGTCATGGCATCGATGTTACCCTTGAACTTCTGCCAGAGGCCGTTCAGTTCCTGCGAAATAAATGCACTCTCAACCTGAGTTTTCCAGTGCGTTGACTTCCAGCGTGTGTTGGGAAAGTGATCCACAAGTACCTGGCTAATCCGGGCAGGCAATTCCATTACTTTTGCGAGGCGGGTTATCAGTATCTGCTCATTCTGGCCCCTGGCGCCCAGAACTTCGGTCCATACAACCCGGCAGTTCGCACTGGCTGAACGGCGTTGGCCTTCTTCGAGTATATCCAGTAGCCGTTGCGCCGGATTATCAATTTTCAGTTCACTCATTCTTTAAATATTCCGTCATTAAAAGCTGCAATTATTTCACCCAGTCTTCCAACACCAGGCCCGGCACCCGCTCAAACTCCCGCACATTATTGGTTACCAGCACGGCGCCGGCGGTGATGGCGTGCCCGGCGATCGCCGTGTCGTTCGGCCCGATCGGTGTCCCGGCGAGGCGCAGCGCCACCTTAATCTCCGTGGTGGCATCCACCGCGGCGCGATCCCAGGGCAGGATGGCATCGAGGCGGGCGCAGAACGCGTCAACCAGCTCGATGTGACGCGGCGAGGCCTTCGGGCCGGTGGCACCGAAGCGCATCTCGGAGTAGGTGATGGCCGAGATAACGATGCGCTGGTTGCGCAGCACCGCCTGCTCAAGGCGCTTCAGCACGGCTTCCGGCTGCTCACGCATGATGAATGAGCAGATGTTGGTGTCCAGCATATAGGTCTTGTTCACAGGGTAAATCGTCCTTCGTCGCTGACAACGTCCTCGCGCTCCGCCATAAAGTCCGGGTCAGCTTTTTCGAGCTGCGCGAACGAGCCCCAGGTCGGCCGGACGGGACGCAGGATGATGCAGTCCCCTTCCCGGACGATCTCCAGCTCGCTCACCCCCTCAAAATCCAGATCGCGGGGCAGGCGGATGGCGCGGTTGTTGCCATTCTTGAAAATAGATACGGTTCTCATAGGTTTTATCCCTTGAAGTCCTTAGCCCAAAAAGTGAGCAAGATCTGCTAATAATACAGACCAGTAATGTTGAGACGGCCAGAGTACGGCTGCTGCATATGTATAGTATATGCAAAAAAATATATTTGTATAGGGTTTGCATATGCAGATGCTAAGGGTATGCGTATACCATACCTATGCAGATGTCAGGTGTGTGCATATGCCACACCTATCCAAATTTCTTTCATTTTCCATGTAAGATCCGAAAAAAGGCAAACGCGGAGATACAGTCCGTCAGCGGCCTCTGGCCCAGACTTGCTCGCTCCGATCGCGCACGTCACTACCAGCGTGGCGGTTATCGATAGCATTTTCTGAAGAGTTGTTATTTTCGAATGGTGAACAGCTCACCGATCGGGGGCTTCCCCGCGAATATGGCGTCATGGCAGTCGACCATTTCCTTCTGGACAGCGGTAAAACGCTTATACAGGGATTCTATGGTTTCTTGTGTTTCTGCCTTTTTAATATCCAGAATTAGTGCCACATGATTAAAGTCGTTGTAACGCAGCGGCGGTTTCCTTGCCTGATAGTGGCGGGTTACATTTTCTGTCAGGTGATTTCCCAACAACCAACCCGCCATTCGCACTTGCTCAAAGGCGGTAGTCATGGCCTCAAGCTTTGAAGCGTAAGGTTCCGCAGGCTTGAGACCATAGGTGTTCAGCCGGAACCGTATTTCCCTGATTGACTGATGAACTGAATCTGCTGTGTCCAGGTGCTGGGTTAGTTCATCAATCGCATCTGTGTAGGCTCTCAGATCGTCAACATGTTTGGTTTCGTTATGTTTCTGGAAGGCATTCATGACCTTTTCAGCAGCTGGCGTCAGAGTATTAAACGGACCCAGTTGGATGTAATGCTCGTTAACCAGGGCAATAGCCTCCCTGTAGCCTTCCTGAGTGGTCAGCTGAGGCAACCAGCTACGCGCGGTAAGATAGGCAGCGACGGCTGCTCCAGCCATCACCAGATTTAGTACGGCGGAGAGCCACTCGGCCGGACCACTGTCTTTGACTGTCTGGCCAAAAAGAATAATAAGGATCAGGATGGCAAAGGCCACCACTGCAAAGGCGTGAAGCACACGGTCTATCCGGCTGAATTTCACGGATGAATATCCCCTGTAGGTTTGTGCACAGCATCAGCGTACTCAGTGTCGTGCGGTACCGTGCTCTCATTGACCTGCACCCCGACGGCAATACCGGCGTCATGGCAGGCCTGCAGCAAGCTGGCAACCTGCAGGGGATCGCCTTCCAGGCGGGTTAACCTGCCACCAGTGTCCCGCAGCTGCAGGCAAGTGGTCCCGTCGAGGCGTATCACAAAATCCCCGCGGTATGCGGTACGTGCGACGCCATCAATCATGAGCTGAACATCATCACCAGTCGGCCCCGGACTGTCTGCCGGAATGGCCGGAACCAGGGGAAGCACCTTCACCTCGCTGGCGCGCTGCTGCGCCTGTACCCGCGCCCTTTCTTCAGCAAGCAGCCCCGCAGCGATCGGACGCCCAACATCCGTCAGCTCGACGGCCAGATGCATGTTCGGCGCGCGCAGGGTGCGCAGCCAGCCCGCGGCCTCCATGCGCCGGCAGGAGGCACGCAAATTCGGCCCGTACACAGGGGCGTCCCCGCCTTGCTCTAGCACCCGCTCAATATCCCACGTGGCCACCGGCCCCGGACGTTTCGCACCGAGGGCGGCCAGCACAATCAGCACCCGCCGCTGAAGCGGTGACGGGCGGCGGCTTTTTTTCTCCGTCACGCCCGGATCTCCCTGAGAGCATGGATCGGCCCCTCAAGGCGCATCCTGTCAGCGTCAATACGCTCCATGTCCGGCACGCCCGGGTACCCGCTCATTGCGAGGATAAACCAGAACCGGAGAATGTCTGAGGCCCTGTTCAGCTCCTGGACGTAGTACGGGCCGTCCAGGCGAAGGTCGCATTCCCTGATTTCTTCCTCTGCTTTTTGCGTCAGCAGCTCATAGCTGAGCGAAAACGTCATTTCCTGAACCATCCTGCACGCCCCGTCTCATAATGTCCGGATAAAGAAAAAATTCATACTTAGAATGATTTTTATGTAAATTCGAAAAAATCATATCAGATATGATTTTCTTGTTAATGCTGAATAACATATTCAGTATAATTTTGTGTGCGTTCTTTTCTTATCTGGTGCAGGTTTCCCGCCGCGCAGATCCGGAATTTGTCTAATTCGGAAATATAAGTCAGGTTACGTCTGGTACACTTCCTGAGCAGATTAATATCTCGGAGAAAGCCTTTTATGAATGTGGAAAAGTCAGAGCAGCGCTGGGTTTGTGCTGGTTGTATTGGCGAAGAATTTTTAAGCCACAATGTCGAGAAAGAAGGACGTTTACAGACCTGTGATTACTGCGATGAGATCCACGCCTGTTTTTCCCTGGAGGAGGTATGCGACCTGACAGAAAAGGCTATTGAAGCTCATTTTTACCGGACTCGCACTGAACCGAACGATATGGAGTATGCCAGTCTTCGTCATATTGACGGTTATGAGTGGTTCCGTGAGGGGGAGAATGTAGTGCAGCTCATTGAAGATTTGCTCCAGTCTCGTCGTGCACTCGCAAACGATATTCAGCAGCTGCTCGAATACAGACATTCAGATTTTGATTCCGATGTGATGGGACTTGAGACCGAGTTTGCCCGCGAGTCCTGTTACGCAGAACGCAAACAGATCAGTACCGGCCGTCTCGATTCCATGTGGATAAATTTTGTTACCTCCCTGAAAACAGAATCACGCTTCATCAATAATGCCGTGAGCTCCACCCTGGACGGCATATTCCAGGGGGTAGAGACAATGCGCGCCCGTGGAAAAGAACCTGTGATCATTGACGCTGGACCAGGTACAGCTATCCCGTCACTGTACCGTGCCCGGTGGTGCCGGAATCATCATGAGCTGGAGCAAATACTTGTGACGCCGGACAAAGAGTTAGGTCCGCCGCCGCATCAGTTCAGCGGCGCTAACCGTATGAGTGCAAGGGGCATTTCGGTATTCTATGGGGCCAGTTCAGTCGATACGGCTATATCTGAGATACGTCCACCGGTAGGCTGTAAAGTGGTGTGCGCGAAGTTCAGTCTTATCCGGTCGCTCCGTCTTCTGAACCTGCCGGCGCTTGAAAGTGTTCTGGAGAGCGGAAGTCTGCTTGATCCGGACTACATAAAAAGACGTGAGCAGGCCGCATTCCTGTCCACACTTACCAGCCGGATTGTCGATCCGGTTCTGCCTGGCGAAGAAGATTTCAGCTATATACCAACTCAGGTCATCGCTGAATACCTGGCAGATCCTTCCCGCTTTACTCTTGACGGTATCCTGTATCCGTCCGTGCAGTTGCCGGGGGCGGATCAGGAGAAACGGTACAACGTTGTGTTGTTCCATAAGGCCTCCCGCGTCGCCTTTATGACGCTACCGGCAAAGGATGACTGCATGATCAGATATGGCCATCAGTATGCCGAAGACGAATGGGAGACTGATGTCTGTGTGACAGAGGTTATCTCTGCTCAGGAAGACCTTCCTCCAGCCAGGCATGATCTGTCTGACCTTTCACTTCCCGACGACCCACGGGAGCCTGCTCTGGAGATAGATCTCGATTCTGTCAGCGTTCACGGTATACGGGCAGCCCGGTTTGAATACTCCACTGATGCCGTCAGGCGGAGCACATACCACTATACTCCGCGGATTTCAGAACCAGCCGGTACTATAACTCCGTTATGGGACACCGCCTCTGGTCAGGACGATTTTCCGTTCTGATGCAGAATCAAGCCGCTCTCCTTTTCAGATCATGTGGAACTGACGGCTCTTCACCATCTGTTCGAGTCCGTTAAGATCGAACTGATGGTTACTGCGGATATTCTGGTACACCTCAAGCATGACGGCGTACTTATCTGTCAGATCCTTGTCAGTACGCAGACCGTAATCGCCGATACGGTGATCACCTTGTCCGTTATCAATCCAGTTAAGCAGCGACCATATGTCAATCTGCAGCGCATAGTCTTCTGTGTCAGGATACCCCTTGAAAGTTAACTGTAGTCCGTTGTCTTCCACATAGCCCTGAATGCGGGCCAGCGCGTCGCGGGTCTTCTGGTCATTCCATTCGTTCACTGTTTTCTCGGCCGCGGCAAGTACCATGCTGATATTCGAGAACATGTCACGAAGCGCTATCACGCTGTCCAGGGTATTACAGATCACCGGACTGGGCTGCGGATTCATCAGGGATACAATCATGTCCTGGCCCAGGTTAGGGTTAATGGCTTTCAGGTGCACTGCATCGAGCTCAAAGAACCATGTCATGCGTTGCAGATAAACCTGACGCACCAGAGCTTCAGCTGTGACGGTACTGGCGATACGATTGTTATAGCCATAAGTGGGGTTGATAGGCTGGACAGAACGTCCGTCTTTACCACACTCCATACGCAGCAACTGGCAGAGCTGGAAAAAGATGTTCAGGCGCGCTGACAGGGGAAACATCTCCGCTTCCTGGCTGGCCGGAGTAAATTTCCCGCGAACACCCTGCGCTATAAACGAACGCAGAACATCCGAGCGGGACGGCTTATACTGACCGTCAATGTTGTTAATGAAATTATCCAGCTCATCAAGTTGCTGCTGAGGAAGACGGAGTTCAATACGTTGGTCTTTCATGTCCACGGGGCCTCACTTGGTTTCGTTTATCTGGGTTTATTACATTCACGTACGTTTAAGTGATGACAATGTACGGGTTATGCCCGTACATGTCCAGTAAAAATGCGGTTTTATTTTGTCTGTTTCCACTGAGATCCGAAAAAGGTAGTTCCGGATCTTACTAATCCGCCCCGGCGTGTAGCGGCTACGAATCACTAGATGTAGCGCAGCTGTCGATTGCTGATGACCCTATATGTTGTGTTAACCCCCTGACCTGTTACCGCCCGCTCAACCTCAGAAAAGGGCGCTTTGCTTATTCCATGATCATGGTACATTTCCGGAAAGTTGTTAAACGCCAGAAAATCGGATCTCACCGAAACGACCATACGGTAATTTAGAATTGTTGCTATATTACTGTGTATTATCAGTCACGTGACGTTAACGTATAGAGAAGATGAGCATGGGAATATTCAGGTAGGTGGCGGGTGCGCGGTTATTCGCAGCCAATTGTGTCACGCACCATATGTTGTTACTGGCCTAATAAATATGAAGATGCAACTGTCTCAGATCCTGAATCTGCGTCTATGACTTTGGAAGGTCGTCTCCACGAATCCGTTCATACCCAGGCCTTGCAGGAATGCCTGCATAAATTTTTTAGCCCGGTCATTGTTTCACATGAGGATACCAGCAATCTTGAAAGCTCACCTTCTTTATCCGAGGATAAGTTTTGTGATCAAAACCCATGAGCAGATTTTAGTGCATTTAACAACGTATAGACTGTATTATTGTTTTAACATCCTATACGTTGTTAAATGTGTTTACAGATGCAAGTATCAGGCGCGCAAGCAGAGCGGCTATCTTATATGAATACAACATTCCCGATAAAACACCTTAATCAGTTACGTCCAATGTTGATTGGCTTTCGCAAAGAAAATGGCCTAACACAGAAAGAGGTTTCTCAGCGATTAGGAGTAACACAGCAGGCCTACGCTCGGCTTGAATCCAATCCTGCCAGCGCCAGTTTTGAGCGTTTGTTTAGAGTTTTTAGCGTGTTAGGGGTTGAACTTACCTTATCTTCACTCCAGCACTTATCCCCAATAGCTAAAGTAAAAAACAAATATGATAGTTCTCCGGCCAGACGGGAAAAATGGTGAAGATGCATACAAACCTGAGTGAAAAAATCTAACGCACTCAAAGTTATTTTGGACCGGGTCGCATCAGTACGACCGAAGGGGCAAGATTGCCAAATTTAGAACTAAGGGTTACAGCCATTCCGGTCAGTGCAATCTCAATGCTTTAATCGCGCATAAATCTATAACTGATTGTCCTACCGGGATCAGTACAGTGTCAGTATTTGATGCAAAAAAATCCTTCTATTATTCATTCATTTACTGAGGTCACCCGGTTTACTACTTCAAAGCGAGTTATGATTGCTTTTTTTTCAAAATTGCAATCAGTTCATTCTGTTCGGCTTCAGTCAACCTGGCGATGAGACAAACCAATTCTGCGGTAGTTTCGCTCTCGCAAAAGAAGTAGTTGAGCGGTACTCCCAGTTCATCAGCCATACGCTTAAGAGTATCAATATCAGGAATATGCCTCCCTTTTTCGTAATGGTTCATACGACCGCTCGCTGAACTTGGTTCCATGCCAATTCGGATACCCAATTCTCGCTGAGTAATCCCGGCTTTCGTCCTGGCAGTCTTGAGTCTCGCAGGTATTGGGTTTGGGTGAGCCACGTATTCATCATCATTGCCCTAAGGTGCTTAGATTGTCTAAGTTTCATCGGTTTCTGTATACTTAGCAATCCTAAGTTTTAAATTCCGGATCTTTTTGCAATGAAGTCTGCAGTGAAGCTACACCCATATACCTATAATTTATTGATAGAAAAGGATTTTGATCTTTTCAGTTCTACTCATCTTCGGGATGCTTTGCTGAAAATTTCGGATGGAAACCTTCATGTCACTGAAGCCAGGAAATTCGTCCGCCGCCAGCTACTCCGCCTGGAAGCATTGGGTTTCATACATAAAATTGAAGATAACAGTGGACGATCAAAGGTGTCGTACAAAAAAACTGAAAGCTTTTATTCAACTACGTTCATTGCCGGAAAAATTCCAAAGAACTCATGCCTGAAAATCGCTACTGAAAAAAAGAAATCTCCAGTTCAGGATGATGATGTTTTTTTGGCTAACCTGAATCATGAGAAGGTAATTCACGAAGCCAAACTTGCTGTCGTTCTGAGCGAAATAGAGGAATACAAATCACTGATGCACCGTTTTCCAGACAGAAAAAAGGAGTTAATGGACTTTTATGATCAGGCAAAAAATCATTCAGCAAGATTGCTGGGGCGGGTAACAGCTTTGTCAAAAGTCCTTGGCCTGCGTACTGAAGGGCAATGCACGTGTTAAGAATATGGCAACAACAATGTGCCGATGCGGCAGTAGCAAAATATCAGTCCGGGTCTTCACATTTCCTGTGTCTAGCGAGTCCGGGAGCAGGAAAAACTGTTATGGCTGCTGAGGTTGCCAGGAGGATGAAGGAACTCGATTTGGTAGATCTTATACTATGCTTCGCGCCTTCTTCAGCGATAGTTTCATCTATAGAAAGTACTTTCTCACGCGTTTTAAAAAGTAACTTTTCTGGTGGTCTGGGGGCGGTTGGAGCCGCTTATACGTATCATAGTTTAATCCACTTCGATAAGAGCTTCTGGCGCTTTCTGAAGCGGCATCGCTTGTTAGTTATCCTGGACGAAATCCATCATTGCTCCGGTAGCTCTGCAGAGAACGCCAATTTTTGGGGAGAGGAAATACGGTCCAAAATTCAGCACTATGCGAGCTTTACTCTGGCGTTATCAGGTACTCCCTGGCGAACAGATAATGTGCCCATTGTTCTTGCAAATTACACAGTTCCTGATGGAGATGTCAGTTGTGACTATGTTTATGGTCTAAAAGATGCAATCATAGATAATGTCTGCCGAAGACCAAAAATAGTGCTGATAAACAGTAATAATTTGGTATTTTCATCAGACAATAAAGTTAAAAATTTCGGTTCAATCTCAGATTTTCTGAGTGAGAATTTAGTTTCTTACCGGTCAATAGTCTGGCACCCCGATGCTATGAAGTATGTAATAAAAGCGGGCTGTGAGAAACTCACCCAAATAAGAAAAATCAATTCAGATGCGGGAGGGCTCATTGTTGCTTCTTCTGTCGTACATGCGTACCAACTTCTAAATATTGTAGAAAAGGATTTTTGTCAATCAGCAGCTATTGTGACATACCATGATAAAGATGCGCTTTCAAAGATTGCGCATTTCCGCGAGGGCGCAACTGAATGGATTATAAGCGTAGGTATGGTAAGTGAGGGTACTGATATCCCCCGCCTTCAGGTATGTTGTTATCTCAGTACAATCAAAACTGAACTTTATTTCAGGCAGGTACTGGGCAGGATTTTACGGGTGAGTCAGAAGGAAAGTCAGGATGCCTGGTTATTTACTTTTGCGACTGATGAACTGACATTATACTCTGAGAGGCTGGTAAGCGACGTACCTAAAGACTATCAGGTTGTGCATGAAATCCCTGCGGAAAAAACATTTTCAATAGATTACACATCGTCCATATCTGTGGGAGGCAACCAGAAAAAAGACATGCAAACACCAACGCATCTTGACTTGGAAATGAATTTTTTTGAAGGGGAAAGTTCAGGTTCATTAATCTTAAATAAATCATACCAATTGAAAGTTGGCGCAATGTATCAACGTGTTATCGATGCCTTTATTTTTCCGCACTCTTGAGTGTGGTCGTACAAGCACAGGCATTATATTTTATTGTTTCATTTCGCGGAGAGTTAGCAGAAGACATAAATCAGCTCAGCAGAAGGCCTCCAAGCAGGCTACGCGGTCTGAACAAGATGTGATTTATGGTCAGGTGAATGCACCAAGGATCTGTACTCATGCGTACCAAAGCCTTCCGGATGAAAAGTTGAAAAAACGTAAGCAAAATATTCTTTATTGCATAAAAAAACTGACCATTTGCGGCCAGTTTTTCAGAGATCAAAAAGGTGTGGGGATGAATTTTCTACACTAACCTGTCATGGTAACAAACTCTTCCGCCGCAGTCGGGTGGATCGCCACGGTGTTATCGAAATCTTTCTTCGTTGCGCCCATCTTCAGCGCCACCGCAAAGCCCTGCAGGATCTCGTCCATGCCGAAGCCGATGCCGTGG
>Ga0209370_1003168_pt1 | contig 10832 bp, 8 predicted proteins | sample AgamicAtPrz_FD_187164 | JGI IMG/M metagenome (GOLD analysis project Ga0209370, IMG submission 187164) | Agave microbial communities from Guanajuato, Mexico - At.P.rz (SPAdes) (version 2) | ecosystem: Host-associated > Plants > Phyllosphere > Phylloplane/Leaf | place: Guanajuato, Mexico... | reverse complement strand
GCGGCGCCGGCTCCGGCCAGCAGCGCTTCGCCCCGCTCAACAGCTGGCCGGACAACGTCAGCCTGGACAAGGCCCGGCGCCTGCTGTGGCCGATCAAGCAGAAGTACGGCAACAAGATCTCCTGGGCCGACCTGATCGTGCTTACCGGCAACGTCGCCCTGGAGTCCATGGGCTTCAAGACCTTCGGCTTCTCCGGGGGGCGCGCCGACGTGTGGGAGCCGGACGAAGACGTGTACTGGGGCTCGGAGAAGGTCTGGCTGGGCGGTGACACGCGCTACGGCAAGGAACAGGTCAAGGCCCAGCCGCCCGGCCAGGGTGACCTGGTGGCCGAGCCCGCCAAGCATGGCGAGGAACAGAGCCGCGACCTGTCGGCCGAGCGCAACCTGGAAAACCCGTTAGCCGCTGTACAGATGGGCCTGATCTACGTCAACCCGGAGGGACCTGAGGGGGAGCCGGACCCGGTGAAGTCCGGCAAGGACATTCGTGAGACCTTTGGCCGAATGGCCATGAACGATGAAGAGACCGTGGCGCTGATCGCCGGCGGCCATGCCTTTGGCAAGACCCACGGCGCCGGCCCCGCCGACAATGTCGGTCCCGAGCCGGAAGCCGCGGGCCTCGAGCTGCAGGGCCTGGGCTGGAGCAACAAGTTCGGCACCGGCAAGGGCGGCGACACCATTACCAGCGGCCTGGAAGTGACCTGGACCTCGACCCCGACGAAGTGGAGCAACGAGTACCTGAACAACCTGTTCAATTTCGAGTGGGAGCTGACCAAGAGCCCGGCGGGCGCCCATCAGTGGCGACCGAAGGATGGCAAGGGCGCGGGGACCGTGCCGGATGCCCACGACCCCGGCAAGAAGCACGCCCCATCGATGCTCACCTCCGACCTGGCGCTGCGTTTCGACCCGATCTACGAACCCATTGCCCGACGCTTCAAGGACAACCCAGACCAGCTCGCCGACGCTTTCGCCCGCGCCTGGTACAAGCTGATCCACCGCGACATGGGCCCGCTGGCCCGTTACCTCGGGCCGGAAATGCCCAACGAGGAGCTGTTGTGGCAGGACCCGCTGCCCAAATCAGGCCCTCAGCCGAGCGACGCCGATATCGCCGCGCTCAAGGCCAAGGTGCTGGCGTCGGGGCTGAGTGTGTCGGAGTTGGTTTCCGCCGCCTGGGCCTCGGCTTCGACCTTCCGTGGCTCCGACAAGCGCGGTGGTGCCAACGGCGCCCGCTTGCGCCTGGCACCGCAGAACGGCTGGACGGCGAACCAGGGCCTGGACAAGGTGCTGACGGCACTGGAGAAGATCCGCGGCGAGGGCGGCAACAAGATCTCCCTGGCCGACCTGATCGTGCTGGCCGGCAGCGCGGCGGTGGAGAAGGCGGCCAAGGACGCCGGGCACAACATCAGCGTGCCGTTCCATCCGGGACGTGTGGATGCCTCGCAGGAGCAGACCGATGTCGAGTCGTTCGCCGTGCTCGAACCGCTGGCCGACGGTTTCCGCAACTTCAGCAAGGCCCGCTATAGCGTCAAGGCCGAGAAGCTGCTGCTGGACAAGGCCCAGCTGCTGACCCTCACCGCACCGGAGCTGACCGTGCTGATCGGCGGCCTGCGGGTGCTCGGCGTCAACCATGGCGGCAGCAAGGACGGCGTGTTCACCGACAGGGTCGGCGTGCTCAGCAACGACTTCTTCCGCAACCTGCTGGACATGGGCGTGGAGTGGAAGCCGACCTCGGCGGACAACGAGGCGTTCGAGGGTCGTGACCGCAAGACCGGCCAAGTGAAATGGACCGCCAGCCGGGTCGACCTGGTGTTCGGTTCCCATGCGCAGCTGCGTGCCTTGAGCGAGGTGTATGGCAGCAGCGATGCCAAGGACAAGTTCGTCAAGGACTTCGTGGCGGCGTGGGTAAAGGTCATGGAGCTGGACCGCTTCGACCTGGCGTGAGGAAAGGCGTGGGGGCGGGGCAACCCCGCTCCCACGAGAAGCCACAGGGCAACCAGCTACAGGTCTTGCGATACTCCAGGCTGATCGTTGCCCGGAGTGTCCTCATGCAACGAAGCCTGTGAGGTCTCCGGCAACGCCAACCCGCCCACCAGGGCCAGCAAGGCAATCACCACCAGGTAGAAGGCCGGCGCCAGGCGGCTGCCGCTCTGTTCGATCAGCCAGGTCGCCACCAGCGGCGCGGTGCCGCCGAACAGGGTGTAGGCGACGTTGTAGGTGATCGCCGAGGCGGTGTAGCGGCTGCGGGTAGGGAAGCATTCCGACAGCAGCGCGGCGGTGACCACGCCGCTCATCAGCGCGCCGATGGCCAGCAGGATCACTCCCAGCAATGCTCCCGACAGCGAACCGGAACTGGCCAGCCAGTAGGCGGGGAACACCGCGAGCATCACCCATAGGCACGTAAAGCCGATGGTCCTGCGCCGTCCGACACGGTCGCTGAAGGCACCCGCCAGCGGGCAGCCAGCGGCGGCGAACAGCAGCGCAACGGTCGAGACCAGCAGCGCCTGGGCGCGGCTGAGGTGGCCGACCGTCTGCAGGTAGGTGGCGAAGTAGGTGGTGAACATGTAGAACGACAGTGCCGTCAGCGAGATGAACGCGCCCAGGTTGCGAATTGTGCGGCCATGGTGGCGCAGGGTGTCGCCCAGCGGCGAATGCGCATGGGCCTTGCCTTCGGCCAGTGCCTGGCGAAACGCCGGGGTCTCCTCCATGCGCCAGCGCAGGTACAGGCCCACCAGGCCCAGGGGCGCGGCAACCAGGAACGGTACGCGCCAGCCCCATGCGTTCATCGCCTCGGGCGTGAGGCTGGCCTCCAGTTCGTAGGCGATGACTGCCGCGCAGGCAAAGGCGGAGAAGGTCGAGACCGGCACGAAGCTGCCATAGAACGCCCGCTTGCCCCGTGGCGCGTGCTCCATCAGGTAGGCGCAGGCACCGGCATATTCACCCCCTGCGGAAAACCCCTGCAGGCAACGGGCGAGGGTGAGCAGCGCCGGGGCCAGCACGCCGATGCTGGCATAGGTCGGCAGCAGGCCGATCAGTGTGGTGGAGCCGGCCATCAGCAGGATGGTCAGCGACAGGATGCGCTTGCGTCCGAGGCGGTCGCCCAGCGCGCCGAACACGATGCCACCCAGTGGGCGCAGGGCGAAGGCCACGGCGAACACGGCGAAGGTCTTGAGCAGGGCGACGCTTGCGTCCTCGCTGGCGAAGAACTGGCTGGCGATCAAGGTGGCGAGGAAACCGTAGACGGCGAAGTCGAACCATTCGACGAAATTGCCGATGGCCGAGGCGGCGATCACCCGCCGCAAGGTGGCGGGTGGGACCTCGTGGGCGATGGACATGGGGTGCTCTCCGGTGGTCTTGGCAGCCTGGACGGATGCGCCGCGCTCGGGGCGCGGCGTCGTTGTTCTCGGGCCAGTAGACAAGCGGCAGGGCGAGGGTGCTTTGTCGGGGGCGACATCCGGATGCCTGTTAGCACCGGATGCCGGGTTTGGCTGAGGGGAGATCGGGGCAATGCTGTCTCGACATCAAGCCTGGCTGTCGATGCACACGCGGTTGCGCCCCTTCTGCTTGGCCCGGTACAGCGCCTGGTCAGCCTTGCGCAGGGTATCCGCCGGATCTTCACCTGCCTGGGGCTGCCAGCTGGCCACGCCCAGTGACAGCGTGATCCCACCGATAGGCTCGATGGCAGTGTGTTCCACGGTCAGGCGCAGATGGCCGGCGATGGCGGTCGCCACTTCCAGCCCGGCGCCCGGCAGGAGCATCAGGAATTCCTCGCCGCCGGTGCGGCATAGCAGGTCGCCCTCGCGGCAGGTGCGACGCATCAGGCCTGCCAGCCGCTGCAGGACCAGGTCGCCGATGTCATGGCCGTGGCTGTCGTTGATCCGCTTGAAGTGGTCGATGTCCAGCACCACCACGGCGAAGCCGCGTTTCTCTGCCTGCAGCAGGCGCAGTGCCTGCTGCAGGCCACGGCGGTTGAACAGCCCGGTGAGCGGGTCGGTCTGGGCGTCGTGGTTGAGCCGGCCGATGCGCTCCTGCAACAGGTTGAGGCCGAACAGCAGGGCGCGCTTGAGCTCCGCGGCCTCGGCGTACCAGGCGCGGACCTGGTGGATGCGCTCGGTGGTCTGCTGCTCGCCTGGGCCCCGGGCGACCGTGGCCAGTTGCCTGAGCGGGTGGGCGATGACTTGCGTCAGCCAGCACAGCAGCAGGCAGCCGAGCAGGGCCAGCGGCGCGGAAATGGCGATGACATTGAGGATCAGCTGGCGCAGCGGTGCCACGGTCTGTTGCAGCGGTTGCTGGGAAACGATGGCCCAGCCGGTGCTGGGCACCGTGGCGAAACCGGCAAGCATCTCCACGCCCTGGCTGTTGACCAGCCGCCGGGTGCCTTGGTCCAGGCCAGGCAGGTCGTCGACCAATGGGTTGTCGCCCACCAGGGTGCCGACCCGTTGGCTGTCGGGGTGGAACAGCAGTCGACGGTTGCGATCGATCACGTAGAGGTAGGCGCCGTTCTGGTAGAAGTGCGTGCCCAGCAGGCTGTTGAGCAGGTTCCGTTCACGCAGGTACAGGCTGCCGCCGATGTAGCCCTGGTAGCGCCCGCTTGCGTCGAAGATCGGCTGCGACATGATCACCAGCAGGTTGCCGGCCGCCGACAGGAAGGGCGTGGACACCAGCGTGCGGCGCTCGCGCAAGGCTTCCCGGGATGCGTCCGAGCTGGCCTGGGTACCGGCCAGATGTTGCAGCGGCCCCGGCGCAAGCGTGCGCACCACACCTTGGGCGTTGACCCGCAAGGTCGAGTTGAACAGGTTGCTTTGCTGTTGCAGGCGGTCGATTTCAGCCTGTACCAGGTTATCGTCATCGGGGTGCCGGGCGCATTGGCTGGCGCTGTAGGCCAGTTGCTGCAGGGCATTGGCCAGGGTGGTCTCGGTCACCGCGGCCAGCTTGGCGGCGTAGGCCCTGTTGGCTTCCAGGGCGCTGTCGATCAGCAGTTGGCGTTGCACCCGGTAGCTGGCGAAGTAACTGGCCAGCAGCATCACCAGCGCGGTGATGGCGCAGAGCAAGAGTATGAGTGTCCGCAGGTCGGGGCGCGGAGTGTGGGGGGGCATGTATCGCAATCCTTGGCCTCATGGGATGCAGCAGGTGCCTCACCTTACGCGCTAGGCGCAAGGTGAACCATGCAGGCTGGCAATTGCAGGGTTGGATGACGGAGGGTACTCCGGCTTCCCACAACTACTACAGACTTTGCCGCAGCTGTTTCCAGACCCCTTCAGGTATCAGGGGGCGGCCTGCTCCAATGCCCGCAGGTCATCCTCGACCTGCTGCATGCGCGCTTGCGCCAGGGCCTGGACCTTGGCGTCGCTGGCGCTCTCGCGCATCAGCCGGGTGAGCTTCTCGCTCAGGCGCTTGCCCTCGTCGCTCTGGCCCAGCTCCCTGGCCTTGGCCGGGTCGCGGGTGGCCTGGACGATGCTGGCGAACTCGGCGTCGTCGAAATGCTCCTCGCTGTACAGCTTGAACAGGTCCTGGCGCTGATCCTCGACGGTGAGGTGTTTGCGCAGCACCTCCTTGATCTTGTCCTGGGGCACCTGCGCGTGGGTCATGGCCAGCAGCCCGGCCATGCGCTCGATGTTGTGGTCGTAGGCTTCCTGCAAGGGCAGGTTGGCGAGGATCTGTTCCTCGCGGCTGGGCTTCTGGTCGCAGGCGGCGAGGGCGCCGAGCAGGAGCGCGGGCAACAGCAGTCGGGTCAGGCGGGACATGGGACAGCCTTGGGCACGGTAAGGCCTGCGAGTTTACTGCAAACCCATGCGCAATTCAGCGCTGCAACGGATTGCGCAGACGCACCCAGACAATCGCCGGCAGGGCCATCAGCAGCCACTTCAGGTAGCGGTTCACTTCGTAGTGTTCGCAGGCGATGCCGATACTGGTGCAGACCACCACCACCGCCACGAACTGGATCATTCTTTCCATCGGCAGGTTTCCATCATTGCTGGGGCCGGAAGGGCCGCGGCGCGCACTTTAGCAGTGGCGCGGGCACGCAGGCCAGGATGCCATACGGCGTAACACTTGTACGGCGCCCTATGCCCACCAAGGCGGCTGCCAAGGGGGCCAGGCCCTACGGGCCATATCGCATTCGTTTCGTGCTTGCCAGCCACGCTGGTGGAAGTTGGGGTAAGCGCTATCATGTCGTCCGCTTGCCCCTGTCCCTCAAGGACGACCCGCATGCTTCAGCGCAACAGGATGGTGCCCGAACTGATCGTCAGCGACCTCGAAAGCAGCCTGGATTTCTGGGTATCGCTGCTGGGCTTCGAGATTGCCTATCAACGCCCTGAGCAGCGTTTCGCCTACCTCGACCTGCACGGCGCGCAGGTGATGCTCGAGCAGCTCGATGCCGATGATCACTGGCTCACCGGGCCGCTGGAAAAACCCTTCGGGCGGGGAATCAACCTGCAGATCGATGTCGCCGCTGTCGCGCCGCTGCTCGAACGGCTGGAGCGCCGCCGCTGGCCGTTGTTCCAGGCGTGCGAGGAGGTCTGGTATCGCGCAGATGGCGTCGAAGTGGGGTTGCGCCAGCTCCTGGTCCAGGACCCGGATGGCTACCTGTTGAGGCTGACGCAGAAACTGGGCGAGCGCCCGGTTGCGTTATCCGCGCGGTAGCCCTTGCGACCGGGCCCTGCAGCCGGCGTCTGACAAGCCGTGCCAGTGGGTTTTCCATGCCGCTTCAGGTACGAAACCGCAACACCCGCGCCCCATCGTACGGATCGACCAGGTAGTGCCCCTGCACCCCGAACGTCCCCAACAACCGCTCTGGCGTCAGCACGACTTCTGGCTTGCCTAGGGCAACCAACCGCCCTTGATCGAGCACGGCCAGCCGATCGCAGGTCAACGCCTGGTTGAGATCATGCAGCGCCACCAGCGTCGTCAACGGCAGCGCCTGCACTTGGCGCAGCAAGCCGAGCTGGTGCTGGATATCGAGATGATTGGTCGGCTCGTCCAGCAACAGCACCTGCGGCCGTTGCGCCAAGGCCCGGGCGATGTGCACGCGCTGGCGTTCGCCGCCGGAGAGTTCGCCCCACAGGCGTCGGCGCAGGTGGCTGGCGTCGGCGTCGGCCAGCGCCTGTTCGATGATGGCGCGGTCTTCCTTTCCGAACGGTGCCAGGGCCGAGAGCCAGGGCGTGCGGCCCAGGGCGACGGCGTCGTACACGCTGATGGCGTCCAGGGTGTCGGCCTGTTGCTCGACCAGGGCCAGGCGCTGGGCGATATGCCGGCGTGGCAGGCGCTCCAGCGCTTCGCCGAGCAGGCGCACGCTGCCACTGCTGGGCGTGCGCAGGCCGGCGAGCAGCTTGAGCAGGGTGGACTTGCCCGAGCCGTTGGGGCCGACCACGCCCAGGGTTTCGCCGGGCATCACGCTCAGGTCGACACCCTGCAGCACATCGCGTCCGCCCAGGCGCAGGCCTAGCCCTCGGCAGGTGAGCGGCGCGTCGGCGATGGTGGTCATCACGGTCATGGGCGCCCCCGACGGCTGATCAGGATCAGCGCGAACACCGGCGCGCCGATCAAGGCCGTGACCACGCCCACCGGGATCACCTGGCCGGCGATCAGGGTGCGCGAGAGGATGTCGGCGACGATCAGGAACAGCGCACCGCCCAGGGCGCTGGCCGGCAGCAGGCGGCTATGCCCGGGGCCGAGCAGCAGGCGCAGGGCATGGGGGATGACCAGGCCGACGAAGCCGATGGCGCCGACGATGGACACCATCACAGCGGTGACCAGCGCCGCGCAACTGATCAGCAGCAGCTGTGTGCGACGCACCGGTACGCCCAGCGAGGCCGCCGAGTCGGCGCCGAAGGTGAAGGCGTCCAGCGCCCGGCGTTGCCACAGGCATATCGCGAGGCCGAACAGGGCGACCGGCACCGCCAGCCACACCGACGGCCAGCGCACGCCGCTGAGGTTGCCCAGCAGCCAGAACAGGATGCCGCGGGCCTGCTCGGCGGTGGCCGACTTGGTGATGAGGAAGGCGGTGAGGGCGTTGAACAGCTGCGAGCCGGCGATGCCGGCGAGGATCACCTGGGCGTTGTCATGGCGGCTGCCACTGGCGCGCGACAGCAGCAGCACCAGGGCGAACGCCGCCAGCGCGCCGATGAAGGCGCCGGCCGACAGCGACAGCGACAGCACCGCGCCGCCGAGGCCGAACAAACCCACCGCCACCGCGCCGGTCGAGGCGCCGGCAGACAGGCCCAGCAGGTACGGCTCGGCCAGCGGGTTGCGCAGCAGCGCCTGGAGGATCACCCCGCAGGTCGCCAGCCCCGCGCCGCAGGCGGCGGCCACCAGGGTGCGCGGCAGGCGGTAGTTCCAGACGATGCCGGCGTCGATCGGGTCGACGGCATGGCCGGCCTGCCACAGCTGGTTGGCCAGCACCTGCCAGATCGCCTCGGCGCCGACACGGGTCTCGCCGATGGCAATCCCGGCAAGCATGGCCAGGCACAGGGCGAGCAAGGCAAAAAGGCTGAGGGGCAGCAGGCGGCTCATGGCTGGGGCGCTTTACCGCTGGCGAAGGCGCTGGAGAGCACGTCCAGGCCGCGGAACAGGCGGATGCCGGCCTGCATGGCGTCGGCATCGAGGACGATGATGCGGCCGTGCTTGACCGCGTCCATATTGCGCGTGACCGGGTCGCTGCGCAGGAAGTCGAGCTTTTTCTGGTAGTCGTCGGCCGGGTAGCGGCGGCGGTCCATGCGCGCGACGATCAGCCAGGTGGGGTTGGCTTTGACCAGGGTTTCCCAGCCCACGGTAGGCCATTCTTCGCTGGACTCGACCACGTTGCGCACGCCAAGGGTCTGCAGCATGTAGTCGGCCACGCCCTGGCGGCCGGCGACATAGGGATCGGTCTTGAGGTCGGCGCTGGAGAACCAGAACAGCGCGCTGGTGTGCGCCAGGTCCTGGCCGGCCAGGCGCTGCCTGGCCTGGTCCAGCTGGCCCTGGAGCTCGGCATTCAGGCGCGCGCCACGCTCCTGCACGTCGAAGATCTCCGCCAGCTGGCTGACGCTCTTGTAGATGCTCTGCACCTTGAACGGCTGCAGGCGGGTGCCGTCGGCGCCCACCAGGTTGTCCTTGCCCTCGCAGTCCGAGGGCAGCAGGTAGGTGGGGATGCCCAGCTCCTGGAACTGCTCGCGGGTGCCGACCGCGCCCTGGGCGCCGATCATCCACTCGAACTGCGCCGTCACCAGTTGCGGACGCTTGCCGACTACCGCCTCGAAGCTCGGTTCGTTGTCAGCCAGGCGCGGGACCTTGTCGTTCTGCGCCTTGAATTCCGGCAGCACGTTGTTGAACCACAGCGAGGTGCCCGCCAGCCGCTCACCCAGGCCCAGGGCATAGAGCAGCTCGGTGCCGGCCTGGCCGACGGTCACCGCCCGTTGCGGGGCCTGGGTGAAGGTCTGCGGCATGCCGCAGTTGTCGACGGTCAGCGGGTACTGGGTGGCGCTGGCGTGGGCAAGGCCCGACAGGGACAGGCCGGCGAGGAGGGCGGCGAGACGGTGCGGCATGGTGGGGCGATCTCCTGGGTGGTGCACGGAATGGCCCACGGACAGGCATCGCCCGGCAGCCTGCGCAAGCACGCGGCCAGGGGCAAATGACCATCCCGGACACCCCGCCGGTTGGTGAATGCGTGCCGGCAGGTCTCCTGACTGGTGCGTCCAGGCCGGCGCCAGCCTTCCCGGGTCGGCAGACCCAGTGGCATCGATGGCGCAGGCTCGGCACCTACAGTTGCGGGGGCAGTTCCCTTTGGATCGCCAGTGGCGAGCCCGGGATTCCCTTTTGATTCCGTGTGGAAACCGGCGGGCGGCATGGTAGACCATCGGGCTGTCGGGTGAAAACGCTTTTACAGGTACTTGAGCCAGGCGATATCGCGCCGGCGCGCTTTCAGCCGGGCGAACCCGCGCACCGGCAGGTACAGGGCAAGCGACAGCAGCACGGCGGTCAGCCACACCGCCCAGATGTCATCGAAACCGAAATAGCGGCCCTGGTTCAGGCCGAACAGCGCCACGCAGGCCACGTACAGCAGCTTGAGCGCATACAGGTGCAGCAGGTAGAAGAACATCGGCGCTGCGCCAAACACCGCGAGCGGGCCGACCCAGCGGGCATTGCCGGCACGCTCGAAACCGCGCAGCAGAAGCAGGCCGACGCCGAGGGTAAGGGCCAGGAACAGCAGCGACGGTGGATACTTGGTGATATTGAAGAAGCTCATCAGCGTCTGCCCGACGCTGGCGTAGAGGCTCCAGGGGGCTTCGCCGTAGCCATTGAGCAGGCGCAGTACGCCGAACCCCAGCAGCAAGGCCACGCCGGCCCCTAGCAGGCGCTGCTGGCGCTTGCCGGCGTCGCTGCCGCGGGCGAACCATGGGCCGAGCCCATAACCCAGGGCGATCACGCCGATCCACGGCAACAGCGGGTAGGACGTGCGCAGACGCAGCTGTTCGCCCACCTCCAGCCAACTGCGTTCATGCAGGATCGCCCAGGGCACATGCAGCGCCGATTCAGGTCCGAAGTGCAGGCCATCGAGCAGGTTGTGACCGGCGACGATCAGCACGCCGAGGGCGAGCAACGCCGGGCGCGGCAGCCACACCAGCAGCGACAGGGCGATCATGCTCAGGCCGATGGCCCAGATCACCTGCAGGTAGATCACGCTCGGAGGCAGCTGGAAGGTCCAGGCGAAGTTGACCAGGGTGAATTCCAGCACTACCAGGAACAGACCGCGTTTGAACAGGAACACCGAGACATCGCCACGGCCCTGGTGCTTCTCGCCATACAACCAGGCCGATAGCCCGGTAAGCAGCACGAACACCGGCGCGCACAGGTGCGCCAGGG
>Ga0209370_1003167_pt1 | contig 10834 bp, 8 predicted proteins | sample AgamicAtPrz_FD_187164 | JGI IMG/M metagenome (GOLD analysis project Ga0209370, IMG submission 187164) | Agave microbial communities from Guanajuato, Mexico - At.P.rz (SPAdes) (version 2) | ecosystem: Host-associated > Plants > Phyllosphere > Phylloplane/Leaf | place: Guanajuato, Mexico... | reverse complement strand
CAACGCCTTCAACGCGCAGATGATCCGCGAGCTGATCGTCGCCATCGACCAGCTGGGCGAGGATGCCAGCCTGCGCTTCGTGGTGCTGCGCGGCCGTGGCCGGCACTTCAGCGCCGGCGCCGACCTGGCCTGGATGCAGCAGTCGGCGCAGCTGGACTTCAACACCAACCTGGACGACGCCCATGAGCTGGGCGAGCTGATGTACGCCCTGCACCGGCTCAAGGTGCCGACCCTGGCCGTGGTCCAGGGCGCGGCCTTCGGCGGCGCGCTGGGGCTGATCAGTTGCTGCGACATGGCCATCGGTGCCGAAGACGCGCAGCTGTGTCTGTCGGAGGTGCGCATCGGCCTGGCCCCGGCGGTGATCAGCCCGTTCGTGGTCAAGGCCATCGGCGAGCGCGCCGCGCGCCGCTACGCCCTCACCGCCGAGCGCTTCAGTGGCGTGCGCGCCCGTGACCTGGGCCTGCTGGCCGAGGTGTACCCGGCCGCCGAGCTGGATGCCCAGGTCGAGGCCTGGGTCGACAATCTGCTGCAGAACAGCCCGCAGGCGCTGCGCGCCACCAAGGACCTGCTGCGCGAAGTGGATGACGGCGAGCTTAGCCCGGCCCTGCGCCGCTACTGCGAGAACACCATCGCCCGCATACGCGTCAGCGCCGAAGGCCAGGAGGGCCTGCGCGCCTTCCTGGAAAAACGCCGCCCCGCCTGGCAAGACAACAAGGAACCGCGCCCATGAGCCGACCCACGCTGACCACCCTGCTGGTCGCCAACCGCGGCGAGATCGCCTGCCGGGTGATGCGCACCGCCAAGGCCATGGGCCTGACCACCGTGGCCGTGCACAGCGCCACCGACCGCGACGCGCGCCACAGCCGCGAGGCTGATATCCGCGTCGACCTCGGTGGCAGCAAGGCTGCCGAAAGCTACCTGGTGATCGACAAGCTGCTCGCCGCCGCCAAGGCCAGCGGCGCCCAGGCGATCCACCCGGGCTATGGCTTCCTGTCCGAAAACGCCGGTTTTGCCCGCGCCATCGAACAGGCCGGGCTGATCTTCCTCGGCCCGCCGGCCAGCGCCATCGACGCCATGGGCAGCAAGTCGGCGGCCAAGGCGCTGATGGAGGCCGCCGGGGTGCCGCTGGTACCGGGCTACCATGGCGAAGCCCAGGACCTGGAGACCTTCCGCGCCGCCGCCGAGCGCATCGGCTACCCGGTGCTGCTCAAGGCCAGCGCCGGCGGCGGTGGCAAGGGCATGAAGGTGGTCGAGGAGGAAAGCCAGCTGGCCGACGCCCTGGCCTCGGCGCAGCGCGAGGCGCAGTCGTCATTCGGCGATGCGCGGATGCTGGTCGAGAAGTACGTACTCAAGCCGCGCCACGTGGAGATCCAGGTGTTCGCCGACCAGCACGGCCACTGCCTGTACCTCAACGAGCGTGACTGCTCAATCCAGCGCCGCCACCAGAAAGTGGTCGAGGAAGCCCCGGCGCCGGGGCTCTCTGCGGAACTGCGCAAGGCCATGGGCGAGGCCGCGGTGCGCGCCGCCCAGGCCATCGGCTACGTGGGCGCGGGCACCGTCGAGTTCCTGCTCGATGCCCGTGGCGAGTTCTTCTTCATGGAGATGAACACCCGTCTGCAAGTGGAGCATCCGGTCACCGAGGCCATCACCGGGCTCGACCTGGTGGCCTGGCAGATCCGCGTGGCCTGCGGCGAGCCGCTGCCGATCACCCAGGAGCAAGTGCCGCTGATCGGCCACGCCATCGAGGTGCGGCTGTACGCGGAGGATCCGGCCAACGAGTTCCTGCCGGCCACCGGCACCCTGGCGCTATACCGCGAGTCGGCGCCGGGCGAAGGCCGCCGGGTGGACAGCGGCGTCAGCGAGGGCGATGTGGTATCGCCATTCTACGACCCAATGCTGGACAAGCTGATCGCCTGGGGCCAGGACCGCGAGCAGGCGCGCCTGCGGTTGCTGGCGATGCTCGATGAGTTCGCCATTGGCGGGCTGAAAACCAACATTGCCTTCCTGCGCCGCATCCTGGCGCACCCGGCGTTTGCCGAGGCGGAGCTGGACACCGGTTTCATCGCGCGTCACCAGGATGTGCTGCTTCCCCCGCCACAGGCGCTGCCGGCACAATTCTGGGAGGCCGCCGCCGAAGCCTGGCTGCAAAGCGAGCCAGCGCAACTGCGCCAGGACGACCCCGCCTCGCCCTGGACCTTGCGCGATGGCCTGCGTCTGGGGCTGCCGGCACGCGGCAGCCTGCACCTGCAATGCGACGGACATGAGCAGGCGGTGGCGCTGGAGCGCAGTGCGCCTTCGACTTATCGCCTGGAGGATGAGCAACTGTGCCATGACCAGGACGGCCTGCGCCGTCGTTACCTGGCGGTTCGCCGGGGCGGCACACTTTACCTGCGGTGGCAGGGCGAGTTGCACGCCGTCAGTGCCCATGATCCGATCGCTGCGGCCGAGGCCAGCCACAGTCACCAGGGCGGGCTGGGGGCACCGATGAACGGCAGTATCGTGCGGGTGCTGGTTGAACCTGGGCAGATGGTCGAGGCGGGTACCGCGCTGGTGGTACTGGAGGCGATGAAGATGGAGCACAGCATCCGGGCGCCACATGAAGGGACGGTGAAGGCGCTGTTCTGTCAGGAGGGGGACATGGTCAGCGAGGGGACAGTGCTGGTGGAGTTGGAGGGGGCGTAACGGCGGCCATGTATTCGCCGAAAGGGTTGTTTCGCCAGTGAAATCGAGCGCCGTGCGCGGCGCTCGATTTCAAGAGTGCTGCAAGGCTAGCGCCTGGCACCTCTCGGCCCAACGCGGCCTAAAGCACCCCGTGCATCCGCACCACGACCCCGAGAAACTCGCACCCGTCCTCGCACACCAGGGTCGGATAAGTATTGTTGAGTGCCTTCAGATACCGCTGTCCGCCCTCCTCGGTCAGCTGCCGAAAGATCGCGGACCTGCCAGGCAGCCGGGCTATCACCAGACGCCCCGGCTCGACGGCCACGCCGTCATCGACCAGGATCAGAACCCCCTCGGGCACGCTCCTGCCACTGGCCGCACTCATGGTGTCGTTCTCGACCCTCAGCCAGAACGCCTTGCCTTGGGCCAGGTAGTCGGTCTGTTCGAAGACATCGGGTGCTTCCTCCTGCTCCTGGCCCAACGCGGCCCACTCACGCACCGGATAGCGGAAACACACGAAGTACTTCGCCATCCCGTCGTCATCGTCCTCGAGGCAGTAACGCGCAGGCTCCTCACCCACCTGCCCCAACACACGCAATTGCATGCTGACCTGGTAATGCGGCATACCCAGCTCGATGAACGTACGGTTCATCGAGTCGACCCGAGGCTGACGGCGCTTCTTCAGCCAATGGCCGATGCTGCCCTGGGAAACCCCAACACGTTCGGCAAGCTGCTCCTGGGAGATATCGAGCTCCTCGATCCGTTCCCGGACCAGGGCTATCCATTTGTCCATATTCATCGCAGGCACGATACGGACTGCCTCCTTGCGTTCAATACACATCAAGTAGTATTTGCCTGATCACATTAAAATACTTTAGGTATTAGAATTGGCTTTCACCTTTCACCTATTGGTATTCGCAGGTAATCAGGATGAGCATCTCGAAAGAAACGGAAACAGATCTCGACGAAGAAGCAGCCCGCCGCGCCCTGGATTTCTACCTCAACCCCACGTCCACGCCCCGCGACCTGGAGCGTTCACTGTGGACCCTGCGCGAAGGCGTCAGCGACGCCCAGGCCAGCGAGCACGCCATGGCCCTGCTGCGCTGCGCCTCGGCCACGGCCCAGGAAACCGGCAACCATCTGCAGGGTACGACGCGGGAAGTGGTGTTTGCGCTGATGCACATGATCAACATGGCCCGCGCCCTGCTGGAGCAGTGCCACGCCACGGAAAAGGCATCGATCTGAGGGAGAACGTGATAGCCGACGAACGGCAAAAGCCCCGATTGCCGGGGACGAGGAGTGCGTCAGGAAAAGTTTTTTAGCCGATCGCTGAAAAATCATTTGACTGGCAAATGATAACGATTATTATTGCTCTCAGCAGGTCGCGAGACCCGCTGGATAACCTGCAACGTCCTCAGGTCGGACGCTCAGATTATCTCCTCATCAGGCTAATCACGGTTTTTGACCCGGCTTTTTGCCGGGTCATTTTTTTTGGCTCTTCAGGCTAATGAAGATCGTTGATGGCGGCGATGATAGCAAAACTGTGTCAGGACGTGAACGCTCATTACAAATCTTTGCGGAATCAGCACTTGAGAATCAATCTCGTTTAGCCTAAGCTGGCTTCGCGTCAAGGAAGATGCCCCCACCCCTTTCCTTAATGAGCAAGGAGCTGTCCATGACCCGCCTGCTGCTGCCCCTCGAGCACGACCCGCGCACCGCCGAACAGCATGGCGATGACGCACTGCTGCATGCACTCAAGCGCCTGCCGCGCCGGGTCCAGCAAGTCTTCCTGCTCAACCGCCTCGACCAGCAGGGCTTCGCCGCCATCGCCGAACGCCTGGACCTGCCGCTGATCAGCATCGAGCGCCACATGAACCAGGCCCTGCACACCGCCCGCGCCCCCGGCGACGCGCTGGCCAGCATCGCCGGCCAATGGTACGTGCGCCTGCAGAGCCCGCAGGTGACCGCCAGCGAACGCATCGACTTCCGCCGCTGGCTGGATGCCGACCCCGACCACCTGCGCGCCTTCCACGAAACCGAACTGCGCTGGCGCAGCCTGCTTGCCCCTGCCCGGCAATTGGGCCACGACGGCTGGTACCGGCAAGGGCGTGCGGCGCTGTCGCTGGGCGGCTGCTCGATAGCCGTCGGGCTTGGTGTTGCGGCGCTTGTCGCACTGGGGCTGCTGACGTGAATAACCTGAAGCTGCGCCGCGAAACGGGCGCAAAGCGCCCCTAGCCCAATTAACCTGCGCACCCCCGCCGCCAAGCGGTGTAGAGTACGGTCACAACAACGCCAACAGGAGGCTGGCAATGACCGTGACGCTCTCCCCGCTGCACATTGACTGCGATTTCGACTCCGGCAACATCCTGGTCCTGGACGCCAGCAACCCTGCGCATGTCCACCTGAACATCCGCCCGGACACCAACAGTGGCCACTTCCAGTGGTTCCACTTCAAGGCCAGCGGCCTGACCCCGGGCCAGGTCCATCGCTTCAGCCTGGACAACGCTGCCGAGTCCTCCTACAAGAACGCCTGGACCGGCTACCACGCCGTGGCCTCCTACGACCAGCAGACCTGGTTCCGCGTGCCCAGCCAGTTCGACGGCAAGGCCCTGAGCTTCGACTTCAAGGCTGAACAGGCGCAGGCCTGGTTCGCCTACTTCGAGCCTTACCCGCGTGCGCGCCACAACCAGCTGATCGAGCGCGCCAAGCAGATCCCGGGTGTCGAACTGCTGGCCAGCGGGCGCAGCGTGCAGGGGCGCGATATCCCGCTGCTACGCGCAGGCAATGGCGCGGACGGCAAGCGCAAGCTGTGGATCATCGCCCAGCAGCACCCGGGCGAGCACATGGCCGAGTGGTTCATCGAAGGCGTGATCGACGCCCTCGAAGCCAACGGCCCGGTCATCCAGCAACTGCTGGCCAAGGCCGACCTGTACCTGATCCCCAACATGAACCCGGACGGTGCCTTCCTCGGCCACCTGCGCACCAACTTCAAGGGCAAGGACCTCAACCGCGCCTGGCAGGACGCCAGCGTCGAACTGAGCCCCGAAGTGTTCTTCGCCCAGAGCCAGATGAAGCTGCATGGTGTGGATGCCTTCATCGATGCCCATGGCGACGAGGAGATCCCCCATGTGTTCACCGCGGCCTGCGAGGGTAACCCCGGCTATACGCCGCGCATCGCCAAACTGGAAGAGCAGTTCCGCAGCACCCTGTGCAGCCTGACGCCGGACTTCCAGACGACGTACGGCTATACCCGCGACGAGCCGGGCCAGGCCAACATGACCCTGGCCTGCAATGCCGTGGGCCAGGCCCATGACTGCCTGTCGCTGACCCTGGAGATGCCGTTCAAGGACCACGACGATGCGCCGAACCCACGCACCGGCTGGTCGGGCGAGCGCTCGAAGGCGCTGGCCGGGGCGGTGCTGGAGACGTTGCTGAAGATGGTCGGCGATCTGCGCTGATTACTGAGGCTGGCACCGGCTTCGCCGGTGTTCGCGGGTAAACCCGCTCCCACAGGGTGTACGCGATCGCTGTGGGAGCGGGTTTACCCGCGAATGCGTCAGAGCGGCAATACCAGGCTTCGCGCTAGAACTGCACATCCAGAATCACACTGTCGGTATAGGTCGCCGCCGGCGGCGTGGCCTGGTCGGTGTACACCTTGGCGTTGTAGTTGAACACCTGGCTCCCGGTCCCGGTCCCCGCCCCGGGGTTCACCTCGGCATCGCTGCTCGAGCGCCGCGCCGCGCCCACCGAGCCCCAGCGCACCACGCCGGCGCTCTTGAAGATATCGTAGGCCAGATAGTTGTTGGCGCTGGACTTCATCCGCCGCCGCCCGCCCGAGACATTCTGCCCGTCATCCAGCCCCACCGTGTAGTTGCTGCCCTTGGTGCACGACACGCTCACGCTCTGGTTCACCGTGCCAAACCCGGCCACCACCGGCGCGCTGGCGAAGCTGATGTTGGGCGTGGTGATCTGGCAGTCGTTGGTCACCGTAAGGCTGACCAGCAGGGTCTGGTTACCACTGCCGATGTCACGCCCCAGGCAAATGTTGCCGATACCGATACCCGAGCAGTAGTTCCAGCTCCAGGCGATGTTCAGGGTTTCCTGGTACAGCCCGGCGGCGACGTTGGCGCCGACCACGGTCTTCAGGTACAGCGGCACGGTCTTGGGCGTGGTGCCGTTGAGCAGGCCCAGGGCGTCAATGATGCCGTTGCGGGCAAAGTCGAACTGCACGCCGCGGCTGATCGGGTAGCTGGTGGTATTGTTGGCGTAGAGTGTGTAGGGGATTACGTCGCCGGTCGGGCCCACCAGTCCACTGCTGGACGAGGTGAAGGTGGCATAGAAATGGTCATTGCTGGTCAACAGCGACAACAGCGAGCCGGTGCACTGCAGGCCGGCGTTGGTGGTCGAGGCACTCTGCACCGTAGTGCGCACCAGCGTCGAGTTGACCGAGCCGAAGGCCGCCGGCGCGGTGGCCACCGACGAGCACAGCGCCCAGGCGGTCCCCGGCAGCGACAGCAACCCCGCCAGGCAACCGCTGGCCAGCCGGTTCATCGGCACACCAGCGGGCCGATCAGCGGGATCGGCCCCTGCCCTTCAGGCAGGTCGAACGCCACCTGGCACTGTCCGCCATCGGCCTTGTCCACCTGCAGGCGATTGTGCGGCGCCAGGTTCTCCAGGTAGACCAGCCCATCCCAGCCCACCACCGCCTCGCCGCCGCTTTCCTGATGGCGTACCCGGCTGCCCAGCTTGAGCTCCTGCTGGTCAGCATCGACCAGCACGAGGCTCGCCGCCAGCACTCGCTTGAGCGGGAACTCCAGCAGATAGCCGCTGCCACGGCGCACCGCCACACGCTGCTCCACCTGCGGCGCCAGCACATCGGCGGGCAGGTCCATCGGGTCGATCTCGTACTTGCCGCGGTAGTAGCCGCTGCTGTAGGGCACCAACAGGTGACCGTTGTGGTCGGTGCGGCCGATCTGCTGGTTCTCGTAGCGCACCGGCACGTCAGCGTAGCCGCTGGTGCTGACCACCACGAAAGCGTCGTCGATGCGGTTGGCGGCGAACAAGCCTGCGTCCATCAATACCAGCGAGCCACTGGCGTCGGCCCAACGGGTCATCTCGCCGCTGCTGCCGTAGGCGCCCACCTGCAACTGCACCGACTGCAGGCGCCAGGTCAGGTCGGCCTGGCGGTAGTCGTCGCGGTTGCCGCCGGTGGCGTAGCCCAGGTTGTAGCCCACCCCGCCGCCCACCGGCACCGCCTGGCTGTAGTTGACCCGCTGCAGGTCCTGGCCGTCCTTGCTGCGCTCGGCGCTGAAGGCCAGGGTGCCGCGCAGGTCGAAGGGGATCACCAATTGCGCCTGCACCGCCCACTGGCTGTCGCCAACCTCGCGGTTGGCCGACAGGTACAGGCTGCTGTTGCGCCACAGCGGCTTGCTCCAGCTGAGGTTGATCAACCGCGTGCGCGTGCCGTCACCGGCGCGCACATCGAAGTAGCCAGCGCCGAGGCTGCCGTAGCTGTCCAGGTTCAGGCTCAAGGTCGCCTGCTCGCTGCGCTGGCTCAGACGGGTGTAGGGACTGTCGACCCGCGACAGGTCGGCGTAGTCGCCATGGCGCTGCACGCGCTGGTAGTTGAAGCCGATGCGCCGGCTGTTGTACTGGTAGCCCAGCGCCAGCTGCTGGCCTGTATCGCCTTGGAAACGGCTCTGGGTCACTGCCGCGTTGAGCACGCCGAAGGTTGCCAGGCGCAGGTTGCCGCCCAGGCCGCCGAGCATCAGCGACTCGGCGCTCTCGGCATGGGTTTCCACGGTGAAGTAATCAGAAACACCGTGACGCAAGGTGGCCGAGGCCACCCCCGGGCCATAGGCGAAATCGCGCACGGCGTAGTCGCGACGCAGGCTGCCGGCGGCCATCGAGAAGTCCGATAGCCCCTTGGCCAGCAGACTGCTGGTGACATAGAACGGCAAGGTGGTCGACACCTGCCGGCCGAGGGCATCGGTGGTGACCACCACCGCTTCGCCGGCGCCATTGATGAACGGCACGTTGGTCAGGGTGTAGGGGCCGGGCTGCAACTCGGTACTGCTGCTCTTGTAGCCGTTGATGAACAGGTCCAGTGAACTCGGCACGGCGGCCTCGCCGGCAAAGGCCGGCAGCGGATAGGTGACCAGGTCGGGACGGGCACCGAAGTCGCGGGACAGTTGCAGGCCGCCCACGCGCACCGAGGTGGTCCAGGGCAGCGCGCCGGTCACCAGGTCGCCGGCCTCATAGGTGAGCAGGCGCTGCTCGTCGGTGTAGCGAAAGGTGGTGTCGTAGCGCAGGAAGCCCTGGCGTCCCTGGGCCTGGGCACCATTGAACGACTGGCGCCACTGCCCGGTGGTGGAGAAGGTGCCCCAGTCGTCGAACAGGCGCAGCTCGTTCCAGGCGGCCAGGTAGCTGCCACCCTCGTCGGTGTCGTTGAGGTAGGCATCGTAGTTGAGCAAGGCACCAAAGCTGCTGCGGGCGTCGCTGGCCGGGTACAGGTTGCGCTCACCCACCTGCTGGTCGGGCAGCCAGGCCGGCGGCACCTGCAGCAGCAGGCGCTGGTTCTGGCTGTCGTAGTCGCTGTGCAAGCCGGGGATCTCGTCCAGAGCCACCTCGCCCTGAGGCTCGCCCGGCAGCCTGACGCCCGCCTCGCGCAGCACTTCGCCAGCCAGGTACAGGCGCCCGGCGCGCTGCTGCACCGGCACCAGCTCAGCCTTGGCCACCTGGTTCACCAGCAGGTCGAGGTACAGCGTGGCGTCGGCGATGGCGGCATGTTCCGACGGCGGCGGCGGCAGCTCGTCGGCCACGCCCAGGCCGGGCCCCAGCACCGCCAGGCCCAGCCACAACCGATGCGTTGCCACCCGCACCCAGCTCACACACGATTTCCAACCATTGCCGGGTCCTCCCTGGCCCCTGCGATCCGTTCAAGCGTGAGTCATTGCCCCTGTCTGATGGCCTGCGCCACCTCCTGGCCGTTGACCCGCCCTTTCAGCACGCTGGCAGCACCCGGCGTGGTCGGTGCCGGCCAGCGCATGCTGGCGCCGGGCAGCACATAGCCGAGCAGCCCCTCGACCAGCGGCCGGTCCTGGCCGGCCTGCTGCAGCACCACATCGGTCAGCCGCGCATGCACAGGCCCCGTGTTGCGCAGCTCGACATAGGGCTTGCCCTGTACCGTCACCGCGCGCCAGCTCAACTGCGGCTTGCCCACGCCTTCGGCGCTGCGTTTGCCGTCCGGGTCGGGCCTGCCCCACAGCCCTTCGCCGTAGACGAACAGCGGTACCGAATAGCGCATCTGCAGGCGGATCGCCGCCTTCGGCCCCTCGCTTGCGGCGTCGGCCGGCAACGGTGACGGGATCTCATCGATGATGATGCGATAGGCCTGCTCCTGGCCCGCGGGCGAACTGCCGGTGCGGGTCAGGCGAATCAGTTGTTTCTGCCCAGGCGCAATGTTCGCCACCGGCGGGCTGCCGATGATCTCGCGCTGGGCCTGGAACTGCTCCTGGTACTCGCCCTGGCGCCAGGCGAACACCCGCACCTGCAGGCTGGCCGGCGCCGTGCCACGGTTTTCCAGCCACAGCGCGCCGGCCTTCTGGTCAGCTTCGAGCACCGGGTCGATCGGCCAGATCAACACCGAAGTGGCCGCGAAGGCCGGTGCACTGGCCAACAGCAGCAGCCCCATGATCCCACGCGCCCAGTTAAAGCCTACCCCCATGCCCCTCTCCTTCTCTGTTATCCGCTGTGACCTTTCACCAGGTCACCGTCACTTGCACGACATCGGTGTAGGTCCCCGCCGGCAAGGTGCCGGTCAAGGTGGTACGGCCATAGACCGGCAGCTTGATCGCGGTCGGGTCGCCGTAGCTCACCGCCACGCTGCTGCCGATGCCCAGGCTCTGGCTGAAGCCGGCGTCGCGGTAAAGCTGGTAGGCCAGCAATTGCGTACCGCCCGAACGCTTGAGGTTGCGCGTGCCGCCGGCGCTGTTTTGACCGCCGTCCAGGCTCATGCTCAAGGCAACGCCGGGCGTGCACTGAAAGGTCACCGTGCTGCCGCCGAGCGAGGTGCTCAGGGTGGCCGTGGACAGTGCCGAGCTGGTGCCGTAGTCGAGCACGCCATAGGCCGTCACGCCGCCCACCACCAGGCAGCCGGCGACGATCTGCGCCG
>Ga0209370_1003163_pt1 | contig 10843 bp, 9 predicted proteins | sample AgamicAtPrz_FD_187164 | JGI IMG/M metagenome (GOLD analysis project Ga0209370, IMG submission 187164) | Agave microbial communities from Guanajuato, Mexico - At.P.rz (SPAdes) (version 2) | ecosystem: Host-associated > Plants > Phyllosphere > Phylloplane/Leaf | place: Guanajuato, Mexico... | reverse complement strand
TCACCCGGCGGCGCGATGGTCTACCATGCGTGCCCCCCGGTTCCACCGCTCAAATCAATAGTGAATCCCGCGTTCGTCTTGCGCGAGCCACCGGGAACTGCCCAACAGGAGATCGTCCTGCATGCTGCCCCGTTTCGCCACCCTGCTCGCTGGCCTTGGCATTGCCGGCTTGGCTCAGGGTGCACCTACCGCGTATCCGCTGACGGTCGACAACTGCGGCAAACCCCAGGTGTTCGCCCAAGCCCCCCAACGCGTGGTGACGATTGGCCAGGCAGGCACCGAAATGCTGTACGCGCTGGGCTTGGCCCCCCGGCTGGCCGCGTCATCGCTTTGGTTCAATGACGTATTACCCGATTACCAGGCGCAGGACGCCAAGGTCCCTCGGCTTGCCGACAACGAGCCCAGCTTCGAGGCGGTAGTGGGCAAGCGCCCGCAGCTGGTGACGGCCCAGTTCGAGTGGATGGTGGGGGACCAGGGTGCGGTGGGTACGCGCGAGCAATTCAATGAGCTGGGCATCGCCACCTATGTGCTGCCGTCGGATTGCGAAGGCAAGGACAACCGGGTGGGCGCCGACGGCACGCGGCTGCAAGCCTTCCAGGTCGAAAGCATCTATAAGAGTGTCAGTGAATTGGCCAGCGTCTTCGATGTGCAGGCTCGTGGCGCCGCCCTCAACGACGAGCTCAAGGGCCGCCTGGCCCATGCCCAGGCGCAGCTGGCAGGCGTTGACCTGTCCACTACCTCGGCGCTGTTCTGGTTCTCCAGCGCCGATCTGGCCACCGACCCGTACGTGGCAGGCCGCCAGGGCGTTGCGGACTTCATGCTGCGTGCCCTTGGCGTGCGCAACGTGGTGAGCTCCACCGAGGAGTGGCCAACCGTGAGCTGGGAGACATTGGCCAAGGCCAACCCGACCTGGCTGATCATTGCACGCATGGACCGCCGCCGTTTTCCGGCCGACGACTACCAGAAAAAACTCGATTTTCTGCGCAATGACCCTGTGACGCAGCACATGGACGCCGTCAAGCATGGGCGTATCATCGTGCTCGATGCCGAGGCGATGCAGGCGGGCATTCGTTTGTTCCGCGGCGTGCAGACGCTGGCCACGGCCTTCTCCACCGGCGTCGCAGCGCAGTGATCAAGCGTCTGGGGCTGACCTGCGCCGCACTGGCGGCTCTGCTGGGCGCGCTGTTGGCGGGCACTTCAATCGGTGAAAACCCGCTGTCATTGGCCTTGGTCGGCCAGGTACTGGCCAACCATGCCTGGCAGGCGGGCTACCCGGTCGACCCCATCGACGCCGGTGTCGTGTGGAACTACCGGCTGACCCGCAGCCTTGTCGCGGCGGCCTGCGGCGCAGGGCTGGCCACCTGCGGCGTGATCCTCCAGGCGTTGCTGCGCAATCCGCTGGCCGAGCCCTATCTGCTGGGCCTGTCGGCAGGCGCCTCAACAGGTGCAGTGCTGGTCGGGCTGCTGGGCCTGGGCAGCATGACGCTGAGCATGTCAGCCGGGGCTTTCATCGGTGCTCTGGCCGCCTTCGCACTGGTGCTGCTACTGGCGCGCGCCGCGAGCCCGGGCGGCATTGGCGCTCACATCATCCTGGCTGGGGTTGCCGGTTCACAGTTGTTCAATGCCGTGACGGCGCTTCTTATTACCAAGTCGGCCACGGCCGAACAGGCCCGCGGCATTCTGTTCTGGCTGCTGGGCAATCTCAGCGGCGTGCGCTGGCCTTCGGTCTGGCTGGCCGTACCCGTTGCCCTGTTGGGCCTTCTGGTTTGCCTGTGGCAACGCCGAGCGCTAGACGCTTTCACCTTCGGCGCCGACTCGGCAGCCTCCTTGGGGGTTGCGGTACGGCGCACTCAACTGCTGCTGATCAGCTGTGCAGCCCTGGTGACCGCCGTCATGGTCTCGATCGTCGGCGCGATCGGTTTCGTGGGCCTGGTCATACCCCATGCGCTACGCCTGCTGCTCGGGCCCGGTCATGACCGCCTGCTGCCGGCCAGTGCCCTGGGCGGGGCGCTGTTCTTGATCACCGCGGACATCCTGTCGAGGACGCTGATCGCCGGGCAGGTCATCCCCGTGGGGGTGGTCACGGCCCTGATCGGTGCGCCAGTGTTCGCAGTTATCCTGGTGGCCCGCAGGGGGCGCGCGTGACCGCCATGGCGCCCATGCAGCTCGCCCCAGTGGGCTGCCAGGGCATCAGCCTGCACCTGGGAGGCCGCCCAGTGCTCGACGGGATCGACCTGACGGTGCACGCCGGCGAGACCCTGGCCATCGTCGGGCCAAACGGCTCGGGAAAGTCGTCGCTGCTCAAAGTGCTGGCAGGCCTGCGCAAGCCGGCCACTGGCACCGTGCAACTGCTGGGCAGGTCGCTCTCGCGCCTGCCTCGCCGAGTGGTGGCAAGGTCATTGGCACTGGTCGAGCAGCATGCGGACACGCTCGATGCCATTCGAGTCTTCGACGCTGTGGCGTTGGGCCGTATCCCCTGGTTATCGGCCTTGGCGCCGTTCGGTGAGGACGACAAGGCCATCGTCGAACACGCGCTGACTGATGTGGATGCACTGCATTTGCGCAGCCGCCTGTGGGGGTCGTTGTCCGGTGGTGAGCGCCAGCGCGTTCACATCGCCCGGGCGCTGGCGCAACGCCCCGCGGTGCTATTGCTGGACGAGCCTACCAACCACCTCGACATCCAGCATCAACTCGGCCTGTTGCAGCAGGTGCAGGCATTGCCGGTCACCACCTTGGTGGCCTTGCATGACCTCAATCAGGCATTGACCTGTGACCGTGTGGCGGTATTGAACAAGGGGCGACTGGTCGCACTGGGCAAACCGCTGGATGTGCTCACGCCCGATTGCTTGCTGAGTACCTTCGGCGTTCACGCACACGTGCTCACCGACCCGCTGGACGGCGCTCAGGTATTGCGCTTTCGCAGCGCGTGAGCGCCCGCGTATCACGCGCCACATCGTGAACATCGAGTAGGCCGACGGTAGTGCATGTTGAATACGGGCGGCGACAGCGAGGCCGCCGCGCGCCCCTGTCAGCGGTCAGTGGACGGTATCGGTCGCCGTGCGGCACCATTGCGCCCGCTCCTGGCCAGTGAGCGAGCCAGACAGTTCGATGAACGTGGCTTCCAACTCCGGTTCGACGTGGCCGGCCACCTTGATGCGACTCAACAGGTATTGCCTGACCGTCCTGGGCCACCTGCCCTCTCGGTGCGCGGCATTGATGATGCAGGCGGCATCCTGGCGGGTGGCGCCACGCCAGATGTCCATCAGGCGGTTCTGGAAATCGTCGAACGACCAACCGTCTGTGCGAACCTCGAATTCATCCAGCAGTTTCAGTTTGTACAGGGCCATGTGCGGCATTGTCACTCTCCCTCTGCGGCTGTGAAAAGTCCGTGCACGAGGAAGCAAACCATCACCTGCCTTGTAAGAAAATGAACGCGTGGTCCATCACACCCGCGTCAATGTAGGACATGTCCGAGCGCCTAACGCAGCCGCAGGTCCATGTGGGTCGTCTGCCAGATCGGGTCGTCCTCAACGTCTAGCAGGGTGAAGCCCTGCCGCTCCCAGAAGCTGACGGCGCCCGGCAGAAATGGGTGGGTGTGCAGGTAAAAACGGTCGATTTCATCGATTGCCGCCTGTGCTTTCAAGGCCCCGAACAAGCGTGCCGCCACGCCAAGCCGGCGATAGGCAGGCAACACGAACAGGCGCACGACCTCGGCCACACGCTGGTCACCGTAGTCGAACTGCGCAAAGCGGTTGTCATAGGGCAGGTAGCCGATCACGCCCACTAGGCCTGCGCCCGCCCGTGCTTCGAGGAAGGCGCCGGCGCCTTGCAGATAGACATCATCAAACTGTGCAAGGTCGGGAGGTAAAGGCGCTTTGGCAAGCATCGGGAACAAGTCCCGTCGCGCGGACTCGACAAAGGCCACGACCTCGTCACGGCTTTCGGGGGTCACGGGGCGCAGGGTAAGTTCAGGCATGGGGCAACCGTTGCAGTCAAAGGCCTGGTTCTACCGCAGCCAGCCCGGCAAGGCAAATGCAACGCTCGTCCCGGACGTGCGCGCACCCGTATAATCGCCCTACCCCACAGCCCATTCAGGCCAAGCCATGCCTCGCCTCCCGAAGTTGCTGCTCATGTTTGCGCTCACCGCCGCGGTCACGGCGTGCGACCAGAAACCCTCGCGAGAAGAACAGATCGTTGCCCAGTTGCCGCTGCAGGAGGCTTATGACCACAACATTCAGCGCATGGCCGTGCTCCTTGCGGGCAAGCACCCTGACGTGAGCCAGACCCGTATCGAACAGGTCCTGCGTCGGCACCTGACGGTTGACGACCAGCGTCAGGACCTGTTCCGCTTGTACAGCGAACAGAACTTCACCGATGCCGAATTCGCCAGTATCGTCGGCGCCTTGCAGGACCCCGCCAAGGCCCGCGCCTTGGAAAAGACACCGGAAGGCAAGCGGTTGAGTGAAAAACTCACGGCACTGATGCAGCAAACCGCCGCAGATGCCAAGGTACAGGCGGTGGCTGAACAGCGCATGCAGGACGTGGAGGCTGAACTCAAGGCGCTTGAAAAAAACGCCCCCTGAGTGACACTCGCGCTACGCGACTGCCAATGAGCATTCCTTGCCATTCGCCGCATTTGATGATTCCGAGGTCAGGATTGCCTAACACCAAGCATGGATTGCGACTGGACCTGCGCAGGCTCATTCTGGTGCTCTGCGCACTCACCGCACTGGTGATGCTGTGCGCCAGCTATTTTGCCAGCTACCGCGTCCAGCGACAGTTGCTGATCAATCACGCACTGGAAGCGAACCGGGTGTACGCCACCAAGTTGGCCACCATCACCGAAACATTCATCGGTAACGCCTTGCAGCAACTGCAGTTCAGCGCAGGTGTACAAGGCCGACAATTGAGTGACGCCGTGGCCTTGCAGGTTGAAACAGACCGCGTGCTGGCGCAGAGCATGGCGTTCAATTCCACGTTCGTGATCGATGCCGACGGCACATTGTTGTCAGTTTCCCCTGCGCCGCTACGGCACCTGGTGGGCGGGCGCATGCGCTCCCCAGGCGTCGACGAAGCGCTGCACCTGCGGCGTGCGCTGGTCTCGACCCCGTACGTCTCTGCCGCCAACAACCTGGTGGTCACGCTTTCGCAGCCGATCATCGACAAGCAAGGCCGTTACCTGGGCTACGTAGGGGGCACCCTCTACCTGCGCGAACGCAATATCCTCAACAGCCTGCTGGGCGAGCATTTCTACAAGGACGGCTCATACCTCTATGTAGTCGACCACCAACGACGCCTGCTCTATCACCCTGATAACCAGCGCGTCGGTACTGTCGTGCAGGGCAATGCCTTGATCGATCAGTTGCCAACACTGCCCAGCGGCACCGTGGCGCTCACCAACAGCCAGAACGTCGAGATGCTCGCAGGCTTCGCCACCGTGCCCAGCGCCCGCTGGGGCGTGGTCGCCCAGCAACCACTGTCACGCACCGTGGCGCCGCTCAATACCCTGGTCCTCAATGTGATAGGTACATCAGCGCCACTGGCGCTGGTCGGCAGCCTGCTGCTCTGGTGGCTGGCATTGGTCATCGCTCGGCCGCTCTGGCAGCTCGCCGCAAGTGCACGGATGATGGACAGCGCCAACACGGCCGAAGACTTGCATCGGGTGCGTGCGTGGTATTTCGAGGCGGCTGAGCTCAAGCGAGCGTTGTTGTTCGGCCTGAACCTGCTGCACGAACGCATTGGCCGCCTGAACCGCGAAGCCCAGACCGACCCCCTGACAGGGCTGATCAATCGCCGCGGGCTGGAATTCAGCCTGTCGTTGCTGGAGGCCGAAGGGCGGCGCTTTTCAGCCATCGTCATGGACGTGGATCATTTCAAACGGATCAACGACGGCCACGGGCACGACACCGGCGATGCCGTGTTGCGACAACTGGCCCATTCGATGCGCCGTTGCTGCCGGGAAGGCGACTTGCTGTGCCGTACTGGCGGGGAGGAATTTCTGATGCTCTTGCCCGGTGCGGATCTAGCTGTGGCAGCCAGTGTGGCCGAGCGCCTGCGCGCGACCATCGGGGACACCCCGGTAGCGCCGGTGGGCGCCCTGACTGTGTCGCTTGGGGTGGCGCACTGGGAGGGCACAGGCGATGCGGCCGGCACGTTGGCCGCGGCTGACAGAGCGCTGTATCTGGCCAAGCAAGGTGGGCGCAATCGCGTTGTCGTGGCCTAAAGCCCCGCTCGCCGCGGTCGTTTCTGGCATCCGAAGGTCGTCCTCGACAAAGCGACTCGTAAGCGGGGCCGATCTACTGACAACCATAACTACTGATGGCGCGGCTCGACCGCACCACGCTCGTCATGGCTGCCAATGGAAAATCGGAGAGCACCCGCATGTCCGCACTTCACGAGGTATCCCCTGCCACCCTGCGCAGAGTGATCGCCGCTTCGGCCATCGGCAATTTCGTCGAATGGTTCGATTTCGCCGTTTACGGCTTTCTTGCAACACTCATCGCCAGCCAATTCTTCGCCAGTGGTGACCCGAGCGTCGCCCTGCTCAAGACCTTCGCCGTGTTCGCGGTGGCGTTCGCCCTGCGCCCACTGGGGGGTATCGTGTTCGGCGCCCTGGGAGACCGCCTGGGACGCAAACGTATCCTGTCGCTGACTATCTTGCTGATGGCAGGCTCGACCACCCTCATCGGGCTACTGCCCACGTATGCCACCATCGGATTGGCAGCCCCCGTGCTCTTGACGCTCGCCCGCTGTCTACAAGGTTTCTCGGCAGGCGGTGAATATGCGGGGGCCTGTGCTTACCTGATGGAGCATGCACCGAACGACAAGCGCGCGTTCTATGGCAGCTTCGTGCCGGTCTCGACGTTCTCGGCCTTTGCCTGCGCTGCCGTGATCGCCTACGGCCTGGAAGCGAGCCTGACCACGGAAGCCATGGCCACCTGGGGCTGGCGCGTACCCTTTCTGATCGCCGCACCACTGGGCTTGGTCGGTTTGTACCTGCGCTGGCGCATGGAGGAAACGCCAGCCTTCCGTGACGCACTGGCCCAGGGCAAGGAACACGAGCATTCGCCTCTCAAGCAGACCCTGCGCCACCATGGACGAGCGATACGCAACCTGGGCGCGTTCATCTCCCTTACTGCACTGTCGTTCTACATGTTCACCACCTACTTCGCCACCTACCTGCAATTGGTGGGCAACCTGACTCGCGCCCAGTCGCTGCTGGTGACCACTGTCGCGCTGTTGTTCGCCGCCGCTGGCTGCCCGGTTGCCGGCGCTGTGTCGGATCGGATCGGGCGGCGCAAGACCATTGGCTTCACCTGCTTGTGGGTGATGGTGTGCGTGTTCCCAGCCTACTGGCTGGCCAGCTCGGGGTCGATGTTCGGCGCCTTGCTCGGTGTCGTGCTGCTGGCGGTAGGCGCGTTGTCCAGCGGCGTGGTAACCGCGGCCCTGCTATCGGAAAGTTTCCCGACACGTACACGCTATACCGCGTCGGCCATCACCTACAACGTTGCCTATACCCTGTTCGGCGGCACCGCCCCACTGATCGCGACCTGGCTGATCGGGCAGACAGGCAGCAGTCTGGCGCCGGCTTTCTATCTGGTCGTCATTGCCTTGATAGCGCTAGTGGGCGGGCTGGCGTTGCCGGAAACCTCGCGGATATCGCTGCATGATGACCCATCCCTGGCCCAAACTGGCAGCGCAGGACAATCCACGACCTGACCCGTGAGGGCTGCGCTGGCAGCCCTGCATGGCACCCGGTCTTCCATGAGAGGGCTCGACAAGAGGCTCAGTCTTCCAAGGGCTTGGGCGGTGAGGTGGGCTTGGCGGCCTTGCCCGGCTTGGTTTCCTTGGTCTTTTCCTGCACTGCGGTCCCAACCGGCTCGGAAGCCTTGACCGCTTTTTCACTGGCAGGTAGATCGTCCACCGCCTTGATGATGGCCTGGGGATCGAGGACCTCCCCAGTGTCATCATCCTTGAGCATGTGCCGCTCACCGTCCTTGCCAACGAGGATGACCTTGGTCCCCTTGCTCGCACCAAGCTTGAGCTCGCGGATCAGTGCCATGGTGGTCTGCTGCTCCAGGTTCTTGTCGTCCCGTTTCCCCATCATCTGGGCGACGCTGTACAGCACGACGTTGCGCTCCTTGAAGGCAGCCTGCGTAGCCGGATCCTCCATGGCCTTGGTCACGGCCCTGAGGGTAGGGTCGGCACTGCTGGGGGCGATGATGACCAATGGCCTTGCCTTGCCCAGCTCCTGGGCCAATGGCCCACTACTGTCGGCCGCAAAAGCCGGGCTCACGGCGGCGAGCAGGGCGGCGAGGGTCAATGACCGGACAAGCATGCGCATCTCCTTATTCTCTCGATCAAACAAAGACTACGGACCTTGGAGAAAGATCCGACGCAGGAGCCTAAACCAACCCACCCGGCAAGGCGCAACTCAAAAGTAACTGGAGGTGTCACCCTGCCATGTGGCGCCTTACATGGCTCGTGCATGCCTACGAGCATAGCTCAACACGCTCACCCTGCTCCGGCACGACGGCGCTCCTGTTCCTAGGGTTGAAGGGGCTCGGCCGCGCTGTCCAGCGCCTGACGCGTGATGTCCAGCAGAAGCGCCCGTTCGGCCGCCTGGCGTTGCTGCGAAATTTCTTCCGTCTGCTGTAACACCTGCTGTTCGCTCAGATCAGCAGCCTCTTGCACAGCCTCCAGTCGTGCATGAAAAGGTGCGTTCATCTCGTCGAAACGTTGTGCATGCAAGCGGCGCACGTGACTGCACCAGAATTTCCTGTCCAACAGGGAGTTGGCCAGTTGCTCGCTGGTTTCTGCTTGCAACACGCGCCTGGCTGCTCCTTCGATATGCGTCTCGGTGACCCCGGCCACCGCCCTGAATGACATGCCGCTGGTGAAAATGGGCAAGTCAAGGCGCTCGCGTAGCGCCAGGCGGTAAGCCAGCACCACCTCGATCTCGTCAGGATCGGCACCATCGGCCTGTCGCCAGCGCACGTCGTCCATGGCCACACGCTCGACTTCATCCAAACGCCACAGCTGCCGCCCTAGGTGCAACAGCACCTGCTCTCGTTCACCTTGCTGCGCTTGGACTTCGGCCTGCCAGACCCGCAGGCGCACTTCCAGATCGCTGAAACGCAATGCCACGCTGTCCTGACAGGTCAGTTGCTCAGCGTCGCTGAACATCGCCATCCTCAAGTCGCTCGAATCACGCATGGCCCCCAACAATGTCAGGACTCGGCCGGCAAGATAGCGCGCGCCTGTGCGGTGCTGAAAATCCGCTGTTTCCATCAGGCGTTCGAGCAGACCGAAGAACTCGCCGCTGCCCTCCATGGCCTGCAGGTGTTCCCAGCAGGTGCCCAGTTCCGTGCGCTGGGCCAGGCCGATCGCATCCATCCAGTTCAGCCGCACCAGTACCATCGCTCGATCACGGGCGCGGGTAGCCGCTGTGAGTAACGCTTGCTCCAGCCGTTCGCGCTCAACAGCCGACAGCGGATTACCGCCCAGGTGGACCTCCCCCTCCACCCACAGGCGCGATTCATAGAAGTCTTCAGGCAACGCCGTAAGCAGGTTGTCGCGCAAGTCGACCACCCGCAGCGAAGTGCTCTCGAGCAGTTGGTAAGGCAAGCTGCGCAGGCCGGCGCCTGCTATACGCAACTCGTGCAGGCATGTCAGCCCGCCCACCGAAAAGGGCCTGCCCAACGGGTTGCGTGAGAGGTCCAGGTAACGCAAATGGCTGCAGCTACCGAGAATGGTTGCCTGCCCCGCGTCCAGCACCACTTGGTTGTGCGCCAAGTTCAGCGTCCACAGATGTTCCATCTGCAAGAGCGCCTGGGGGATCCGAGAGATCTGGTTATCGGGAAGCTCGAGCGACCGGACACTGGTAAACGCACCCAGAAAGCTTTCAGGCAGGTAGCGGATGCTGGCGTCGCGCAGCGACAGCGAATACACATGATCAAACCGTATCTGGGGCGGCAGCTCCGGTAGACTTTCGGTGTGAATGCCGATCATGTCCCAACGATAGGCAAGAATCAGACTGTCGCCGTGCATGCCCTCATCGAGCACGTGCTGCCAGCAATTGCGCAAGGCTCTTCCCAGCGTCCGGCGACGTTGACGCTCGGCATGACTTGAGCCTTGCCTGGCCCACGTACGCAAATGCATGTTGAGCGTCCGGTACTGATCCTCCAGGCACTGCAGCCGCGCCTCGATGCCTCCTGCTGCCGAACGCGCATCAGTCAGCCACTCGTCGAGTTGATTATCGGTGTAGGTGGGGTACAGGAACCTCAGCCTTCGCAGATAGGGGTTGGGCCTGCGCCCTCCACGTCCACTGAGCACGTAACCCACGCGGCCGTCGGCCAAGCGGGTGGGCAATTGCCAGCGGCCGCGAGTCGCGATGCCCAGGAGCTCAGGCAGCGCTGCCCGGTGAACCTGGGCAAGCGCAGCGACTTCCTGGCGCAAACTTTCGGCGAAAGGCGCATGCAGCCCCATGGTTGTCAGTTGGGCCTGATCGTAGGCATTCACGATGACCTCGAACAGGTCCCCGGGAGGGCAGATTTCCTGCGAAAAGGCGTTTCTTACGCTGAAGCCTTGGGTGTCATGGAACAGCTGTAGCTCGACATCCCCTTCCCCGGTACTGGTCAGTTGCACGCCGTTGAACTGCGCACTCAACAGGCGCCACCGCACATTACCGATGCCTCCAACTCGATAGTCGAGCAACTTCAGGACCAGCTTGGCCAAGTCCGTATCCTGCGACGTCCGCAAGTACAGGCCTTCGAGGGCGCGCTGCACACGAATGTGCGAGCTGCGCTCACGGGCAGCTTCGGCCAGTTGCAATGGCACGCGA
>Ga0209370_1003157_pt1 | contig 10851 bp, 6 predicted proteins | sample AgamicAtPrz_FD_187164 | JGI IMG/M metagenome (GOLD analysis project Ga0209370, IMG submission 187164) | Agave microbial communities from Guanajuato, Mexico - At.P.rz (SPAdes) (version 2) | ecosystem: Host-associated > Plants > Phyllosphere > Phylloplane/Leaf | place: Guanajuato, Mexico... | reverse complement strand
TCATGAAGAAGAAGGTGAGTAGCGGCGTGAGGATCAGGGTCGCCACCACAATTAGTGAAGATCGTACGTCGCCGAGGAAGAGGAAGAGAACCAGAACGACGAAGAAAATACCTTCCAGCAGCACCTTGGTCACGGTCCAGAGGGCAGCATCGACGAGCTCGGAACGGTCATAGAAGGGCACGACTTTGAGACCGCCGGGCAACATGCCCTTGTCGTTGATTTCCTGGACCTTGAGCTTGATACGGCTGACGATTTCCTTGGCGTTACCGCCGGCCAGCATCATGACGATGGCCCCGACGGCTTCGGTCTTGCCGTCCTTGAGCACCGCGCCGGCACGTACCGCCTGGCCTAGCGTGATCGTGGCTATGTCGCGCAGATAAACCGGCGTACCGTCGCGCTCCTTGATCACGATCTGATTGAGGTCTTCAAGGTCATGCACCAGACCGACACCGCGAATCAGATATTGCTCGGAGAACTGGGGCAGGATGCCGCCGCTGGAGTTGGCATTGTTGCGCGCAACTGCCTGGTAGACGTCATGCAGAGGGATCTTGTAGTGACGCAAGCGGTCAGGGTCGACCTGGACTTGGTACTGCTTTTCGTAGCCGCCGATGGTGTTGATTTCGGCGATGCCGGGAATCGAACGCAGCATGGGGCGCAGCACCCAGTCCTGAACGATGCGGCGCTGCATCAGCTCTTCTACGCTCAGTTCGCGCCCCTGGTCGCCGGGATGCTCAAGGGTGTACTGGTAGACCTCGCCAAGCCCGGTCGAGACCGGGCCGAGTACGGGAATGATGCCCTGCGGCAAGCGAGGCGTAACTTCCAGCAGGCGTTCCATCACCAGCTGGCGGGCGAAATAGACATTGGTCTTGTCAGTGAAGACCAGGGTGATTAGCGACAGGCCCGGCTTATTGAGCGAGCGCATCTCGGTCAGACCGGGCAGGCCGGTCATGGCGATTTCCAGCGGCACCGTGGCGAAACGCTCGATTTCCTCGGGCGAACGGCCAGGTGCTTCTGTGGCGATCTGGACCTGAATATTGGTGACGTCAGGGAAGGCGTCGACCGACAGAGAACGTGTGGCGAACAGACCGACCACCAGCGCAGCAACAGAGAGGACGACGACGATCAGGCGCTGCTGAAGGGCAGCGCGTATCAGGGACTCGATCATTAGTCGGCTTCCCGGTTACGTTCGTTATTCAGATGGAATGCGCCTTCAACCACGATTTTCTCGCCAGCCTTGAGGCCTTCCAACACGACGCGATGGCCGTTGTGGGCTGGTCCCAGCTTGACGCGGATCAGGCGGAACTGGTTGTCGGGCAGTGCAATGAAGACATGGTCGGTATCGTCTTCACGCACGACTGCGGAATGGGGAACAACCAGACGCTCGACCGGAACGGACTCGATCAGCATGGTGGCCAGCATGGCGGGCTTCAGGCGGCCATCCTTGTTGTCGAGCTCGGTACGTACCAGCACGGTACGGGTTTCCGGATTCACAGTCTGGCCGACAAAGATGAGCTTGCCGACGAGCTTGTCATTGGCGAGTGCCGGGATTTCGATCTGTACGGCCTGACCTTCCTTAACCTGGCTGACCTGTTGCTCAGGCACTTGGGCAATGGCCCAGACGCGTGACAGTTCTGCGATCACGAAAAGGCTGTCAGCCGGCTGGACTACCTGGCCTGCGGCCACACGGCGTTCGACGACCACACCCTTGATGGAGGAAACGACAGGTGCGATCGAGTCAATCGCGCCGCTCTTGCCCAGCTGGTCGATGCTGCTTTGCGGCAGGCCCAGAACACGCAACTGGTCTCGAGCAGCACGGGTTTCGGCACTGGCGATCTCGAACTCATTGCTGCGGCGTTGCAATTCGGCATCGCTGATCACATCGGTAGCGAACAATGCCTGCGCGCGTTCAACATTGCGGCGATTCAGTTCCATCTGCGACTTGGACTTGAGGTAGGCCAACTGTGCGGTCGAAAGCTCACTACTGTGCAGGCGGGCGAGTACCTCGCCCTTGTTCACGCTCTGACCCAGCTGCGCGTAGAGGTCAGTGACTCGGCCATTAACACTCGAGCCGATGCGCGCCAGGCGCTGTTCGTCGAAGTCGATGCGACCGGCCACGCGGATGGTGTCGCTGACCGGTGCTGTATGCGAGGTTTCAATTTTGACCTGAGCGAGCAGCGGGGCTGAGGCAGTGACTACCATGGGGTCGGCCTTGGTTTCGCCCTCAGGCTTGTCGTTCTTCTTGTTGCAGGCACCGAGCGCGGCAATCAGGAGCAGCGGCAGCAAGGGTTTGAGCATCGATAGAGAGTGCCGATTAGCAGTCATGAGTCGTTGTTTTCGTCAGAGTCAAATTCAGTTGGTAGGCAGATTGGCGCGCAGGCGCTCGATTTCAGCCCAGATCGAAGCCGCTTCATAGCGGGCATTGATCAGTTCATTGCGAGCTGCACGATAAACGCGCTGCGCATCCAGTACGTCCAGAATGCCGCGCTCACCAAAGCGATAGGCATGTTCTGCGACGCGCACGGCGTTTTCGGCCTGACGCACGATGCCAGACTCCAGTGCGGAAACCTGGGCCTGGGCGATCTGGTATTGCTCGTAGGCAACTTCCACGCTGCGGTCCAGTGAGAATTCGTAGTGCGCCAGCTCGTTGTTGGCGCGAGAAAGATTGGCTCTGGCTTCATCAATCGGGCCGCCGCGCATGTCCCAGATTGGAATGGTCATCACCACGCCGACGCGGCTGGTGCTGAGCTCTGGATCGTTTTCCTTGCTGCCGCGCAGCGCCAAGGTCGGCCAGCGCTTGGCGCGCTCATGGTCAAGTTGCTTGGTCGCGCGCTGTTGTTCGGCGCGGGCACGCAGCAGGTCCGGATTGCGCAGCCGGATTTCATCACGCAGGCTGTCGATATCACTAAGCTCAAGCGGGTCTTGGAGCTTGCCGGCAAGCACGAATTGCTCGGGCAGCGTCGGGCCGACCAAGGCGCGCAAGGAAGCACGTGCCTGGGTGACACGCAGTTCGGCGGTATAGGCGTTCTTCTGCGAGTTGAGCATTTCGGCATCGGCCTTGATCAGTTCGAAACGCGGTGCTTCGCCGGTCTCAACACGGAGGGCGATGCGGTCGCGAATGCCTTCCATCGTGGTCTGATCTTCGAGCGCGGCCTTGAGCTCGGCCTGACGGCGCAGCACATCGAAGTAGCGCACGCGTATGCGCGCCATGATGTCGGCTTCCATGCCGCGCCCATGCGCTGTGGCTGAGTCCAGCCCGGCTTCTGCTGCCCCTATACGGGCGCTACGGGTCCAGGGCATGTCCAAGGGCTGGGTCAGGATGTACTGCTCGACATTGCCCGGAACACCGGTGGGCTGGCGCTGACTACTTTGGCCCTTCTGGTATTCGACTTCCGGGTTGGGAAAGGCCTTTGCGGTGCGGACTGCACCAACGGCGGCTTCAACCTGATTACGCGCTGCCTGGATGCTGCGGCTATTGCCCTGGGCAAGTTGCTCGATCTGCGCGCGCGTAAAGCTAGGCGGCTCGGCCAGTGCCGGGGCCGTGCTTAGTAGAGTGGTAAGAAGGAACAGTGTGTTGCGAGCGCATTTATTGTTCATGTACTTGGTTGAGCAAAAAACAGACCATCCAGGGGTGAGGTCAGGGTTTTGGATGGTTTCCCCATTAATGCGATTTCTGACCTTTGCCGTTTTTGAAAGTTCCACGCAAGCTTTCTATTCTTTTGTGTTGCATTGCAGCAAGGCCTGGATGGGGCGAAAGGCCATGGTTTGATACGAAAAAAAGCCATATCGATAGGCATTTAGGAAAACTATAGCGCTTATTCCCAAGCATGCTGATTAAATTCTGAGATGCGTGCTCTTTTGTGGTGCGTCAGGAATATGTCAGAGTGCTGGAATGGGTCATGGCTACCGTAAGGGTCGGCAAGTGCCAAAGAAAAAGCCCGCCGAAGCGGGCTTTGGGGTGAGCTCGGACTTGGGCTTACTTGTATACGCCACAGCCGATGATCATGTCCCCAACGCGGCGGATATAGGAAGTCTTGCTTTCGATATCGCCGGACTCCGGATTCTTAAACATATAGTCCTGCCAGCCGCTACCCGGCCCCTTGGCGATTTCAATGCGCTCCTTGATAAAAGGTTTGCCGTGCGCGTCGGTGGCGGACAGCATCCCCTTGCCGATCAGCGACGGGTTGCCACCGTGGGCTAGCACGGTACCGTCCATGCCGTAGACAAAGATGTACAGATCACGGATGACGAATTCGCCGTGCGGGTCGTTGATCTTGGCGAAGCCGGTCTGGCGGCCACTCGATTCGAGCATGCTGGCGGCGCGCTCGACCAGGCTCTTGGCGTCGTTGGCGGTACCACCGGAGAAGGCGCTAATGGCTTGTTTCAGGGCCGAGGCGGTTTTGTCGAGCTGTGTGGCTTCGGCGGAGATCTGCTCGAGGCTGGCGCTGTTCTCCTGCGTCATCACGGAGATGCGCTCAACGTTATTTGCGATGTCGGTGCTGGCGACGCTCTGTTCGCTGACGGCGTTGGCGATCTCATGCACCATGTGCACCGCTTCTTGAGCACCCTGGTTGATGTCGTCAAGGGCGGTGCCGGCCTTTTGCGCCAGTGCCACGCCTTGCTGCACCTGATCCACGCCGGCCGTCATGCTTTCCACAGCCGTGTGCATATTGCTCTGGATGGTCGAGATCATGGTGCTGATCTCGTTGGTGGCACCGGCTGTGCGTTCGGCGAGCTTGCGCACTTCATCGGCAACCACGGCGAAGCCGCGGCCCTGTTCGCCGGCGCGTGCGGCCTCGATGGCGGCATTCAGCGCGAGCAGGTTGGTCTGGTCGGCAATGTCCTTGATAACCTGAACGATGGTGCTGATTTCCTGAGTACGGCGGCCCAGCTCATTGACCTGCTCGGACGAGGTCTTGAAGGACTCGGCAATCCGGGTCATTTCCGATGAAGCTTCGCGCACGACGGTCGCGCCTTCATCGGAGAGCTGGGAAGCCTTGCGTGAGACAGACTCGGTATCTGCTGCCTGGGTGGCAACCAGATTGATGCTGGTCGTCACCTGTTCGACGGCAGCGGCAACGCTGGCAGCTGCATCGCTCTGCATCTGCGAGCTTTGGGAAATTTGATTGGCTTGCGCAGACAGCTTGGTGACGGCGTCGGAAACCGAGTTGGCCTGGCCGGAGACATCCGCAATCATGCGCTTGATTGCCTTGGCCATGCCATTGAAGGCGTTTGCGGTGGCGCCAAATTCATCCTTCGTTTGCAATTGCGCACGCGCCGACAGGTCGCCCTTGGCGAAGCGGGCAATGGCAGTACCTAGGATCTTGGTGCTATTTACCAGCGAGAGATAAAAGCTGATGAAGAGATAGGCGCCCGAGGCTGCAATGAACATGCAGACCCAGAGGGTATAAAGCGCCCATTCAGGCAGATTGATTTCGCCCGTCAGATCGACATAGGCGATAGAGGCCAGCGCAGTGAAGGGGAAGCCTAGCAGTACGGTCAGGAACAGAAATTTCTGGCCCAGACTGAGGGAATCCAGAAACTGACGTGCAGGCTTGAACAGGACTTCCATAATGCTCTCTCCGATTTTATTGTTGCCGGGTGGCTGGTCGCGCGGCGACGCCTGAACCCGCTTAGCATTTTCCTAATTGGCTGACCGGATGGTCAGCCAATTAGATGCACTTATTGCAACGCTTTTCTTCATTCTAGCGCCTTACTACCTAAATAAGCGCCATATTTGAAAAAAATGAATCGTTAAGAGCCGGTTGTTGTCAGGGCGTCATACAGAAACTGTATCGGCCAATTCGCGGAATTCCGAAATTTGGTCGAAGTTCATGTAGCGATAAATATCGCCTGCCTTCTCGTTCACGATATTGACCTGGGTCAGGTATTCCTCAGGTGTCGGGATGCGGCCGAGCAGGGCGCAGACGGCGGCCAGTTCGGCTGAAGCCAGATAGACGCGGGTATCGATACCGAGGCGATTCGGGAAGTTGCGCGTCGAGGTCGAGACCGCTGTGCTGCCCTTCTTGATCTGCGCCTGATTACCCATGCACAGCGAGCAGCCCGGCATTTCCATGCGTGCGCCTGACTTGCCGAGCACCGAGTAATAGCCTTCCTCGTTAAGGATCATGGCGTCCATCTTGGTCGGTGGGGCGATCCAGAGACGGGTCGGGATGTCGCTCTTGCCGTCCAGGACCTTGCCCGCGGCGCGGAAGTGACCGATGTTCGTCATGCACGAGCCGATGAAGACTTCGTCGATCTTGTCGCCGGTCACTTCAGACAGCGGCTTGATGTCGTCCGGGTCGTTCGGGCAGGCGAGCAGCGGTTCCTTGATCTCGGCCAGATCGATCTCGATCACGGCTGCGTATTCGGCATCCTTGTCGGCTTCCAGCAGATCGGGTTTTGCAACCCAAGCCTGCATGGCCTGGATGCGGCGGGTCAGGGTGCGGGCATCGGCATAGCCTTCGGCAATCATCCACTTCATCAGCGTGATGTTCGAGTTCAGGTACTCGATGATGGGTTCCTTGTCGAGCTTGACCGTGCAGCCGGCGGCCGAGCGTTCGGCCGAGGCGTCGGAGAATTCGAAAGCCTGTTCTACCTTGAGCTGGGGCATGCCTTCGATTTCGAGGATGCGGCCGGAGAAGACATTCTTCTTGCCCTTCTTTTCGACAGTCAGCAGGCCCTGTTTGATCGCGTAGTAGGGAATCGCGTTGACCAGGTCGCGCAGGGTGATGCCAGGTTGCATCTTGCCCTTGAAGCGAACCAGCACGGATTCCGGCATGTCCAGCGGCATCACGCCGGTTGCGGCCGCGAAGGCGACCAGACCCGAGCCCGCCGGGAAGGAAATGCCAATAGGGAAGCGGGTGTGCGAGTCACCGCCGGTGCCAACGGTGTCCGGCAGCAGGAAGCGGTTGAGCCAGGAGTGAATAACGCCGTCACCAGGGCGCAGGGAGATGCCGCCGCGTGCGGTGATGAAGGAGGGCAGGGTGCGATGAGTCTTGATGTCGACCAGCTTAGGGTAGGCAGCGGTGTGACAGAAGGACTGCATCACCAGGTCGGCCGAGAAGCCGAGGCAGGCGAGGTCCTTGAGTTCGTCGCGCGTCATCGGGCCGGTAGTGTCCTGGGACCCGACCGAGGCCATGCGCGGTTCGCAATAGGTACCGGGGCGGATGCCTTGCTGATTGCCGGCAACTTCAGGTAGACCGCAGGCGCGGCCGACCATTTTCTGGGCCAGCGTAAAGCCCTTGCCGGTATCGACCGGGGCCTTGGGCAGGCGGAATAGGGTGGAGGCGGGCAGGCCCAGTGCTTCGCGCGCCTTGGCAGTGAGACCGCGACCGATGATCAGGTTGATGCGGCCGCCGGCGCGGACTTCGTCCAGCAGGACTTCCGACTTGTAGCTGAAGGTCGACACGACTTCGCCGTTCTTCTCGACCTTGCCGGCTAGCGGGAAGATGTCGATGACGTCGCCCATATTGATCTTTTCTACATCGCATTCGATGGGCAGGGCGCCGGCGTCTTCCTGGGTATTGAAGAAGATCGGAGCGATCTTGCCGCCGAGGCAGAAGCCGCCGTAGCGCTTGTTCGGCACGAAGGGAATGTCTTCGCCGGTCCACCACAGTACGGAGTTGGTCGCCGACTTGCGCGAGGAGCCGGTACCGACCACGTCGCCGACGTAGGCGATTGGGTGGCCCTTTTGCTTGAGTTCGTTAATGAACTTGATGGGGCCAACTTCACCCGGCTTGTCCGGCGAAATGCCGTCGCGCGGATTCTTGAGCATGGCCAGCGCGTGCAGCGGAATGTCGGGGCGGCTCCAGGCGTCGGGTGCCGGGGAGAGATCATCGGTATTGGTTTCACCGCTGACCTTGAATACAGTGACGGTGATCTTTTCAGCCAGTTGCGGCTTGCTGGTAAACCACTCGGCATCGGCCCACGATTGCATCACGGCCTTCGCATTGGCGCTGCCTTGCTTGGCAAGCTCAGCAACGTCGTGGAAGTAGTCGAACATCAGTAGGGTGTGCTTGAGTGCGTTTGCTGCGACGCTGCCCACGTCGGCGTCATCGAGCAGGTCGATCAGCGGCTTCACGTTGTAGCCGCCGAGCATGGTGCCCAGTAGCTCGGTCGCTTTGGCGCGCGAGATCAGGCTGTTCTTTTCTTCGCCCTTGGCAACCGCAGCGAGGAATTTGGCCTTGAGTTCTGCCGCGTCATCAACACCGGCCGGAATGCGGTGAGTGATGAGATCGACAAGTTCTTTGCCGTCGTTGCCTGCCGGATTCTTTAGTAGCTCGATGAGCGCGGCCGTTTGCTGCTTGGAGAGCGGCAGAGGCGGAATACCGAGCGCGGCGCGTTCGGTGACATGTTGGCGGTAGGCTTCGAGCATGGTGAACTCCTAGGGTAATTCCGGGGTAATTGCGGGGTAATTGTATTCAGGTATTGAAGAAGCGCTCGCGAGCCGGCTCTGGCAGATCCACGCCCGTGGCCTGGGCGCGCTGCAGCAGTTCCCAGTAGTAACGGAAGGAAGCGCGGTCGTGCAGCTTGCCGGCATGCTGGATTGGGCCCCAGTTGGCGTCTTGTGCGGCGCAGATGATTGCGCTGGCCATCTCGACCTCAGAGTAGTCTGGCTGCATGGCTTCGACAATCGGGCGGATCTGGTTGGGGTGGATGCTCCACATGCGCAGATAGCCGAATTCGCGGCGGGCGCGTTCGGCATCGTCACCCACGACGCTGGTTTCACGGATTTCCGTGGTGACGTTGTGCGAGGGAACAACGTTGTTGGCGAGTGCCGCGGCCGAGATCTCGGTCTTGGCGCGCATCATCAGCGGGTGGGTGAATTGTCCGGGTGAAATCATGGCGGAACCAGGCACGGCGCCATGGTGGCTGCTGACGAAATCCATGATGCCGAAGTCTATGCTTTCGACATGGGGCAGGGCAGCGATTTCCCAGGCTTCGCGCAAGGCGCCATGGGTTTCGATCAGTACATGCACGGGGATTTCGCGAGTCACGCCATAGCGCGCGCGAGTGGCATCAAGAATACCGATTTGTTCCAACACATCCGCAGCGCGCTCGGCCTTGGGCAGCACGATATAGGCAATGCGTTCGCCGGCGCGGCTGATCAGGATGTCGAGATCCTGGCGCCAGTGCGGATGGGTGCGGTCGTGGATGCGCACACCGACACGCCCGAATCTGTTCGCATCGGAGTTAATGAACTCGGCCACCATCTCGGCGTGCTGCTTCTCCTGCCCGGTGGCGGCGCCGTCTTCGCAGTCACAAGTCAGGTCGAAGATGGGCCCCATCTCTGCCTGCAGGGTGAGTGCCTTGCTGATCAGTTTGCTGCTGCCGGCATAGTGTTCGCAGGCCGGAATTGCGGGAAAGCGTTTGCTGCCTTCGCTATACAGGACTTCGTCGGGATGCGGTTTGCTCATGTATCAATTGTGATCAGCCCAGCAGATGCTTGATGCTGTTCTTTTCCTCTAGTAGTTCTCTTGCTTCGATGTCCAGCTTGTCACGGCTGTAGGCATCGATTTCCAGCCCCTGTACGATCTTCCACTTACCGTTCTCGGTGGTGACCGGCATGCCGTAGATCAACCCGGCCGGAATACCGTAGGAACCATCTGTGCAAACGCCCATGGTGATCCAGCGTCCTTTGCTGCCGAGCAACCAGTCCTGAATATGGAATATCGCTGCATTGGCTGCCGAAGCGGCCGAAGACAGTCCCCGCGCCTCGATAACGGCTGCACCACGCTTGCCGATCGCCGGAATGTAGGTGTCGTGATACCAGTCTTCGTTGATCATCTTGATCACGGGCTCGCCGTCGGCAGTTGCATAACGCAGATCGGCATACATCGTGGGGGAGTGGTTACCCCAAACAAAGACGCGGTCTATCGAGGCGACAGGCTTGTTTAGATGCAGGGCCAGTTGCGCCAAGGCGCGATTATGATCCAGACGCAGCATTGCCGTGAAGTTTTCTTTAGGCAAGTCGGGTGCGGCGCTCATGGCGATCAGCGCATTGGTGTTGGCCGGGTTGCCAACTACCAGTACCTTGACGTTGCGTGAAGCGACTTCATTGAGCGCTTTGCCTTGGGCGGTAAAGATGGCGCCGTTGGCTTCAAGCAGGTCCTTGCGTTCCATGCCCTTGCTACGTGGGCGGGCACCAACCAGCATGGCGATGTCGGCATCCTTGAAGGCAACCTTGGGGTCGTCACTCTGGACGATGCCTGCGAGTAGGGGAAAGGCGCCATCCTCAAGCTCCATAACGACACCGCCGAGGGCGGGTAGGGAGGAGGTCGTTTCAAGCAGTTGCAGGATGACCGGCTGGTCGGGGCCCAGCATGTCGCCGCTGGCAATGCGGAACAGAAGTGCGTAACCGATTTGACCTGCAGCACCGGTAACAGCAACGCGAAGGGGGGCTTTGCTCATTCTGGGCTCCTGCAACGGGTTATTGGGTGGCCGTCTGTCCATTGTAAATGGGTGATGTGACGGTTTGTCCTAGCATTGTCATTGTAGTAGATGACCGGCAGTCTGCACATAAATATTATATGTCTTATATAAGACATATGGCTATGGACGTTCTTGGTCTTTTGTGTTTTACTCAAGAAAACGAGGCTCGTTGCACATTGCCATGACAGGTTCACCTACCTTTAGTCCGCTCTATCGCCAGATCAAGGCTCTGCTTGTGCAGGCCTTGGATGCGGGCGAGTGGCGTCCAGGTACGGCCATTCCCAGTGAAGCCGAATTGGCGACCCGCTTCAGTGTGAGCCAGGGGACGGTACGCAAGGCCATCGATGAACTGGCCGCCGACAAAATGCTGGTGCGGCGCCAAGGTAAGGGCACATTTGTCGCAACGCACAATGATCCCCG
>Ga0209370_1003155_pt1 | contig 10853 bp, 10 predicted proteins | sample AgamicAtPrz_FD_187164 | JGI IMG/M metagenome (GOLD analysis project Ga0209370, IMG submission 187164) | Agave microbial communities from Guanajuato, Mexico - At.P.rz (SPAdes) (version 2) | ecosystem: Host-associated > Plants > Phyllosphere > Phylloplane/Leaf | place: Guanajuato, Mexico... | reverse complement strand
CATTGCGCAGGTGAATGATAAAACCTGCTTTATCAATATGGCGACGGGCGGCTTCGGTACGCGCATTACCAGCGAAACGCCGGAAAAGCTAAAGGCGGCGCTGGGCGGCGTGTCATACCTGATCCATGGCCTGATGCGCATGGACACGCTGAAGCCCGACCGCTGTGAAATTCACGGTGAGCACTTCCACTGGCAGGGCGACGCGCTGGTGATTGGCATCGGCAACGGGCGTCAGGCGGGCGGCGGACAACAGCTTTGCCCGGAAGCGTTGATCAACGACGGCCAGCTCCAGCTGCGCATTTTCACCGGCGACGGACTGCTGCCTGCACTATTCACCACGCTGACGCAACCGGAAGAGAGTCCAAATATCATCGCCGGGAAATCGGCATGGTTTGAGGTGAATGCCCCACACGGGATGACGTTTAATCTGGATGGGGAACCGTTGAGCGGGGAGCATTTCCGCATAGAGGTATTGCCCGGCGCGCTGCAGTGCCGGTTGCCGCCGGATTGTGTGCTTCTGCGCTAATCCCCTCACCCCAGCCCTCTCCCAAAGGGAGAGGGAGCCGTCTGTGCAGACATTATTTATGGGGATCCTTCAGCCCACCGGGAGAAGGAGTACTCAGGCGATCGTCACTTTGCTGTCCAGATAGACATCCTGAACTGCATTGATCAGCTTCACGCCATCCGCCATCGATTTTTTAAACGCCTTACGGCCGAGGATCAGCCCCATACCGCCTGCGCGTTTGTTGATAACCGCCGTGCGTACCGCGTCAGACAGGTCAGTATCTCCACCCGCCGCACCGCCGGAGTTAATCAGCCCGGCGCGTCCCATGTAGCAGTTCGCCAGCTGGTAGCGCACCAGGTCGATCGGGTTATCGCTGGTCAGTTTGCTGTAGACACGGTCATCGGTATAACCGAAGTTCACCGCCTTATAGCCGCCGTTATTCTCGGCCATTTTCTGCTTCACGATGTCAGCACCAATGGTTGCGGCCAGGTGGTTCGCCTGACCGGTCAGGTCAGCTGAAACGTGGTAATCCACCCCGTCTTTTTTGAACGCGGCGTTACGCAGATACGCCCACAGCACGGTCACCATCCCGAGTTCATGGGCGCGTTCAAAGGCGGCGGAAATCTCTTCAATCTGACGACGGGATTGCTCAGAGCCGAAGTAGATCGTCGCCCCAACCGCTACTGCGCCCATATTGAACGCCTGCTCCACGCTGGCGTAGAGCGTCTGGTCATATTCGGTTGGGTAGCTGAGAGTCTCATTGTGGTTCAGTTTGACGAGGAAAGGGATGCGGTGGGCATAACGCCGTGAAACAGACGCCAGCACGCCATAGGTAGAGGCCACACAGTTACAGCCCGCTTCAATCGCCAGCTCTACAATGTTCTTCGGATCAAAGTAGAGCGGATTGGCTGCAAAGGAGGCGCCTGCCGAGTGCTCAACGCCCTGGTCAACCGGCAGAATCGAGAGATACCCGGTACCGCCCAGCCGCCCGGTGTTATAGAGCGTCTGCATATTTCGCAGCACGGCCGGTGGACGGTTGTTATCCACCATCACGCGATCAACGTAGTCGTGGCCGGGCAGATAAAGCTGGTCGGCTGGAATGGTCATACAACGATGCTGTAAAAGGCTGTCGGCGTCTTTGCCAAGCAACTGCGCAATATCAGTCATAGCGATGCTCCCGTAATTCCGACGTCATGTCGGTGAGTGTTTATCCAGACCCACATTTTTATGGGCAGACTAAGCCTGGTACCGTCTTAACAGATTTTCCAGCATTTGCATTTTTTTTCAGCACAATCTGCTGGCTCGATTCGTGTACAACAAAACTGTTACATTGATCAAACAATCACCACAAAGGTATTTTAAAGGTATTATTGAATGGTATGTTAAAGGCGTACTCTCACTGACATGCAGGATTAAACAATGAAAACGAAAGTCCAACTGTCATTCATGATGTTTGTTGAATGGTTTATCTGGGGAGCGTGGTTTGTGCCGCTGTGGCTATGGCTGAGCAAAAGCGGCTTTACCGCCGGGGAGATTGGCTGGTCCTACGCCTGTACGGCCATTGCGGCGATCCTGTCGCCTATTCTCGTCGGCTCGCTAACCGACCGCTTCTTTGCCGCCCAGAAAGTGCTGGCTGTGCTGATGTTTGCCGGTGCCATTCTGATGTACTTCGCCGCACAGCAAACCCAGTTCAGCACCTTCTTCCCGCTGTTGCTGGCCTACTCCCTCACCTATATGCCCACCATTGCGCTGACCAACAGTATTGCCTTCGCCAACGTCGATGACGTGGAAGCCGATTTCCCGCGTATTCGCGTGATGGGCACTATCGGTTGGATCGCCTCCGGTCTGGCATGTGGGTTCCTGCCGCAGATGCTGGGCTATAGCGATATCTCTGATACCAATATTCCGCTGCTGATGACCGCAGCCAGTTCCGCCCTGCTGGGCGTGTTTGCTCTGTTCCTGCCGAATACGCCGCCGAAAAGTACCGGCAAACTGGATTTCAAAGTGATGCTCGGTCTGGACGCGCTGATCCTGCTGCGCGACAAAAACTTCCTGGTGTTCTTCTTCTGCTCTTTCCTGTTCGCGATGCCGCTGGCCTTCTACTACATCTTCGCCAACGGTTATCTCACCGAGGTGGGGATGAAAAACGCCACCGGCTGGATGACGCTCGGCCAGTTCTCGGAAATTTTCTTTATGCTGGCGCTGCCGTTCTTCACTAAACGCTTTGGTATTAAGAAGGTCTTACTGCTGGGCCTGCTCACGGCCGCCATCCGCTACGGCTTCTTTGTTTACGGCGGCGCGGAACAGTACTTCACCTATGCGTTGCTGTTCCTCGGCATTCTGCTGCACGGGGTGAGCTACGACTTCTACTATGTAACCGCGTATATCTACGTGGATAAAAAAGCGCCGGTGCATATGCGCACCGCCGCACAAGGCCTGATTACGCTGTGCTGTCAGGGTTTTGGTAGCCTGCTGGGTTACCGCCTGGGCGGCGTGATGATGGAAAAAATGTTCGCTTACAAAGAGCCGGTGAATGGGCTGACCTTCAACTGGGCCGGAATGTGGACATTCGGGGCGATCATGATTGCCGTGATTGCCGTGCTGTTTATGCTGTTTTTCCGCGAATCGGACAAAGAGATCACCGCAATTGAGGTGGTTGATGGCGATGCTGCGCTGACACAAGGGGAAGTTAAATGAAACAAGAACGTATTCTCGGTGCTCTTTACGGGCAGGCGTTAGGTGATGCGATGGGGATGCCCTCCGAGCTGTGGCCGAGAAAGCGCGTCAAAGCGCACTTCGGCTGGATCGACCGCTTCTTACCCGGCCCGGCAGAGAATAACGCGGCCTGCTATTTCAAGCGCGCGGAGTTCACCGATGATACCTCGATGGCGCTGTGCCTGGCCGATGCGATTATCGAATGCGACGGGGAGATTGACGCGGATGTCATCGGCAAACATATCCTGAACTGGGCGCTGGATTTCGATGCCTTTAATAAAAACGTGCTGGGGCCCACCTCAAAAATCGCGCTGAACGCCATCCGCGACGGCAAACCCGTCAGCGAACTGGACAACAACGGCGTGACCAACGGGGCGGCGATGCGGGCTTCCCCGCTGGGCTGCCTGCTACCGGCGACGCGGCTGGAACATTTTGTCGGGCAGGTCGCGCTGGCCTCCAGCCCGACGCATAAATCGGACCTCGCCATCGCCGGGGCCGTGGTGATTGCCTGGGCAGTTTCGCGCGCCATCGACGGTGAGCGCTGGCAGAACATCGTCGATGCCCTGCCCGGCATTGCCCGCTATGCACAGGAGGCGAAAACCACCACCTTCAGCGCCTCGCTGGCGGCACGTATCGAGCTGGCGCTTAAGACCGTGCGGGAAGCCCATGGCGTCGACTCCGCCAGCGAGCAGATTTATCAGCTCATTGGTGCGGGCACCAGCACCATCGAATCCGTTCCGGCGGCGATTGCGATGGTGGAGCTGGCCGGTACGGATCCGAACCGCTGCGCGATTTTGTGCGCCAACCTCGGCGGTGATACGGACACCATCGGGGCGATGGCAACGGCCATCTGCGGGGCATTGCACGGCGTGCAGGCGATTGACCCGGCGCTGAAGGATGAACTCGACACCGTAAACCGGCTCAATTTTGACCACTACTGCGAAAAACTGCTGCACTACCGGGAGCAAAGGGAGGGCGTATGAGTACGTTAGCCCAACGTCTTGAAACATTACAGGCCACACGCCCGGTTACGGTGCTGGGCGCGGCGGTGATCGACGTGATCGCCGACGCGTACGCCCTGCCCTGGCGCGGGTGCGACATCGAGCTGAAACAACAGGGGGTGAATATCGGCGGCTGTGCGCTGAATATTGCCATCGCCCTGAAGCGGCTCGGCATTGCGGCGCAAAACGCCCTGCCCGTCGGCCACGGCGTATGGGCGGAGATCATCCGTAACGCCATGGCGAGGCAGGATCTGCACAGCGCCGTGGAGGCCGAAGCAGGCGATAACGGCTGGTGTCTGGCGCTGGTAGAGCCTGACGGTGAACGCACCTTTATGTCGTTCAGCGGCGTGGAGAACCAGTGGCAGCCGCACTGGCTGGATGGGCTGAATGTCCCGCCGGGTAGCCTGGTGTATCTGTCCGGCTATCAGCTGGCATCGCCATCGGGTGAACTGCTCACACGCTGGCTGGAATCGCTGGAAAATGTCACCGCGTTTATCGATTTTGGCCCCCGCATTGCCGATATTCCCGACGCGCTGATGGCGCGGATCATGGCCCTGAAACCCATCGTGTCGCTCAATCGTCAGGAGGCGCAGATTGCCGCTGAGCGCACTGGCATGAACGTTGATGCCTTAGGCTTGCAGTGGCAGCACCGTTATGACGCCGCGCTGATTATTCGTCACGACAAAGATGGCGCAGCCTGGTATGAAGGCGACGCATCAGGTTATGTTCCCGCGTTTCCCGCCACCGTCGTCGATACCATTGGCGCAGGCGACAGCCATGCGGGCGGTACACTTGCCGGTCTGGCGGCAGGATGGCGTCTGGCGGATGCCGTGACTCTGGGGAATGCCGTGGCGGCCTGGGTGGTCAGCCACCGCGGCGGGGATTGCGCGCCGACGCGCGAGGCATTACTCCTCGCACACAAAGACGTATAGGTCGCTGCGACAGTAGCTGATGCTGTACTCAATCGGCCGGTGCTGCTGGTCAAGCGCAACCTGCTTGATCACCAGTACCGGTATTTTGTCATCCATCCTGATATGTGCCTGGAACTCGCTGTCCGGCATCCGGGCGCTGACCCGGGAGCGGGTGCGTTGCGGAAAGATATTCTGACTACGGAAGTAGTCGTAGAGCGAGATGCCAATGGCATCCGGGTCGTGGATCAACCCGACCGGAACCCAGGACTCCTCAATCGACACCGCGTCATCGTCAACGTAACGAATACGCTTAAGCAAGAATACCTCGCTGTCCGGGGGTACCGACAGCTGGCTGGCCACCTCTTCCGGACACTTCACCACCCGTTTATTCACCCACAGCGTATTGGGCTTTTTACCGCGCAGCACCACCTGCTGGGAAAACCCGCGCGCTTCCTTGAGCGAATATTCAAAGATGTTGTTGATCTGCGTCCCGTAACCCCGGGCACGCGTTACCACGCCCTCTTCTTCCAGCGCCTGCATCGCTTTGCGCACGGTAATGCGCGACACCCCGGTTAACTGGCTCAGATCGCGCTCGCCGGGCAGAATATTGCCGTGCTCCAGCATCCCGCTGCGTACCGCGTTTTTTACCGTTTCGGCAAATTTCAGATACAGCGGCATGTTGTCGGGCGCGGCGATCCGTTCATTCAGTTGAGCGATTAACCGGGTATGCGCTTGTTCCATCTCTGTTTTCTCAGGCGTGGTGTTTCCTGCCAGTATACTGGCTTACCACCATGCATGAAAATGATGAACCGGCCCAATACCGTGACCCACTTCCAGAGTATCGGCTTTTGCCAGCGCGGCGGAGAGCCACGTTTTGGCCTCGCATACCGTATCGCCCCAGCTGTTGTGCCGTGGACGCAGCGCCGCCAGCGCGGCAGAGAGCGTGCACCCCGTACCGTGGGTATTTTTGGTGTGCACACGCGGGGCCGTGAAACGCAGTTCACCGTCACGGGTAAAGAGCCAGTCCGGGCTTTCATCGTCATCAAGATGGCCGCCTTTCATCAGCACCGCTCCGCACCCCATCGCCAGCAGGGCATTCCCCTGCTCTTTCATTTCACGTTCATTCTGCGCGTGCGGCGCGTCTAACAGTGCGGCCGCTTCAGGCAGATTTGGCGTAATCAGCGCCACCTGCGGCAGCAGTTTCTTGCGCAATGTCTCAACAGCAGATACAGAGAGCAGCGGGTCGCCGCTTTTAGCCAGCATCACCGTATCAAGCACCACATTTTGCACCTGATAACGTTGCAGCCGCTCAGCCACCGCCTCGACGATATCCGTTTCCGCCAGCATCCCGATTTTGGTGGTGTCGATGCGCACATCGCTGAACACCGAGTCCAGCTGTGCACCGACAAAATCAGGCTCGATACGGTAGACCGACTGCACGCCGCGCGTGTTTTGCGCCACCAGCGCGGTGATCACCGAGCAGCCATAGGCGCCCAGGGCGGAGAACGTTTTCAGGTCGGCCTGGATACCAGCACCGCCGCTGGGATCGGTACCGGCAATCGTCAGAGCATTAATTCGTTTCATGCCTCCCCCTCCAGGTTGTGCAGCGCATCAAGGAACGCGCTGGCAAAGCTGCCCGGCCCGTAAGACTGCGCAACGGCGATCGTTCCGGCACGCTTCATCCATCCGCAGGCAGCGGCAACATTATCCAGCCGATCCCCCGGCAGGGAACAACTCGCCGCCACCACCGCCGAGAGCGCACACCCGGTGCCCACCACGCGGGTCATTAACGGATCGCCGCCCGCAACCGTTCGGGTGCGCTGGCCGTCGGTGACGTAATCCACCTCCCCCGTCACCGCCACAATGGCATTGGTCTGGCGAGCCAGCGCCTGCGCGGCGGGTAGCGCGGCGGCGGCGGTGTCGGTGGTATCCACACCGCGTCCCCCTGCGCTCATCCCCGCAAGGGCGAGAATTTCCGAAGCATTGCCGCGAATGGCGGCTGGTTTCAGGGCAAGGATCTGATGACAAAAGCGGGTACGGAACGCCAGAGCGCCCACCGCAACCGGGTCAAGCGTCCAGGGCTTGCCTGCCGCCACCGCGCTCTCGATGGCCCGCCGCATCGACTGGGCGCGGAGCGTGGTGAGGGTGCCGACGTTAATCAGCAGCGCATCGGCCATCCCGGCAAACTGCTCGGCCTCTTCGGCTTCAATTACCATTGCCGGAGAAGCGCCAAGCGCCAGCAGAACGTTGGCCGTAAAGGTTTGCACGACATCGTTGGTCATACAGTGCGTGAGCGGGGAACGGGTTCGGAAGTGGTGTAAAACGTGTAAATCGAGCAGGTCAGGCTGCATGGGTTCGCTCCTGCCTTGCGTGAAGAAGCGATGACCAGGGGAGGCATCTGACTTCCCTACGCTGGCATTATCCAGATCAGGTAATACGGGTATTTCTCAGCCCATCAGTGATGGGGCACCCCGAGTCAAAATACTTATAATACAATAAATTAAATGATACTCATTGCTATCATTTAGTGTAACCGCGGCGGCAGGCCAGGTGCAAGGGCTTTCGAGTTATCACGGTACCGGGCAGAGTGATATCACACAGCGATAGCGCAATGAATTATCTGATACAGACTCACCTGCTTATTTTTTCCTTTTTATAACATTACACTCACGCATTTATTGCAATTTGGCCTGAACACTTTCTCGCTTTAATTTTCAACATAAATATTTTTTCAGGAAAAACCCCACAATATAAACACCCTCACTGTAACTTTCATTCAAAACATAAGTCAGATTCGAAAATAAAGAAGTAAGGGCAACCTATAAATAGGTATTAACTATTTTGAACATTTTGCACCATTTTCGCTTAAAACACTTAAGGGTTACTTAAGTGTTAATGTTTCGAAATTCTTCTTTCACCCATTTACCAAAAAAAACTAAATAATTGTATTTTATGAGTTTAAACCCAAAAGAACTAAAGATCACCCGTTTAGCTATTCATGCTATTTATGATTTAGATCAATAATTATTATTGCACATTGATAGATAGTTGCCACGCGTTACGAAATAAGTTATCAAACCAAAATTTCGTAATTTATCCCAGATATAACAAGAGGTTGTATCTTCCCGCCAGGATAGCAATCTGATCTTTATTGATTTAATGATGAGAACTTTCTAATGAAATTTATCAAAACAGCTATAGCGTCTATTACTCTTTCGGTTATTTCTGGTTCTGTATTTGCTACCACTTACTTTTCATTGCAAGAAAAGTCAGACGCGATTCAGCAAGTAAGGACTGAAGCAAATGCTGCTGCTCGGCTGAATAGATTTATAATTCTGAAATATAACAATGATCGCGCCAACTTTAACCAGCAAGATTGGGATTTTTATCATAAGACCGAGGAAACATTAGAAAATACAAATGCTCGAATTGCAGAGATTATGCGTGCTCCCGTTGTTGCGATGCCTTCCAGACCAAATCCACCAACACCGACAGTCACTCCGTTGATGCAACTTCACATGGTACCTAATAAGGTACCCACTCCTGTTGCTAATAACGTGTTGTCTAACGTTGTTATTCCTGCCGCGACGTTAACCGCAGCACAAAAAACGCCGACACCGTTAACACCAGCCATCCCCCCCAGCGTGTTTGGTGCAGCGTATATTGATGCTAAAAATAACCAGAGTGTTTTCACGCCTCCACCACGGACCGTCATTCCTGCCGCAACGTTAACCGTAGCGCAAAAAACACCAACACCGGTTGCTCAGCCAGGTGTTGCGATGGCCAACCTGACTCCACAGAAATTGAACGGCTCGCAGCATCCTACAAATGAGCATCACATTTCTGATGCTCCAGTCAAACAGCCATACAATATACCCGTACAGACAGCTACCCATTTTGTTAGCCTTACACCGTCTGTCAAACCACAGGGCGTTCCCACGCCGAAATATAACAATATCGCTTTGGTGGATTCTCATCTTGATAGCAATGTAACTGACGCACAACGTCTTAGATCTATTTTAGAAAATGCGCCAAAAGCTGTTAACGGTGTGGATGGTAAAAAAGGCGCGAAAGGCGATACCGGCGCGACAGGTGCTCAAGGTGTAACGGGAATTAAAGGGCGCGACGGCATTAATGGTCATAATGGTAAAGACGGCGTGACAACCACAGTGACACGCATGCAGGTAGACACGGTAACACAAACAAAAGTCGCTAATAATAGCCAGGCTATTACCACAACCGCTCAGGATCTGCAGGCAACCAAACAAACATTACAGGCAATGAATAATAACACCAGCCAGCAATTTAAATCATTGCGCGATGAAGTGGATAATAATAAGAAACAGGCCAATGCCGGTATTTCAGGCGCAATGGCGATGGCGGGGTTACCGCAAGTACAAACAGATCAACGCGTTATGTTCTCTGCCGGTGGTGCGACTTATAATGGTGAAAGTGCCCTCGCAGTCGGAGCATCGGTGAACTTCAATTCACATGTCATCGGGAAAGTGAGTTTCTCTGATGATACCGCCAATAATATGGGTGCTTCTGTTGGTATCGGAATGGGCTTTTAAATAAATACAAAAACCACCACAATAAAAAACACAATTACGTTTATAACCCGCTCGTCTCTGATGAGAATAGCGATGATAGCCAAAAACATGTCCAGATATATATTTATCTCAGCGGCCCTGTACCTGATGCTATTGGGTGTCGGAATTTGGATCGGCGTGATGTATGTGTCCTATTATCTGTGTAGTTTATAAGGTAATAAAATGAAAAAAGTATTAATCACCGTGGCTGGCGCACTTGTGCTGGCGGGGTGTGTATCGCCCACTCAGCGTATCGCGAATTGCACAGCGAGTGGGGTCAGCTATGACACGTGCTATTTATCCGAACAACAAAGGCAACAAAGCATAAATAATGCGTCCCTGTCTGCGGCTTATGCAAATGCGGCCAGAGCGACAGAGACGAATAAACACACTCACCACAACTAAGGTTTAACAATGAAAGCGCGATTAACTTTAATTGCTCTGTTGTTCACTGTCGCGGCGACGCCGGCTCATGCGATAAACGCACACTATCGTGCTCAATTAGCGCGTTCGGGATGTACTGAAATAAACGCCAACGATGGCACATGCGATATCCACAAAAGCAAAGCCCAAAACGCGGCACAGCCGTCATCCGCAGCGATCCACGATCCGATGCGTGAAGCTTCATTCTCATCGGATGCGCTTAATGCCACGATTTCAAACGGTTTTTTTAGCGCCACCGTTAATGGAAAGAAAGCAACCGTTAAGCGTGTGAACGCAAACTTCTATGAAATCCATGGCAGCGGGTTCGTTATCTCTTTAAGCCTTGATGAGAACGGTATTACCGGTGCATCCTGGAATAAAACGAAGGGTCGCGACCACGGCATTTTGCAGGTTACGCAGAAATAACGATCGCAAGGAGGCCATGTGCCTCCTTTTTCTTCGACGAAAGGCACGATTTGTCACACTCTTTTCTCTGTTTTTACAGTTCTGACAATGCCCTCGTAACTGGCTGTTTTTATTGCACATAGAGCGTAATTTTCTTTCTTAAAACGGGGAGTTCCCCTCCCCTGTGCCCTCTGTCACAAAACAGTAAACAAATTAACCATTGAGCCCCGTGGCAAAAGGCTCTATATTGGCGGCGTTTTTTTCAGGCCCCCATCTGTTTTTTAACTTTTTATTCAATCGTGGC
>Ga0209370_1003152_pt1 | contig 10866 bp, 8 predicted proteins | sample AgamicAtPrz_FD_187164 | JGI IMG/M metagenome (GOLD analysis project Ga0209370, IMG submission 187164) | Agave microbial communities from Guanajuato, Mexico - At.P.rz (SPAdes) (version 2) | ecosystem: Host-associated > Plants > Phyllosphere > Phylloplane/Leaf | place: Guanajuato, Mexico... | reverse complement strand
GCAGGCGCTGGCCCAGGAAGGCCGCACCATGGTGGTGGTGACCCACGAAATGGGCTTTGCCCGTGAGGTGTCCAACCAGCTGGTGTTCCTGCACAAGGGCCTGGTGGAAGAAACCGGCTGCCCGCGCGAAGTGCTGGCCAACCCGCAGTCGGAACGCCTGAAGCAGTTCCTCTCCGGCAGCCTGAAGTAAAAACTGCATTTTTGCACCAGAATAGGGCATGCTGCGCGGCGAGCGCAGCCTGACCCGGCGCACAGACTCGAACGACCTCAGGTTTCGGACCGCACCCTATGACCACCCAGCGAATCGGTTTTCTCATCTGGCCCAGTACCAGGCCCTTGACCCTGGCGCTGGCCGAGGAAGTGTTGCAGGTGGCGCAGCGGGTGCACCCGGAGGTGTCCTACGAGCTGGTCTTCCTGCAGGCGGAGCCGGCGCAAGAGGGTAGCTGGCGCCTGCCGGGCGAGCCGTGGAATGGCCGCCTTGAGGGGTGTCAAAAGTTGTTCCTGTTGGCTGACGAGCAGCCGTCGGCGGTGGGGGCGGCGTTGTCGGCGGCGCTGAAGCAGCTTGCGCGCAGTGGCTGCATGGTCGGCGGCCTGTCGGCCGGGGTCTACCCTCTGGCCATGCTGGGCCTGCTCGACGGTTACCGGGCTGCGGTGCACTGGCGCTGGCAGGATGATTTTGCCGAGCGCTTTCCCAAGGTGATCGCCACCAGCCACCTGTTCGACTGGGATCGCGATCGCCTGACTGCTTGTGGCGGCATGGCCGTGACCGACCTGCTGCTGGCGGTGCTGGCCCGTGACCACGGGGCGGAACTGGCCGGGGCGGTGTCGGAGGAGCTGGTGGTCGAGCGCATCCGCGAGGGGGGCGAGCGCCAGCGCATTCCGCTGCAGAACCGCCTGGGTTCCAGCCATCCCAAGCTGACCCAGGCGGTGCTGCTGATGGAGGCCAACATCGAAGAGCCGCTGACCACCGACGAAATTGCCCAGCACGTGTGCGTGTCGCGCCGGCAGCTGGAGCGCATCTTCAAGCAGTACCTGAACCGCGTGCCGAGCCAGTATTACCTGGAGCTGCGGCTGAACAAGGCGCGACAGATGCTGATGCAGACCAGCAAGTCGATCATCCAGATCGGGCTGTCCTGTGGCTTCTCCTCGGGGCCGCATTTTTCCAGTGCCTATCGCAACTTCTTTGGTGCAACGCCGCGGGAGGATCGCAACCAGCGGCGTAGCAGCAGCCCGTTCGAGCTGAGTTCGGCGCCGGCCGAAAAAGGCTGAGTTTTCCTTCGCCTGTGCCAGCCTCTTCGCGGGTAAACCCGCTCCCACAGGATCTCCACAGAACCGGAAGATTGTGCGAACCCTGTGGGAGCGGGTTTACCCGCGAAGAGGCCAGTACAGGCAGCATCCATTCTTATGTGAACACCCGTTCACCCAGCCCCCTCTCTCCCGTACACTGCGCGATTGCGACAGTGTTTGTCGCATTGCCGAAAGCCTTGTCAAAACTGGGTTTTGCGCTGTAACAAGTTGTCGCTTGGCCGCAAGGACAGGCGCGGATCAGTCCTTACAATCCCCCCATCGCTCGCCACTTCCAGGCCAGCGTTCCTCTTCAGGAGACTCAGATGTCCGTTGAGCAAGCCCCGGTGCAACGTGCCGATTTCGACCAGGTCATGGTCCCCAACTATTCTCCGGCGGCCTTCATTCCTGTGCGAGGCGAGGGCTCCCGAGTTTGGGACCAGTCGGGTCGCGAGCTGATCGACTTTGCCGGTGGCATCGCGGTCAACGCCCTGGGCCACTGCCACCCGGCACTGGTCAAGGCCCTGACCGAGCAGGCCAACACCCTCTGGCACGTATCCAACGTATTCACCAACGAGCCGGCCCTGCGCCTGGCCCACAAGCTGGTGGACGCCACCTTTGCCGACCGTGCGTTCTTCTGCAACTCCGGCGCCGAGTCCAACGAGGCCGCCTTCAAGCTGGCCCGTCGCGTTGCCCACGACCGCTTCGGGCCGGAAAAGCACGAAATCATCGCCACCGTGAACAGCTTCCACGGCCGTACCCTGTTCACCGTCAGCGTCGGTGGCCAGCCGAAGTACTCCGATGGCTTCGGCCCGAAGATCACCGGCATCAGCCATGTGCCGTACAACGACCTGGAAGCGCTGAAGGCACAGATTTCCGACAAGACCTGCGCCGTGGTGATCGAGCCGATCCAGGGCGAGAGTGGCGTGGTGCCGGCCGACAAGGCCTACCTGGAAGGCGCGCGCAAACTGTGTGACGAACACAATGCCCTGCTGATCTTCGACGAAGTGCAGACCGGCGTTGGCCGTACCGGTTCGCTGTATGCCTACCAGCACTATGGCGTTACCCCGGACATCCTGACCAGCGCCAAGAGCCTGGGCGGCGGTTTCCCGATCGGTGCCATGCTGACCACCACCGAGCTGGCCAAGCACCTGGCCGTCGGCACCCACGGCACCACCTACGGCGGCAACCCGCTGGGCTGCGCCGTCGCCTGTGCGGTGCTGGACGTGGTCAATACCCCGGAAACCCTCGCCGGCATCAAGGCCAAGCATGAACGCTTCAAGGTCCGCCTGGAGCAGATCGGCCAGCAGTACAACCTGTTCAGCCAGGTGCGTGGCGTTGGCCTGCTGCTGGGCTGCGTGCTGACCGAGGCCTGGAAAGGCAAGGCCAAGGACGTGCTCAACGCCGCCGAAAAAGAAGGCGTGATGGTGCTGCAGGCCGGCCCGGACGTGGTCCGCTTCGCACCAAGCCTGGTCGTTGAAGACGCCGACATCGATGAAGGCCTGGACCGCTTCGAGCGCGCCGTGGCCACCCTGACCAAGGGCTGATCCGCCCGTGGTCCCTTCGCCGGCCCCGGCGCAGGCTCAGCCCGAGTCTGCGCCAGGCCGGTGATACCCGATCCCAGTGCAGGTGCCAGTGCACCTGCCGTTTTTCCGTGCCGCCGTGAGCGGCCCGTATTCCAAAGGAGTGACACCATGCTGGTGATGCGCCCCGCGCAAATGGCTGATCTGAACGAAGTGCAGCGCATGGCTGCAGACAGCCCCATTGGTGTCACCTCGCTGCCGGACGACACCGCTCGCCTGGGCGACAAGATCGCCGCATCGGAGACTTCCTTCGCCGCCGAGGTCAGCTTCAATGGTGAAGAAAGCTACTTCTTCGTGCTCGAAGACAGCGAAACCGGCAAGCTGGCCGGTTGCTCGGCCATCGTCGCTTCGGCCGGCTACTCCGAGCCGTTCTACAGTTTTCGTAACGAGACCTTCGTGCACGCATCGCGCGAGCTGAAGATCCACAACAAGATTCACGTGCTGTCGCTGTGCCATGACCTGACCGGCAACAGCCTGCTGACCAGCTTCTATGTGCTGCCGGAACTGGTGAACAGTGGCTGGGCCGAGCTCAATTCGCGTGGCCGCCTGTTGTTCATGGCCGCTCACCCGGAGCGTTTCGCCGACTCGGTAGTGACCGAGATCGTCGGCTACAGCGACGAGCAGGGTGAATCGCCGTTCTGGGATGCCATCGGCCGCAACTTCTTCGACCTCAACTACGCCGACGCCGAGCGCCTGTGCGGCCTGAAAAGCCGCACCTTCCTCGCCGAACTGATGCCGCACTACCCGATCTACGTGCCGCTGCTGCCTGACCTGGCGCAGGAAGCCATGGGGCAGGTGCACCCTCGGGCGCAGATTACCTTCGACATCCTCATGCGCGAAGGCTTCGAGACCGAGCACTACATCGACATCTTCGATGGTGGCCCGACCCTGCATGCGCGTACCTCGGGTATCCGCTCAATCGCCCATAGCCGGGTGGTGCCGGTCAAGCTCGAGGACGCCCCGGTCAAAGGTGGGCGCCCGTACCTGGTGTGCAACGGCCAGTTGCAGGACTACCGCGCGGTGCTGCTGGAGCTGGACTGGGTGCCGGGCAAACCGGTCAGCCTGAGCCTGGCAGCTGCCGAGGCGCTGGGGGTGGGCGAGGGTGCCAGCGTGCGTCTGGTCGCGGTCTGAGGTCTGGCAACAGACGTTTCGGGATTGATGCGTTAGAAGAGTTTCGCGCCGGCCGCCGCCGCCGCAAAAGGAGATAGCATGATCGTTCGTCCTGTACGCAGCAGCGATTTGCCTGCGTTGATCGAATTGGCACGCAGCACCGGTACCACCGGGCTGACCACGCTGCCGGCCAACGAAGAGCGCCTGGGGCATCGCGTTGGCTGGGCGGAGAAGAGCTTCCGCGGCGAAGCCGAGCGTGGCGACACCGACTACCTGTTCGTGCTGGAAAACGACGAAGGCATGGTGGTGGGCATCAGTGCCATCGCCGGTGCCGTCGGCCTGCGCGAGCCTTGGTACAACTACCGTGTCGGCCTGACCGTCAGTGCCTCGCAGGAGCTGAAGATCTACCGTGAAATCCCCACCCTGTTCCTGGCCAACGACCTGACCGGCAACTCCGAACTGTGCTCGCTGTTCCTGCGCAGCGACTACCGCTCCGGCCTCAACGGCCGCCTGCTGTCGCGGGCGCGCATGCTGTTCATCGCCGAGTTCCCCGAGCTGTTCGGCAAGAAGATCATCGCCGAAATGCGCGGCATGTCCGACGAGCAGGGCCGCTCGCCGTTCTGGGAAAGCCTGGGCCGGCACTTCTTCAAGATGGAGTTCAGCCAGGCCGACTACCTCACCGGCGTGGGCAACAAGTCGTTCATTGCCGAACTGATGCCGAAGTTCCCGCTGTACACCTGCTTCCTCTCCGAGGCGGCGCGCAACGTTATCGGCCGCGTGCACAAGGACACCGAGCCGGCGCTGGCCATGCTCAAGCAGGAAGGCTTCAACTACCAGGGCTACGTCGACATCTTCGATGCCGGCCCGGCCATCGAGTGCGACACCGACAAGATCCGCGCCGTACGCGAAAGCCAGACCCTGGTGCTGGCCGTGGGCACACCGGGCGATGACGCCACTCCTTACATCATTCACAACCGCAAGCGCGACGACTGCCGCATCACGGCTGCACCTGCGCGGTTGGCTGCCGGTACCTTGGTGGTCGACCCACAGACGGCCAAGCGTCTGCGCATGGGTGCCGGCGACAACGTGCGCGCGGTGCCGCTGTCGGCAAGCCGGGAGGCCAAATAAATGACCACGCATTACATCGCAGGCAACTGGCAGGCCGGCCAGGGCGAAACCCTGCAATCGCTCAACCCGGTGACGCAAGCCGTCGTCTGGGAGGGGCAGGGTGCCGACGCCAGTCAGGTGGATGCTGCCGTGCAGGCTGCGCGTCAGGCCTTCCCGGCCTGGGCGCAATTGAGCCTGGAAGCACGTATCGATGTGCTGGAGAAGTTTGCCACGCAACTGAAAGCACATGCCGAAGCCATGGCCCAGTGCATCGGCGAGGAAACCGGCAAGCCCCTGTGGGAGTCGGCGACCGAAGTCACCAGCATGATCAACAAGGTGGCGATCTCGGTGCAGAGCTACCGCGAGCGCACCGGCGAAAAGAGCGGCCCGCTGGCCGATGCCACGGCAGTGCTGCGGCACAAGCCCCACGGTGTGGTGGCGGTGTTCGGCCCGTACAACTTCCCCGGCCACTTGCCCAACGGCCATATCGTGCCAGCGTTGCTGGCGGGCAACTGCGTGGTGTTCAAGCCCAGTGAGCTGACGCCCAAGGTCGCCGAACTGACCGTCAATTGCTGGATTGCCGCCGGGCTGCCGGCGGGTGTGCTCAACCTGGTGCAGGGCGCGCGCGAAACCGGTGTGGCGCTGGCCGCCAACCCGGGTATCGACGGCCTGTTCTTCACCGGATCGAGCCGTACCGGCAACCTGCTGCACCAGCAGTTCGCCGGCCGCCCGGACAAGATCCTGGCCCTGGAAATGGGCGGTAACAACCCGCTGGTGGTGGATGAGGTCAAGGACCTGGATGCGGCGGTTTACACCATTATCCAGTCGGCGTTCATCTCCGCTGGCCAGCGCTGCACTTGCGCCCGTCGTCTGCTGGTGCCGCAAGGCGCCTGGGGGGATGCGCTGATCGCGCGCCTGGTCGAGGTGAGCCGAACCATCACGGTCGGTGCGTTCGACCAGCAGCCAGCGCCGTTCATGGGCTCGGTGATTTCGCTGCAGGCTGCGCGGGCGTTGATTGCGGCTCAGGCCGAACTGGTCGCCAACGGGGGCGTGAAACTGCTGGAAATGACCCAGCCGCAGGCCGATGCCGCGCTGCTGACCCCGGGCATTGTCGATGTCACCGCCGTGGCCGAGCGCCCGGACGAAGAGTTCTTCGGCCCGCTGCTGCAGGTGGTGCGCTATGCAGACTTCGATGCTGCCATCGACGAGGCCAACAACACCCAGTACGGCCTGGCCGCCGGCTTGCTGTCCGACTCCCGTGCTCGCTACCAGTACTTCTGGCTGCGTAGCCGCGCCGGCATCGTCAACTGGAACAAGCAACTGACCGGTGCCGCCAGCAGTGCGCCGTTCGGTGGTGTGGGCGCCAGTGGCAACCACCGCGCCAGTGCCTATTACGCAGCCGATTACTGCGCTTACCCCGTGGCTTCGCTGGAGACCGCCAGCCTTGCCTTGCCGGCGACCCTGACGCCGGGCATTACCCTATAACAACAGGTCACGGAGCCTAGCCGATGAAATCCTTCGAAGTGAATTTTGATGGCCTGGTGGGGCCTACCCACAACTATGGCGGCCTGTCCTACGGCAACGTGGCTTCGCAGAGCAACAGCCAGCAGGGTTCCAACCCGCGCGAAGCCGCGCGCCAGGGCCTGGCGAAGATGAAAGCGCTGGCCGACATGGGCTTCAAGCAGGGCGTGCTGGCGCCGCAGGAGCGCCCGGATGTGGCCGCACTGCGCCGCCTGGGCTTCAGCGGCAGCGATGCCGAAGTGATCCAGCGTGCCGCCAAGGAGGCCATGCCATTGCTGGTGGCCAGTTGCTCGGCCTCGAGCATGTGGGTGGCCAACGCCGCCACGGTCAGCCCCAGTGCCGACACTGCCGACGGCCGCGTGCACTTCACTGCTGCCAACCTCAACTGCAAATACCACCGCAGCATCGAGCACCCGACTACCAGTCGCGTGCTGGGTGCCATGTTCAGCGACGCCAAGCATTTTGCCCACCACGAGGCACTGCCTGCGGTGGCACAGTTCGGTGACGAGGGTGCTGCCAACCACACGCGTTTCTGCCGCGCCTATGGCGAGGCCGGTGTGGAGTTCTTCGTCTACGGCCGCAGCGCCTTCGACAGCCGCTACCCGGCGCCGCAGAAGTACCCGGCCCGGCAAACCCTGGAAGCCTCCCAGGCCGTGGCCCGGCTGCATGGCCTGAGCGACGACGGCGTGGTCTACGCTCAACAGAACCCGGCCGTGATCGACCAGGGCGTGTTCCACAACGATGTAATTGCGGTGGGCAACGGCGAGGTGCTGTTCTACCACGAGGACGCTTTCCTCGAGACCGACGCGGTACTTGGCCAGCTGCGAGCTAAACTGGCCAGCAAGGGTGGCAACTTCCACGCCATCTGCGTGCCGCGGGCAGCGGTGACGGTGGAGGATGCGGTGCGTTCCTACCTGTTCAACAGCCAGCTGCTCAGCCGTGATGACGGCTCCATGCTGCTGGTGGTGCCGGAAGAATGCCGCAACAACGAGCGGGTCTGGGCTTATCTGGGCCAGTTGACCAGCCAGGGTGGCCCGGTGCGGGAGGTCAAGGTGTTCGACCTCAAGCAGAGCATGCAGAACGGCGGTGGGCCGGCTTGCCTGCGTTTGCGCGTGGCTTTGAAGGAAACGGAACTGGCAGCCGTCAACCAAGGCGTTATCATGACCGCCTCGCTGTACGACACCCTGCTGCAGTGGGTCGACAAGCATTACCGCGATCGCCTTGGCGAGGCGGACCTGGCCGACCCGCAATTGCTGGTGGAATGCCGTACGGCACTGGACGAACTGACCCAGATCCTGAAGTTGGGCTCGGTGTATCCGTTCCAACGCCAACCTTGAAGAGAGACTTTGCAATGACCGACGCCCTGCGCCTTATCCTGGAAGATGAAGACGGCACCCAGCTGGAAACTTCCTGCACCCGCTTTGCCGTGGTCTGGCAAGGCAAGGAAGTGTGGATTCAGCAGGATGGCCGTGGCCAGTTGCTGATTGGCGTGGATGTCGAGGAAGACGACACCGAATACGCCAACCTGCTGCTGCGCCCGATGGCCACCAACCTGGTCAGCCTGCAGCTGGAAATGGAACCGGCCGAGGTCGGCGAAGACGACGATCACGTCCATGGCCCCGACTGCGGCCACCATCACTAAGGAAGTACCTATGCTCGCCCTTGGCAAATTGCTTGAGCTGACCCTCACCGATCACGAACCGGCCGAGAAGACCCAAGTGACACCCAAGGGCGCGCGTTTGCGCTGGCTGGGGGAGGGCGCGCTCGAAGTGCGCCCGGCCGAAAGCGAGGATTGCGGGCTGGACTTGCTGTTGTCCGCCGGCATCCACGGCAACGAAACGGCACCGATCGAATTGCTCGAGCGGCTGCTGCATGGCGTGGCCAACGGCAAGATCAAACCCAGGGCCCGGGTGCTGTTCCTGTTCGGCAACCCGGCAGCGATCCGCAAGGGCGAGCGTTTCATCGAGCAGGACATCAACCGCCTTTTTAACGGCCGCCACGAGCTGTCCAGTGGCTTCGAGGCATTGCGTGCCGCCGAGCTGGAACAGTTCGCCCGGGTGTTCTTCAGCAAGCCAGAGCGCAACCGCCTGCACTACGACCTGCATACGGCCATCCGCGGCTCGAAGATCGAGCAATTCGCCTTGTACCCTTATAAAGAGGGGCGCAAGCATTCCCGTCGCGAACTGGCGCGGCTGGCGGCGGCGGGCATGGAGGCGGTTTTGCTGCAGAGCAAGTCGTCGATTACCTTCAGTGCCTTTACCTACGAACAGCTCGAGGCCGAGGCCTTTACCCTGGAGCTGGGCAAGGCCCGCCCGTTCGGCCAGAACGAGGAGGTCAACCTCGACAAGCTGGAAGGGCGGCTGATCCAGATCATTGAAGACAACGAGCCAGACGGCGAGGGCTCGCTGGACGGCTTGCAGCTGTTCAGCGTCTCCCGCGAGATCATCAAGCACAGCGACAGCTTCCACCTGCACTTGCCGGCGGATATCGAGAACTTCTCCGAGCTGAGCAAGGGCTACCTGCTGGCCGAGGACCTGGCCGAGACGCGCTGGGTGGTCGAGGAGGAGGGCGCGCGCATCATCTTCCCCAACCCCAAGGTCAGGAACGGCCTCAGGGCGGGGATCCTGATCGTACCCGACTCCGGCCAGCACCTGGGCTGAGCTTGAGTCATCGGCGCAGGTCACGGTCGTGTGCGCAGCTCCAGTTGTAACGCCCGACGCAGCCCGTTTTCAGTGAAGTCGGATGGGTTGGTGTTCAGCAGGCTGCTGCCGAAAGTGAACTTGCAGTCGGTGGGTAAGCCGATGCTTTGCAGCAGCAGGTTGTCCACCGGGTAACTGCCATTTTTGCCTTCAACCTCCGTCTGGCCTGGGAAGACGGTGCCTGTCATCGAGTTCCAGCCTTGGCACAGGCAGCGGTACAGGTCGAGCAGTGGCAGCTGTGCGGACGTCGACCAGTTCGGGTTGTAAGCCAGATCGCCGCCGCTATAGCCCCAGCTGCTACGAGTCTCGTCGATGATGAAATGGCCTTCCTCCTCATCCTCCTCCTTGTCACTTGGCGTATAAGTGGTGAGTTGGTGTCTGAGCGCTTCAGTCACTATGATCGGGTTTCCGGACTGTCCGGCTTTGTCATCCAGGCCCGCCAGGAGCGCTTGGCCGCAGGGTAACTTGCGCATCAGCACCAGCGCATCCTCGACTGCTTGGCGGAAACCTTCGTTACCGCTCGCTTGTACGCCGACGCTGCCCAGCGCTTGATGTTCGGCCGTTACCGCTTGCGTCAGCTGTGCATCGTTTTCTGAATTGCGATACAGCGCGCTCATGGAGGAGGCGTGGCCGAGCAGACAATGACCGGTGACATTGACAATCGCGTCACCTTTGTCGACCAGCACCAGACCGCTTCCGACCAGAATCTGATGCGTGCCTGTATGGGCATCGATGTGCACGATGCCTGCGCCGGTCTCGATTGTGTTGCCGCTCCCTATCATGTCGATCAACATTGTCTTTTTCACTTCTTCGGTGATGACAACGTGGTGATTGCCGTCCGTGAGGCGTATGGCGATGGCTTCGGCGGTCCCTGCGGCGACCATGAAGACCGCATCGTTGATCGTCACTTCCAGCAAGCACTCCCTGGCAGCGATCCGCACGCGCTTTTGCTGCTCGCCCGAAGGCAGGGAACGCGGGGCTACATTGAACACCAGCAACTCGCTGTTTTGCGTATTGCGGCGATAGCGGCGCCCCAATGGATAAGTGCGCTCCAGGGTGATTCGCACATTCGTGTCGGCCTGGATGTACTTGACCTCGGTCTGCTGCTGAGGGTGTTCGGCGTTGTTGAAGGCGGTCTGACCGTAACCCGCTTGCCGAGCGTCGATGTAGTAGACCGGTCGCCGATTGGCCAGGGTGGCATCATGGGGCAGGGGGTGTGGGTCTGAGTGGAGTTTGGACAGGTTAAGCTCAGGCATGGTGTGCTCCGGCATCAAGATTGGGGAAGCAGCATCGGTAATGCCTGGGGGGCTCAGGTGTTGCTTATTTACAACCTGCGTGACCCCGCAGGTCGCTATTTCCGCCTTGGCCCTGTGCATGAACGGCTTTTCATCCGCCGATTGCCGTTCTGGTGTACAAACACACTGTATCTCCTGTGCAGGCTGGCTATAATGGCGCCCTTTGCCGTCGTTTCGTCGATTCGACGTATTAGCCCAAACGGCCGCCGTTTCCGTGGAAGAACCTATGAAAAGCGCAGAAATCCGTGAAGCCTTCCTTCGCTTCTT
>Ga0209370_1003150_pt1 | contig 10868 bp, 9 predicted proteins | sample AgamicAtPrz_FD_187164 | JGI IMG/M metagenome (GOLD analysis project Ga0209370, IMG submission 187164) | Agave microbial communities from Guanajuato, Mexico - At.P.rz (SPAdes) (version 2) | ecosystem: Host-associated > Plants > Phyllosphere > Phylloplane/Leaf | place: Guanajuato, Mexico... | reverse complement strand
CCGCCAACCTGCAGAAGGTCGACCCGACCCAGAGCTGGCAGATGCTGGTCGATGGCGACTACGACCTGTCGGTGATGTACTGGACCAACGACGTGCTCGACCCGGACCAGAAGACCACCTTCGTGCTTGGCCACGACACCAACCAGAACTACATGACCCGCTACCACAACGACAAGGTCAAGGATCTGGTGGCCGCGGCCCGGGTGGAGACCGACCCGGTCAAGCGCGGGCAGATGTACCAGGACCTGCAGAAGCTGGCCAAGCAGGACGTGCACTGGATCGACCTGTACTACAGCCCGTACATCAACATCTCGCGCAGCAATATCCAGAACTTCCTGCAGAATCCGTTGGGCCGTTTCACGCTTGAGGAAACGGTGAAGCTGGATGCAGGAGTGAAGACTGCACAGAAGTGAAGGTCTGGGGGCGACTGATGGCCGCCCCTTTTCGATTCACTCCTTGGCCTTGCGCCGTCGCAACCACATCCAGGCACCCCCCGCCAACACCACCAACCCCACCGGAAGCGCCTGCGCCTTGTACGGTCGCAATGCCGCCCGCGCGGCATCCAGTTTCTCTGTCACGTAGCGTTTGTTGGCCTGGTCGAACCGGGGCGCTTCGCACTGGTTGCCGAAATCCTCTGCCCACTGCACAAACGGCCCCTGCTGGACATAGCGCTTGTACAGCGCGCTTTCCTGCTCGGTGCCCGGCACCCAGCCCGCCGCCGTGCACAGCACCGCGGCGAAGGCCTGGCTGCTGCGCGGCAACTGGTCCGCGGCCTGATTGGCCAGGTCGGCGGCGACATAGCGGTAGTGGTAGCGCTGGTCGGGCTTGGCCTCGGTCGCCAACTGGCGCTGCACCTCGCCGGCACCGATGAACGGCCCGGGCTGCAGGGTGGCGCTGCCCAGGCTGAAGCTGCCGCCGAGCCAGGCATAGTCCGGCGCCATTTCGTAGCCGAGGATCTCCATGCCGGCGCCGCGTGCCAAGGTGGCCGCGGCAAACAGCGCCTCGGCGCGGCCCGTGGGTGTCCAGCGCGAAACGGCCTCCTGGCGGTGCTGGCCGTAGGCCTTGGCATCAGCCTGCAACTGCGCCGTGGCGAAGTAGCCGGGCGCCTCGTCGTAGCGGCCCTCGCGCAGCAGGCGGCGGCCCAGCAGCTCGCGCAGCTGCGTCGCCACCGGTCGCGGTACATAGCCGCCCTCTTCCACCTTGGGCGTCGGTGGCGTCGGCACATGTGCGTCGACATAGCCCTTGAGCTCGTCCAGGGTCAGCACGCGGTCGGCCACGTTGGCCGTATCCTGCCAGTAGATATCCTGGCTGCGGTACAGCAGGTCGAAGGCCTGCAGGTAGTCGCCGCGCTCCAGCGCCAGGATCGCGCCCTCGCCTTCGACCCGGCAGCCGGGCTTGACGCTTTCGTAGTCCCAATCGGGCGTCTGTCTCGAGCCCCACGACTCTTCGCGGGGGAACGCGGCGGCGGCCTTGGCATAGGCAGCCGCGGCCTGGGCCTTGTCGCCATCGCGCAGGGCCAGCTTGGCGCGCAGCCACCAGGCAAGGCCGGTATCGCCAGCCTGCTGCAGATAGCTCCTGGTCGCGGCATAGTTGCCTTGCTGGTAGGTCAACGCAGCCAGGCGGTCGGCGTCTTCCAACTGGTCGCCGACACTGGCCTGCAGCAACCCGGGCAGGCGCCGGGCCTGGGTTGGCGGCTGGCCGTCGTAGTCCCAGCCGACATGGCTGAGCAGATAGGCGGTGAGCAGCTTGCGTGGCATCGGTTGCGCCAATTGCGTCTTCAGCTGTTCATCCGGCAGGCTCACCAGTTCGTTGGCAAGCAGCCTTAGCGAGCTGTAGCCGCTGCCCGAGCCCAGACGGCTCTGGCTGGCATACAAGCGGATGGCGCTGTTCCAGTCGCCGGCGAGCTTGGCCAGGCGGGCCTCCTCGCCAAGGCTGGCAACCCCCAGTTCCAATGGGTCGCTGAAACCTTCGGCGCTGAGCGCGCGCGCTTGCTGGAAAGCCTCGCGCGCCTGGGCCTGCAGGGCCTGCGGGGTCTGTTGCGGATCATCACTGGCCGCGAGGCTGCGGGCCATCAAGGCCCGCCCCAGCGAGTAGGCCGCCCAGGTGCTGCGCAGCTTGCGTTGTTCAGCTGGCAGGGCCAGCACCTGGGCGAAATAATCCGCGGCCAGGGCGTGGTCGCCTGCGTCGAAAGCCACTGCGCCGGCAATGTACAGGCGCAGTTCATCCGGCAGTTCGGCGCCCTGCTCCAGCACTTGTTGCGGATCCGCCAGGGCACGCAGTTGCGCGACCTTCTCGCGCAGCGACTGCGGTAGCTCGCTTGCCTCGGTACGGCTGCGCTGCTCACGGTAAGGTCGGTCGTTGTCGTCACTGTCCCAGTAAGGCGTCAGGGTCGCATCGGTGGCGGGCTTGAGGCCTGCGATCTGCTCGCCGAGACGATTCACCTCGAAACCGAAATTGCCCTCCGGCAACTCGGCCAGGGTTTGCGCTCGGTCGCCGAGCAACTGCATCGGGAAGTCCGGGCCACAGGCCAGCGCCGGAACGGCCGGCACGCTCAGGGACAGGTACAGCAGGCGCCGGGGCCAGTTACGGGTAGACATTCCATGCTCCTTGATCGATTCCATGGCAGCGCGCCCAGCCGAGGACGCGCCGGCCGCCAGCGGCGAGACGCGCGCTGGACTGGCGGTTGAAGATGAGGTGTTGCGGGGATTGCTGCAAGCGGTAGCCGTTGAGCCCGTCGGCAGCGTCACAGGATGCGACGTCCAGTTCCACCCGCGCAGGTATCGGCAGGTCGAGATTGCCGACGTTGACCAGCGTGATGTCGCGCAGCGCCGCCTGCCCGGACAGTTCCACCCGCCAGTGGCTGGCGAGCGCGTCGCCTCGCGCCACCGCCTTCAACGTGGTCAGGCTCCAGGCGCGGCGGTCACCGGGCAACGGCAGGCGGAACCAGATCAGCCCGGCCAGGTGCGCAGGTGGCTGATTGCGCAATTGCCTGCCCAGGTCCGCCAGTTGCTGTGGATCGGGCAGCAGTTCGCGGCGTTCGCCACCACGGTTCAAGGGCGTTTCGCTTTCCACAACGGGCGCGCCACCGGTATCAGGCAGTAACGCGACGCCATAGGCGGGCAAAGCCAGGTAGAACGGCTTGTCGCCGACGCGACTCCAGCGTTCGGCCCATTGCCTGGCCTGTGCCGGATCGAACAGGCCGCGACGCGGGTCGCTCACTGCGTGCACCTGCAACACACTGCTGTCCACCGCCTGCAACAGCGCCGGCAGCTGCGGGCTGTCGAGCCAGGCGGGCAACGCGGTGATGCTCAGCTTCAGGCCCGGCGGCAGTTGTGCGCGCAGTTTCAGGAGAAATTCGGTATAGCCAGGCAGGCGGGCGCCGCCGCTGTCGTGGTCGATCTCGAGCCCGCTTGGGGTCAAGCCGGCGGTCTGCCAGTCGGCTAGCAATTGGGCGATTTGGGTGCCGGCCAGCCGCAGGTCGAGCGCGGGCAATTGACCGTCCAGTCGTACAACAGCTATCACCGGGCGACCATCGGCCTTGAGCTGAGACAGGTTAACCAGCGCCCTGCTCCAACCTGCCTTGGGCTGGGCCTGCAAGGCCAGCACACGCAAGGTCGAGAAGCCGGCGCGGCTATCGGCCAGGGCCTGTTCGTGGGCCGGCCGCCACTGGCGTTGCCAGATGTAGAGTTGCTGATCGAGGGGCGGTGCAGGCTCGGGCTGGCAGCCGGTGAGCACTGCGAGGACGAAACCTGCGAAAAGACGACGCAGCAGCGGAATGGCGGGCATACAGTCCTTTGTCTGACGGTGTTGGTACTATTATGCAGTCCCCGTCGTGCCGATCAATATATTCTGCTCCCTCCGACCGCCTTCGCTTCTGCTGAGGCCTGATTATGACGCGTGATGTAACGTCTTGAAGAGTGTGGAAATTTCCCGAAATAGGTAGAACCATGTCATCATTAGGGAGGCTGCCCCCCAACCAATAGGTAGCTGAAAGGTTTTTGCGAAAGATACAATAGGGAAGCCTGCCAAATACTTGACTCAATGTATTTTCAATGGAATCGAGCATGAATATATTGACTAACCTTCTTTACAAGAGTGACCCTCAAGCGCCCGATACCCCTCCGAGCCTGAACATCAGAAATGTTCTTCTCGCCTGTTTTGCTTCGATCGTGCTCGTCGTGCTTTCATATGGTGGTTTCCTGATCATCATGACATTACCGGTGACGCGGTACTCAATCGAATCAGCCGGAACATTCGGGGATAGTTTTGGAGCATTGAATAGTCTTTTCACCGGATTAGGCTTTGCGGGCCTGCTCGTCACTATTTTCTTGCAACGCGAAGACCTCAAGCTTACTAGGCTGGAGCTTTCCGAGACAAGAAACGAAATAAAAAGCCAAAGCGAAACATTCAGGCAACAACAATTTGAAGAATCTTTCTATCGACTGCTTTCGCTTTACAAGGCAAATCTAGAGCAAGTATCAGTAAAATCAGGGCGCACACCAGAAGAACGAATACATGGAGTCACCGCACTACGACAGAAACAGAAAAAATTTGACGAAGCCTGCGTCACGCAGCGCGACCTGCAATTTCCAAGCGCAGAGAAACCCCAAGAGCAAGATGACTACACTTACCACTTGTATGTACTTTGCAACAACAACCTACCACAACAAGCCAGGTACATGGAAACCCTTGGCTCACTGCTCATGCTCATCGAAAAGGACTGTTACAACGCAAATAGACGCGAATACTACCTGAATATACTTTCCTCTCAGTTCACCACCCACGAGGTGAAATATCTGTTTTACCAGGCGTTTCTCAATCCAAATTATGTTTCGCTTAGAAACACCTTGAAGAATTCACCCTCTTTTCAGGAAAGATTTTCGGTCGATAGCATTCCGCCTGGACACTATGCGTGCTTCGAATACCTATGGCAGATTCCGGTGGGTAAGAGTAGATCCAACAATGACCGACTCTTTACGACCGGGCGTTTCAAGGACGCAAAAGCGCGGGCACGCATCAAAACAACAGGGTAATTTTCATCACCAGAACGCGTAATCGCCAACATTAGACGCGCATTTCGAATCGCAAGATAGTGTTCAAGGTATAGGAACGCTCCCCAGGGGAGCGTTCAAAAACTTAGCTGCCTGGTTGTAAATACTTACACCCCATGCCTCACAGCTGCACGACTTCGGCTGGCGATAGCACCCTGGTTTTCACACCTAAAAACTCATAGGCGGCCTTGCACCTTTCCCGTGAGCGCGTATCCTCAATCACATACAAGTCAAAATAGGAGGCATAAATCGCATGCGTGATATCATGCATTTCCGAGCGATACTTTTTCACCGGATCCGGATAATACCTCTCCCGAATTAAACACTTTATAACAGATTCAATCATTGCTTGTACCGCGTCATGATTCCCTTTCAGCATTTCAATACAACCCTCTGGGTCCAGAACCTCAATTAAGGGCGACTGCTTTTCTATGCCGGTTTGCATTTCTGCATACCTATGCCCGCAATGAAATATTTCTCGATACTCCAAAAGGATACCAAGCTTAACGCTTGCTTGCTGCAGGATGCTTCGGGGGTCAAGGCGATTAACCGTGCCTGGCACCCGCTCTCCTGCGTTCTGATTGGCGTCCAGTGAGAATGATTTTTGCCCGCCCTCAGCGATATCATTGAGGTGCCCATAATCTTTCGTAACCCGCTTGTAACATTGCTTAGGGTTCTCTTTACATATGAACGCACCAAATCTACCTTCAGACCTGATCTCGCGCAAACCTCTCCGTCTACCTGGAAGCACCTCATAATTATTCGTCAGCCCAGATAGCAATTTCATTTCATTCATGACGATGCTTTCAGGCAAAGCGCTTCTCTGTACAGGGACGGCCAGCTCTTCTATATGCGCGGGACTATAGACCGGTTGAAAACCGTCTTCCACCAACTTTTCTACCGTATTAAATGCTAACGTGCTTTTTTTAAGCCACTCAACCAGCACCCCGTGATCAAGATAAACAAACTTCATGAATTTCCATTTCCCTTGCGTAATTACTGAACATCCCAGAACGCTAGAATAACAGTTTTCACTATAAACAACTGATGATTTCACTTGATCTGGAGTGCGATGCGCCGTGACTGGTTAGCCATTTAGTCGCCTTTCCAGCTTGATCCTGTCGTCAACCCATCGTACAAAGCACCTTGCCCTCCCACCTACGCAAGGAGCACCGGATGCTGGAGCTGCACACCGACCGCCTCTACCTGCGCCCCCTGAACGAAAGCGATTGGCCACTGTTCCTCAGGCTCCACCGCGAGCCTGACACCATGCGCCATGTGTTCGACGAACTGCCGGAAAGCGAAGTGCGCCGTGGTTTCGAACATCGCCTGCCGCAGTGGTCGACCGAAGCGGAGCATTGGCTGTGCCTGGTGATGGTCGACAAGGCCAGTGGCTGCGACGTCGGCGTTACCGGCCTGCGCGTGCTGCGCCCCGGCCACGCCGAGGTCGGCTACCTGCTGCTGCCGCAATGGCACGGCAAGGGCCTGGGCAGCGAGTCGCTGCGGGCCATCCTGGCATTCGCTGCCGACAAAGGCCTGGGTTCGCTGGAAGCCACTGTCACCGACGGCAACGACGGCTCCTGCAGGCTCCTGGAAAAGTGCGGTTTCACCCTCGCCCGCCGTGTGCCCCAGGCCTACCTGCTGCGCAATACGTTGCACGACGACCTCATTTACACCCTCGACCTGCACGGATAGCCCATGAACCCCTATCAATGCCTGCCGCCCCGTGCCTTCTGGCGCACGGCAATCGCCGAGCGGCCCGCCGAACAGGTCGGCGAGCTGTGGTCGCCCGCCTTCGAGATCGACGCCAAGGATGCCATCGTCACCGCCGGTTCCTGTTTTGCCCAGCACATCGGCCGTGCCCTGGTGGCCCGGGAAATGAACTGGCTCGATGCCGAGCCAGCTCCGGCCGACTTGCCCGAGGACCAGCGCAAGGCACGACAGTACGGGGTGTTCTCGTTCCGCACCGGCAATCTCTATACCCCGGCCATGCTGCGCCAGTGGCTGCAGTGGGCGCTGAACGATCAACCCCAGCCTGGCGAGACCTGGGCGCATGACGGACGCTTTTTCGACCCGTTCCGCCCCACCGTGGAGCCCGCCGGTTTCGCCAGCGAACAGGCGTTGTTCACCTCGCGCCAGGCAACCCTGGCGGCGATCCGCCTGGCGGTGCGCCGCGCCAAGGTGTTCGTCTTCACCCTGGGCCTGACCGAGGCCTGGGTCCGCCGCGACACCGGCGTGGTCTATCCGCTGTGCCCCGGCACCGTGCGCGGCGAGTTCGACCCGCGGGTCCACCAGTTCCGCAACTTCGGCTTCACCGACACCTGCCAGGCCATGACCGACGCCATCGCGCTGATGCGCGCGGTGAACCCAAGCCTGCGCCTGTTGCTCACCGTCTCGCCGGTGCCGCTGACCGCCAGCACCACCGGCGAGCACGTGCTCAGCGCCACCACCTATTCCAAGTCGGTGCTGCGCGCCGTGGCCGGCCAGTTGTGCCAGGACCTGCCCGAGGTGGACTATTTCCCGTCCTACGAGATCATCACCGGCACCCCGTTCAAGGGCACCTTCTACCAGCCCAACCAGCGCGAGGTGACGCCCGAGGGCGTGGCCTTCGTCATGCGCCAGTTCTTCGCTGGCCTCGCCGCCGAGGCCGCGCCCGCGGCAAGCGTCGCCACCCCGTCCGTAACCTGTGAGGACCTTGTCTGTGAAGACGCCAGGCTCGACTATTACGCCTAGTTTCCTGCTGCTGGGCGATTCCCATGTCGCGGTGGTCGGCCTGGCCGCCAGGGCGCGGGGGCTGGCGTTCGGTGGTGGGCCGCTGGGGGCCGGGCGCGATTTCGGCGTGGATTTCTTCAGCCTCGCGGCGGACGACGTGGCAATGCGCGACGCCGAGCTGGAGCAACTGTATCGCCAGGCCCTCGCCCAGCTCGACGCCCCCAGCCTTGGGCGAATTCCCGGCCCGCTGGTGTGCAGCATCGGCCTGAGCCTGCACTACCTGGCCACCACCCAGAACTGGCTGTGCTACCAGGGCCTGGATGGTGAGTTCGACCCCGGTTTCCTCGACGGGCCGCTGTTCGCCACGATTATCGACACCCTGTCGCGCCCCGCCCTGGCGTTCTACGAGCAGGCGCTGGCCCTGGGCGTCAAGGTATACGCCGTGCTGCCACCGCAACGGGTGCCGCCGATGGCCGACCGCCGGGTGTTCATGGCCGCGCAGGCGCTGCTGATGGAGCGCCTGCGCGGGCTGGGCGTGGAGCTGGTCGATGTGCGCGCAGCCGCCAATGACGACCGGGGGCTGCAGCGGGTCGAGTTCTGTGAAGTCGATGATCCGCTGCATGGCAACCTGGCCTTTGGCGAGCTGGTGCTCGATCAGTTGTTGCGGCAGATGGCCTAGGCCCGCGGCCGCCCACCAAGAATCGTCACCCGCTCGCCATAGCGTGAATGCGGGAAGTAATCCCACACCGCATGGTGCTGGGTGCAGCGGTTGTCCCAGAACACCAGGGTGCCCGGCGCCCAGCGTACCCGGCAACTGAGCACCGGCTCCCGGGCCACCAGGTCGAACAGCATGTTCAACAGCACCTGACTCTCGCCGGCCGCCAGCTGCACGATATGCGAGGTGAAGCCCGAGTTGACGAACAGCGAAGGCCGCCCGGTCTCGGGGTGGCGCACCACCACCGGGTGCTCGGTCTTGGGCAGGCCGGGCGGCGGCGTATAGCCCTTCCACGGGATCTCGCCGTCATGGATGGCGGTCAGGGTGCCGAGAAATGCCTGCATGGCCGGCGACAGCATCTCCAGCGCCAGGTGCATGTTGGCGAACAGGGTGTCGCCGCCCGTGCCGATGGCCGGGGTTTCCTTCACGTACAGCATCGAGCCCATGGACGGCTCCAGGTCGGCGGTACCGTCGGTGTGCCAGGTCTCGCCCGCGACGTAGCGTGACTGCGCATTGGCGCGGATCACCACCAGCTCCGGGTCGTCGCCGTCGATGTCTTCCAGCGGCAAGGCGCGCAGTTTGCCGAACAGGCGGCCGAAGGCCTTGTGCTGCTCGACGCTGAGCTGCTGGTCGCGAAACACCAGCACGTGGTTTTCCAGGAACGCCCGGCGGATCTCCAGCAACTGCGCCGGCGGCAAGTCGCGCGACAAATCGACCCCTGCGATCTCGGCACCGATGATCGGCGTCAGCCGTTCCACGCTGATGCTGCGGTACGGCGTGCGCTGGGCGCCGGCAATCCGTTCGATGGCGTTCAATCCGTGTTGATCCATGCTTCCCTCGCTGATGCGTGTTGATTGGTTTGGCTCGCCAGGCGCTGCAGCCCCGCCGCCAGGTGCGTGGCCGGCGCCATGCGCTGCTCGGTCAAGGTCGCGCAGGCCCGGCTGCAGACCCGCGCCAAGGCGCCGACGACACTGGCGCACGCCTGTTCGTCAGCGTTGGCATAGGCGCGGGCGGCGACTTCGCTGCTGGCCGCCGCATTGGCCGTGGCGAACGCGTGGGCATTGGCCTCGGTGCTCAATTGCGCGTAGTACCGGGCGAAAGCCTCGGCGTCACCGAACTGGCCGGCGATCATCGCCTGGTTGCTCGGCGCCTGGCCGTAGTCCAGGGCGCTCTCATAGGCCTGGGCGTAGGCCGCCTCGGCGTCGTAGGCCCGGTGAAACGCGGGCAACAGTACCGGCCTGAGCGCGGCGCGCCACTCACCGACACGCCCGCGCAGCCCCAGGCCGGCGCGTTGGTGCAGGCGTTGCAGCGTGAGCAGCGCCTGGACGTGCTCGGGCAGTGCCTCGGCGAGCAGCGGCAACACCACCTCGGCCTGCCACCGGTGCAGCAGGCGCCAGTACGCCTGCCGCTCCAGCGGCAGTGGCAAGGGCCCGGTCTGCAACACCCGCAGCAATGGGCTGAGCCATACAGGTGGCGTGATCTGTTCAGCCAGCATGGGTAGCCTCCCCCTGCGCTTGCAGGTCGGCATTGATCGCCTCGGCGATCTGCCGGGCCCAGGGGCCGGCGACGATGCCATAGTGATCAGTATCCAGCGCCGCCCAGTCGCTCAGGCCCGGCAGCAATGCCTGCCAGGCCTGGCGCAGGTCCTGCGCCTGCCAGCCACTGCCGATGCCGTAGGGGTTGGGCCGCGTGGCGATGAACAGCCGCCCGGGCGTGTCCGCCAGCATCGGCGGCACGTGCCCCAGCATGCTCGCCAGGTTGTTGCGACAGCAGGTCACCAGGCGCTCCAGATAGCGCGCGCCGTCCGCCTCGCCATTGCGCAGGGCGAACTCCCGTTCGAACACCTGCTGGATCTGCGCCTCGTCGATCTGCTGCAACTCGGTGCCGGCATCCGGCGCGGGTGGATCGACCAGGTACAGCGTCGGCGCCTCGCGCCCGGCTTCAACGGCCAGGGCACACAGGGCCTGGGCCACCCAGGCGCCGAAGGACCAGCCCAGCAGGCTCCAGCGTGCATCGGCGGGCAGTTCGGCCTGAATCGCATCCAGGTACAGCTGCGCACGGGCCTGCAGCGAGAGGTTGGGCAGCGCCGGCTGGCTCAACACCGGGTCGGCGATCACCCGCACGCAAAGGTCCGGGTGCAGCGCCGTGGCCAGCTCGCGGTAGGCCTGGACGTCACCACCAACCGGGTGGATCAGGTACAACCATTGACGGCCGCCCCCCTGCTGCCAGGGGTCGATGCGCAGCGCCTGGCGCCATGGGTCGCCGTCGCCCTTGGCCTGCCCCGGCTCGTCGGCAACCAGGGCCAGCACCTCGCCCAGGCTGACCTGCGGGCTGAACTGCGACAACTGCACGACCTGGCCGGTGGCGCCCTGCAATTCATCGATCAGGTC
>Ga0209370_1003147_pt1 | contig 10872 bp, 7 predicted proteins | sample AgamicAtPrz_FD_187164 | JGI IMG/M metagenome (GOLD analysis project Ga0209370, IMG submission 187164) | Agave microbial communities from Guanajuato, Mexico - At.P.rz (SPAdes) (version 2) | ecosystem: Host-associated > Plants > Phyllosphere > Phylloplane/Leaf | place: Guanajuato, Mexico... | reverse complement strand
ACGCCTGTTGCGCGGTGCTGGCACCGGGGGCCGTCATCACGCCCTGAAACGAATCGCTGACATAGTCGATGCCCTGCTCCTTCCAGGTGGGCGACTGGGCGAACACGCCTTCAAGCCGCTTGTCGGCGGCAATCGCCAGCACGCGCACGCGGCCCGACTGCAGGTAGGGCAGCAGGTTCGGCGTGGTGGCCGAAACCACATCGAGATGGCCGCCGGCCAGCGCCACCATGGATTCGGCGGAGGACTTGTAGGGAACGATGCGCAGCTTCTGGATATTCACGCCGCCCTGCTGCAAGGGCTGGGCCACGCCCAGATGGATGTGATTGCCCAGCGTGGTGGCAATGCCGATGGAGTATTTCTCGGGGTCCTTGCGCAGCTGGGCGATCAGGTCCTGGACATTGCGCAGCGGCGAATCCGCACGCACGACCACCGTGGTGAACTCGCGCAGCAAGGTCACCAGCGGCGTGCCTTTCTGCAGGTTGGCGGGCAGGGCATTCTGCGCCAGGCTGTTGCCGTAGCTGGTGCTCAGCGTCATCAACGTATGGGCGTCGCCAGGGTGGCGGTGCAGGCTTTCCAGCGCGGCGATCGCATGCGCGCCGGACTTGTTGCTGACCACGAACTGCGGTGCATGGCCATCGCGTGCCAGCAGCTCGGTGAGCTTGCGGGCCGCCTGGTCCAGCGCCGCGCCGGCCCCGCTGGGGACAATGAATTCCGTGGACTTGCTGGGCTTCCAGGCCTGTGCCGCTGCACCGCCGGATTGCGCGGCAGCAGGGCCAGTTGCCAGCGTGCAGCACAGCACCGCCATCGATGTCAGCCATGGGGCCAGAGTGCGATGCAGGCGGGAATGAGTTACGGTACTGGCCGACATGAATGCTCCTGAAATCAATCGCCATGCGCTTTGCGGGCTGGCGTGCTGAAGACTGTAGAAGCGCGCCAGCCTTGCAACAACGAATGAATTTTCATGAGTTAGTAAGCAAAAGAGCTGAGCTACCCGGGCCTGAGCGGCAGGCCTGCTTGAAGAGGCAAGAACGAAAATGACCTGGCATGCGCAACTGGCGCTGAACTATTCCCTGCAGGCCGGCAAGACCTCGGTGCATTTCACGCACGATGGTCCGCTGCGCATCCTCAAAAGCCTGTATCCCGAGGGGCCGGCCATCTGCCACAACGTGCTGGTGCACCCGCCCGGCGGGCTGGTGGGCGGCGATGTGCTGGACATTGATGTCCATGTCGCAGAAGGTGCGCATGCGCTGGTCACCACGCCTGGTGCCACGCGTTTTTACAAAAGCAACGGGAAGCAGGCCATGCAGCGTACCCGGCTGCGTCTGGACCCCGGCGCGAGGCTGGAGTGGCTGCCGCTGGAGGCGATCGCGTACAACGCCTGCGATGCCGTCAACCACCTGGAGTTCGAGCTTGCCGAAGACGCGCAGCTGCTGACCTGGGATGTGACGGCACTGGGCCTGCCGCTGGCCGCCCAGCCTTATGAGTCCGGCAGGTTCGAGCAGCACATCGAATGGCCGGGCCGTTTCCTGGAGCGCGGCGTGGTCAACGCGCAGGATGAGCTGCTGCTCAACGGCGACCTGGGGCTGGCCGGGCATCGCTGCCTGGCAAGCCTGATTCTTGCCTGCGGCTCGCCGATTGCGCGCCATCGGCGCGAAGCCTTGCTGGAAGGCACGCAGGGGCTGCTTGAGGAGGCTGCCCCGGCAGTGTTGAGCGGAGTGACGGCTCCCAATGAAAACATGCTGATTCTGCGCAGTGCATCACCTGTGGTTGAGCCTGTGATGATGCTGTGGAAAACCGTGTGGAGTTTCTGGAGAGAAGAACTCTGGGGGCTGCAGGGAGTCACTCCCAGAATCTGGTCCATGTGATCGCTGTTGCGCGGGCCTTGGCGCCGTTTCAACGCACCAACTGTTTTCTGCATCGGGCCAGCTCGGCCTGGGCCCAGTTCAGGCGTTCGCGCAGCTGAGGGCAGGCGGCACCAGCGTTTTGCGGCTCGCGTTCCGTGCAGTGCTCTTCGACCATGGATACCAGGGTGCGCGTGTGGCGGTTTTGCTCCAGGGCGCAGGCGCGCGTGCCCGCTTCGGCTCGCGTTCCGCCTTGCGAGCGTGTGCCGGGCGGCACGGCCGTCCAGCCCCGGTTGTGCCAGGGCGAGAAGGAGGCTGAAGGCGTGATCTCTATGCCGCTCACACGTCCCTCCAGGCCGGGAAATGTGGACAGCATGGCGGCTGCCACCAGGGCCGGGTCGCTCATGCGTCCTAGGGCGGTATCGCAGTCCATGACATCGGGATTCAGGCCCGGCGGCAGCAGTCTCAGTACGCCATAGATGCGGGTGGCATCGGTCTCCAGCTCCTTGACGCTGCGCCCGTTGCTGCCCGGCACCAGGCTCATGCCGACCAGTTGGTACTGCGTGTCGCGCAGGGCGGTGTCGGGGCCGGTGTGGATCTCGACCTCGCCTGAGGCCCGGCCTGCGAACATGAGCAGCCTGAAGGCATCCGTGGAGAACAGCGCCTGCACCTCCAGATGGCAACGGGCAGGCGGGGCCGCACGCAGCACGCTTGACCAGTCCTTGGCAGCGTCGCGGTGGACCAGCATGGCCGTGCGCGGCAGCATCTCCACGGCTATCCGCTCCTTGCCCAGGCTTACGGTTGCCGGCACGCCAGCGTCAATCGAGCCGGCTGTGGGAAATTGCGCCAGTGCCTTGAAGCCATGCTGCATCGCGGATAGTCTGTCGCTGCTGACGATGCCGCCTGTGGCGATCTCCAGGCGCCCGTTCTTGAAGCGGTAGTGGCTGGGTACTTCGTCGGTTTCGGTGTAGCTGCCATGGCGGGTGGAGACCCGGTAGCGGATCTCGCGTCCGCCCATTTCCATGAAGGAGCTCAGCGTCTCCAGCAAGGCCTGGCGTGTGGCGGCATCGTCCTGGCGCAGCGTGATCTCCACGCGTGTGGAGCCATAGCCCAGTAGCTTGCCGAACGCATGCTGCATGACGGCCTGGTTCGGAAAGGTGATGACCGCCCCCACCATGCCCGCCAGGGCCGCCACGCCGCCCAGCAGCAGCGGCCAGGTCGAACGCTCGTCAGCGCGAGTGCCAGTCATGGCGCTCCAGATGGCTTGAGCGCCATGGCCCAGCCAACTGGTGAGCACGAAGGCGATGAGCGCCACAGCCGGCGCCCACACAAGAATCAGCAGTATTTGCAACAGGCCCATATGGGCATTGATTCTAGGCACAAGCCATATGCGGCCTGGCGGCAGCCGGCCAGGTGCTGACCGCTTGGGGCTGCCCACCCGGGGCTGCCCGCCCGGGGCTTCCCGCCGGGGACGCTACAGCGCCAGAACGATTCTGGACTCCTGCGTCCTGGCGCGCGAGCAGCAGCTCATCATCTTGGTACAGGCTGCGCGCTCGGTGCGGGTCAGCACCATGTCGCGATGATCGATATCGCCTTCGAGCACCGGCACCTCGCATGAGCCGCACAGGCCTTCACGGCAGTCGCACTCGATATCGATATTGGCGCTGCGTAGTGCATCGAGCAAGGTCTCATCGTTGCGCACCTGCAGCGTGATGCCGGATTCGCGCAGCTCGACTTCAAAGCCGTGCTCCTTGTCCGGATCCAGTGCGCCCAGGGTGCTGGAGAAATGCTCCACGCGCAGGCTGTCCTCGGGCCAGTGCTGGCTGGCCTGGGCAAGGCCGTCGAGCATGCGCTGCGGACCGCAGGCATAGATCTGCGCTCCGGGCCTGACCTGGGCCAGCAGCGCCTGATAGTCGGCTCGCTGGCCTTCTGCGCCCACATAGATCTGCAGACGCTCGCCATGCCGTGCCTGCAATGCATGCAACAGCGCCATGCGCTCGCGCTGACTGCAGCTGTAGTGAATTTCATAGGGGATGCCCAAGGTCTGGGCGCGCGCCGCCATGGCCGCAACTGGCGTGATGCCTATGCCGCCGGCGACGAGAATCAGCTGCTGCGCGCTTTCGTCGAGCTTGAAGTGGTTGCGCGGGCCGCGCATCTGCACCTTCATGCCGACCTGCAGCGCCCCATGTATCCAGGCCGAACCGCCACGGCTGTGCTCCTCGCGCAGCACGGCGATCTCGTAGGTATCCGCTTGCTGCGGATCGCCGCATAGCGAGTACTGGCGCGAGATGCCCGTGTCGCCGCAGTGCAGGTCGATATGCGAGCCCGGGGTCCAGCGCGGCAGGTCGCGCCCGTCGGGCGCCTTGAGGCGCACGCGCAGCACGTCCTGCGCAATCAGCTCGGTGCTTTCCACCAGCATGCTGCGGCTGACGCCGCCTTGCGAGGATTCGCCGATGCGCACGGGCTGCTGCTCGGCCAGCACGGCGGGATTGCCGCGCTCGGGGTTGCGGCTCACATCCCATTGCACCCACAGATGTTCGGGGCCGCGGAACGAGGTGTTGGGCACATAGGTGAAGCGTTGTTCGGCCAGCTGCATGTGAGGCAGGCGGCGCGTGAACTCCTCGAGGAAGATCTGCATTTCCATGCGCGCCAGATTCTTGCCCATGCACTGGTGGGAGCCGTAGCCGAAGGTCAGGTGATCGCTGGCATTGTCGCGGTGGATGTCGAACAGGTCGGCATCGACAAAATGCTGCTCGTCGTGGTTGGCCGAAGAGGTGACGATGAGCAGCTTGCTGCCGGCCGGAATGGCCTGGCCGCCGATCACCACATCCTTGGTGGCCAGGCGCCGCCAGGCGGCCACCGAGCCGTTGTGACGCAGGCATTCCTCCACGGCATTGGGGATCAGCGAGGGATCGGCGCAGATCTCCTGCCAGACCGGGGGGTGCTGCAGCAGCAGCTTGACCGCATTGGCCGTGGCGTTGGCCGTGGTCTCGTGCGCGGCGACCAGGCCGGCCATCATCATCGAGTGCAGATAGGAATCGGTGACGACATCGGGCAGCTCTTTTTGCTTGCGGATGCCGTATTGCATCCAGCCCTCGGCGTCGGGATCGGCACGCATCTTGTCGAGAATCCGGCCCGCGTGCTGCCAGAAGTTGCCCACGGCATGAGCCACGGCAAGCTGCTCCTCGGCCTGGGGTCGTCCCCAGGTATTGACGGTGTGGGCGATGCTGTACTGGCGCAGCGTGTCCATATCGTCTGCAGGCACGCCCAGAAAATGCATGGCCACCGTCAGCGGCACTTCCCACAGCATCTGATCGACGAGATCGGCACGGCCGTCGTCGATGAAACGGTCCACATATTCGCGGGCCAGCCGGCGCACCATGGGCTCGTGGTGCTTGAGCTCCTCGGGCGTGAAGGGCTGCATCAGCGCGCGTCGGCGCGGCATGTGGGCGGGCTCGTCCTCGTTGACCAGGGTGCGGTTCAGCGCAAAGCCATAGCTGGCGAGCACGGCATTGGCTTCATCGCCTGTCGGCGTGATCTTCTCCAGTGCGATCGAGGGGCTGAAGGTCAGGTTGTCGCGGAAGATGGCCTTGATGTCGTCGAAGCGCGTGACCACCCAGTAGCCCAGCTGCGGGCTGTAGAACACCGGCTCCTGTTCGCGCGCCCAGCGCACATATTCGGGCGGGTCCTGCTGGTAGCCGTCTGCAAAGGGATCGAAGCTGGCGGCCCCGTGGCTGATGGGGCAGCCCGTAGGGCCGCTCTGGCCGGTGGGCTTGCCGAACTGGCTGTGATCGATGGGGCAACGGCTGGGGGTGGAAACGGTCATGGCTCGCTCGCAAACGCAAAGAGGCAGGAGATGGCTTGCGCCATCGGACGAGAGCGCAGAGGCGGCCTGCCGCCAGCCTCTGCGGCATGGATCAGCGGGACAATCAGTCCAGCGTGATGTTCAGATCCTTGATCAGCTTTTGCCAGCGTGCGCTTTCGCTGTGGATCAGCGCCTGGAACTGCTCGGGCGTGTTGCCCACGGGCTCCACGCCGAAGTCGATGAGCTTTTGCTTGACCGCAGGCTCGTTGATGGCGGCGACCACCTGCTTGTTCAGCGCCGTGACGACAGTGGCCGGTGTCTTGGCCGGGGCCACCATGCCGACCAGGGCCGCAGCCTGCACGCCGGGCAGTCCCAGCTCGGCAAAGGTGGGCACATCGGGCAGCTGGGGCAGGCGCGTGGCATTGGCCACGGCCAGGGGGCGCACCTTGCCGCCCTTGATGAAGCCTGCGCCGGCGGCCAGGTCCACCATCATCACGGGAATCTGACCGCCCGCCACATCGGCCAGCGCCGGAGCCGCACCGCGATAGGGCGCATGGGCGAGCTTGAGGCCTGCCTCGGACTTCAACAGTTCCATGGCCAGATGATGAGGGCTTCCCGCGCCGGCGGAGCCGTAGTTCACGCCCTCGGCGCTGGCTTTGGCGGCGGCAATGAACTCCTTGGCGGTCTTGGCTTTCTCGGCGGGGCCGGCCACCAGAATCATGGGAAAGCGACCCATGAGCGTGACGGGCGTCAGGTCCTTGCCGGGGTTGTAGCTCAGGCTCTTGTAGAGCACGGGATTGAAGATCAGCGTGCCGTTGTCGGCAGACAGCACGGTATAGCCGTCAGCCGGTGCCCGGGCGGTCTCCGAGGCGCCGATGGCCGTGTTGCCGCCCGGGCGGTTGTCCACGACGATGGGTTGATGGGCCTGGGCGCCCCAGGCCTGGCCTATGGTGCGGGCCAGGAAGTCCGAGCCGCCGCCCGCGGCGTAGGGCACGATCCAGCGCACGCTCTTGCTGGGGAACTTGTCCTGGGCCATGACGGTGCCGGGGGCTGCGGCCAGCCAGAGCATGCTGGTGGCCAGAACCGAGGCGGTGAAGAGGCGTTTTTTCATTGAGGGTGTCTCCTGGGCTGAGGTGTTGTTTGCCTGCGGGTTAACCAAGCTTCACTCCGCCTGCTATTCCGCTTTAATACGGAAATTGTTTTGCGTAATTTTTATACGCATTGCGTAAATTGAGCCCAAGGGATTTCCATGACTTGATTCATGAATCTGAATCAGAATGCCGGTCGAAGCCCTGCCATCAATCGCTACAGACATGAAAAAAGACAAGAAGGCTGCGGACGCCGTGCTGCCGATCACCGCTACGCAAGCGCCACGCGCCACAAAGCTGCGCCAGCCTGGTGCTGCCGCAGAAGCCGCGGACGGGCGCGAGCGTCGTCAGCGAGTGCAGGCCGCCGAGACCTGTCTGGCCGTGCTCAAGGCGCTGGCCGGTCTGGGCGGGCGTGCCAGCCTCACGGCCATCGGTGCTGCCGTGGACGAAAGCCCGGCCAAGGTGCATCGCTATCTGGCCAGTCTCATGGCCGAAGGTCTGGTGGAGCAGGACCGTGGCGGCACCCAGTACGCGCTGGGACGCGAGGCCATCCATATCGGCCTGGCCGCGATGCGCCAGAACGATCCGGTGCGCATGGCCGAGCCGGCCCTGCAGCAGCTGCGCGAGTCCCTGCAGGTCACGAGCTTTGTGGCGGTGATGGGCAATATGGGGCCCACCATCGTGCGTTTCGAGGAGCCCAGCCTGCCCATCACCGTCAATGTGCGTGTGGGCTCGGTCATGTCCATGCTGTGGTCGGCCACGGGGCGCGCGTTCTTTGCCTTCATGGGGCCGCAGCCCGAGGTCGAGGCGCTGCTGGCGCGTGAGCTGGATGCCGCCAGCCCCGAGCATCGCCGTCTGCTGCATGCCAGCAAGCCGCTGGAGCAACTGCGCAGCGAGATTCGCGCAGCCGGCTGTGCAGCGATCCGGGATCTGAATCTGCCCGGCATCAGCGCCGTGGCTGCGCCCTTGTTCGACTACAACGGCCATGTGGTGGCCGTGCTCTGCGCGCTGGGTGCCAGCGGCGGCTTCGACCCCGATCCCCAGGGCAGGATTGCCCAGGCCGTGTGCGAGCAGGCACGCGCCATCAGCGCTTCGCTGGGCTACCGAGCCTAGGCCTCGGTCAGCGTGGCCGGGGCGCCCAGGCGCTGGGACAGCGCACGCGCCTGGGCCTGCAGCTTGCGGGCCGGCAGACCGGCGGGGTCCAGCGTCAGCGTGACCGAAGGGCCGATGGCGGCAATTGCCAGCACCAGCTGGCCGAAGCCGTCGAACACCGGCACCGCCAGTGCGCTCACGCCCGACAGCAACTGGTTCTCGACCACGCTCAGGTGGTTGCTGCGAATGGAGTCCAGCTCCTTGGCAAACGCCGGCTCGTCCAGGCTATGGCCTTCGGCCTGCAGCAGCGGTGCGATGCGGGCCGGCTCGCCAAAGGCCGCAAAAATCTTGCCCGTGGCGGTATGGCGCAGCGATGCCGGCGTGCCGTGGCGCATGGCCACATAGACATGGGTCGGGCCTTCCTCGACGCGGATGATGGTCGGCCCCTGGCCGCTCCACATGGACACCGACACGGTGTAGCCCACCTCCTGCGCCAGGGCGGGCAGCTCGGCAATCGCCATGCGCACAGGGTCGGCCTGTTGCAGGCTGATGAGCCCCATCTGGATGGCCAGCGGACCCAGGCCGTAATGGCCGCTGACGCGATCCTGTTCCATCAGCCCCAGCTTGCAAAAGCTCACCAGATAGGGGTGGGCCTTGGCGGCCGTCATCTCGGCTTCGCGCGCCAGATCCTTGAGCGCCATGCGCCGGCCCGTGCGCGCCAGCACCTTGAGCAGCTGGCCGCCGACTTCCACGCTCTGTATGCCGCGCGGTGCGCGCGCGGGCTCGTCATCACAGGAGTCGAGTGGCAAGCGGGCGTCGGTCGAAGAGGTGTTGGCGTGAGGCATGACGGCATTGTGAGGGCGGAACGGCGGCGCAAAAGTCTGCAGGGTTTTTCACTATGACAAATCAATTGTGCAATGTTGAATTTATATCTAGCATTCAGAAATTCGATAAAGATGAATGCATTTGTTTAAAACAAAGAGACTGCAACGATGAGCACCAAGACCTTTGCCTCCGCCGCCGACCTCGAAGTCAAGAAGGTGAGCTTCGACAAGCTCTCCGAACATGCCTATGCCTACACGGCCGAAGGCGATCCCAACACCGGCATCATCATCGGCGACGACGCCGTGATGGTCATCGACACCCAGGCCACGCCCGTCATGGCCGAGGACGTGATCCGCCGCATCCGCGAGGTCACGGACAAGCCCATCAAATACGTCACGCTGTCGCATTACCACGCGGTGCGCGTGCTGGGTGCCTCGGCCTATGGCGCCGAGCACATCATTGCCAGCCAGGACACTTACGACCTCATCGTCGAGCGCGGCGAGCAGGACAAGGCCAGCGAGATCGGCCGCTTTCCGCGCCTGTTCCAGAATGTCGAGAGCGTGCCCGATGGCATGACCTGGCCGACCATGACCTTCACCGGCAAGATGACGCTGTGGCTGGGCAAGCTCGAGGTGCAGATCCTGCAGCTGGGCCGTGGCCACACCAAGGGCGATACCGTGGTCTGGCTGCCCCAGGACAGGGTGCTGTTCAGCGGCGACCTGGTCGAGTTCGATGCCACGCCCTATGCCGGCGACGCCTACTTCCAGGACTGGCCGCAGACGCTGGATGCGATTGCCTCCCTCCAGCCCGAAAAGCTGGTGCCCGGCCGCGGTGCGGCGCTGCAGAACGCCGCCGAAGTGCAGGCCGGCCTGGCGGGTACGCGCAACTTCATCAGCGACCTGTGGGCCGAGGTCAAGGCCGGCGCCGATGCGCGCCAGGACCTGCGCAAGGTCTACGAAGCAGCCTTTGCCAAGCTGCAGCCCAAATACGGGCATTGGGTGATCTTCAACCACTGCATGCCCTTTGACGTGACACGCGCCTATGACGAGGCATCGGGCCATGCCGACCCGCGCATCTGGACTGCCGAGCGCGACCGCGAGATGTGGCTGGCGCTGGAAGGCTAGTCGCCTCCTGGGCCGCGCGGCTGGCAGTCTCCTGCGCTTAGCGCGGTGGTCTGCTGCGAAGCTATCTAAAACAGGAGCTGCTTGCGCTTTAACTGCAATGAATTCAAATAGAAAAAGCATTGAATTCATTGACTGACAAGCGATAACAGCTATCAAAAAAAACAGAGTTCGAATCCGGCCACAAAGAGCCGGAGGGGCGGCCTTTGCCCCAGGAAACAGATTCACGCTTTTCAAGGTTTGCGCACCGATGAACGCCATGTCCACCCCAGCCATTGCTCCTGACGCTCTGCGCGGCAGCGCCGCCGACATTCAGTCCATCCAGATTCCCTATCGGCGGCATGCGGACCAGGATGCCGATGCGCCGGCTCGTCACCCCGTGGTCGTCGTCGGCGCCGGGCCCGTGGGCCTGTCTCTGGCCATCGATCTGGCGCAGCGCGGCCAGCCGGTGGTGGTGCTCGACAACGACTGCAAGCTGTCCACAGGCTCGCGCGCCATCTGCTTTTCCAAGCGCACGCTCGAGATCTGGGACCGCCTGGGCGTGGGCCAGCCCATGGTGGACAAGGGCGTCTCCTGGAATCTGGGCAAGGTGTTTGCCAGGGATCAGTCGCTCTACCAGTTCGACCTGCTGCCCGAGGCCGGCCACGAGCGCCCGGCCTTCATCAATCTGCAGCAGTACTACGCAGAAGCCTATCTGGTCGAACGCGCACTGCAGCTGCCGCTGATCGATCTGCGCTGGCACAACAAGGTCACGGCGCTGGCGCCGCGAGCCGATGGTGCGCTGCTGACAGTGGAAACGCCCGAGGGCGAGTACCGTATCGATGCCCAGTGGGTGCTGGCCTGCGACGGCTCGCGCTCGCCCTTGCGTGGGCTGCTGGGTCAGGAAAGCCATGGCCGCATCTTCCGCGACCGCTTTCTGATTGCCGATGTGAAGATGCATGCGGATTTCCCGACCGAGCGCTGGTTCTGGTTCGATCCGCCGTTTCATCCGGGTCAGAGCGTGCTGCTGCACCGCCAGCCCGACGATGTCTGGCGCATCGACTTCCAGCTGGGCTGGGAGGCCGATCCCGAGGAGGAGAAAAAGCCCGAGAACATCCTGC
>Ga0209370_1003146_pt1 | contig 10883 bp, 6 predicted proteins | sample AgamicAtPrz_FD_187164 | JGI IMG/M metagenome (GOLD analysis project Ga0209370, IMG submission 187164) | Agave microbial communities from Guanajuato, Mexico - At.P.rz (SPAdes) (version 2) | ecosystem: Host-associated > Plants > Phyllosphere > Phylloplane/Leaf | place: Guanajuato, Mexico... | reverse complement strand
TCGCCACTGCGAAAGCGCTGAATACCGCTGACGAGCCCGCCGCCTGGCTGGCTCTGGCCGAGCGCCGGCGTCCTGCCTTGCTCGGTGCCGGATTACCGGCCTGGATCGCCGCTCTGGCGGTATTCGCTGGGCTGGAAGCGGTGCCGCAGATCCTGCTGGCGCTGGCCAGCATCGTGGTTCTCTACCTCTACCGCATTCCCAGGCAGCTCTGACTTTTGTCGCCTGGCGAAGCGCTGCGGCCTGCCTTGTTGATCGTCGTCAGGGCTTGCGCTCGGGTTGTGCGATGACGCTGGTAAAGCGCGCCGGCAACTGGCAGATTGAACGCCTTCCGGTTCATTGCAGACGTTATGAAAGCCCCCGTATCCCCCTGGTTTTCCCCAGCCAGCGCCCTGATCGTTGGCGTCGCGCTCCTGCTGGTCTTCCCCCTGAAATTGCTGCCCAGCCTGTTGGCAGGCCTCTTGGTGTTCGAGCTGGTCAACCGCCTGGCGCGGCCGATGCAGCGCCTGCTGGCCGGCCACATGGGGCGTGTGCTGGCCGTTGGCGTGCTCAGCGTGCTGGTGATCGCCGTGCTCGGGCTGATCTTCGCCGGCGGCTTTTCCCTGCTGATGCACGAACTCAACAACCCGGGGCGGATGATGGGCAAGCTGCTAGGTGTGGTCGACCGCGCCCGTGAGCAACTGCCCGAGGCCCTGGTGGCCTACCTGCCGGCCAACGTCGACGATATACGCGTGGCACTGCACGACTGGCTGCGCGGGCATATCAGCGAACTGCAGCTGCTCGGCAAGGGCGCCGTGCACATGTTCGTGACCATTCTGATCGGCATGATCCTCGGCGCGGTGATCGCGCTGCAGAACGTGCCCGAGCCGGATCAGCTCAAGCCCTTGGCTGGCGCCTTGCTGACCCGCGTGCAGCGCTTCGTCGAGGCGTTTCGCAACATCGTCTTCGCGCAGATCAAGATCTCCCTGCTCAACACCACTTTTACCGCGATCTTCCTGATCGGCGTGCTGCCACTGTTCGGCGTGCACCTGCCGCTGACCAAGACGCTGATCCTGATCACCTTCCTGGCCGGTCTGCTGCCGGTGGTCGGCAACCTGATCTCCAATACCGCGATCTTCGTGGTCGGCCTGTCGCTGTCGATCTGGGTGGCGCTGGGGGCGCTGGCTTATCTGATCTTCATCCACAAGGTCGAATATTTCCTCAACGCGCGCATCGTCGGCGGGCAGATCAAGGCGCGGGCCTGGGAGCTGTTGCTGGTGATGCTGGTATTCGAGGCAGCCTTCGGCATCGCCGGGCTGGTGGCTGCGCCGGTCTACTACGCCTACGTGAAGAGCGAGTTCAAGGCCCAGGGCTGGGTGTAGGCCAGGCATTACCGTGGCTGGTGGTAGCCTGGGTATCGCTGCGCTCAACGCCAGGCTACGAGCCATGGCGATCTTCGGAAGTGTTAGTGCGCAATTACGTTGAGTTTGAACGCTGTTGGCTGTCCGAGGGGTGATGCGCTGTTGCCGCCGGGCTTTTCCTGACGGCTCAGGCGGCTGGCGGTCTTGTGCAGGTCGAGCACCAGCTGGGCCAGTGATTGCGCCGCCTGCAGGGTTTCACCAGCGCTCTGGCTGCTGCGCTCGGCGGCCCCGGTGATCGCCTGAGCCTGGCCGTTGACCGCCTGCACCTGGCTCAACTGCAGCTTCATTGCCGCGCTGATCTGGCCGAGGCGGTCCTGCATACCGGCCACTTCCTGTTCGATACGCTCCAGCGCCTCGTTGGCTTCGCCCGAACGCGCCACGCTGCTCTGCGCGGCCTGCTGGCAGCTGTGCATGGCCGCTTGGGTATCGAGGGTCTGTTGGCGAACGCTGCCCAGGGTGGTGGCGATCTTCTGGGTGGCCTGGGCGGTGCGTCTGGCCAGACCGCGCACCTCGTCGGCGACCACCGCGAAGCCGCGGCCACTGTCGCCGGCGCGTGCCGCTTCGATGGCGGCATTGAGGGCCAACAGGTTGGTCTGGTCGGCGATGCCGCGGATGGCTTCGCTGATGTGCTGGATCTGCTCGGTCTGCCGGCTCAGCGCTTCTAGGGCCTGGCTGGACTGCTCGATGCGGCTGGCCAGCTGAGCTACGTCATCGGCATTGTGCTGCACCGCGCTGGCGCCTTGACGCGTCAGGGTCAGGGCCTGGCGGGAGGCGTGCTCGCTGTCGTGAATGTGCTGGGCGACCTCGCCGATGCTGTGATTGACGTCGAGCATCGCCCTTGCGGTGGACACCGCGGCGGCCTGGCCCTGGGCGGCGCACTGACTGGCGTTACCGGCGGTACCGCTCAGCCCGGTGGAGGTGTCCTGCAGGGCATTACCGGCCGTGACGATGCCCTGCATGGTGTGGTCCATCTTGTCGACGAAGCTGTTCACCCAGCCGGCCAGGGTGCCGGCCTCATCACTGGCGAAACGTTCCAGCGCCAGGCGGTTGCTCAGCGGTGCGCCGCATTCGGCGGTGTCCAGAAAGAAGTCCGACAGCGACTGCAGCGAACGCGCCCGCGCGCGGAGGCTGAAGGCCCAGAAGGCCAGCAGCAGCCCGCTGGCGGCGGCGAAGGTCAGGGGCGCGGCATGTTCGGGCATTTGTTGCGTCAGCCACCATTGCAGGCCGCCCAGCAGGGCCAGGCCGGCCAGTAGCTGGCTGGCCAGCGAGAAGCTCAGGCTGCGCTGGCGGTAGACCTCTTCCAGATCGCCCTCGCACATCAGCCCCCAGGTGTCCGGTGAGCCGGGCATGCGCAGGGTCAGGCCGGCGCCCACTACCGGTACGTGGCGGTAATCGGGGTAACCGGGGTAGAGCACGAACAGGTTGCTGCCGTGGCGGATGGTTTCCCGCACGCCCGGATGCAGTTCGCCGGTGGCCGGAGCGGTGAAGCGCAGCTCGAATTCGGTGTGTTTGCGCACCTTTACGGTGCCGAACGGCGTCGAGATGCCCTGTTTCAGGTTGGCGCCGCCGGTGAAGGCATCGTCCTCGAAGCGCGAACGCGACAGCGCGGTGCCCTGGGCGATGGCCGGGTTGTAGGCGCTTTGCACCATGAACAGGTAGTTGTCGCCAGAGTCGCGGTAGACGTGGCCGGCCTCGCGCTGGATCAGGTCGCTCATCACGTCGTTGGGAATCCGCGCGCACAGGCAGCCGACCACCTGGCCGTCGTGGCTCAGCGGCTGATGGAACATCAGGGTGACCGCGTCGTGAAACTTCGAGGTGGTGGCGCCCAGTTGCACGGTCAGCTCGTCGCTGTACGGGCCGAGCAGAAATGGGGCACGCAGCCCGGCGGCCAGGGCCTGGGCATCGTAGCGTGCGCCCTGGCGCGGGGCATGGGTGGAGGCGAGGATATGTCCGGTGGTGTCGACCACGAACAGCTCGGAAGCTTCGGGCATATGGGCCAGCGCCCGTTGCAGGCTGCCGTGGGCGATTACGGGCCAGCTTGAGGTCAGGCCGCTGCCCAGCACCTCGAGGGCCTGCCAGTGCTGCTGAGCCCAGCTGAGAAGTAGATCGACGCGGGTCTGCGCCAGGGCGGCAAAGGTTTTCTCCACCCGGGCCATCTGCCCGGCATTGAGCAGGCAGGACCAGCGCATGGCGAGCTTGCCTGCCTTGCCGAACCAGGGCAGCCAGCGACGTTCGCGGCCGTGAAAATCCATTTTATGGCTACGCAGTTGCATACAGACTCCGGCCATCGAACGATGGTCTACATATGCCCAATTTCGGCGAGAAATTGATGCAATATGTGAGCCGTTCGTCAGTCCGGAGCTTGCGTGTCTTCAGCCTTTCAGGCGGGCACGGATGGCCTTCTTGATACCGGCTTCGTCCAGGCCGCACTCGGCGAGCATCTGGTCGGGCCGCGCATGCTCGACGTAGTAGTCGGGCAGGCCCAGGTGCAACATCGGTTTGAGGGTGTCTTGGCCCGCGAGGAATTCGCTGACCGCGCTGCCGGCGCCGCCCATCACGCTGTTTTCCTCGATGGTCACCAGGAGGTCGTGGCTGGCGGCCAGTTCGCTGACCAGCGCTTCGTCGAGGGGTTTGACGAAGCGCATGTCGACCACGGTGGCGTCCAGGGTTCCGCCAACGCGCAGAGCTTCGGCCAATTGCACGCCGAACACCAAGAGAGCTACGCCCTTGCCCTGGCGACGCACCACGCCCTTGCCAATCGGCAGCGGCGAGAGTTCGCGATCGATCGGCGCGTTGGGGCCACTGCCGCGCGGGTAGCGCACCGCCGCCGGGCCAGTGAACTGGTAACCGGTGGTGAGCATGTGGTGCAGCTCGTTTTCATCGCTCGGCGTCATGATCAGCATGCCGGGGATGCAACGCAGGTAGGAGAGGTCGAAGCTGCCCGCGTGGGTCGGGCCGTCTTCGCCGACCAAACCGGCGCGGTCGATGGCGAACAGCACGTCGAGGTTCTGCACCGCGACGTCGTGGATCAGCTGGTCGTAGGCACGCTGCAGGAAGGTCGAATAGATCGCCACCACCGGCTTGGCGCCTTCGCAGGCCATGCCGGCAGCGAGCGTCACCGCGTGCTGTTCGGCGATAGCCACGTCGAAGTAGCGATCCGGGTGGCGTTCGCTGAAGGCTACCAGGTCCGAGCCTTCCTTCATGGCCGGGGTGATGGCCATCAGGCGTTCGTCATGGGCGGCCATCTCGCACAGCCACTGGCCGAACACGCTGGAGTATTTCGGGCCGGACGGCTTCTTTACCTTGGCCGGCGCGTTGATCGGCTCCAGTTTGGTGATGGCGTGGTAGACGATCGGGTCGACTTCGGCGGGCGCGAAACCCTTGCCCTTCTTGGTGACCACGTGGAGGAACTGCAAACCCTCCAGATCGCGCATATTGCGCAGAGTGGCCAGCAGGGTCGGCAGGTCGTGGCCGTCGATGGGGCCGATGTAGTTCCAGCCCAGCTCTTCGAACATGGTGCCCGAGACCAGCATGCCCTTGGCGTGCTCTTCGGTCTTGCGGGCGATTTCCCAGGCGCCGGGCAGTTTGGACAGCACCTTCTTGCTGCCTTCGCGCACGTTCGCGTAGGTGCGGCTGGAGAGAATCTTGGCCAGGTAGTTGGACAGGCCGCCGACGTTCTTGGAGATCGACATGTCGTTGTCGTTGAGTACCACGAGCATGTTGGCCTTCACGTCCGCCGCGTGGTTGAGCGCTTCGAAGGCCATGCCGGCGGTCAATGCGCCGTCGCCGATCACCGCCACCGATTTGCGCTTGCTGCCTTGGCGCTGGGCGGCGATGGCCATGCCCAATGCGGCGCTTATCGAGGTGCTGGAATGGCCGACGCCAAAGGTGTCGTACTCGCTTTCCGAACGACGGGGGAAGGCGGCGATGCCGTCCTTCTGGCGCAGGCTGCCCATGCGCTCGCGGCGGCCGGTGAGAATCTTGTGCGGGTAGGCCTGATGCCCCACGTCCCACACCAGGCGGTCGTCGGGCGTATCGAAGACGTAGTGCAGGGCGACGGTCAGCTCGATCACCCCGAGGCCGGCACCGAAATGCCCGCCGGTCTGGCCAACCGTGTAGAGCAGGTACTGGCGCAGTTCATCCGCCAGGGTTTCCAGCTCGGCCTCGCCAAGGCGGCGCAATTCATCCGGCGTGTTGGCGCGGTCGAGCAGCGGCGTCAGCGGGCGTTCGCGGGGAATCTCGTGGAAAGTCGTCGGCATCAGGCGAGTCGTTATAAGAATTCGAAAATAAGTGGGGCAGTCTACCTGATGCGATCACCTGTGCCCAAGGGAGGACTTGGGCGCGGTTGCCGCAGCAGCGATGTCAGATAGACAGCGTTTCAGTTACGCCGTTCGACGATATAACGCGCCAACTCGCGCAGCGGCTCGGCGGCCTCGTCGAAGGGCTGCAGGGCCTGCAGCGCCTGGTCGCGAAGCTCCAGGGCGTAGGCTTTGGCCGCGGCCATGCCGAGCAGTGCCGGGTAGGTCGGCTTGTCGTTCGCCTGGTCCTTGCCCTGGGTCTTGCCCAGCGTCGCCGTATCGCTTTCCACGTCGAGGATGTCGTCCTGCACCTGGAAGGCCAGGCCGACGGCGCGGGCGTAGGTGCTTAGCGCCGCGAGGCTTTGTTCGTCGGCGCGGCCGCTGGCCAGGGCGCCGAGGCGCACGGCGGCTTCGATCAGCGCGCCCGTCTTGTGGCGATGCATGATTTCCAGCGCCGGTTGCTGCAACTGATGGCCCACCGAACCCAAGTCGATGGCCTGGCCACCGACCATCCCGGCCGGGCCCGCGGCCTGGGCCAGAGCCTGGAACATGCTCAGGCGAATCTCGGCGCTGTGCGGGTTGTGCCGGGTGTTGGCGAGCACGTCGAAAGCCATGCTCTGCAGGCCGTCGCCGGCCAGAATGGCGGTGGCTTCGTCGAAGGCGATATGGGTGGTCGGCTGGCCGCGGCGCAGGTCGTCGTCGTCCATGGCCGGCAGGTCGTCGTGCACCAGGGAGTAGGCGTGGATCAGCTCCACCGCACAGGCGGCGCCGTCGGCCTGCGTTGGTGCACCGCCTAGGGCTTCGCAGGCGGCATAGGCGAGCAACGGGCGCACGCGCTTGCCACCGTTGAACACGCTGTAGCGCATGGCGGCATAAAGGCGTTCGAGTTCGGCACGTGGCGCGGTGAACAGCGGTTCGAGGGCGGCGTCGACCTGCTTCTGGCAGCGTGCCTGGTAGGCGGCGATCATAGCGGCTCGTCCGTTTCGAACGGCGCCGCTTCCAACGCGCCGTCGCGCTCCAGGAGAATCTGCACCTTCTGCTCGGCCTGGGTCAGGGCGGCCTGGCATTCGCGGGTCAGGCCGATGCCCTGCTCGAAGGCGCTCAGCGACTCCTCCAGCGACAGCTCGCCGTTTTCCAGGCGCTCGACAATGGTTTGCAGTTCGGTGAGGGATTGCTCGAAGTCGAGCGCGGCTTTCTTGCGGGCCATGGTCAGCAGGTCTCAGGCGGGGTTCGCGGTCGCCGCGACACTAGCAGAGGGCTCTGTCGCGAGCAAATCGACCCGGGTGGGCGATTTGTATGGATATACAGTATTCTGTCAGGCGTTCATCTTCAGTTGGCAGTACCCGATGCGCCTGTTTCTCTGCGAAAAGCCGTCCCAAGCCAAAGACATCGCCAGCGTGCTCGGTGCCACGCGGCGTGGCGACGGCTGCTGGCAGGGCAGCGGCGTGACGGTCACTTGGTGCATTGGCCATCTACTGGAAACCGCACCACCGGATGCCTACGATGCGCGCTACAAACGCTGGGTGCTGGACGACCTGCCCATCGTGCCGCAGCAGTGGAAGATGCGCGTCAAAGCCAAGACCGCCGCCCAGTTCAAGGCCATCAAGCGCCTGCTCGGCGAAGCCAGCGAACTGGTGATCGCCACGGACGCCGACCGCGAGGGCGAAATGATCGCCCGCGAGCTGCTCGAGCACTGCCGCTACCGCGGGCCGATTCAGCGTCTGTGGTTGTCGGCGCTGGATGATGCTTCGATCCGCAAGGCCCTGGCGGCGCTCAAACCGGGCGCCAGCACCTACAACCTCTATCAGTCGGCGCTCGGTCGCTCGCGGGCGGACTGGCTGATCGGCATGAACATGAGCCGCCTGTTCACCCTGCTGGGGCGCAAGTCCGGTTATCAGGGCGTATTGCCGGTCGGTCGCGTGCAGACGCCGACCCTGCGCCTGGTGGTCGATCGCGACCGCAGCATCGCCGACTTTGTGCCCGTGCCGTTCTGGGCCATCGACGTCACCCTCGATGGCAACGGCACGCCGTTCACCGCTGGGTGGCGCGCGCCTCAGGATGACTGCGACGAGCAGGGCCGCTGCCTCAAGCAAACGGTTGCCCAGCGCGCCGCCGAGGCCATGCAGGGCGCCGAGCATGCCGTGCTGGAGAAGTTGAAGACCGAGCGCATGCGTGAGGCGCCGCCGTTGCTGTTCGACCTCGGTACGCTGCAGCAGGTGTGCTCGAAGAAGCTCGGCCTGGGCGCCCAGGAAACCCTGGACATCGCCCAGAAACTCTACGAGACAGACAAGCTGATCACCTATCCGCGCAGCGATTGCGGTTACCTGCCGCTCAGCCAGCACGCCGAGGCACCGGTCATTTTAGCCGCGCTGGGGCAGGCCGATCCGGGCCTGCGCGAGGTGCTGGCCCATACCCAGGCTGGGCGCCGCTCGCGGGCCTGGAACGATGCCAAGGTCAGCGCGCACCACGGCATCATCCCGACCCTGGCGGCTGGCGGGTTGGCTCGACTGAGCGGCCGGCCGCGCGCGGTCTATGAGCTGATTCGTGCCCGTTACCTGGCGCAGTTTCTGCCCAACCACGAATACGACCGCACCCAGGCCGACTTCGACTGCGCCGGCCATGACCTGCGTGCGGTCGGCAAGCAGATCGTCGAACTGGGCTGGAAACGCGCGCTGCCCGAAGCCCTGGCTCCGAGCAAGGGCCGTGAGGCGCCTGCGCCCCAGGCCTTGCCCGCACTGCATGAAGGCCAGGTGTGCGCAGTGCTTGAAGTGACGCTCAAGGATCAATTCACCCAGCCGCCCAAGCCGTTCACCGAGGGCGACCTGATCCAGGCCATGAAGAACGTTGCGCGACTGGTCGAGGACCCGCGCCTCAAGCAGAAGCTCAAGGACACCACCGGCATCGGCACCGAAGCCACCCGCGCCGGCATCATCCAGGGCCTGCTCGATCGCGGTTACCTGACCAAGCAGGGCAAGACCCTGGCCGCCACCTCGGCAGCCTTCGGCCTGATCGATGCGGTGCCCCGCGCCATCGCCGACCCTGGCACCACGGCGATCTGGGAGCAGGCGCTGGATATGGTGCAGAGCGGCGAAATGCCTTTAGATGAGTTCGTCGCCAAACAGTCGGCCTGGATGAGCAAGCAGATCGAGCGTTGCCGCGGGCTGCAACTGACCATCAGCGGCCCGCCGCCGGGTGGCAGGCCGGCGTGGAAGGGCAAGCGCAAGGGTGCCTCGCGCAAGAAGGCTGCACCGGCCAAGCGTGCAGGTGCTGGCGCCGCAGGGGTCAGATCTAAGTAGGTGATTTCTGGCTGTCTGACGCTTGCGATACTAAATTCGAATCGTCTCCGCAGGCCTTTCAGCCTCGTAGGATGGGTGAAACCCATCAAGTTTCGATGGGTTGCACCCATCCTACAGAGTTAGTTCATGCCCCGCGATTCGCGCGCATGGCGCGCTCCCACAAAGGCAGGTCGTAGGCTGGATAACGCTCTTTTTGTCCACCATTGCGGTGATAGGAGCGGTGGTTGGGGAAAAGCGGATGAAACGTCATTCGCCCCTACAACTCAGCCGTTCTTTGGCATCGGCAGCCTCGTAGGATGGGTGAAACCCATCAAGTTTCGATGGGTTGCACCCATCCTACGGAGCTAGTTCATGCCCGCGATTCGCGCTCATGGCGCGCTCCCCACAAAGGCAGACCCCTCCTACGACTACGCGCTCCGGTCTCCTTAAGAAACGGCCCGGATCAGGCACCGGCAGACGCCTGTTCGCCATGCCACCCATCTGTTCGTCGCACGAGCAGAGTATTCCCAAATGTAAATTTTCCGTTACCATCCGGCCCCGTTGAATTTAACGAACGGGTTTCATTCGCCTGTGTGGCGGTGGATCTGATGCCGTTAGTGGCTGTCCCTACTGGGATTTCCACCTGCTGGTGGCGCTGGTTTCAGCGGCGAAAGCCGAGCTGAAAAGGGCCTGGTTTCGAGCGAGTTGTGGAGTAAAACGAACATTCAAATCGGTGCGTCGGCGTTTTTGCAGGCAGCACTGCGGCGGTAAATGGCTCGGCAGTCAGGGTTTTTGACGGAGCTTTCTCTGCTTCAACCGGATGGATTTCGGCAAGGAACTGTTGCCCGAGACCGGTTCGCCGGATCCGGAAACGCTCACATGGAATGCGATCACGCAGCGAAGCCTGCTGGCGCGCCGCCTGGCGGTATGCGCAGCGGCCTGGCTTCAACTGTTTCCAGCAAAATCAATAAGAGGTAGTCCATCTATGGATGCGGTATCAGCCGAACAGGCAAAGCAGGAGCCTGAGAGCAAGCTCAGTGCGTCATTGAAGCCCCGGCACCTCACCATGATGTCCATTGCCGGCGTGATCGGCGGGGCGTTGTTCGTCGGCTCCGGCAGCGTGATCCACAGCGCCGGGCCGGCTGCAGTACTGGCCTACCTGGCGGGCGGCATTCTGGTCGTGCTGATCATGCGCATGCTCGGCGAAATGGCCACCTCGTCGCCGGACACCGGGTCGTTCTCCACCTACGCCGAGCGCGCCATCGGCCGCTGGGCCGGTTTTACCATCGGCTGGTTGTACTGGTGGTTCTGGGTCATCCTCATGGCCTGGGAAGCCTACGTGGCGGGCACTATCCTCAATGGCTGGTTCCCGGAGGTCAGCGTCAACGTCTTCGTGCTGGCCGCTACCCTGGTGCTGATCAGCATCAACTTCTTCAACGTCAAGAATTACGGCGAGTTCGAGTTCTGGTTCGCGCTGATCAAGGTGGTGGCGATCATCTGCTTCCTGGCCGTATGCAGCCTGGCCGTGCTCAGCCTGTGGCCGATGGGCGAGGCGCGCGGCTTCAGCAACCTGACCGCCCAGGGCTTCATGCCCAACGGTATCGAGTCCGTTGTCGTAGCCATTCTGGGCGTGATGTTCGCTTTCCTGGGCGCCGAGATCGTCACCATCGCCGCCTCGGAGGCGAAGGATCCGGCCAACCAGATCGTCAAGGCGACCAACTCGGTGGTCTGGCGCGTGTGCCTGTTCTATATCGGCTCGATCTTCCTGATCGTCTGCCTGGTGCCGTGGAATGACCCGATGATGGCGCAGTCCGGCTACGGCTCCTACCGCCGCACCCTGGAACTGCTGGGCATTCCCTACGCCGAGCTGGTGATGAACTTCGTGGTGCTGACCTCGGTGAGCAGCTGCATGA
>Ga0209370_1003143_pt1 | contig 10884 bp, 6 predicted proteins | sample AgamicAtPrz_FD_187164 | JGI IMG/M metagenome (GOLD analysis project Ga0209370, IMG submission 187164) | Agave microbial communities from Guanajuato, Mexico - At.P.rz (SPAdes) (version 2) | ecosystem: Host-associated > Plants > Phyllosphere > Phylloplane/Leaf | place: Guanajuato, Mexico... | reverse complement strand
GACGTACGGCTGCACCGTGCTGTCGGGCAGGAAGTGCCATTGCAGGCTGAGCGTGGGCGGCAGCTGCTTGGTGCTGCCGATCTTGCCCAGGCCGCCGCTACCGCGGATGTCGTGTTCGAAGGGCCAGGCGCCCAGCAGCTCGATACCGACGTTGCGCGTGGCCATGTAGGTGACCGTGAACGACGGACGCACGTTGTTGTTGACGTCGAGGCCGACGGCGCCGTTGAGCACGCTGCCGTTGTTGGACTTGGGGCGCACCTGCGTGGCCCCGACCTTCAGCAGCCAGTCGCCTTCTTCGTGAGCGACGGCGGGGGCGGTGGCCAGCAGGGTGCCCCCACAGAGTGCGGCCAGGATCAGGGCGCGGGTGCGCCGATACATCGGGAACATTTCCTCTCTCCGGTTTGCGTGACGATAGGCTGTCAGGTTCGCAGAGGGCGGAAAATGGGGTCTTGATGTGCATCAAGCCCCCGATGGCAGTGTGGTCTTGCCGCCACGCGTCTCGGACGAACGCGAGGTTCGCATCGAGGATCACGCGGCCTCGTGCGCGTGTTGCGCCGCCGCGCGCGCAGTAAAACAAAACGACCGGCTCCTTGCGGAAGCCGGCCGTTGCCTTGCCGTGATCGCGGGGATCAGCGCGGCAGGTCGGAACTGCCCATCAGGAACTCGTCGACGGCGCGCGCGCACTGGCGACCTTCGCGGATGGCCCAGACGACCAGCGACTGGCCACGACGCATGTCGCCGGCCGCAAACACCTTGTCGACGTTGGTGCGGTAGTCGTCGGTGTTGGCCCGGGCATTGCCACGCCCGTCGCGGTCCACGCCGAAGGCGTCGAGCACGGTTTGCACGGGCGACACGAAGCCCATCGCCAGCAACACGAGGTCGGCCTTGAGCTCGAACTCGGAGCCTTCGACTTCGCGCATCTTCATCTGGCCGGTGGCTTCGTCCTTGAACCACTCGACGCGTGCGCCGATGAGCTTCTCGACCTTGCCGTTGGCGCCCTTGAAGGCCTTGGTGGTCACGGACCAATCGCGCTGGCAGCCTTCGTCGTGCGACGACGAGGTGCGCATCTTGAGCGGCCAGTACGGCCACACCATGGGCTTGTTTTCGCTTTCGGGCGGCTGCGGCAGCAGTTCAAACTGCGTGATCGAGGCCGCGCCGTGACGGTTGCTGGTGCCGACGCAGTCGGAGCCGGTGTCGCCGCCGCCGATCACGATGACGTGCTTGCCCTTGGCCAGCGTCTGATCGGTCAGGCGGTCGCCCGCCACGGCCTTGTTCTGCTGGCGCAGGAAGTCCATGGCGTAATACACGCCGGAGAGTTCGCGGCCCGGCACCGGCAGGTCGCGCGGGGTCTCGGAGCCGCCGCTCATGACGATGGCGTCGAACTCGGCCTGCAGCGATTCGGGGGTGCGCACCGTCAGGCCATCGGCCGCGGCGTCGCCCTGCTTGCCGATGTAGGTCGACGGCTGGAATTCCACGCCCTCGGCTTCCATCTGCGCCACGCGGCGGTCGATCTGGGCCTTCTCGAGCTTGAAGTCGGGGATGCCGTAGCGCAGCAGGCCACCGATGCGATCGCTCTTCTCGAACAGCGTGACGGCGTGGCCGGCGCGGGCGAGCTGCTGCGCGGCCGCCATGCCGGCCGGGCCGGAGCCCACCACCGCGACCTTCTTGCCGGTCTTGCGCGCCGGCAGTTGCGGCACGACCCAGCCTTCGGCCCAGCCCTTGTCGATGATCGCGTGTTCGATCGACTTGATGCCGACCGCGTCGCTGTTGATGTTCAAGGTACAGGCGGCTTCACACGGCGCCGGGCAGATGCGACCGGTGAACTCGGGGAAGTTGTTGGTGGAATGCAGCACGTCGAGTGCGGCACGCCAGTCCTGGCGATACACCAGGTCGTTCCAGTCGGGGATGATGTTGTTGACCGGGCAGCCGTTGTTGCAGAACGGGATGCCGCAGTCCATGCAGCGCGCCGCCTGTTGCTTGGCCTGATCGTCGCTCAAATGGAGGACGAACTCACGCCAGTGCTTCAGGCGCTTGGCCGGGGCTTCATACGCCTCCTGGAGGCGCTGAAATTCCATAAATCCAGTGATCTTTCCCATTGTCTTTCCTCACGCAGCCATCTGTTGCGGGTTGGCTGCACGCCACATTTCACCCAATGCGCGGCGGTATTCCGTCGGCATGACCTTCACGAACTTGCCGCGCGACGCTTCCCAGTCGCCCAGGATTTCGCGGGCGCGGAAGCTGCCGGTGTAGCGGAAGTGTTCTTCCACCAGACGGCGCAGGATCGCTTCGTCGGTATCGCGCTCGCCGCCGCGTTGCGCGCTGTGCCAGATCTCGATGTTGTTCTGCGACTGCTGCTCGGCGTGCGGCAGGATCGCTTCGAGTTCGACCATCGACAGGTTGCAGCGGTGCTTGAACGTGCGGTCCGGATCCCAGACGTAGGCCACGCCGCCGGACATGCCCGCGGCGAAGTTGCGGCCGGTGCTGCCGAGCACGACGACGGTGCCGCCGGTCATGTATTCGCAGCCGTGGTCGCCCGTGCCTTCCACCACCGTGGCGGCGCCCGAGTTGCGCACCGCGAAGCGTTCACCGGCCACGCCGTTGAAGAAGGCTTCACCGGAAAGCGCGCCGTAGAGCACGGTGTTGCCGGCGATGATGTGATCGGGGCCGAAGCCGCGGAAGTCGTTGGGCGAGCGCACGATGATGCGGCCGCCCGACAGGCCCTTGCCGACGTAGTCGTTGCCTTCGCCCACGAGATCCATCGTGATGCCGTGTGCGAGGAAGGCGCCGAAGCTCTGGCCGGCGGTGCCGTTGCACTGGATGTGGATCGTGTCGTCGGGCAGACCGGCATGACCGTAGCGCGACGCCACGGCACCCGACAGCATCGCGCCGATGGTGCGGTTGCGGTTGCGCACCGGCGTGATGAACGAGACCTTCTCGCCGCGCTCGAGCGCGGGCTTGCTGCGCTCGATCAGCTGGTGATCCAGCGCGCCGGCGAGGCCGTGGTCCTGCTCTTCGGTGTGACGCACGGGCTCTTCGGAGACGGCGCGGTGGAACACGCGCTGGAAGTCCAGGCCTTGCGCCTTCCAGTGTTCGATGCCGTTGCGCATGTCGAGCAGATCGGTGCGGCCGATCAGGTCGTCGAACTTGCGCAGACCCAGCTGAGCCATGATCTCGCGCACTTCTTCAGCGATGAAGAAGAAGAAGTTCACGACGTGCTCGGGCTTGCCCTGGAATTTCTTGCGCAGTTCGGGATCTTGCGTGGCCACGCCCACCGGGCAGGTGTTGAGGTGGCACTTGCGCATCATGATGCAGCCTTCGACGACCAACGGCGCGGTGGCGAAGCCGAATTCGTCCGCGCCCAGCAGCGCGCCGATGACGACGTCGCGGCCGGTCTTCATCTGGCCATCGGCCTGCACGCGGATGCGGTTGCGAAGGCGGTTGAGCACGAGGGTCTGCTGCGTTTCGGCCAGGCCCAGTTCCCAGGGCGTGCCGGCATGCTTGATCGAGGACACGGGCGATGCGCCGGTGCCGCCGTCATGGCCTGCGATCACGACGTGATCGGCCTTGGCTTTCGCCACGCCGGCCGCGACCGTGCCCACGCCCAGTTCGGACACGAGCTTGACCGAGATCGACGACTTCGAGTTGACGTTTTTCAGGTCGTGGATGAGCTGAGCCAGGTCTTCGATCGAGTAGATGTCGTGGTGCGGCGGGGGCGAGATCAGGCCCACACCCGGCACCGAGTAGCGCAGCTTGGCGATGTACTCGGAGACCTTGTGGCCGGGCAGCTGGCCGCCTTCGCCGGGCTTGGCGCCCTGCGCCATCTTGATCTGGATCTGGTCGGCGCTGGCGAGGTATTCGGCGGTGACGCCGAAACGACCCGACGCGACCTGCTTGATGCGCGAGCGCAGCGAATCGCCCTTCTTGAGCGGCACATCGGCTTCGATGCGGTCGGCGCCGAGCACCGAGGCCAGCGTGTCGCCTTCTTTGATGCCGCTCTTGCCGGTGCGCATTTCGTTGCGGTAGCGCAGCTCGTCTTCGCCGCCTTCGCCGGTGTTCGACTTGCCGCCGATGCGGTTCATGGCCACGGCCAGCACCGAGTGCGCCTCGGTGGAGATCGAGCCCAGCGACATGGCGCCGGTGGCGAAGCGCTTGACGATCTCTTTGGCGGGCTCGACGTCGTCGAGCGGAATCGCACGGGCCGGATCGACGCGGAACTCGAACAGACCGCGCAGCGTCATGTGGCGCTTGCTCTGGTCGTTGATGATCTGCGCGTATTCCTTGTAGGTGCGGTAGTTGTTGGCGCGCGAAGCGTGTTGCAGCTTGGCGATGGAGTCCGGCGTCCACATGTGCTCTTCGCCGCGCACGCGGTAGGCGTATTCGCCACCGGCGTCGAGCGCGTTGGCCAGCACGGGATCGTTGCTGAAGGCGGCGCGGTGCAGGCGCAGCGCTTCTTCGGCGACCTGGAAGATGCCGATGCCTTCGATGTTGGAGGCGGTGCCGGTGAAGTACTTGTCGACCAGCTCGCGCTGCAGACCCACGGCTTCGAAGATCTGCGCGCCGCAGTACGACATGTAGGTCGAGATGCCCATTTTGGACATGACCTTGTTCAGGCCCTTGCCGCACGCCTTGATGTAGTTCTTCACGGCCTTGTCGGGATCGGCCATGCGGCCCAGCGACTCGAGCGCGAGATACGGGTGGATGGCTTCGGCGCCATAGCCGCCCAGCAGCGCGACGTGGTGCACTTCGCGCACCGAACCGGTTTCGACCACGAGACCGGCGTTGGTACGCAGACCGGCGCGGATCAGGTGCTGGTGCACGGCCGAGGTGGCCAGCAGCGCGGGGATGGCCACGCGCTCGCTGTCGACCAGGCGATCGGACACGATGAGGATGTTGTAGCCGCTTTGCACCGCATCGACGGCGCGGGCGCACAGCGCGGCCACGCGGGCTTCGATGCCCTCGGAGCCCCAGGCGGCCGGGTACGTGATGTCGAGCTCGTAGCTGCGGAATTTCTTGCCGGTGACCTGATCGATGTCACGGATCTGCGCCATGGCGGCGAAATCCAGCACCGGCTGCGAGACTTCGAGGCGCAGCGGCGGGTTGACGTTGTTGATGTCGAGCAGGTTGGGCTTCGGGCCGATGAACGACACCAGCGACATCACCAGCTGCTCGCGGATCGGATCGATCGGCGGATTGGTGACCTGGGCGAACAGTTGGCGGAAGTAGTTGTAGAAGGGCTTGGGGCGGTTCGACAGCACGGCCAGCGGCGCGTCGTTGCCCATGGAGCCGATCACTTCTTCGCCGGTGGTGGCCATCGGCTCGAGGATGAACTTGTAGTCTTCCTGGGTCCAGCCGAACGCCTGCTGCCGGTCGAGCAGCGAGACCGAGGTCTGCGTGGCCGGCGAGCCGTTCTTCGGTGCGGGCAGCGACTCGAGCTTGATCTGCAGACGCTCGATCCACTGACGGTACGGACGGCTGTTGGCGAGCTGCAGCTTGATCTCGGCGTCGTCGATGATGCGGCCTTGTTCGAGGTCGATCAGGAACATCTTGCCGGGCTGCAGGCGCCACTTCTTGACCACGCGGTTCTCGGGGATCGACAGCGTGCCGGCCTCGGAGGCCAGGATCACCATGTCGTCATCGGTGACGAGGTAGCGCGCGGGACGCAGGCCGTTGCGGTCGAGGGTGGCGCCGATCTGGCGGCCGTCGGTGAAGGCCACGGCGGCCGGACCGTCCCAGGGCTCCATCATCGCGGCGTGGTATTCGTAGAACGCGCGGCGGCTCTCGTCCATTTGCGTGTGCTGTTCCCAGGCTTCCGGGATCATCATCATCATCGCGTGGGCGAGCGAGTAGCCGGAGTTCACCAGCAGCTCGAGGCAGTTGTCGAACGTGGCGGTGTCGGACTGGCCTTCGTAGACGATCGGGTAGAGCTTCTTGAGATCGTCGCCCAGCACGGCCGACTGCATCATGCCTTCGCGGGCGCGCAGCCAGTTGAAGTTGCCCTTGACCGTGTTGATTTCGCCGTTGTGCGCAATCATGCGGTACGGGTGAGCCAGCGGCCAGGCCGGGAACGTGTTGGTCGAGAAGCGCTGGTGCACCAGGGCCACGGCCGACACGGTGCGCGGATCGGCCAGGTCGCGATAGTAGGCGCCGACCTGATCGGCCAGCAGCAGGCCCTTGTACACCACGGTACGGACCGAGGCCGACGGCACGAAGTATTCCTTGCCGTGCGCCAGACGCATGTTCTGGATGGCGTGGCTGGCGGTCTTGCGGATCACGTAGAGCTTGCGTTCAAGCGCGTCGGGCACCATGACGTCGGCGCCGCGGCCAATGAACAGCTGGCGGATCACGGGCTCGCAGTCACGCACGGCGGGCGACATCGGCATGTCGCGGTCGACCGGCACGTCGCGCCAGCCCAGCACGATCTGGCCTTCGGCGCGCACGGAGCGCTCGAGTTCCTGTTCACAGGCCAGGCGCGAGGCGGTTTCCTTGGGCAGGAACACCATGGCGACGCCGTATTCGCCCGGAGGCGGCAGCGCCACGCCTTGCTGCGCCATCTCGTCGCGGTAGAGCGTGTCGGGGATCTGGATCAGGATGCCGGCGCCGTCGCCCATGAGCTTGTCCGCACCGACCGCGCCGCGGTGGTCCAGGTTCTCGAGGATCTTCAGGCCCTGCAGGATGATGGAGTGGCTTTTGCGGCCCTTGATATGGGCGACGAAACCCACGCCACAGGCGTCGTGTTCGTTGGCGGGGTCGTAGAGACCCTGCGCGGCAGGCAGTCCGATGCGACGGGCATCGATGGGGGCCGCCGCGACGGTGCGACAGGATTGGTCTTTCGAAGTATTGGACATAACGCGCTCCGCAGTGGCCTGCGTCGTGAATGTTGCAGTGCAGGGTGCGACGTTACTGCGGTGCGAGTTGACGCGCAACAGAATTTTTGGGGGTGTGTCCCTTTTAAATCAAATGAGAAGAATTCTTGAATAATAATAGGGACACTTTAAATATGGATGTAAATCAAATACTTAAAAAATACGCCTTCATGCCGTTTTTCGGTTTTGCACGAACATTGTGCAAAAATGGCGTTATATGTCCCCGTTTAATGGGACGTTTTTAGCCCGCGAAAATTGTAAAAAGCAACAGTACCAAAGCAAAGACCCGGCGCGAGGCCGGGTCTGCAAGCACAACGGGGGCGGTAGCTCAGCGGGACGCGCCGCCGCTGCCGTGAGGGCCGGCGCCACCATCGGTGGGCGCCACGGGCGGCTCGGTGCCGGGGCGATCGAGACCGCGCGCGGCGGCGGGCTCGGGGGACATATCAGGCTGCTCGTGGCCGGTGGCCGGCTTTTTGCGCGGGCGGCCACGCTGGCCTGGCGCGACACGGCGGCTGGCGGTATGGGCCAGGCTCGCGATGAAATCAGTGCCACCCAGGGCCCATTGGCCCGACACCGCCTGTTCGATGCGCTGCGACTGATCCCGCGAAAGGCCGTCTTGAAGCCGCTTGCGGTAATTGGCCTGGCGATCGAACGGGGTGTTGCCGCAGGCCCAGTAATCGGCGTGATCGGACTGCCATTGCGTGGGCGGGACCGAGGTGTTGCCGGTGTGGCTGGCGGCCGAGGACCACGGCCAGGAATCGGGATCGACCGACGCGCCGCTGCGCACCGGGTAGGTTTCGAGCCAGACCAGCGCCGGCAGGACCCACACGCCCGGCTCCAGCAGGGCCGAGCGGTAGCGGCCCGCGAAGACGCGCCCGCCGCGCAGCCGCGCCGCGAGATTGCGGCCCAGCGTTTGCATCAGCCGGGGCAGGCCTTCTTCGTCGGCCGGGGTGGCGAGCAGCAGAATGCGGTCGTTGGCGAGTACCCACCCATGAACCGCGACCTTGTGGCGCTGTGCCGACTCGCCGAGCCAGCCTGCCAGTTGGTTCAGGATGTCGCCGGGCGCTGGCTGCGATGGCGCGGCCAGCGACTGTACGAAATTGGCCTGCACCAGTTGGGGCAGCCCAGGGGCATACAAGCGGGGCAGTCGGGCCATAGTCGGGACTTGCGGGTAGCAAGCTCAGTAGATTGCACACACACTATAAATAGTGCCGGCGTGGTCGGCGGTCAAGCCCGGTTGACCCGAATCGGGGGTCGAATGAGTAACCGTCATCGCAGGTTAACATCGGGAACCGTTTTTCAGTACCCCGCAGATACACCTAGGAGTAATGCCATGACCGCCGCGACCGAACGACTTTCGCACCACCGTGCCTTTGGCGGCTGGCAGGGCTTTTACCGGCACGATTCGGCCGAAATCGGACTGCCCATGCGCTTCTCCGTATTCGTGCCGCCGCAGGCCGAGCACGGCCCCGTGCCGGTGCTGTTTTTCCTGGCCGGCCTGACCTGCACCGAAGAGACCTTCATGATCAAGGCGGGCGCGCAGCGCCTCGCGGCCGAGCTGGGCCTGATGCTCGTGACGCCGGATACGAGCCCGCGTGGCGCCGGTGTGCCCGGCGAAGACCAGGACTGGGACTTCGGCACCGGTGCCGGCTTCTATCTCGATGCCACGCAAGCACCCTGGTCGACGCACTACCGCATGGAAAGCTATGTGGCGCGTGAGTTGTTCGACCTGATCGGCCGGGAGTTTCCCGCCGATCTGAGCCGTGCCGGTCTGTTCGGTCACTCGATGGGCGGACACGGCGCGCTGGTGCTGGCGCAGCGTCATCCGGGCCGTTGGCGCAGCGTGTCGGCCTTTGCGCCGATCGCCGCACCCACGCGCTGCCCGTGGGGCCACAAGGCGTTTGCCGGCTATCTGGGTGAAGATCGCGCCGCGTGGGCCGAGCACGACGCCAGCGAACTCATGCGCAAGCAAAGCGCGGCGCCCTATCCGCAAGGCATCCTGATCGATCAGGGGCTGGCCGACAATTTCCTGGCCGAGCAGCTCAATCCCGATGTGTTCGAGGAAGCCTGCCGCGCCGCGGGCCAGCCGCTCACGCTGCGCCGCCACGAGGGCTATGACCACGGCTATTACTTCATCTCGACCTTCATGGCCGACCATCTGGCGTTCCACGCCGAACGACTGAAGTAAGACGCGGCCAACACGCGAAGAAAAGACGGCGCGTCCCGATGCGGGGCGCGCCGTCTTGCTTTGTGCCGTGCTTAAACCCTTCGGTTCAGGCGCACGCGAAGTGCGCGCGCACCTGGTCGTGACCATGCATGCGCGCCGCGGCGAGCGGCTCGGGGCCGCGCGCCGTACCTTCGACACTGAACAGGTGCACGTCGTGCAGGCCCATCGTGGCCAACGCATGGCGCAGATACGGCGTGAGAAAGTCCGGCTGGCGCGCGAGCGGGCCGGAAAACAGACCGCCCGACGATATGGCGATATAGACAGGCCGATCGCGCAGCGCGCCGACCTTGCCATGCGGCTCGATCGTAAAGGTATGGCGCACGCGCAGCACATGATCGATCCAGGCCTTGAGCGCGGAAGGCACCGTGAAGTTGTGCATCGGCGTGGCGATCACGAGGACGTCCGCCGCGCGCAGCGCCGCGATCAATTGATCCGACACGGCGAGCGCGCCGGTCGGCGTGTCCGGATCGTTGAGCGATGCCAGCGCCCGCGCATAGCCGCCATCCACATGCAGCAGGCTGTTGGTATCGAAGTCGGTGATCGACAGCGGCGTGCCGGCGTGGCGGCGCGTGAGGTGCTCGAGAATCTGATCTGAGAGCGAGCGGCTTTCGGAGTCGGCACCGCGGGCGCTGCACAGGAGTCGAAGAATATTCATGGTGGCGGAGTTCGTTAGAGGTCTTGGCCGAAGCGGATGGCGCTGGTGAGCAGGCCCTGACGGAAGTAAAAACGTTGTGCGAGGCTGTTGGCCAGGCCGGTGTCGAGCACCAGCCGGGCGCAGGCGTATTCGCGGGCGATGCGGGCGACCTCGGTGAGCAGCGTGGCGCCCCACCCCGCGCCCCGTTGCGGCGCGCTCACGACGAGATCGTCGACATAGACGAAGGGCCCGTAGATCATGTTTTCCTGGAAACGGTAACCCGCCAGCGCGACCGGCGTGTCATCTTCCCAGGCGGCGAGGAGATGCCAGTCCTGCGCCTGCTGGCGGCGGCAGCGCGTCACGAAATCGTCGGGACGGTCGAGGTGAGGACGCAGTTCGCGCATCAGGCCGAAGCAGGCCTGCAATTCCGCGTCGGTGGTGGCGTGCAGCAAGCGGGGTGAGGTGGACATGGTGCGTAAGAAAAGAGTGAGTCGGCCAGCCGTATCGCAGGGCTCGGGCATGTCGTCATCCTACGGAGGGCATGACATAATCCGAAGTGCCATATTCGGTGTTTTTGACTGGGGCATGTTTTGCCGTTCGCCCGGTCTTTTTGCGGATCCGCTGCCGTGACGATCGATTCCTCCCCCACCGACCCCGCGACCACCGCCGGGGATCCGCCGATCTACCGCCAGATCTATTGGCAGGTGCGCAATGGCATCGAGTCGGGCACGCTCAAGCCCGGCGACCGGGTGCCGTCGGTTCGCGCCCTGGCCAAGGAACTCGGCATCGCGCGTGGCACGGTCGAGACCGCCTATGCCGTGCTCAATGGCGAAGGCTGGATTCAATCGCGCGGACAGGCCGGCACCGTGGTGACGCCCGGGTTGGCGACGCGGCGGCAGGCCGGGCTGCGGCCGGCCGGGCCGCGTGAGGCCGGGCCTGCGCCGGGATGCCCCGCGCCCACCGGCAGCGACGCGGCGCTGGAATCCGATCTGCCTATGTGGCCGCGGCCCAAGACGCCCATGCCGCTGCAGATGGGCCTGCCCGCGCTCGATGCCGTGCCGCGCAAACTGTGGGCCCGGCTCGGGGCGCGGTGTCTGCGCGGCATGCGCCTCCACGATCTCCGCCATGATCGCGTCGAGGTCGAGGGGCGCGGTGTCGAC
>Ga0209370_1003138_pt1 | contig 10901 bp, 7 predicted proteins | sample AgamicAtPrz_FD_187164 | JGI IMG/M metagenome (GOLD analysis project Ga0209370, IMG submission 187164) | Agave microbial communities from Guanajuato, Mexico - At.P.rz (SPAdes) (version 2) | ecosystem: Host-associated > Plants > Phyllosphere > Phylloplane/Leaf | place: Guanajuato, Mexico... | reverse complement strand
GAGCAGGTGGCCACGGCCATGAACCAGATGAGCGCCACCGCGCTGGAGGTCGCCCGCAGCGCGGCCCTGGCCGCCGAAGGCGCGCAGCGGGTCAACCATGAGAGCGCCTCGGGCCGCGACCTGGTGGCGAGCCAGCAGGGCAGCATCGCCCGCCTGGCCGGCGAGATCGATCAGAGCGTGGCGGCGGTGAATCAGCTGGCGGGCGACAGCCAGGCCATCGGCCGGGTACTGGAGGTGATCCGCAGCATCGCCGAGCAGACCAACCTGCTGGCCCTCAACGCCGCCATCGAAGCGGCCCGCGCCGGCGAGCAGGGCAGGGGGTTTGCCGTGGTCGCCGATGAGGTGCGCACCCTGGCCAGGCGCACCCAGGACTCCACCGAGGAGATTGCGCAGATGATCCAGCGCCTGCGCGAAGGCGTGGGCGCGGCGGTGCGGGTGATGGGCAGCAGCCACCAGATGGCCGCCGGCACCGTGGACGAAGCGCGTCAGGTGCAGCAGGCGCTGGGCAATATCCTTGGCGCGGTCGGCGGGATTGTCGAGCAGAACCAGCAGATCGCCGCCGCCGTCGAGCAGCAGACCGCCGTGGCCCATGACATCGACCAGAACATCGTGGCGATCAACCGTGCGGCGCAGGACACCACCGAAGGCGCCTGCCAGACCGAAGATGCCAGCCGCGCGCTGTCGGCGCAGGTGGTGGAGCTCAAGCGGCTGATCGGGGCGTTCAGGGTGTGATCAAGGCCGACGCGGATCCTGTTTCGGACTGCCAGCCAAACACCTCGCAGGCATTGCGACTGCTGGCCTCGGCCAGCAGCGCTGTCTCGATCCCCATGACTTCGGCCAGCGCCCCGGCAATCTCGGGGAGGTGCTCCGGGCTGTTGCGCTGCCCCGGGAACATCGCCGGCGCCATGTCCGGCGCGTCGGTCTCCAGCACCACGCTGCCCAGCGGCAGTCTGGGCAGGGTCTTGCGCAGGCGCAATGCCTGGGGCCAGGTGCCGGCGCCGCCGAGTCCCAGCTTGAAGCCGAGCTTGATGTATTCCCGCGCCTCCTCGTAGCTGCCGGCAAAGGCATGGATGATCCCCGCCCGTGCCGGCTTGTAGCGCTTGAGCGTGGCGATCACCTGGGCGTGGCTGCGGCGCACATGCAGCAGTGACGGCAGCTCGAAGTCGCAGGCCAATCGCAGTTGGGCCTCGAACAACGCCTGCTGGCGCGTCGGGTCCAGTTCGGGCAGGTAGAAGTCCAGGCCGAACTCACCCACCGCGCACAGCCGCGGATTGCCGCGCAGGCGTTCGAGCCAGTCGCGCAACCGCGCCAGGTGCTCAGGAAGGTGCTGCCCGAGGTAGATCGGGTGCAGTCCCAGCGCCGCGTACACGCCTTCATTGGCGCAGGCCAGGTCCCAGACTCGCTGGAGGTTGTCCTGGTACACCCCCAGCACCACCATCCGTTCCACCCCGCGCGCCGCCGCGTTGGCCAGCAGGCGCGGGCGGTCGGCGTCGAAGTCGGCGAAGTCGAGGTGGGTATGGGTGTCGATCAGGCGCATGGTCAGGCCTTGGCGATCCGCTGCTTGAAGGTGCGGCCGATGGCATGCTCGCCGGGCTCGTAGCGCTTGTCCTCGATGGCGGCCAGGGCCAGTTCCAGCGCGGTGGCGGCGATCAGGCCGTGCTGCTGGGCCATGGCGTTGACCGGCAGCGGCAGGAAGTCGAGCAACTGGTTGTCGCCGAAGGTGCCCAACTGCAGTTGGCGTGAATCCTCGGGGCGCGTCTGCAGGGTGTCGAACACGCCTTGCAGCAGCACGTACGAAGTGGTCACCAACGCATCCGGCAGGCCACCCAGTTCATCGATCAGCTGTTGCATCAGGCGTTGGCCGCACTCGCGGCTGAAGGCTTCGCCTTGGCAACGGCGCACTTCGCCGGCGAAACCTTGCAGGGCTTCGTCGAAGCCACCGGCACGGGCCTGGCTGACCGACAGCTCGGGGCGGGCGCCGATCAGGGCGATGCTGCGCGGCCGAGTTTTCAGCAGGCTCTGGGCCAGCTGGCGGCTGGCGTCGCGGTCATCGCTGATCACCGAGCAGAAGTGCGCCGGGTCCAGGCGCCGGTCGATGGCGATCACCGGCAGGCCCTTGGCCTGCAGCTCGCGGTAGCTCTGGTCTTCCGGCGGCAGGCAACTGGCGACGAACAGCGCGTCGCAGCGCCGGGCACGGAACAGCTGCTGCAACTGGCGTTCGCTGTCGGGCTGGTCGTCGCTGCTGGCGATCAGCAGCTGGTAGCCACGGGCACGGGCGCCTTGCTCCAACTGCTTGGCGATGCGGGCGTAGCTGGGGTTCTCCAGATCCGGGAGAATGAAGCCCAGGGTGCGGGTGTGGCGGCTGCGCAGGCCGGCGGCCTGGGGATTGGGCGTGAAGCCGTGGGCCTCGACCACCGCACGCACGCGCTCGACGGTGCTGTTGCTGATGCGCTGCTGTTCGGCCTTGCCATTGATGACGTAGCTGGCGGTAGTCACGGACACACCGGCCAGACGGGCGATATCGCTGAGTTTCACCGAATTTTCCTTGTTGTTTCCGGGACTGGCTGCGGGGCTTGACCGGTTAGTTTCACCCATCGGCGGGCCCGCGCGCAGACGACCATTGTCGCAATTGTCCGACAGGATGGGGCTTTTTCGTTGGCAGATTATCGAGTAACGTGGCCGCCTGGTCAGATTAAACGTTTCAGCAAGGCGAGATTTCCTGCCTGAAAATGCGTACTTGCCCGTTGCGCTGATCGTTTTGGCGGCTTTTGTCGTCGAATTCCACAACAATACCTCGGTAGCCGACGGGGCTGCCGCAAAAGGAGAGGGTCATGCTCGAGCTTGCCGTTGAGCAGATTGCCATGGGCCAGCGTGCCGCCGACAAGGGCGAGGCACTGGCGTTGCTGGCCGATCGACTGGTTGCCGATGGCCTGGTCGCCGAGGGCTACCTGGCGGGGCTACAGGCCCGGGAGGCGCAGGGCTCAACCTTCCTCGGCCAGGGCATCGCCATCCCCCACGGCACGCCACAGACCCGCGAGCTGGTGTTCGCCACGGGCGTACGCTTGCTGCAGTTTCCCGACGGCGTGGACTGGGGCGACGGCCAGATCGTCTACCTGGCCATCGGCATCGCCGCCCGCTCCGACGAACACCTGCGTCTGTTGCAACTGTTGACCCGCGCCCTGGGCGAAACCGACCTGGCCGAGGCGCTACGTCGCTCCGGCAGCGCCGAGGCACTGCTCAAGTTACTGCAAGGGGCGCCACGTGAACTGGCGCTGGATGCCCAACTGGTCGGCCTCAACCTGGCGGCGGAAGACTTCGACGAACTGGCCTGGCGCGGCGCTCGTCTGTTGCAACGCGCCGGTTGTGCCGACAGCGGCTTTGCCGCCGTGCTGCAGCAGACCGAGCCGCTGCCGCTGGGCGAGGGTCTTTGGTGGCTGCACAGCGAACGTGCGGTGCGCCAGCCGGGGCTGGCCTTCGTCACCCCGCAGCAACCGTTGCGCTACCGCGATCAGCCGCTCAATGGCCTGTTCTGCCTGGCCAGCCTCGGAGCGGCGCATCAAGCCCTGCTCGAGCGCCTGTGCGAGGTGCTGATCGAGGGCCGTGGGCAGGTGCTCTACCAGGCCACCAGCAGCCGCGCCGTGCTCGAAGTGCTCGGCGGCGAGGCGCCTGCCGACTGGCCGAGCGCCCGGGCAGTGCTGGCCAACGCCCATGGCCTGCATGCTCGCCCTGCAAAGGTGCTGGCGCAGCTGGCCAAGGGGTTCGAGGGCGAGGTCCGCATACGGCTGCATGACAGCACCCAGCCCGCCGTTTCGGTGAAGAGCCTGAGCAAGCTGCTCAGTCTGGGAGCCCGCCGTGGCCAGGTCCTGGAACTGATCGCCGAGCCCGGTATCGCCGCCGATGCCTTGCCGGTGCTGCTGGCGGCCATCGAGCAGGGCCTGGGCGAGGAGGTGGAACCACTGCCGCCCACAGCGATGCAGGACGAGGCAACGGTGCCAGCCCTGCAGGCTCCGCTGCCAGGCAGCACGCTGCAAGGCGTTGCCGCGACGCCGGGCATCGCCAGCGGTCCGGCCCATGTCCAGGTCGAGCGCGATATCGACTACCCGCTGCGCGGCGAGTCGCCCGCCCACGAACGGGCCAGGCTGCGCCAGGCCATCGACACGGTGCGCGCCGATCTTCAGGCCTTGGTGCAACGCAGCGACAAGGCCATCGGCGAAATTTTCGTCACTCACCAGGAAATGCTCGCCGACCCGGCCCTGACCGATGACGTCGAGCTGCGCCTGGCCCAGGGCGAAAGCGCCGCCGCTGCATGGATGGCGGTGATCGAAGCCGCCGCCCGCCAACAGGAGGCCCTGCACGATGCGCTGCTGGCCGAGCGGGCCGCCGATCTGCGCGATATCGGTCGCAGGGTGCTGGCGCAACTGTGCGGCGTGAAGGACAGCGCCGAGCCAGAGCAGCCCTATGTGCTGGTGATGGCCGAAGTCGGCCCTTCGGACGTGGCGCGCCTGGACCCGGCACGGGTCGCCGGTATCGTCACCGCCCAGGGCGGCGCCACCGCCCACAGCGCCATCGTCGCCCGGGCACTGGGCATCCCGGCGGTGGTCGGGGCCGGGGCGGCCGTGCTGTTGCTGGAGACCGGCACGCCGCTGTTGCTCGATGGTCAGCGCGGACGGGTCGTGGTTGCGCCAGCCGAGGCCGAGTTGCAACGCGCCCTGGCAGAGCGTGATGCCCGCGAGCGTCGGCTGCAGATCGCCTGGGCCAACCGCCATGAGCCCGCGCGCGCGCGCGACGGCCACGCTGTCGAAGTGTTCGCCAACATCGGCCAGAGCAACGGCATCGACAAGGTGGTGGAGCAAGGTGCCGAAGGCATCGGCCTGTTGCGCACCGAACTGATCTTCATGGCCCACCCGCAGTTGCCCGACGTGGCGACCCAGGAAGCCGAGTACCGTCGGGTGCTCGATGGCCTGGACGGACGGCCACTGGTGGTGCGCACGCTCGACGTCGGCGGTGACAAGCCCTTGCCGTACTGGCCGATCGCGGCTGAGGAAAATCCGTTTCTCGGCGTGCGCGGCGTGCGCCTGACCCTGCAGCGCCCGCAGGTGATGGAAGACCAGCTGCGCGCCTTGCTGCGTGCGGCGGACAACCGCCCGCTGCGGATCATGTTCCCCATGGTCGGCCAGCTCCATGAATGGCGCGCCGCCAAGGTCATGGTCGAGCGCCTGCGCCAGGAGATCCCGGTGGCCGACTTGCAGGTGGGCATCATGGTCGAAGTACCGTCGGCCGCCTTGCTGGCGCCGCAGCTGGCCCGCGAAGTGGACTTCTTCAGCATCGGCACCAACGACCTGACCCAGTACACCCTGGCCATCGACCGCGGTCACCCGAGTCTGTCGGCGCAGGCCGACGGTCTGCACCCGGCAGTGCTCAACCTGATCGACATGACCGTGCGCGCCGCCCATGCCCAGGGCAAGTGGGTGGGGGTGTGCGGCGAGCTGGCGGCCGACCCGCAGGCGGTCGCCGTGCTGCTGGGCCTGGAGGTGGACGAACTGAGTGTCGCTGCCCGCAGCATTCCTGAAGTCAAGGCCCTGGTGCGCCAGGCCGACCTTTCGACGGCCCGTGTCCTGGCGCGCGAGGCCCTGCAACAAGACAGCGCCGAGGCAGTCCGGGCGCTGGTGGAGCGTTATTGATGGCCAAGATCCTCACCCTCACCCTCAACCCGGCGCTGGATATCACTATCAGCCTCGACCGCCTGCGGCCCGGCGCGGTCAACCGCAGCCAGGCCCAGCACAGCCATGCCGCCGGCAAGGGGCTGAACGTCGCCCAGGTGCTGGCCGACCTGGGCCACAGCGTGACCGTCGGCGGTTTCCTGGGGCAGGACAACCTGGCGCCGTTCGAGGCGCTGCTCGCTTGGCGCGGATTCGCCGATTGCTTCGTACGCGTGCCGGGCGAGACCCGCAGCAACATCAAGCTGGTCGAGGCCGATGGCCAGGTCACCGATATCAACGGGCCAGGGCCACAGGTCGACGAGGCCGCCCGCGACGCGTTGCTGCAACGTCTGGCACATGTGGCCCCGGGGCATGACGCCGTGGTGGTGGCCGGGAGCCTGCCACGGGGAATCAGCCCCGAGTGGTTGCGCGAGCTGCTGCTGATGCTCAAGTCGCAGGGTTTGAAGGTCGCCCTGGACAGCAGCGGTGAAGCCTTGCGCGCCGGCCTCGAGGCCGCGCCCTGGCTGGTCAAGCCCAACACCGAGGAACTGGGGGAGGTCCTCGGGCTGCCGGTGCAGACCGCGGACGAGCAACGCGCGGCTGCACGGCGGCTGCTCGCCGCTGGCGTCGAACATGTGGTGGTGTCCCAGGGCGAGCAAGGCGTGAGCTGGTTCGCCGCTGGCCTGGCGTTGCATGCGCAACCGTCGAAAGTGCGCATCGCCAGTACCGTCGGCGCCGGTGATTCGCTGGTCGCCGGCATGGTCCATGGCCTGCTCCAGGGCGAAGCGCCCGGCGCTACCTTGCGCCGCGCCACCGCCATCGCCGCTCAGGCAGTCACCCAGGTCGGCTTCGGCATCCACGATCGTGAGCAACTGCAGCGCCTGGAAGCCGCCGTGCGCCTTACAGAACACCAAGAAGAGGGCTGCTGATGAACATTGCCATTGTCACTGCCTGCCCCAACGGCCAGGTGTCCAGCGTGCTCAGCGCACGCCTGTTGGCCGCCGCTGCCCAGCGTCGGGGCTGGAAAACCTGCGTCGAGGTGCACGACGCCGAACACCCGGAGCTGCGCCTGACGCCAACGCAGATCGCCGAGGCCGACTGGGTGCTGGTGGTCAGCACCGGGCCGGTGGACCTCGCGCGCTTTGCCGGCAAGCGCCTGTACCAGAGTACGCCGGCGCAGGCCCTGGCCGACCGTGAAGGCTTCCTCGACGAGGCCGCTGCCGGCGCCCAGGTGCAGGGGGCGCAGACCCCGGTGCGTGGCGCGGCGAAGATTGTCGCGGTCACCGCCTGCCCGACCGGCGTGGCCCACACCTTCATGGCCGCCGAAGCCCTGCAGCAGGCGGCGCAGGCCATGGGCTACCAGCTCACCGTGGAAACCCAGGGCTCGGTCGGCGCGCGCAATCCGCTGCCGGCCGAGGCCATCGCCGCAGCCGATGTGGTGTTGCTGGCCGCCGATATCGAGGTACCGGCTGCGCGCTTCGCCGGCAAGCGCATCTATCGCTGCGGCACCGGCATCGCCCTCAAGCAGGCCCGCGCCACGCTCGACAAGGCCCTGGCCGAGGGCAAGGTGGAGGCGACGGGAACGACCGGCTCGGTTTCACCGGCCGAGAAGACCGGCGTCTACAAGCACCTGCTGACGGGGGTGTCGTTCATGCTGCCGATGGTGGTGGCCGGCGGTTTGCTGATCGCGCTGTCGTTCGTGTTCGGCATCGAGGCCTACAAGGAACCCGGCACGCTGCCCGCCGCCTTGATGCAGATCGGCGGCGAGGCGGCGTTCAAGCTGATGGTGCCACTGCTTGCCGGGTATATCGCCTGGTCCATTGCCGACCGCCCGGGCCTGGCGCCCGGGATGATCGGCGGTCTGTTGGCGAGCACGCTTGGGGCGGGGTTCATCGGCGGCATCGTCGCCGGCTTCCTGGCCGGCTACAGCGCCAAGGCCATCGCCCGCTGGGTGCGCCTGCCCAGCAGCCTCGACGCGCTCAAGCCGATCCTCATCATCCCGCTGCTGGCCAGCCTGTTCACCGGCCTGGTGATGATCTACGTGGTCGGCCAGCCTGTGGCGGCCATGCTCGCGGGGCTGACCCAGTTCCTCGACAGCATGGGCACCACCAACGCCGTGCTGCTCGGGCTGCTGCTCGGTGGCATGATGTGCGTGGACCTCGGCGGGCCGATCAACAAGGCCGCCTATGCCTTCTCGGTGGGGCTGCTGGCCTCGTCGAGCTACGCGCCGATGGCCGCGACCATGGCCGCCGGCATGGTGCCGCCGATCGGCCTGGGTATCGCCACCTTCCTTGCCCGGCGCAAGTTCGCCCAGAGTGAACGCGAGGCCGGCAAGGCGGCGCTGGCGCTGGGCCTGTGTTTCATCTCCGAAGGGGCGATTCCGTTCGCTGCCAAGGATCCGCTGCGGGTGATTCCGGCGAGCATCGCCGGCGGCGCGCTGACCGGGGCCTTGTCGATGTACTTCGGCTGCAAGCTGATGGCGCCCCATGGCGGGTTGTTCGTGCTGCTGATCCCCAATGCCATCAACCATGCGCTGTTGTACCTGCTGGCGATCGTGGCCGGCAGCCTGCTGACGGCGGTGGTGTACGCGCTGATCAAGAAGAGCGAGCAGGTGGAGATGGTGGTCGCGCCGGCCAGGGGGTAACGCGATAGGGCCATCAAAGGCTTCAATCCCTGATCTTGCCCCGCAACGGTTTCAGCAGATCGCTCAGACCGTTGTGGTCGATTTCGTGCATCAACGCCAGCAATCCGCCCAGTTCGCCAGGCGGAAAGCCCTTGCGCGCGAACCAGGCCAGGTAATCGCCCGGCAGGTCGGCGATGATCCGCCCCTGGTACTTGCCGAAGGGCATGGTGCGGGTGACCAGCAGTTGCAGGGTTTCGGGTTTCATCGGGCGGCAGCCTGTAGCGGTTGAAGCGCGGACCATACTGCAAACTGCACGATCACCCAAGCGGCGATCATGCAGAACGCCTCGCCTCGTTTGCCGTTTCACACTAATAAGTATTTGATTTTTATAGTTTTTTATATTGTTGCGGATTTGGCACGAAGCCTGCTCCTGTCTCTGTGACTATCACCTGCCAAGGAGTTTCAAGCCATGAGCAATGCCAATAAAGATGTTATCCATGTGCTCAACGAACTGATCGAGTACAGCAAGGACGGCGAGAAAGGTTTCAAGGAGTCGGCCGATGATGTCAAGAATCCGGAGTTGAAGGCGTTCTTCGTACAGCGTGCTGGCGAATGCGCCAAAGCCGCAGCCGAACTGCAGGGCGAAGTGCGTCGGCTCGGTGGTGATCCGGAGACTTCCACCAGCTTCAGCGGTGACCTGCACCGAGGCTGGGTCAACCTCAAGTCGATGGTCACTGGCAAGGACGAGGAGGCTGTGCTCAATGAAGTGGAACGCGGTGAGGATCATGCGCTGAAAGCCTACAAGGATGGCCGCGAGAAGCTGGCCAGGCTGGGGCGTACGGCGAACGATCCGGAGTACACGCTGGTGGAGAAGCAGTTGCAGGGCGTGCAACGTAATCATGACCAAGTGAAGGCGCTGCGTGACGCGGCCCGTGCGCGGTCGTAAGCGGGATCGTTGGGGCGCTGTGCGCCCCTTTCGCGACACAGGGCCGCTCCTACAGCGAATGCATACGCTATAGGAGCGGCCTTGTGCCGCGAAAGGGCTGCGCAGAAGCCCCTAGGCCCGCGGCCCCTCAACCCGATTCCGCCCATTGGCCTTGGCCCGGTACAAAGCCTCGTCCGCATCACCCAGCAGCGCCGCCAGATCCTGTTGTGTGCCGGCGATATGCAGGCCAATCCCCACACTGACCGTCACCGACCGCTCGTCATCGCCGAACGGCGGCATCGCCTCGACACTGGCGCGAATCCGCTCGGCGAGCAACCGGGCGCCGGCCAGCTCGGTTTCCGGCAGCACCACCTGGAACTCCTCGCCGCCGTAACGCGCCGCCAGGTCAGCCGGGCGGCGGATGCATCGCTCGATGGTGGTGGCCACCTCGCGCAGCACATGGTCGCCACCGGCATGGCCATGGCGCTGGTTGAATGCCTTGAAGTGATCCACATCCACCATCAGCACCGCCAACGGCTTGCGGTTGCGCTGGGCGCGCGCCCATTCCTGGCGCAGCACCTGGTCCAGGCGGCGGCGGTTGGCAAGGCCGGTGAGGCTGTCGGTGGCGGCGAGTGTTGCCAGACCCTGTTCGGCATCGTGGCGCCGACGTAGCTCGCGGCCCAGCAGCAAGGTCAGCCAGAGGATGCCGATGCACAACACGCCGGTGGCAACGCTGACCACGATCGCGGTACGCCGCCACGACTGGAACACTTCATCGGCCGAGTGCGCCACCAGCACGATCAGCGGCAGGTCGGCAACCCGGGCGAAGGTGTAGATGCGCTGGCCCTCATAGGCCGTCGAGCGGGCGGTGAAACTGCCGCTGCGCTCGCCGAGAATGCGTTTGAAGTTGGGGCGCTCGCTGAAACTGGTACCGATCAGTGGATCTTGCGGCCGGGTCGGTTGGCGCGCCAGCAGCTGGCCATCCGTGTTGAGCAGGTTAATGCTGCTGTCCACGCCGATATCCAGGCGCTGGAACAGTTCGTTGAAATAGGACAGACGCAGGGCTCCGGCGGCCAGGCCCTGGAACTCGCCGTTGGCGCCGGAGATGCGCCGGCTGAAGCTGATGCACCAGTCCAGGTTGCCCAGACGCGCCTTGAACGGCGGGCTGATCAGCAGGCCCAGACCCGGGTGGTCGCGGTGCGCCTGGAAGGCCACGGTGTCGGCGAAGTTGGCCTGGCGCGGCACCGCGCTGGTGGAGTCGCCGAGCACGTCGCCCTTGGCGTCGAGCCAGAGAATGTCGCCGCGCACCGGTGCGGAGAAGGCCTGGTTGAAGAGGATCTGCTGGCGCAGCTTGGTCGGCACGTTGAGCAGCTCGGGGTGCTGCACCGCCCAGATCAGGCCCTTGAGCGACTGGTCGTAGAGCTCGACGTTGCGCAGAATGTCGCTTTCGATCAGTTGCACGATATTGCTCGACGAGCGCATCGCCGATTGCTCGACGCTGGCGCGCTCGCGGACCAGCAGGTAGCTGACGATGGCCACGATGGCGAGCACGGCAAGGCAGCTGCCCAGGTTGAGGACCAGCTCGGGGTGTGACTTGTACAGGGCGGATCGTGGTGATCGGGTGGGCAACGTCATGCTCGCAACTGCATAAGCC
>Ga0209370_1003136_pt1 | contig 10903 bp, 7 predicted proteins | sample AgamicAtPrz_FD_187164 | JGI IMG/M metagenome (GOLD analysis project Ga0209370, IMG submission 187164) | Agave microbial communities from Guanajuato, Mexico - At.P.rz (SPAdes) (version 2) | ecosystem: Host-associated > Plants > Phyllosphere > Phylloplane/Leaf | place: Guanajuato, Mexico... | reverse complement strand
CTGTCTGCCGGGCGGCATGCCGGCCAGACCACGCCAGCCCGCATGGGCCGCGCCCACGACCAGCCCCGAATCATGGGCCAGCAACACGGGCAGACAGTCTGCCACCATGACGGTACAGACCACGCCTGCATCGTCGGTCACGCAGGCATCGAAGGCTGCACCATTGGACTCGGCCACATTGCCTGCGTCCAGCGTCAGCACCTCCACACCATGTACCTGCTGCAAGAACGCCGTGCAGGCACCAGGGGTGCGGGCCTGCAGCGCCGCATTGAACAGTTCACGGTTTTGGCGCACGTGAGCGGGGTTGTCGCTCACGTGGTCGCCCAGGTTCATGCTGCCCCAGGGTGCCTGGCTGACGCCCCCCTCGCGCGAGGTGCAGATGGCATGCACCCCGGGCAGAGCCGGCCAGTCGGGGAGCAGCCAGGAGTCAGGCCAGAGGTCCGGTGGACCCGGCCTATAGGTCTCGCTCATGACGCCCTCTTCACTCAGCATCCGGACAGGCCGAAGGATGGGCCTGCTGGAAAGCCGGCAAGGCGTTGCATCGCTCGACCACGTCCATCAGGCGCGGTAGAGCCTCGAGATTCACATTGAAGCGCTGGGCGTTGTAGATCTGCGGGACCAGGCAGCATTCGGCCAGCGTGGGCGCGTCACCCCAGCAAAACGTCGACGGCGCCAGGCCCATGGCCTTGCGTTCAGCATCCAGCAGCGCCAGCTGACGCTCGAAGGCTTCCAGGCCGGAGCGCACCCAGTGCGCATACCAGCCATTCTTGGCCTCGTCGCTGGCCCCCATTTGGTGCACCAGGTACTTGAGCACGCGCAGGTTGTTGAGCGGATGGATCTCGCAAGCCACCATCTGCGCCAATGCGCGCACATGGGCACGGCCCAGTGCATCCCTGGGCAGCAATGGTGTTTCAGCATGGGTCTCATCGAGATATTCGATGATGGCCATGGACTGCGTGAGCCAGTGCCCCTCGTCCGTCACCAGTGCGGGCACCAGCGCGTCACCCACATGGGAGGCATAGGCCGCAGCCTTTTGTTCGCCGCGCACCAGATGCACGGGCACGGAGTCATAGGACAGCCCCTTGAGTTGCAGCGCAATGCGCACACGGTAAGAGGCGGAAGAACGGAAATAGGTATGCAGCTTCATGATGCGAGCAGCATAGCGCGAGCCGCAAGGACTGGCATTTTCCCTAGGGCCGGAATACGTAAAAGCCGTCATCTGCCACGCCGTCTCCGGGCCTGCATCGTGGCACACTGCTTGCCACATCAACCATTGCTGATTTCAGCGCGTGTTCTTGCCGAGGACTTCATGAGTTACGTGTTCAATCCCCCTGCCGTTGCCAGCCTGCCTGTTGTGGGCCGCGGCGAGCGCTTTCCCATTCACCGCATCTACTGCGTGGGCCGCAACTATGAGGATCACGCCAAGGAAATGGGCTTTACCGGCCGCGAGCCGCCGTTCTTCTTCATGAAGCCTGCGGACGCGACCGTGGCAGTGGAAGCCGGCAGCACCACCACCGTGGCCTATCCCACGCTGACCCAGAATCTGCACCATGAGATCGAACTGGTCGTTGCCATCGGCAAGGCCGGCAAGAACATCAAGGCAGCCGATGCACTGCAGTACATCTACGGCTATGCCGTGGGTCTGGACATGACACGTCGCGACCTGCAAAACGACATGAAGAAGCAAGGCCGCCCCTGGTGTATCGGCAAGGCTTTCGAGCAATCCGCCCCCATAGGCCCCATCACGCCAGCCGATCGGGCGGGAGACATCGTCAACGCCGAGATTTCGCTGCAGGTCAATGGTGACTATCGCCAGCGCAGCCACATCCACAAGCTGATCTGGAATATCGCCGAAACCATTGAGCATCTCTCCAGCGCCTGGGAGCTGCAGCCCGGCGACCTGATCATGACCGGCACCCCCGAGGGCGTGGCCGCCGTGGTCAAGGGCGATGTGCTGGAAGGCGCAATCACCGGACTTGAATCCATCAAGATCCAGATCGCCTAAGAATCCCTGGCGCACAGGCAGTTTGCGCCGACCAGGTACTCCGGGAGTCGCACCGCAAGGTGTGACTCCCTTTTTCATAGCTGTTTGCACTTGTTGTACCTGCGCTAGCGGCCTGATTTGCTTATAGTTGCGGAATGATTTTTCGCAGCCCCATCAAGTTCTGCCGCAATTGCGGCACCGCAGTCACCTACCGCGTTCCTGACGATGGGGATACGCGCGAGCGTGCCGTTTGCCCGGCCTGCCACACCATTCACTATGAAAACCCGCTCAATGTGGTCGGCACCCTGCCCGTGATGGACGACGGGCGCGTGCTGCTGTGCAAGCGCAACATCGAGCCGCGCCGCGGCAAATGGACGCTGCCTGCAGGCTTCATGGAGCTGGCCGAAACCACAAGCCGCGGAGCCCAGCGCGAAACCGACGAGGAAGCCGGAGCCGACATCGAGCTGGGCAGGCTGTTCAGTCTCATCAACGTGCCCCAGGTAGGACAGGTCCATCTCTTCTATCTGGCCCGCCTCAGAAGTACGCAGTTCTACCCCGGGCCCGAGACCATGGAGGCCCAGTTGTTCGCCGAGGCAGACATCCCCTGGGAAGAAATCGCGTTTCGCACCGTCAAGCTCACCCTGGAACGCTTCTTTGCCGACCGCAGGGCCGGCGTGCTGGAGCAGCCGCAGGTGCACTGCATAGACCTGCTCTGAATCGGCCAGATTGGTTACCCACTTTCTCACAGAAAACACCGCTCTGTCTTGGGGGTACAGAGGAAGTTGTCCGACGCCAGGCTCACTTCTACAGGCCAAAAATTACCAATGAATACAAATTGCGTGTGATCTGACATACCTCCTACGCAATACCGTGAAAGGTCAAGCCATGAGAGCGGGCATCGTGACGGCGTTCTGATCGTCAGCAGGCACATAGCCTTCTGGCTGTTTCATACCAGTCTGCCTTGTCGATGCCCTGACTCATGCATTTACAGTCAATTTACTGGATGAGGCGTCATGAAGGCATCTTTGAGCCCCACACTGAAGTCTCAACAATTGCTGCAGCGCGTCTGGGCTTTTGCGCTCCTGGCACTGATCCTGATGCTCAGCGCCAGCTGCAGCCTTTACCTGCTCTCCGCCGTGCGAGCGTTTGTCAACGGAGAAAGTCTCTGGTCCAAGGCCCAGAAAGATGCGATTTACTCGCTTTCCCGCTACGCGGATGAAGGCAACCCGATCGACTTCGCCCATTATCAGCGGGCCTTGCAGGTGCCGCGTGGCGATGCCGAGGCACGTATTGCCCTCTACGACAAGCCTCTGCGCCTGGACCTGGCGCGCAAAGGCATAGAGCAAGGCCAGAACCACCCCGATGATGTCAGCTCCCTCATCTGGCTGCTGCGCACATTCCGCTATTTCAGCTGGGTGCAGGAGCCCGTCGCGTACTGGAAGATGGGTGACGAGTACCTGAATCAGCTCGATACACTGGCCCAGGAAATCCGGCATGGATACGAAGTCGGCAACATCAGCCGCGAAAACATTGCCACCTGGAAGCGCGAGATCGACCTGATCAACCAGGGCGTGACAGCCCTGACCAGGGCCTTCAGCGACTCTCTGGGCCAAAGCTCGCGCAATATCGTCTGGCTGCTGCTCGCCCTCAACGGCGCCCTGGCCATTGGCCTGGTGAGCCTGTGGGTCTGGAATACCTGGCGCCTGATCCTGCTGCGAGAGCAGGTTCAAGACGGCCTCAACAGCGAAAAAGAGCGCGCGGAGACCACGCTGGCAGCGCTCAGCGATGCGGTCATCACCACCAATGCCAAGGGCATGGTCAACTATGTCAACCCCGCTGCCATAGGTCTGCTGGGTCTGCAAAAGCAAAGCTATCTGGACAGGCCCATCAAGCAGGTGTTGCAGTTCTACACCATGGACGCCTCCATCACCAGCGAAGGCCTGCTCGCACAGCTTGTCAATGACACCAAGGAGACCACCGTCGTGCGCGACGAGCAAACGCACTGGGTTCGCCGCACCGACCACAGCATCGTGCCGGTCAAGGTGCTGGGCTCCGCCATGCAGCGCGATGCTCAGGCATCGGGGGCAGTCTTCGTGCTGCGCGATGTGTCACGCGAGCAGCAGTACATGGACCAGATTTCCTGGAATGCACGCCATGACACGCTGACGGGGCTGGAAAATCGCGGGGAATTCGAGCGGCGGCTGCAAAAAATGCTGACCCAGGGTCTGCACCAGGTCAAGCCCTACGCTCTTCTCTACATCGACCTGGACCAGTTCAAGCTCATCAACGAAACCAGCGGCCATGCCGCCGGTGATGAGGTGCTGTGTGAAGTCTCTCGCATGTTGCAGGCCAATCTGCGCGAAACCGATTGCCTGGCGCGCATGGGCGGCGACGAGTTTGCCGTGCTGCTGGAGAACTGCCCTCCTTCCAACGTCGCGAGCATTGCCGAGAAGCTGCGCCTGGCAGCCCAGCAATTGCAAACCACCTGGGGAGAGAAGATATTGCGCACCGGCTTTTCGATCGGTGCCGTGCATATTCCCGGTGATGCGGTCAATGCCTCCGATCTGCTGCGCATGGTCGATATGGCCTGCTATCAGGCCAAGGAGCGCGGGCGCAACAAGGTCTTTTTCTACAAGGCCGAGGACGGAATCTACAGCCGCTATGTCAGCGAGATGGAATGGGCCACACGCATTCGTACCGCACTGGACGAAGACCGCTTCTGCCTCTATGCCCAGAGCATTGCACCGCTGCAGGCCCGCAAGCACCGCCGCCACAGCGGCATGCACTTCGAAGTCCTGCTGCGCCTGCGCGATGAAAACGGCCAGATCCTGGCCCCCGGACATTTCATACCCGCCGCCGAGCGCTACGGCCTGATGCCATCGCTTGACCGCTGGGTGATCACCAGGGCCCTGCAGACACTGGCGCAGCAGCCCGGACACGCCAAGCTGGTGGAAACCTGCGCCATCAACCTCTCCGGTCCCAGCCTGGATGACGACGGCCTGCTGGAATTTGTGAAGGAGCAGCTGCAGCAGCACGGAATTGCACCGCAAAAGCTATGTTTCGAAATCACCGAAACCAGCGCCATTGGCAATCTCAGCAATGCCACACGACTGATTCAGTCGCTGCGCGCTCTGGGTTGCCGTTTTGCCCTGGACGACTTCGGCGTCGGCATGTCGTCGCTGACCTATCTGAAGCAGTTGCCCGTCGACTATCTCAAGATCGACGGCGGCTTTGTGCGTGACATGCTCAAGGACAAGGGAGACCACGCCATGGTGGAGATGATCAATCGCATCGGCCAGACACTGGGCAAAAAGACCATTGCCGAGTTTGTCGAGAGTCGCGAGATTGCCGAGGAACTCATGACCATGGGCGTGGATTATGTGCAGGGCTACGCCATCGCCCGCCCCAAACCCATGACCAGCGAATACTTTGCCCCCACGCAGGAAAACCAGCTGCCCCAGTGGTGCGGGGCTCTGGCCATGAGCTGACAGCAGCGCATGCCAATACGAAAAAAAACGACGCATCAAGCGTCGTTTTTTTGTCGGCGGCAGTCAGGCTGCAGCAATCAGCGCGGCTTGCGCGAACCCTGGCCCGCCGGCTTGGCGGGCCTTGCCGCAGTTTTGAAACCGGGCTTGGCCTTGCCAGTCACACCCGCGCGCGGCGGCAGGCCGGTATGCTGGGTCAGCAGCTTGCCCGGTTGAGGCTGGCTGCTGCGGAAGCGCACATCGCCCTTGGGCTCCAGGCTCACCTCTTCGCTGCGGCGTCGCACGGCCACGGCCTTGCCGTCCTTGTTGGTGGTGTAGCCAATTCCGCCACCCGCCTTGGACGAGGTGCTGTTCTTCTTTCGTGCACTCTGATAGCTGCCGTCGACCAGGGGCTGGAAGGTAGGGATCAGGTGCTGCTTGCCGTTGCCGATCAGATCGGCGCGCCCCATGGTCTTGAGCGCCTCGCGCAGCAGCGGCCAGTTGTTCGGGTCGTGATAGCGCAGGAAAGCCTTGTGCAGACGGCGGCGCTTTTCACCGCGCACGATGTCCACGCGCTCTTCGGCCTCGTCGCGCATCTGGCGGCGCACCTTGGTCAGCGTGTTGCGACCGCTGTGGTACATGGCCGTGGCCGTTGCCATGGGGCTCGGGTAGAAGGTCTGCACCTGATCGGCACGGAAGCCGTTCTTCTTGAGCCAGATGGCCAGATTCATCATGTCCTCATCGCTGGTGCCGGGGTGGGCGGCGATGAAATAGGGAATCAGAAACTGCTTCTTGCCGGCCTCTTCGCTGAACTTCTCGAACAGCTGCTTGAACTTGTCATAGCTGCCGATGCCCGGCTTCATCATCTTGGTCAGCGGACCTTGCTCGGTGTGCTCGGGGGCGATCTTGAGATAGCCGCCCACATGGTGCTGAACCAGCTCCTTGACGTACTCGGGCGACTTCACCGCCAGGTCGTAGCGCAGGCCGGAGCCGATCAGAATCTTCTTGATGCCGGGCAGCTTGCGCGCGCGGCGATAGATCTTGATCAGCGGACCGTGGTCGGTGTGCAGGTTCTGGCAGATGCCGGGGAAGACACAGCTGGGCTTGCGGCAGGCCGCTTCGATCTGCGGGCTCTTGCAGCCCAGGCGGTACATATTGGCCGTGGGCCCGCCCAGGTCGGAGATGGTGCCGGTAAAGCCCTTGACCTTGTCGCGGATCTCTTCGAGCTCCTGGATGATGGAGTCTTCGGAACGGCTCTGGATGATGCGGCCCTCGTGCTCGGTGATGGAGCAGAAGGTGCAGCCGCCGAAACAGCCGCGCATGATGTTCACCGAGGTGCGAATCATCTCCCAGGCCGGAATCTTGGTGGCGCCCTCATGGCTGCCACTTTCGTCGGCATAGGCGGGATGCGGGCTGCGCGCGTACGGCAGGCCGAAGACCCAGTCCATTTCGGCCGTTGTGAGAGGAATGGGCGGCGGATTCATCCACACATCGCGGGCCGTGGTCCCCTCGCCGTGAGCCTGTACCAGCGCACGGGCGTTACCGGGGTTGGTTTCCAGGTGCAGCACGCGATTGGCGTGGGCATAGAGAATCTGATCGCTCTTGACCTCTTCGTAGCTGGGCAGGCGCAGCACCGTGCGCTCGCGCGGAGGCAACTTGGACTTGCTGCGCAGCGAGAGATTGGGCACGAACTGGATGGGCTGGACCTTGGATACCGATGCGCCGTCATTGGGGCCGTCGGCGTCCGATTTCGCGGCATCTTCCTTGGAGCAGCTCTGGCCCTGGGCCTCGGCCTGCTCGCTGGTCGTCATATAGGGGTTGATATGGGGCTCGACCTCGCCGGGCTCGTCCACCGTGGTGGAATCGACCTCGAACCAGCCCTCCTCCGAAGCGCGGCGGAAGAACGAAGTGCCGCGCACATCGGTGATCTGCTCCACCGGCTCGCGCGCCGCGATGCGGTGTGCCACTTCGACCAGGGCGCGTTCTGCATTGCCATAGAGCAGGATGTCGCACTTGCTGTCCACCACGATGGAGCGGCGCACCTTGTCGCTCCAGTAGTCGTAGTGGGCAATGCGACGCAGCGAGCCCTCGATGCCGCCCAGCACGATGGGCACGTCCTTGTAGGCCTCGCGGCAGCGCTGGCAGTAGACGATGGCCGCGCGATCGGGGCGCTTGCCGGCCACATCGCCGGGGGTATAGGCATCGTCGCTGCGAATCTTGCGATCAGCCGTGTAACGGTTGATCATCGAGTCCATGTTGCCGGCCGTCACGCCCCAGAACAGATTGGGCTTGCCCAGGGCCTTGAAGGCCTCGGCGCTGGTCCAGTCGGGCTGGGCGATGATGCCCACGCGAAAGCCTTGCGCCTCCAGCACGCGGCCGATGACCGCCATGCCGAAGCTGGGGTGATCCACATAGGCATCGCCCGTGACCAGAATGATGTCGCAGCTGTCCCAGCCGAGCTGATCCATCTCCGCACGGCTCATGGGCAGGAACGGCGCCGGACCGAAGCGCTTGGCCCAGTACGGCTTGTAGCTGGTCAGCGGCTTGGCATCGCGGTGGAAAAAGGAAACATCAACCGGGGCGTTCATGTGGATGGGCTTTATATGGCCTCATGGCCTATTCGGAGAAACAACCCGTCAGTGTACTTTTCCGCCCTCAGCCTTGCACGAGCAAGGTCTTGCAGAAACAGGGTTGAACTCTGAACTTCATAGCATCTAGCGCTTGCCTTCATTGAAATTCAGTGCATAACACACCTTAAATCATTGAAATGCAAACGCTAGACACTCACTTCTTAATAGCACCAGAATCCAGATAGCGCGCCGACTCAGTCCTTTTCCTGCCTCGTCACAGCGCCGGTGGCAGGATCAAGCCTGAGCTTCATGACTGTCTGATCGGCGCGCAGCATCTTGACCTTGTAGCTGGTCTTGCCCCAGTCCGAATCCAGCTGGGCCTCCAGCGGCTTGCCGGGCAAGGCGGCAACAGCTGCATCGACGGCCTGTACCAGAGTGATCCGGGCATCGGCCAGGCGCTTGGCATGCTTGCCCTCGGCCCGGCCCTTGTTCTCCTCCACTGCGGCATCGCCCGTGCTGGCATTCACGCGCAGCTTGATTTCCTCATTCACGGGCGAGATCAGGGTGACCGAGTAATAAGGCGCAGCGCCTTTCTTACCCTCTTCCAGCTCGACATCGATCGCTTTTCCGGGAGCAACGGCCTGGGCTTTTTCGACGGCCTGACTCAAGCCGATCTGCACGGCACCTGTCAAGGCAAGCCATTCGGCAGCAGACTTGGCCAGGGCCGGAGTCGCACTCAATCCACTCAGGCTCAGGGCTGCAGATAGCAGCAAGGTACTGGGACGCAATCTCATGGACCAATCCTCCTACAGTGGCAATGGCTCCAGTCTGCCTCGATTCCATGGCACGGCCTTGTCGGAGATCAAGCCATATCGACTTGTAGAAAATTCATCTCAAACTATTGATAGGCAAAGATTATCCGCTATGAAATCCGAGGGTCAGCACGCTGAAAACCCGCCAGGAACGAGCCTGGGCGGGTCGGGCTGACCGCCATGGACAAGCCTTTTGCTTACAGATCTTGCTGGGCCGCCGCAATCATTTCGCCAAACTGGCGGGCATCACCGAGCTGATTGGCGGCCAGCAGCGCCAGCTTGACCAGCAGCAGCTCTGACTTTTCCGCGCCCACGGCATCAATGGCGACAGCCAGCTGGTCGTACACGGTCTCCAGACCGGCGATATCAAGAGTGGTTTGGGTCATTTGAATCTCTCCTCAGGCGGGCAGGGCCGCCTTGAATGCGGCTTGCAGACGATTGGCGTCCAGCGCCATCCAGCGCGCACAGACATGCTGATCGGGGCGCAGCAGATAGGCGGCGCCGTCGGCCATCACGCCGTAGCGGGCGCGGCAGCGGCCTTCGGTGTCATCAAGTACCAGATCGGAACCTTCGACAGTGCCTGAAGCGTGGCTGCTGACGGCGATCAGGCGCACGGCAACACCGCGGGCTCTGACCCCGGCCGCGACCGCCTGCAGTTCTGCGGGAATCGCCTTGCCGCTCGTGAAATACAGCAGATCAAAGCCGCCGCCCAGATGGTCGAGCAAATAGCTGTCCGGCGCAAAGCGCACGTTGAGAGGCGGCGCGCCATGGCCAGGACCGGCCTTGAACAGCAGGTTGTCGTCCCCCATGCTGTTGAGCGGCGAGCTGCCGTACTCATGCGGGCGCGAGGTGCGCCAGTGATAGAGCGGGCCGACAAAGGGCTGGCTCAGCGACAGAGACAGCACGGCATCGCGCAGCAGCCTGAAACCTCTGCTTGGCGGCGCCATGAAGCGTGTGCTCTTGCCGGCCTCTTCCACAATCTCGCGGGCCGCGCCCACTCGCTCGCTGCTATAGCTTTGCAGCAGCGCTGCGCTGGCCGCACCCTTGGCGACGAGTGCCAGACGCCAGCCCAGGCCCTGAGCATCCTGAAAGCCGGTGTTGGCGCCGCGCACGCCGAAGATGGGCAGCATATGGGCTGCATCGCCCGCAAAGATCACACGGCCATGCACGTAGTTGGGCAGGGTCAGCGCGCGGGCCGAGTACACGGAGCTCCAGTCCATCTCCCAGGGCGTGCCGCCAAAGCCGATCATCTCCAGCTGCGCATCGATGCGCGCCTTCAGCGACTCGGGCCTGAGCGCATCCTCGGGATCTTCTCCGGCAGGCAGCTGGTAGTCCACACGCCAGATGCCGTGCGGCTCGCGGTGCATGAGGATGGTGTTGCCCGGGTTCCATGTGGGATCGAAGAATGCGAGACGTTCGGTGGGCAAAGGCAAGTCGATGCGGATATCGGCAATCACGAAGCGGCCCTCGTAGGAAGCGCCCTCCATCAATAGATTCATGGCCGTGCGAATCCCCGAACGCGCGCCGTCGCAGGCCACCAGCCAGTCGGCCCGCAGCTCGTAGCTTCCTTCCGGGGTATCCACCTCCACCAAAGCCTGCTCGCCCTTTTGCTCGACCTTGTTCACGCGGTTGCCCCAACGCAGCTCGATCAGCGGGTTGGCCTGCACTGCATCGACCAGATATTCCTCCAGGTACTGCTGCTGCAAATTGATCATAGGAAAGAAGCGGTCGTCGTCGGCCCGCGCGTTTTCCATGCGAAACACGCGCTGGCCGCGGTAGATGCTGTTGCCGTAGCACCAGGGCAGTCCGGTCTCCGTCACGCGCTGGGCCACGCCCACCTGCTGCAGGATTTCCATGGAACGCCGCGTGAACACAATGGCACGGCTGCCTTCGGACACCTGCAATTCGGATTCGAGCACCACGCAACGCTGGCCGTGACGGGCAACCTCCAGCGCCGTGGTCAGGCCCACGGGGCCGGTGCCGACGATGACGATGGGGTGGCTTTGCTCGCCCGGATTCCGGGAGGCAAGCCAGGGCTGATGAACCTGGTACTGGTAGTAGATGGAGCGGCGT
>Ga0209370_1003135_pt1 | contig 10910 bp, 17 predicted proteins | sample AgamicAtPrz_FD_187164 | JGI IMG/M metagenome (GOLD analysis project Ga0209370, IMG submission 187164) | Agave microbial communities from Guanajuato, Mexico - At.P.rz (SPAdes) (version 2) | ecosystem: Host-associated > Plants > Phyllosphere > Phylloplane/Leaf | place: Guanajuato, Mexico... | reverse complement strand
TTTTAACGGGCGGGTCGCCTGGTCAACAGCTTTGAGTAATACCTGTAATTTCACGCTACTCATTCGTGTTTCCGCTTCGCTGGATGGCTTTTTCTCGCCATGTAATGAGCTCCGTCAGGCTCAGGGGGAAGAGCTCTGAGGGCGGCCAGTGAAAAATCACCGAGATATCCGCCATCAGGTCATCAACGGAGAGCGTGTCGGGGAAATTTACTGCGCCGAATTCGGCGACAAAAAACCGATCACCTTACCCGCCAGGGCAACGAGGTCAGGCAGCTCAAGCGCGGCGACTTCCTGCTCGGTGAGCGAGGGTGCGCTCATGCGCGGCAGCACTTTAATCAGGGCGTCGACTTCGGAGTTTGCCACCGCCGCCAGGCTGACACCGCGCAGCGTTCCGGCGTTCGGTTTAATCAGGGTGATGGCGTCAATAATCTGCTCGCCGCGTTTAACAGGATTTTCCAGGGTGATCACGTTGTCGTTATTCATGGGTTTCTCTTTTTAATCAGGCTTTGGGTTAACCGGCCTGCGCACCGGCCGGGGTGAACATTACAGGCCGATATTGCGGCGGTGCTGTTCCAGCCGGTCGGTGCCGTTGACCTTCTCCACCATGTTGAGGGTGTCGATTTCTACCAGCTCTTTGCCGTCCATCGTTAATTTGAAATAGGTACAGACGACCGAAATTTTCGCTTCGGTGTCTTCGCCGGGTTTGTTCTCGCCGGTGTCGATTTCCTTCTGACGGCCACGCATCACCACTTCAACGGCGACCGTTTCGCCGGTGTCGTCGCGCTGGTAGGAACCGGCAAAGCGAACCGGTACGGCATCGACGCCGGTTGCGCCGTACAACTCCCAGATAACCGAATCCGGGAAACCGCCGAGCGACCATTCCATCGACAGGGCATCATCATCGAGGCCGAGGTCAACCGGCGCGACACCGTTCATACCCGCCCCGCGATAGTTTTCGAGCTTGCGTGTCAGCTTCGGCAGGGTGATCGACTTCGCGATCCCCTGATAGCTGTAGCCATTGAGAAACACATTCATGTATTTCAGTTTTCGCGGCATTGCCATTTATCAGGTTCCTTAATTGCTGTTAACCGAGGAAACCAGCGTCGCCAGATATTTATCGGTGATGCGCTGGCGCAGGGTCAGATTTTCCAGAGGGGGAACCGGCGTATAGTCATAATCGATATACAGTTTTCCGGCTTTCAGTGTCTCTGCGTCGTTGGCGTCCTCGTCAAACCAGCAGGTCGCATCGACGATGTAGCCGTTACTTTTCAGCTCACGGAATTTCGCGTTAATGCCATCCACGATGTCGCGGATAAGCGTCGCGGTGATCGGCTTGTCGATCGCCCACATGTGCGCTTCGGCCATCGTGTCAGCAATAACCTGCGCCGTGCGGGTGTAGTTCTCAAACAGGAAAAGCGGGTCATCGGAACAGGTGCGGTTGCCCCAGAAACGAAAACCGTCCTTGCGAATCAGCGTGGTCACGCCCGCCTCGTTGAGAAGGTCGGCATCGGTGCCCGGCTCCTGCAAATCCCAGAACACTGAGGCGCTGATGCCGGTCACGCCATTGACGCCGACGTTAGACAGGGTTTTGTGCCAGCCGACTGACTGGTCGATGTAGGCGCGCAGACCGAGGGCGCGGGCGGTGGCGTATGCCGTGGCGGTCGCATTCGACACCGTGTCCCAGGCGAGGAAGTCAGGCCAGATAACCATTAATTCACGCTGGCTGAAGTTGTCGCGGTATCTGATGGCATCAGAGAGGGTCTTACAGCCCCACGCACCGACATAACCAAAGGCGCGCAGCTTCTGGCAAACGGGCGCAAGCGCAGTCGCCACCTCCAGCGTGTCGAAACCCGGCACACCGAGGATGCGGGGTTTTACGCCAGTGACGGCTTCGGCGGTCAGCAGCGCTTTCAGGCCGGTGTATTTACCGTTCTCGTCCGTGGTGCCGATGATGTTGGAAATGGTCTGCGCGAGCGCCTCTTCTTCATCGTCGCCGGTTCCCTCCGCGACACGCACGACGACGGTCACCGGTTTTGACTGGTCGGCGATGGCCTGGAGTGATGCGGCCAGCGTGCCTTTTTTACCGGCTTTGGCGATGGCGCTTTGCACACTGGTGATCAGCACCGGCTCATTGAGGGGGAAAGTGGCCGCATCGGCATCACTGGCGGTACAGACCATACCGACAATCGCCGTTGAGACCGTGGAAATGACGCGCGTGCCGTCGTTGATTTCGACGACCTGCACGCCATGATGATAATCACTCATCCGTTTAACTCCGTGGGGTTGGGGTGAGTGTTATTTTCCGGGGTGCCGGGGAGATGGGCTATTTATTGGGGTTGGCGGGCGTGGGGTACAACAGCAAACAAAAAAAGCGGGCACATGCCCGCCGGTGGACAGCCCTGGTGATATGACCTGCCCGGCTACTCTGGCTTAACAGGCCAGCTTATGGCCGGGGCTGATGAAATATCGACGGCTCCCAGAAAATCCAGATAATCCAGCCACATTCCGTACTGAGTCAGCTCATCACCTTTCAGACGCCCGATTGCAGCTTTGCCCGGCCATTGCCTGCCATTCATATAATCATTTGCATCAGCAATGTAAGCTGCCTTAAGCGCTGCGGCGCTGGCCACATTCCCGGCATGCTGTGCATCGGTATCAGTCACCCACTTCTCGCCGTCCCACTTGTCGTATTGCGTGGTGGGTGCCGCAGAGGTGAAACCATCTTTCATCGTGCCGATATAATCAATGGTCGAAGCACTGCGGTCTGTGGTCGAATAGACTGTTTCGCCCCGGTGGTCTTCCTGCTGTGACCATTTCTGGCCTGTAAATACCAGCACACAGCCATCACCCGCAACACCGGGGGCAATATCAGTTGAATGTGCCGGGAGGCCGACACCAACAGCCAGATACTCATCACCTGAACCAGTGTATTCGCCGGTTTGTGCGGAGAAGTTATAAACGGTGATGCTCCCTGCCACGGTCGCAATTTTGGTTTTATCCAGTACGGCTGAAGCCATTATGCAGCCCTCACGATGTAGTTAAATGCGATGTTACGCGGACGGGTCTCACCGGAGGAAACCCCCTGCCAGGATGAGGCAACCCCCATAGTTGAGTTTGCATAACCTGCCGCGCCACCACTGTTTGTGTTTTCTTCCATCGTACCGCCATCCCCTGCTGATGCCTGCGGGCTGTATTTCACCGCCCGCGAATTACTTTTACCTAATGCCGCCCCCGTCCAGAGAGACAAGGCATGCTGGTGTTCAGTAAATGCATGCCCCTGCGAGGACAGCAAAGCGCGTCCGGCGTCAACGCCGCGCCCGTCATCCCAGCCGCGAATGAACTCGCCGCGCAGGTCAGGCAGCACAAGACCGGGGTAAGCGAGAGCCAGCTTCGGATATTGGGCGGCGGTAAATGTCGCACCGTTGCACTTAAGCCAGCCTGCGGGCGGTGTGGATGCAGGCCACGGGACAGGTGTACCAACCGGCAGCGCTGAGCCATCGCCTAAACCAAGATATTCGAGGATCGCCGCAACGCTCTTCCCCGCCAGCTCGGTCAGCGTTTTATCAAGCGGCTGTTTTTTTGCCAGCTCCCCGGAAACCAGTGCGGCAATGGCAGCCTGAACAAACGCAGTATTCGCGAGTTGCGTGTCGTTTGAGGTCTGCGCCGCCGTCGGCGCTTTCGGTGTGCCGGTGAAAACCGGGCTGGCGATGGGTGCATACTGCGTATGCGGGTTACTGGCCGCGATATGCTGTTTCAGCAGATTGTCGGCATACGCTTTCACCTCAATGACGGCGTTATCAACATATTGCCGTGTCGCCAGCACGACCGACGGGTCGATTTTCAGCGTCACGGCGGCGGTTGAGGACACAATCAGCACCATGCGGATGGTCTGCGTGCGCCCGCTCCCCTCCTGCAACTGCGGCTTATAGGTCTCCGGGCAGTTCGCCACGGCAATTAACACGCCGTTATCGTCATAAAGCCCGATTTCGCGTATCCAGAAACCGCCCTCATTTTCCGGGATAACCTGCTCGGCGATAATCTGGCTGGCATTGTTCGCGTCAACGCTCAGCATATTCAGCGGCGCAATGCGTTTCTGGTTAACCAGCTTCGTTTGCGTGGCGTCCGGTGTTGGCAACGTGCCGTTGCCGTCCCCCACAGCCATTTGCGTGATGTTGAGCTTTGTTCCGAGCGCGGTCGCGTTCGCCAGCAGTGCCGCGCCCTGACTGGTCAGAATGGCAAAGAATTTCGCGGTCATGCAATTACTCTCATGTTATCGATGAAATGAATGGCCGAGGCCGGGAAATATTCCCCGCCGCCGGTAATGTCTTCGGGCAGGTACGGATAAACGACCAGCTCATCACCCGCGTAACTCCCCGCCTCGATATAGCACTCGCCCGATGTGCTCAGGCTGATGGCGAGGCCGGTCAGATGGCGGCTGGCAGGTTTGGCGTCATTGATGAGTCGCTCAAGCTCCTGATACATCTCATCGGTAATGCCGCCATCCAGCACCCCCACCACCAGGCGAAACGTGCCGGGCTCCTCGTTGAGCTCCCACCACTCGCGCACCTCGATAAGAAAACCGAGCGGCTCCACCACGCGCCGTAATGCGCTGATGGTGCCCTTGTGCTGATGGACAAAAAACGCGGAGGCAATCACCCGGCGTCTGGTGGCTTCCGGCCAGTCAGCATCCCACCGGTCAACAGACAGCGCCCACGCCAGATAGGGCAGCAGGTCAACCGGGCAGGTTTGCGGATTCCATAACGTGCGCAGCGGAACCGGGACGCGGATAATCTCCGCCGCTGCCTGCGCGGCGGCCACCTCCAGCGGCGACGAACCGACGGGTAACAGCCGGTCACTATTCATCGTTCCCCCCGTTGGTGATGCTGTATCCGGTGCAGAAAGAGGCCTGATGTTTGCCGAGCACGATATCGCCTTGCGGGGCGCTCAGCTCCACGCGCTGGACACCTTCAACATGCAGCGCGGCATAAATGGCCGACTGGCGAACGTCACGACCAAGCCGGTGCTGAGCGGTGATATAGGCTTTGAGTTTCTCTTCGGCAGCGGCGCGAATGGGCTCCGCTTCGGGGCCAGGGTAAAAATACAGTATGGCGGCCACCTCATACGGCACAATTTCAGCCGCCTGCACTGTCACACGGTCACCCACCGGGCGCACGTCCTCAGCGTTGAGCGCCTTTTCCACCACGGCCAGCAGGTCATCGCCCGCCGTGCCGTCACCCTCGCGGGCTAACACGGTGATGGTCACACAGGCCGGTGTCGGGCTCTCCACAGAAATATCCGCGACACGCCCGTCGGCGCTGCGTCCGTGGTACTCATAGGCACCAACCGGACCGGCCACACTCAGCCCCTCAAACGCCTGTTGGGCACGCAGGCGCAAATCGGCATCGGACTCCATCACCGCCGCCACCGGCGGGATGGCGGTATCGTCTGCCGGGGTGATGGTCAGACGCGCGGTGTTGTTATTCGCGGCAATAACATCGAGGTCAGTCCCGGCGGCGCTTGCCAGTGTCACCGCACGAGCTGCTTCATTTACCCGCTGGCGCCACAGCACTTCGCGGTAAGCGTTCTCCTCAAGGAACTTGGTCAGCGGCTCGGACTCCAGCGCCAACGTGCGGGCAACGGCGTCCTGCTCATCAGCAGGGAACAGCGAAACCAGCGTCGCCTTACGCTCAGCGAGGATGCTCTCGTAATCGAGTTCCTCGACCACATCCGGGGCGGGTAACTCGCTCAGGTCAACAATCGGCATGGGTTCAACTCACAGGAAGGGTTAACGAAAGGGTTTCCCCGGTGCTGACGAGCTGGCCGGTCACATTGACAACCAACCGGCCTTCGGTCTGTTCGGTCGTGATTTCACTCAGCGTGATACGCGGCTCCCATTTCAGCAGCGCCATATAACAGGCCACACGGATTTGCAGCGTGAGCGCCGGTGTCTGCGGCTGGTCAATCAGCGTGGAGAGCAACGAGCCATATTCCCGGCGCATGACGCGGGAGCCGACCGGCGTGCGCAGAATGTCGCCCATGCTCTGACTGACGTGCTGTGAATCGGTAAGCGTGCGACCATTTACACGGCTCATGCCGGTATAGTTCACTGTCACAGGGGGGCTCCTGTTGTGCCGCCGCTGTCGCCGGGGTGCTGATGGGTGTGAAGCACTTTGCCGTTGGACGACAACGCACCGCCGCTGTGCTCGATATCGCCGCGCATGGTGCCGCCTTTCTGCACCTCCAGCGTGCCGGTAATGAGCCTGTTCGTGCAGACCACCTCCGGCGTATCAAGCGTGATGCGCGAAGACGCTTTGACCAGCACCACCGGCACGGTGGCAGTAAGGGATTCAGATGCGGTAACGTCGGCGGTTTTGATGCCGCTGACGGTCAGCGCGCTGGTCGCCGGTTCGTATTCGATGATAGCGCCATCCGGGAAAGCAATATGCAGGGCGTCAGCCGAGGCTGACGGCGCAGGATGGTCATCGGAGAAAATACCGGGCAGCACAAACGCGGTATCGAGCTCGCCACCGACGGCCAGAATTAACACCTGCTCGCCGACGGAGGGAGCCCACCACATGCGGGAGCGACCGGCGCGCTGGGTCAGCCACTGGAGCCAGTCGGTGACATTGCCGCCGGTCTGCACGCGGCAGCGCCCGGCCTCTAAGTCAGCTTCGACAATAACGCCGGTGCGAATCATGTTGCGCAGCGTGCGCGCGAAGTCATTTAAATTTGGGAGTGTGTTCATGTCCACTATGATGTTATTTTTCTAAATCGCTATCAAAGTAAAGCGATTAGCTGAACCACTACCCAACTTTTGTAAATGTGATGATGTGCTGACTTAGAACTTTAAAAAGGAGATTGCATGTTTACCTCATTGGATACAACAATCGACACCATAAACAAAACGATTGGATTAGTCGTATTTCTCTGTATATTAATCTCAGGTGGCATTAGTGTTTTATTCAGGATTATATTAACCCCTCTAAAGATAAAAATATCAAACACAAAAATAAGCAAACTCGATAGTGAGTTATTCGACCTCCAACTCTTACGTATTTTCCATGGGATAAACGTAGAGTCGAAAAAAGATGCCGAGTTAGTTCAGCTCGCCATAAACCAGGGTATTCTGACAAGAAAAAGTTTCCGCCTTTTAACATTCGGCCCTGCAATAGGTAGATTCAAGAGGAGCAAAATGGAATTAATCCCTGTAGCTATGTTTATGCTAATCGTATTAACAGTCACACTTAATATCCTTTCAGCCATCAAAGAAACAAAATATGGTTACGCAATCTTTACCGAAGGAGTTCACAAAGTCCTAGTATCTCCCAAGAACATTTACGACCCAGAAGACAAGAAATACATAACAAAACGCGATTGCAAAGCGTTACCCAAAGACACAAAAAAAATAATTGCATCAGCATGTTTTTATGTCACCACAGACAATCCTGACGGCAAGGACGAACTAAACGATGCCATTAACACAAACAACACTGGCACAATAATAATCATATCCATTTCAGCCGCATTGATTTTCATTATTTTTGCAGGCTGCATCTCTTATAGCCAATACCTCACAACAAACAATATATTCTGCAAGTTCAAAGAGGAAATAAAAAAGAAAGCATAACGAACTAATTGTTCTTTATGTTAAAATGATTAATCATCATATCTTCTATCATGGCAATATCCCTAGTGGAGATCCCTAATAATTTACGCTCAGGATACTCCACTTCGGCACTTTTTGAACCGGGTTTATCTTTTAATCCGTACTGATGAACCCGCGCGATGCGCTGCACCTTCCCGGTAAATTCGACTACGGCCGCGCTGTCATTACCGCTGGCTTTCATATAGCGATTCGTGCGCAGCTTCGTGAACATTTCCCGCTTAATCCGGCCTTTCTTTGCGCGCAGCGGCTGCGGTTTTCGCTTTGCATACGGCGAGCCATCCGGGTTTTTCTGGGCTTTAATGCGCTGCTGTTGCTGCTGGCGCAGCTTCTTCGCTATCTCCACAGTCAGGCGACGACGGCCAGCGGGTGACAGTGCCGCCAGCAGCCCGGCAAGCTCATTCTCAAACGGTTTAAATTCATTCATGCCACTGACTCACCAGCTCGCCATTGATATAGAACTTATCCGGGCGTGTAACGGGTTCCGGCGGTGGCGGTTCCGGGAGGCACCGGACGTGAAGCGCTGAGCCGATCTCGTTAACCAGCGTTCGCTCGGTCAGGGCAAGGCTGATGCTGATATCAAAACTGCTGTCATTGTTGAGATCGGCCTCGAAGGTGAAGCCTTTCGCCTGGCCTGCGTCGGTTTCCATAATATTGGGCTGGTTCTCACGCAGCCACGCCAGCACCGGCACAAGCAACAAATCCGCGTCGTCGGTAAAGTCCGTTACCACCACATTGAGCGTGTAACGCTTTTCGAATGACAGCGAGGCGGCGAGCGTGGCGACAAGGTTGCCGCTGTCCACAAACAGCCGCAGCATCTCCGGGTTGGTTTTCAGCACCGGCACGGCATCAGCCAGGGCTTTTCTCAGGCTTTCGGGCTTCAGCATCTGTATCATCCTGGCATTGTTTAACGGCTTCGACCTGGAGCGCACAGCTTTCTAACGCGCGCTCAAGGTTGCGGATATCGGCACTCAAATCACCGTTCGTGTGTGGATCGCTGCCCGGCATCGGGCAAAGGCTGACTTTCGGGCAACCGTTGTAAACAGTCACCGGCACTGGCGCAGGAGGCGCGCCTGTGCAACCGGCGCACAGCATCAGGCAGATCAGCGCTGTACCAGCGGCGAAAGGCGTCATTTTCATTGAGTAACCTCGTTATGGTTTGTTCCCGCCGGGCTTCCCGCTCACCGGCAGCGTTCAGCTTCTGGCGCAAATCCACCTGCGCCCGTTCGTTTTTATCCGCCCGGTCGCGGGCAACAACGAGCTGGTTTTTCAGCATGCCGATCGTCAGCTTTTGCTCGCCTGCGACACGGTTCGCTTTCTCAAAAGATTCTCGCAGGGTGCCATTTTCATGGCGCAGCCACAGCAGCCCCACCACCGCAAGCGCCAGCACCACCATTAACGTTTTCATTGCGCCCCCTTAAGGCAGTAATCCCGCTCACGCTTGCGCCGGTTTTCCAGCCCGACATTTCTGGCGCCGTTGACGTAAACCCAGCGCGGCAGTTGATCACAGGCCTGTTGCCATTTTTTCTGGTTCAGGAAGTAAACCAGCGTCGATTGACAGGCCGCGCCGGTGCCGACGTTAAACGCAAAGCTGACCACCGCATCGTAAACGGCGGGCGGCATCACAACCGGCGCGCAGACCGCAAGACGACGCTCAACCGTCAGCACGTCGGAAATCAGATTTTGCGCCGCTTCCCGTTCGGTGATATCGCGTTTCGGCACCACCCCGGCAGTGTGGCCGATACCTGATGTCCATACGCCCGCGCTGCACTGGTAGGGGCGCAGGCGGCACCCTTCGAGGTCGGCAATCAGCGCCAGCCCCTGTTGCGAGGTATGGAGTAAACGAAAATCAGGCACCAGTGCCGCCAGCGCCAGCACGGCGGCCACACTGCAACGTTTAACGATTGATGACATTGCTCATTGCCTCCCCGGAAAGACGGCTCTGCTCAAGCTGGAGCGCCAGCAGGGCGTAGCTTTTGCGCCGGTAATACCAGTTCACGCCGACCGTCAGCACCACGCCCAGCGCACCAAAGTACGCGGCGAAATCCTGCGGCGTCATCGCCCCGAAAAAGGTCAGCGCGACGCTAATCCAGTAGGCCAGCGACGAGGTGATTTTCTCCATGCTCAGTCCCATAAGCTCACCGTTTCGGCAGTGGGTGCCGTGTCTGTGTCCGGCAGCTCGACGCCGGTGCCATACGGCAGCACCGCGCCGAGTTCGGCCAGCCCCGGATTAGCGGCGAGCACCGTTTCGACCACACCCTCGGTGCGCCCGTAATGGCGGGCGCAAATCACATCCAGCGTGTCGCCCTGGTGCGCATAAACCTTCATCAGATTTGCCCCACGATGCAGCGCGGTTTGTCCTGAATACGGGCGACTGACCAGCGCATGTCGCGCCACAGGTCATCAACCGTGGTGTCGATGCTGTCCGCTTTTTTGTCGCCTTTCGCGCTGGCATCCACACCGCGATAGCGCTCATACAGCGTGGCGGCTGTCATCGCACACACCGCGCTCAGATAGTGAAAAATGCGCATGCTCTCGCCGTCGATATCATCCGCCGGCACATCAGCGAGGCGCGCAAAACCGGCTTTCATCTGGCTTGCCCGCCAGTCAAAAAGCTCCGCGTTAGTTTCGGCTATCCCGGCTTTGATGGCATGGCGCAGCCGTGCCGGGGCAATGGTCTGCTCAAGGCGCATCAGCTCGCGCACGCGCTTCGGCTCGATATCGGGAAAGAAAAAGGTGTTTTTAATCACCGGCTCGTCACTGACAGGCGGCGGGATGACCACCGTGCCGCGCTCCGGCTGCTCGTTATTTTTTTCAATAATCAGTGTCGTCATGACTGCCTCTGAAAAGGATGGGCGGTGGACGCCGGTCGCAGATAAGGTGAAACACCCTCATTGACCGGCGTGCCGCCCTGGCGCGGGGCGCATTCGGTTAACCGGCGGCTTTGCGGGGGCGACCCCGCCCGCGTTTCGCCGGTGTGGCTGTTTTTTTCTGCTGTACGGTTTTCGCGGGTGTCTCTGGCGCAGGCTTCGCGACAACAGGCTTCGGATTCAGTTCGCGGGTAAGGCGCTCAATGTCCTTGCGTACCCCCGCGTTACGGTCGAGCAGGATCGCGCGCTGGAGATGCGTCATGGCGTCAGCAGGCTGACCGGCATCGCGCAGCGTCAGGCCAGCGACCTTATGCAGCCGGGCGCGAACCTCGTCGGGCATGTCGGCGGTGCGGGTCAGGGCAATGGTCTCCAGAATG
>Ga0209370_1003132_pt1 | contig 10916 bp, 9 predicted proteins | sample AgamicAtPrz_FD_187164 | JGI IMG/M metagenome (GOLD analysis project Ga0209370, IMG submission 187164) | Agave microbial communities from Guanajuato, Mexico - At.P.rz (SPAdes) (version 2) | ecosystem: Host-associated > Plants > Phyllosphere > Phylloplane/Leaf | place: Guanajuato, Mexico... | reverse complement strand
ATATCTCCAAGGAGCGATGGGATGGGAATGTTTCAATGGACGGAGCGATCGTCCGATGTCTTGCAGGGCGGTGGCGTCATCGGCCCCGATGAGCGACTGCCCTGGACGCAGACCGGTTTGATGGGTATCCAGCACGTGATCGCCATGTTCGGCTCCACGGTGCTGGCTCCCATCCTCATGGGGTTCGATCCCAATCTGGCGGTGTTGATGAGCGGCATCGGCACGCTGATCTTCTTTCTCATCACCGGCGGCAAGGTGCCCAGCTATCTGGGCTCTTCCTTTGCCTTCATCGGCGTGGTCAACATCGCCACCGGCTACGTGGCCAGCCAGGGCCCAGCCAACGCCAATATCGGCGTGGCGCTGGGCGGCATCATTGCCTGCGGCTTTGTCTACATGCTGGTCGGCCTGCTGGTGCAGATGGTGGGCACGGCCTGGATCGAACGCTTCATGCCGCCCGTGGTGACGGGCGCCGTGGTGGCCATCATCGGCCTGAACCTGGCCTCGATTCCCATCAAGAACATGGCGTCCAACAACTTCGAGTCCTGGATGCAGGCGCTGACCTTTGTCTCCGTGGCGCTGGTGGCCGTGTTCACGCGCGGCATGCTGCAGCGCCTGCTGATTCTGATCGGCCTGATCATTGCCAGCGTGCTCTACGCCGTCTTCACCAACGGCCTGGGCTGGGGCAAGCCGGTGGACCTGAGCGGAGTGCTCAATGCCGCCTGGTTCGGCATTCCCAGCTTCCATGCGCCGGTGTTCACCAGCAATGCCATGCTGCTGATCGTGCCCGTGGTCATCATCCTGGTGGCCGAGAACCTGGGCCATATCAAGGCCGTGACCGCCATGACGGGCAAGAACCTGGACCAGTACATGGGTCGTGCCTTCATCGGTGACGGCGTGGCCACCATGGTCTCCGGCGCAGCCGGCGGCACGGGCGTGACCACCTATGCCGAAAACATCGGCGTGATGGCGGCGACCCGCATCTACTCCACGGCCGTGTTCTTTGTGGCGGCCCTGCTGGCCGTGCTGCTGGGCTTCTCGCCCAAGTTCGGTGCGCTGATCCAGGCCATTCCCCTGCCCGTGATGGGCGGTGTCTCCATCGTGGTGTTCGGCCTGATCGCCATTGCCGGCGCCAAGATCTGGGTGGACAACAAGGTGGACTTCTCCGACACCAAGAATCTGATCGTGGCTGCCATCACCCTGATCCTGGGCACCGGGGAATTCACGCTGAGGTTCGGCGAATTCGCGCTGGGCGGCATCGGCTGCGCCACCTTTGGCGCCATCATCCTGTATGCGCTGCTGACCATGGGCGAGCGCAAATCTGAAACCAAGGTACAGGCCAAGTGAGTGCCAACATGTAATCGGGGGAACATTCCCCTGACAGCAGCGCGGGGCCTTTGCCAAGAATCCCGGTATTAATGTTCCGCGCTGGTAACATTTCTCTCTGGAGATATGCCGCCCTACCCGGGCGGTTTTTTTTGGAGGTGCCAGCCTGAGCGCCGAGCATGAGCCGCAAGAATGCCAGCGCGTTGGCGCCGGTCAGGCTCGCGTGCCGGGCCGGGGCCTCTGAGTTTGGAGCATGCAATGTCCATCGCAGATCGCGTACGTTACCCAGAATTCCTCTCGCGCGTCATGACGGCCGAAGAGGCCGCCGCCCTGATTCCTCACGGTGTCAATGTCGGCATGAGCGGCTTTACCGGAGCCGGTTATCCCAAGGCGTTGCCACAGGCCATAGCGGCCCGTGCCAAGGCCGAGCATGCCCAGGGCAAGCCCTACAAGATCAATGTCTGGACCGGCGCGTCCACCGCCGCCGAATGCGACGGCGTGATGGCCGAAGCCCATGCACTGGGTCAGCGCCTGCCCTTCAACACCGATCCCATCGCCCGCAAGGCCGTGAACTCGGGTGAGATCGACTTCATCGACATGCACCTGTCCCATGTGGCGCAGCATGCCTGGTTCGGCTTTCTGGGCCATATGAACATCGCCGTGATCGAGGTGCTGGGCGTGACCGCCGACGGCCTGCTGATACCGTCGACTGCCGTGGGCAACAACAAGACCTGGCTGGAGATCGCCGACAAGGTGATTCTGGAAGTCAACACCAAGCCGCCCGCCCGGATGGAGGGCATGCACGACATCTACTACGGCACGGCCATCCCGCCGCGCCGCATGCCCATCAACATGACGCATGCCGACGACCGCATCGGCGATGCCTACCTGAAGGTGGACCCCGCCAAGGTCGTGGCCGTGGTCGAGACCCACAAGGGCGACCGCGACAATGTGTTTGCCACACCGGACGAAAACTCCCAGAAAATAGCCGGCTACATCATCGACTTTCTGGCCCACGAGATGAAGATGGGCCGCCTGCCAAAGGAAATGTTGCCTATCCAGTCGGGTGTGGGCAATGTGGCCAATGCCGTGCTGGCAGGCTTGCTGACCGGCCCGTTCGAGAACCTGCTGGGCTTTACCGAAGTGCTGCAGGACGGCATGCTGGATCTGCTGCGCGCGGGCAAGATGAGCAAGGCCTCGGCCACCTCCATCTCGCTGTCTGCTGCGGCTTACAAGGATTTCGAGGACAACATCGACTTCTACCGCGAGCGCATCATCCTGCGCCCGCAGGAAATCTCGAACCACCCCGAGCTGGTGCGCCGCCTGGGCATCATCGCCATGAACTCGATGATCGAGGCCGACATCTACGGCAACATCAACTCCACCCACGTCATGGGCACAGGCATGATGAACGGCATCGGCGGCTCGGGCGACTTTGCTCGCAACGGCTATCTGTCCTTCTTTGTCACGCCTTCGGTGGCCAAGGACGGCAAGATCAGCTGCATCGTGCCCATGTGCTCGCATGTGGACCACACCGAGCATGACACCCAGATCATCGTCACCGAGCAGGGTCTGGCCGATCTGCGTGGCCTGTCGCCCAAGCAGCGTGCGCAAGTCATCATCGACAGGTGTGCCCATCCGGACTACCGCGCCCAGCTGCAGGATTATTTCGACCGCTCGCGCCAGCAGGGTGCACAGCACACGCCGCATATCCTGACCGAGGCACTGTCCTGGCATCAGCGCTTCATGGACAAGGGCGATATGCGTAGCTGAGCTACCCCCTGAGCCGCTGCACCTGGGCGGCTCCGCGGCTTCCCCCCAGGGGGACGACACCCTTGCTGCGGGGCGGCGGGGCCGCCTAGGCCCTTGCTTGGTGTCTCTGACTCGGGGTGTGGGTGGGCTGACCGCTGCGAGCTAGTCCGCTTGGTGCTGGCGTCTGCTGCTCCAAGTCCTTAGCATCGAAGGACGCTCTGCAAAGAGCGTCCTTTTTTCATGCACCACAAGGACTGGTATGGCGATCTGGACCCGAGAGCTCGATCTGAAAGCGCTGAACGCAGGCAGCGCAAACACTGCAATTTCCCACCTGGGCATTGAGTTCACCGAATACGGCGACGACTATGTGCGCGCACGCATCCATGTGGATGAACGCACCTGCCAGCCCTACGGCATTTTGCACGGCGGTGTCAGCGTGGTGCTGGCCGAGACGCTGGGGTCGATGGCCGCGGCCTGCAGCATTCCCGAAGGCTACCGCTGCGTGGGCCTGGGCGTGACTGCCAATCATGTGCGAGCAGGCCGCAAGGGCAGCTGGATCACCGCCACGGCGCGGCCCACGCACCTGGGGCGCACCACGCATGTCTGGGCGGTGGAGCTGCGCGATGAAGAGGGCAAGCTGACCTGCAACTGCAGTCTGACGATGGCGATCCTGCCGCCCGAGGCCGCAAAGAATGTGCGACTGGATGCTGCTTCGTTGGGCGGGGTTCAGTAGGTTTTGGTTTGCGAGACCGCTTTGTTTTGAGTATATAGGCCGGGCGAGTCCCGGCCTCTGTCCATAAATCAGGTACCCAGTTTCACTCCAAACATCAAACAGAGGAGGTCTCAAAAGCTTATCTATCAGGCGTGAACAGCTATCAAAACAAGACGACAGTCAAACTCCCAACAACACCGACAACCTCTCCGGCTGCTGCAGCAGATCCGCGGACTCGGCCTGCAAGGCCAGTCGGCCTTTTTCCATCACCACGGCTTTGTCGGTATGGGCCAGCACCTTCTTGTAGTCCCGGTCCACGATCAGCGTGGAGATGCCGGTTTCCCGAATCTGGGCAATCACGCGCCAGATTTCGGCCACCACCAGCGGAGCCAGGCCCTCGGTGGCTTCATCCAGAATCATGAGGCGAGGATTGGTCATCAGTGCGCGGCCGATGGAGACCATCTGCTGCTCGCCGCCCGAGAGTTGATCGCCGCCGTTGGACAGTCGCTCCTTGAGGCGTGGAAAGGTTTCCAGCACACGTTCGTAGGTCCAGCCCCGGCTGCCGTCCAGGCCGGCTCTGGCGCTCATCAAGAGGTTTTCCTTGACGGAGAGATTGGGGAATACGCCGCGCCCTTCGGGGACATAGCCAATGCCGAGACGAGCCATTTTTTCGGGGGCGGAATTCGTCACCTCCTTGCCGTCGGCAAACACCCGGCCCGAACGTGCCGCCACATAGCCCATCAGCGTGCGGATCAGCGTGGTCTTGCCCATGCCGTTGCGGCCCAGCAGGCCCACGGCCTGGCCCTGGGGCAGATCCAGCGAGATGCCGTGCAGGATATGGCTGTCGCCGTAAAAGCTGTGCACTTCCTGCAGGCTGAACATGGCATGGTTCGAAACCCCGGAAAGTGGGCGCGTGCCTGTGCCAGAGGCAGCAAGCAAGGGCTGCCCCGCAGCGATGGTGCCGTCCCCCGAGGGGGAAGCGGCAGAGCCGCTCAGGGGGGGCTTTGTTTCAAGCATGCTCTTCTTCTCCCAGATAGGCGGTGCGCACGACCGGGTCGTTGCGAATCTGATCGGGCGTGCCCGTGGCCACCACGCTGCCGTTGACCATGACGGTGATGCGATCGGCAATGCGAAAAACGGCATCCATATCGTGCTCCACCAGCAGCACGGCATGCGCGGATTTGAGCTCCTGCAGCAGCTCCAGCATGCGTTCTGTCTCTTCGGCGCCCATGCCTGCCAGAGGTTCGTCAAGCAGCAGCACGCGGGGTGCTGTGGCCAGACACATGGCGACCTCCAGCTGGCGCTTGGCGCCGTGGCTGAGGCTGCCGGCGATGCGCTCGGCATGCTGGGCAAGACCTGCGCGCTGCAGCGCAGATTGCGCCCGCTGCATGCTGGCTGCGCAATGCTGGGCCGATTCCCAGATGCGCCAGGGCCTTGGTAGGGCCTGGGCCTGGGCCGTGAGGCGACAGTTCTCCAGCACCGTGAACTCGGGAAAGATGGTGGTGCGCTGATAGCTGCGCCCGATGCCGGCCTTGGCGCGCTGCGGCTGCGGCATCTGCGTGACGTCCCGGCCTTCAAGCGCAATGCTGCCGCTGCTGGCCGCTATCTCGCCCGAGAGCATGTTGATCAGCGTGGACTTGCCTGCGCCGTTGGTGCCGATGACGGCATGGACCTCGCCCTGGTGCAGATCCAGGTCCACATTGTTCACGGCCACCAGCCCGCCAAAGCGCCGCGTCAGGCCGCGCACCGACATCTGGGGAGCATTTGCCGCATCAGCCATGATCTGCTCCTTGCTGGCCAGCGCTTGTCGACTGAGACTTCTGCGCTGCAGCCTTCTTCTGCCATTTGTCGTTGATGCCCACCAGACCCTTGGGCAGCAGCGCGACCAGCGCGATGATGGCGATGCCCAGCGTCAGCTGCCAGTGGTCTGCTGCATTGCCAACGATGGCATGTGTGCTCAGCAGCTCCTTGAGCAGCACAAAGGTGATGGTGCCCAGCACGGCACCGCGCAGCGAGCCCACGCCACCCAGAATCAGCATCAGCAGTACCTCGCCGGAGTGGTGCCAGGCCAGCAGCTCTGGGTTGACCACGGCATCGCGTGCGGCCAGCAGAAAGCCCGCCAGACCCGCCAGCGCACCGGCAATCACAAAGCCGGCGAGCTTGTAGCCGTAGGTGGCAAAGCCGGCAGCGCGCATGCGCTGCTCGTTGACGCGAATGCCGGCCAGCGCATGGCCGAAGCGGGAGTGGCGCAGCATGGCGATGAAGGCGTAGACCAGCACCAGCGCGGCCAGTACCACGAAGTACTGCGTGCTGCTGCTTTCCATGTCCAGTGCGCCTATGGCCGGGCGCTGCATCAGGTAGATGCCGTCGCTGCCGCCGAAATAGCCCACGTCGTGCACGACAAAGAAAGCCAGCTGCGCGAATGCCAGCGTGACCATGATGAAGTACACGCCCTTGGTGCGCAGACTCAGGGCGCCCACCACCAGCGCATACAGGCCCGAGACACCGGCGGCGGCGCCGAGCATGACGAGAAAGTTGCTGCCGTCCTGGCCGGCTGCCTTCACCGCCGCATAGGCACCGAGCCCGAAGTAGGCCGCATGGCCCAGGCTGACCAGCCCTGCGCCGCCCACCAGGATATGCAGGCTCAGCGCAAAGATGGACAGGATCATGATCTTGACCACCAGATCGGAGAGATAGGCCGACCAGAAGGGCTGTGCAGCAGCCAGCAGCGCTGCAGCAGCAAGCGGCAGCACCACAGCTACCCACACGCTTTTGGCGCGAATGGGGCGGCTCTGGTTGGTGACGGCCGGTGCTTCTGCATAGGCCTGATTGGATTGCGGCAGCGGCGTATAGGAGGTATCGCTCATATCAGTGATCCTTGACACTGCTTGCAGAACTGGCGTGAGCCAAGCAGGGGACATGGGGCAAGGGCCTGGCCGGCCGCCCCGCAGCGCAGGTGTTGTCCCCCTCCCGCGTGGCGAGCGAGGGGGAAGGCGCGAAGCGACTCAGGGGGAGCTTCATCATCTCTTTCCCATCAGGCCTTCCGGGCGCCATACAAGGATCACGGCCATGAGCAGATAGATGCTCATGCCGCTGAGCTCCTGAAAGAACACCTTGCCGAAGGTATCCACAAAGCCCACTAGCAGCGAGGCAATCAGCGCGCCGGTGATCGAGCCTATGCCGCCGATGACCACCACCACAAAGCAGATGATGAGCACGCTGGAGCCCATATTGGGGTAGACCGAACTCATGGGCGCCGCGATCATCCCGGCCAGGGCCGCCAGGGCGACGCCCACGGCAAAGACGATGCGGTACAGGCGCTTGATGTTGATGCCCAGGCCGCGCACCATGTCGCGGTTGCTGGCACCGGCACGAATCATCATGCCCAGACGCGTGCGGTTGACGGTGTAGTACATCAGCAGCGCCACCAGCAGGCAGGCAGCGGCTGCAAACACGTTGTACCAGGGGTACTGCATCATGCCCATCAAAGGGAAGCTGCCGGCCAGCCAGGCCGGCTTTTCCACACCATGCACATCGTTGCCCACGAGGATGGCGCGCAGGCCTTCAAACACCAGAATCAGGCCATAGGTCATCAGCACCTGCTGCAGGTGATCGCGCTCGTAGAGAAAGCTGAAGAATGCCCATTCGAGAAAATAGCCCAGCACCACGGCCAGCACCACGCCGGCCAGCAGCATGATGATGAAATGCTGGCCCAGGTACGGTGCGAGCGAGAACGCCACATAGGCACCAATCATGTAGAAGCTGCCATGGGCGAGGTTGATCACCCCCATGATGCCGAAGATCAGCGTCAGGCCAGAGGCCAGCAGAAACAGAAGCAGTCCGTACTGAACAGAGTTCAGACACTGCACCAGAAAAGTGGCGAGATCCACGGCAATCCTTGTTGAAGCAGGAGGCTGCAAAGCGAGGCATACAGCACGGCGAATCGTCGATTCGCGCTGGAGACGAGGTGCTCTGTCGCAGGCGGCACCGAAGGTGCGGCAGGACAGAGCAACCAGGTATCGAGGGCGGTATGGCTCGCGTCTATTACATGCGGCAGCCGCGGGCCGGGTCCGCCAGAGCCTTCACTGCCACGCTGATCTTCTTGTTCTCCTTGCCGTCGACCTTGCGCAGATAGATGTCCTGCACGGGATTGTGTGCCTTGCTCAAGGTGAAGTCGCCGCGCGGGCTGGCAATAGTGGCTTTCTCGATGGCGGTACGGAAGACGTCTTTCTTGCCGATGTCGCCACCGGCGGCCTTCAGGCCCACGGCCAGCATCTGTGCTGCGTCATAGCCTTGCACGGCATAGACATCGGGCTGCAGCTTGTAGTTCTTGGCGTAATTGGTGCGGAAGGCCTGATCGCGCGCCGTACCCAGTTCGTCGGCATAGTGCAGCGTGGTCAGCATGCCCTGGGCGGCCTCGCCCTGAGCGTCCAGCGTGCCGTCGGTCAGAAAGCCCGGTCCGTAGAGCGGAATGGTTTTGGACAGGCCAGAGGCGTGATAGTCCTTGACGAATTTCACGGCACCTGCGCCCGCGAAGAAGGAGAACACGGCATCGGGCTTGGCCGCTGCGATCTCGGTCAGCAGAGCCTGGAATTCGACGTTGGGAAACGGCAGCGTCAGCTGCTTGCTGACCTTGCCGCCGCTTTTCTCGAAGCCTTCCTTGAAGCCGTTGACGGCCTCTTCACCGGCAGCGTACTTCCAGGTCAGGGTCATGGCATTTTTCTTGCCTTCCTTGGCTGCGACCACGCCCATGGGGTAGGCCGTCTGCCAGTTGGAGAAGGAGCTGCGGAAGATATTGGGAGCGCACATGGGGCCGGTGACTGCATCGGCTCCCGCATTGGGCACGATGAGCACGGTGCCGCTTTCCTTGGCGGCCTTGGCCATGGCCATGGCCACGCCGGAGTGCACGGTGCCGACGATCACATCGACCTTGTCGCGCTTGATGAGGCGGTTGACGTTGTCCGTTGCCTTGGCGGGATCTGACTCATCGTCGACCTTGAAGTATTCGATCTCGCGCCCGCCCAGCTTGCCGCCTTGCTCGGCTACCTGCATGCGAAAGCCGTTCTCGATCGCCACGCCCAGGGCTGCATAAGTGCCGCTGAAAGGCAGCATGAAGCCGACCTTGATCTTCTCCTGCGCGATGGCGCTGCTGCCGCTTGCGGCGGCAGCCAGTGCGATTGCGCTCCATATTGCCCATTGCTTGCTCATGCTTGTCTCCTGCTGGTTGATGGACGAATGCCGGCTTACTCTCAGATCAACGGTTATGACTGGCTGTGGTGCTGGGGTTGGCACTGATGCACGAGCGCACTCTAACAACTTTAGGTTTAAAGCAATACCAGCGATTGCCCTAGTTTGTGACTACTGTTTTGATAGCTTCTTGCAACCTTGCGATAAGCAATTAGCGCGGCTTGGATTCCAGCTCACGCAAACGAAAGCGCTGGATCTTTCCTGTCGCGGTCTTTGGCAGCTCATCGACAAATTCAATGAAGCGCGGGTATTTGTAGGCGGCCAGCCGATTCTTCACAAAGGCCTTGAGTTCAGCCTCGCTGGCGCTCTGGCCGGGCTTGCACACCACATAGGATTTGGTCTTGGTCAGGCCCTGTTCGTCGGTCACGCCGATCACGGCCGCCTCCAGTACGGCAGGGTGCTGCTGCAGCGTGGATTCGACCTCGAAGGGCGAGACATAGATGCCGCTGACCTTGAGCATGTCGTCGCTGCGGCCTGCATAGGTGTAGTAGCCGTCTGCATCGCGCACATATTTGTCGCCGCTCTTGAGCCAGACGCCCTGGAAGGTGTCGCGTGTCTTGTCACGGTTGGCCCAGTACATCAGGGCGGCGCTCGGGCCCTTGATGTAGAGGTCGCCGATCTCGCCGTCGGCCACGGGCTGACCGTCCTCGCCGCGCAACTCCACCACATAGCCTGGTACAGGCTTTCCCGTGCTGCCGTAGCGTATGTCGTCCGGGCGGTTGGAGATGAAGATGTGCAGCATTTCGGTGGAGCCGATGCCGTCCACGATATCGGCGCCGAAGCGGGCCTTGAAGCGCTGGGCAATCTCGGCCGGCAGGGCCTCGCCCGCCGAGGAGCACATGCGCAGGCTGACCTGCTCGCGTGCCGGCAGGGCGGGGTGAGCCAGCATGCCCGCAAAGCCCGTAGGCGCGCCGAAAAACACCGTGGGCTGGTGTTCGGTCCAGCGCCTGAAGGTGGCTTCCGGCGTGGGACGCTCGGCCATCAGCACCACGCTGGCTCCCACGCTCAAGGGGAAGGTCAGGGCGTTGCCAAGACCGTAGGCGAAGTAGAGCTTGGCGGCGGAAAAGCAGACATCGCTTTCGTTCAGGCCCAGCACCGGTTTGCCATACAGCTCGGCCGTCCAGTAGGGGTTGGCGTGGGTATGCACCGCGCCCTTGGGTTTGCCGGTGGAGCCCGAGGAATACAGCCAGAAGCCGGGGTCGTCGCCCATGGTTCTGGCGGCATGAGCGAGCGGCGTTTGCTGCTGCAGCCAGGGCTGCAGCGGCTCGAAGGCCGGCGGCAGGCCTTGCGGTGCTTCATCGGGCCTGGCGACCCAGATATGGTTGACCTCATGCTGCGCCTGCTCCAGGGCCTGCTGCACCACGGCAACCAGCGCGCCATTGGTCACGATCGCCTGAGCACGGCAATGCTCGAGCATATAGGCATAGTCGGCGGCCGTGAGCAAGGTATTCACCGCCACCGGCACCACGCCTGCGTACATGGCGCCGAGAAACGAGACCACCCATTCGCGCATATCGTGCATGACCAGCAGCACGCGCTCCTCGCGATGGATGCCGGCCGCGAGCAGGCCATGGGCCAGGCGGCGCGCCTGCTCCTGCAGCTGGGCATAGCTGAGCGTGCCCTGGTCATCGGTGTAGGCGTTCTTGTCACCGCGCCCCTGATTGAGATCGAACAGATGCTGGGCGAAGTTGAAGGGCTGACTGAAGTCTGTCATGGCTCATGCTCCCGTCGTTTCGGCCAGTGCCTGCAGAAGCTGTGGTGCGGCTTGTATGGCGCTTTTGCGATGATAGAAATCCAGTGCCCGCAGGCCGCCGAGTTCGGAGCCGCCGCCGGCGCGGCCCGGACCGCCATGCAGGGACTGGGGCATGACATTGCCGTGGCC
>Ga0209370_1003131_pt1 | contig 10917 bp, 9 predicted proteins | sample AgamicAtPrz_FD_187164 | JGI IMG/M metagenome (GOLD analysis project Ga0209370, IMG submission 187164) | Agave microbial communities from Guanajuato, Mexico - At.P.rz (SPAdes) (version 2) | ecosystem: Host-associated > Plants > Phyllosphere > Phylloplane/Leaf | place: Guanajuato, Mexico... | reverse complement strand
TAGGGCGTGCTGGTCAGCTGGCCGGTGGCGTTCTGTTCCCATTGCTGGACGAGCTGGCGAATCTTCATAGGGACCTCGGGGCAGGGGTGTTTCCTAGAGACCCGAGTGCATCGGCGGCGTTCCGGTCGGCGTTCGTAGGGCGAACGGATAGGGCTTTGCGCACCGGCCTGCTTGTCAGGCGCCTCGTGGCTGGGCAATCTGAGTGCTCAGCCACGAGGCGATGGGAGACTGGTATGACGCAAATCGATGCACGTCTACGCGAGGATGTTCACCAGCTCGGTGAGCTGCTCGGCACCACCATCTGCGACCAGCACGGCGAGGCGTTTCTCGACAAGATCGAGCGCATCCGCAAGGGCGCCAAGGCGGCGCGTCAGGGCTCGGCAGACGGCGCCCGGCAGCTCAGCGAAACCCTCGACGGGCTGCACGACGATGAGCTGTTGCCGGTGGCCCGCGCCTTCAACCAGTTTCTCAACCTGGCCAATATCGCCGAGCAGTATCACCGCGTGCGCCGCCGTGCCACCGGCGAGGCGCAACCCTTCGAAAACCGCGTGTTCGACGAGCTGCTGCAGCGCCTGCGTGCCAATGGCCATGAGCCCGCAGCCCTGGCTCGCCAGGTCGCCGAGCTGGATATCGAACTGGTGCTCACCGCGCACCCCACCGAGGTATCACGGCGCACTTTGATCCAGAAGTACGACGCGATTTCCGCGCAGCTGGCCGAACAGGATCACAGCGACCTGTCGGGCGCCGAACGCGAGGCCATCGCCAGCCGCCTGCAACGGTTGATCGCCGAGGCCTGGCACACCGAGGAAATTCGCCGCGTACGGCCGACCCCGGTGGACGAAGCCAAGTGGGGCTTCGCGGTGATCGAGAACTCCCTGTGGTACGCATTGCCAACGGTGATGCGCAAGGCCGACCAGGCGTTGCAACGTGAGACCGGGCAACGCCTGCCGCTGGACGCTGCACCGATTCGCTTCGCCTCGTGGATGGGCGGTGATCGAGACGGCAACCCCAACGTTACTGCCAGGATCACCCGCGAGGTGCTGCTGCTGGCGCGCTGGATGGCCGCCGACCTGTACCTGCGCGACATCGACAGCCTGGCCGCCGAGCTGTCCATGCAGCGCGCCAACGACGAACTGCGTGCCCGCGCCGGTGACAGCGCCGAGCCTTACCGTGCGGTACTCAAACAACTGCGTGAACGGCTGCGTGCTACCCGCACCTGGGCCCACGAATCCCTGGCCGGGCCGGTCAATCCGCCAGCGCAGGTGCTGCACGACAACGCCGAGCTGCGCGAGCCGCTGCTGCTCTGCTATCGCTCCCTGCATGACTGCGGCATGGGCGTGATCGCCGATGGCCCATTGCTGGATTTCCTGCGCCGCGTCAGCACCTTCGGGCTGTTCCTGGTGCGCCTCGACGTGCGCCAGGACGCCACCCGCCACGCCTCGGCCATGGCCGAGATTACCGAGTACCTGGGCCTGGGCCGCTACGACAGCTGGGACGAGGAGCAGCGGCTGGCATTCCTGCAGGATGAACTGAGCGGTCGTCGGCCCCTGCTGCCGGCCGACTTCAACCCCAGCGACGACACCGCCGAAGTGCTCGCCACCTGCCGCGAAGTGGCAGCTGCGCCGGCGGCCTCACTGGGCTCCTACGTGATCTCCATGGCCGGCGCCGCTTCGGACGTGCTCGCCGTGCAGCTCCTGCTCAAGGAAGCCGGGCTGCGCCGGCCGATGCGTGTGGTGCCGCTGTTCGAAACCCTGGCGGATTTGGACAACGCCGCCGTTGCCATCGAGCGACTGCTCGGCCTGCCGGACTATCGCGCCGGCCTGCAGGGCCCGCAGGAAGTGATGATCGGCTATTCGGACTCCGCCAAGGACGCCGGCACCACGGCGGCCGCCTGGGCGCAGTACCGCGCCCAGGAAAGCCTGGTGCGCATCTGCCGCGAGCACGATGTCGAGCTGCTGCTGTTCCATGGCCGCGGCGGCACCGTGGGGCGCGGCGGCGGCCCGGCCCACGAGGCGATCCTGTCGCAGCCGCCGGGTTCGGTGAACGGGCGCTTCCGCACCACCGAGCAGGGCGAGATGATCCGCTTCAAGTTCGGCATGCCGGATATCGCCGAGCAGAACCTCAACCTCTACCTGGCCGCCGTGCTGGAAGCCACGTTGCTGCCGCCCCCGGCGCCGCAGGAGGCCTGGCGCGCGCAGATGGACAAGCTGGCCGCCGATGGCGTGGCCACCTACCGCGGCGTGGTGCGCGAGCATCCGCAGTTCGTCGAGTACTTCCGCCAGGCCACGCCCGAGCAGGAGCTGGGCCGGTTGCCCCTGGGCAGCCGGCCGGCCAAGCGCCGCGAGGGCGGTGTGGAGAGCCTGCGCGCCATCCCGTGGATCTTCGCCTGGACCCAGACCCGTCTGATGCTGCCCGCCTGGCTCGGCTGGGAGGCCGCTTTGCGCAATGCACTGGAGCGTGGCGAGGGCGAGGTGCTGCGCGAGATGCGCGAGCAGTGGCCGTTCTTCCGTACGCGTATAGACATGCTGGAGATGGTGCTGGCCAAGGCTGACGAGTCGATTGCCCGGCTGTATGACGAACGTTTGGTGACGGCCGAATTGCAACCTTTGGGTGCGCATTTACGCGACCTATTGTCGCAGGCCAGCGAAGTGGTGCTGGGTCTGACCGGCCAATCGCAGCTGTTGGTACACAGTCCCGAAACCTTGGAGTTCATCACCGTGCGCAACACCTATCTGGACCCGCTGCACCTGCTGCAGGCCGAGCTGCTGGCCCGCTCACGGCAGCGTGAGCAGGAGCCCGGAAGCGCTCTGGAACAGGCGTTGTTGGTCAGTGTGGCGGGTATTGCGGCGGGGCTGCGCAACACCGGTTGAAGCGTTATCGAGAGCGCTGCATTGGTGGCTGATTATGCTGGCAAAAGCGTTGATTCAGGGATGAATTGCCAGCTCAAGTGCGCTTTCGACTTTGGTGGGATGGCGTGGCCTTGGCCGCTGCGTACAAGCTTTGACAGCGTAACGGCAAATCAGCGGCCGATCGCCATGACCTGCGGCTTTTCAACGGCTTGTGCGCCATTGGAGCGCTGTGTATCTTGATCGACCTTCTGACAGTTCGGCGCCTCGCCGGGCTGCCGAAATCCAGTTGCGATTGGCCCCGCAAGGCGAGTCCACAATACCAAGAACTTGAGGAGCACATCGATGCGCGTGATTCTGTTGGGGGCGCCCGGTGCCGGCAAAGGTACTCAGGCAGGTTTCATCACCAAGAAATTCTCCATTCCGCAAATCTCCACCGGCGACATGCTGCGTGCTGCGGTCAAGGCCGGCACCGAGCTGGGCCTGGCGGCCAAGAGCGTGATGGACGCCGGCGGCCTGGTTTCCGATGAGCTGATCATCAACCTGGTCAAGGAGCGCATCGCCCAGCCTGATTGCGCCAATGGCTTCCTGTTCGACGGCTTCCCGCGCACCATTCCGCAGGCCCAGGCCCTCAAGGATGCCGGCGTGCAGATCGATCACGTGGTGGAAATCGCCGTCGACGACGAAGAGATCGTCGGTCGCATCGCCGGTCGCCGCGTGCACCCGGGTTCGGGCCGTGTGTACCACACCGAGCACAACCCGCCGAAGGTGGCTGGCAAGGACGACGAAACCGGCGAAGACCTGATCCAGCGCGAAGATGACAAGGAAGCCACCGTGCGCCATCGCCTGTCGGTCTACCACTCTCAGACCAAGCCGCTGGTGGACTTCTACCAGAAGCTGTCGGCTGCCGAAGGCACGCCGAAGTACAGCGCCATCGAAGGCGTCGGCTCGGTCGAGCAGATCACCGCCAAGGTGCTGGCAGCCCTGAGCTGACCTGATCCATTTCAACAACGGCCCGCTTGCGGGCCGTTGTCGTTTCTGGGTATGCCAGAGCGCTGGCGAGCCTCACTCGGGTCGCTGGCAGGCAGCCACGGCAGCTGCCGTTTCGTTACTATCGGGCTTCTCCATCGCCATCTGGCATGCTCCGAATTCCAGCCGGCAGCACCGCTGCGCCTGCTGGTTTGATCGACCGTCACGAAGAACTTCGAGAAAGGCGGCTACAACCCACCCTCCATCAGAGTGCATTCCATGACCCAGAACAGAAGATTCGCCTGCTTGCCCATCGCCCTGGTATCGGCACTGACTGCATCCGTCGCATTGGCCGACGGCGCCCCCGAAAAGAAGGGCGAATGCTCGGTAGACCAGTTCACCATGGCGCTGCGCTACCAGCAGCAATCTGCGGAAGTTCGTGCCTTGCAGATGCAGGCTTACAACATCGCCACCGAGAAGCTCGACGCCGCCGTGGCCAAGGCAAAGGATCCTTCCAAGCTGGCAATCGTCACCGATGTGGATGAAACGGTGATCGATAACTCCGCGCTGCTGGCGCGCGACCTCGCCAACTGCCACAACTATGATTCCTGGGACACCTGGCTGCCGTGGGAGCGCGATGGTGACCCGGTGCTGATTCCGGGCGCGAAGAAATTCCTCGAGCACGCCGACAAGCTGGGCGTGACCATTCGCTACGTATCCGACCGCTCCGAGGAGCAGAAGAACTTCACCCTCAAGGCCCTGAAGAAACTCGAGCTGCCCCAGGTCAGCGCCGAGAGCGTACTGCTGCTCGGGCCACCCAAGGTCGAGCGCCGCGAGCTGGTCGCCAAGGACTACCGCATCGTGATGCTGCTCGGCGACACCTTGCATGACTTCGATGCGCGCTTCCGCAAGACCCCGGTGGCCGAGCAGCGCGCCACGGCCGAGGCCGAATCGGCGAAGTGGGGCACCGAGTGGATCGTGTTCCCGAATGCCGGCTACGGCACCTGGTCGAAAGAGCCCCTCAAGGCCTGGGACGCCAAGCCCGTTATCGAGAAGTGGTAACCCCCGCTCTGGATCGTTGATCCTGATCGCCGGCGCCCCCAGGGCGCCGGTTGTTTATCTGGCGGCCGCCTGGCCACTGCGTAGCGCCAGTTGGCCCGCCGTGCTGGAAAAAAACGCCCCAAACCGTTTTAATGCCCGCCCGCTCAGCCACCTCTACAGATCGCCATGACCACTCTGCTGGCCCTCGATACCGCCACCGAAGCCTGCTCCGTCGCCTTGCTGCATGACGGCCGCGTGACGAGCCACTACGAGGTGATTCCGCGCCTGCACGCGCAGAAGCTGCTGCCGATGATCAAGACGCTGCTGGCCGAGCAGGGCGTTGCGCTGTCGGCGCTGGACGCCATCGCCTTCGGCCGCGGCCCGGGCGCCTTCACTGGCGTGCGTATCGCCATCGGCGTGGTGCAGGGGCTTGCCTTCGCCCTGGATCGTCCGGTGCTGCCGGTCTCCAATCTGGCCGTGCTGGCGCAGCGTGCGCAGCGTGAACACGGCGCCAGCCAGGTCGCTGCCGCTATCGATGCGCGTATGGATGAGGTGTACTGGGGCTGTTACCGCGCCGAAGCAGGCGAGATGCGCCTGGTCGGGCGCGAAGCGGTGCTGGCGCCGGAACTGGCGCAACTGCCGGACGACGCTCAAGGTGAGTGGTTCGGTGCGGGCACCGGTTGGGGCACCTTCGCCGAGCGCATCGGCGGCAAGGTCGCGGCCAGCGATGGGGCGATGCTGCCCCATGCCGAAGACCTGTTGAGCCTGGCCCGTTTCACCTGGGCCCGCGGCGAGGCGGTGGTAGCCGACCAGGCCCAGCCGATCTACCTGCGTGATCAGGTCGCGACACCAAAGATGCCGCCCCCGGCAGGCTTCTGATCACCGCGCGACGAAAGGGTCGTCCTTTTGTCGTCAACTTCTCGACATAACATTGCCAAGCGCGAATGGCGCAGCTAAATTGCCAGCATTCCCGCACGTCTTCCTGCCGAGCCTTCATTGATGCGTATCGACGGTAACATCGCGCCGTACTCACCGGATCGTGGCCCCCGCTCGGGGACTGCGGTCACGCCCTATCGCGAGGCGAACCGGGAAACGGAAGTAAAGCGCGAGCAGCCGGCACCTACCGCAGCAACCCAGGGTTTCGAACAGACTCCGCAGATTCGTCGTGTGCAGCAGAGCAGCGCCAGCACCGATAACTTCCCCGTGCGCTCGATGGATACCACCTACCAGCCGGCCATGAGCAACCGCGCTGCACAGGCGATCGCCAGCTATAGCAGCACCGCTGCGTTTGCACGCGAACAGGATGCCCAGCAGGTTCTTGGCCTCGATCTCTACGCCTGATCGATTGGCGGTCGGCTGACCGGTCCGGGTCAGGCACAATAGCCGCTTTGGCTGTTCAGCGATTTCCGATGCTTCCGTATTTTCTTGGTTGTCCTTCCTGGAACGAGCCCGCCTGGCGCGGCAGCTTCTATCCGCCCGACCTGAACATGAGCGACAGCATTGAGCACTACTGCCGCGTGTTCAATGCGGTGGAAGGCAACACCACCTTCTATGCGCGGCCCGACGGGGACAAACTCGAACGCTGGATCGCACGCATGCCCGCGCACTTTCGCTTCTGCGCCAAGGTGCATAAGGACATCAGCCACGAAGGCGACCTGCGCGATCAGCTGGGCAGCACCCAGGCCTTTCTCGACCTGCTGGCGCCGCTGGGGGGGCGGGTTACGCCATTGTGGTTGCAGCTGCCGGCACAGTTCGGCCCATCGCGGCTGGGTGAGCTGGCGGTGTGGCTGGATGAGTTCGCCAATCGGCGCATTGCCGTGGAAGTTCGCCATCCGGCATTCTTCGACAAGGGCGACGAGGAGCGAGTGCTCAATCGGCTGCTGCGCGAGCGCGGTGTGGAGCGTATCTGCCTGGACTCGCGGGCGCTGTTCAGTTGCACCTCCCGCGAGCCGGCGGTGCTGCATGCTCAGTCCAAGAAACCGCGTCTGCCGATTCGCCCGGCGGCGTTTACCGACAGCCCTCAGGTGCGTTTTATCGGCGGGCCGGATCTGCAGGCCAATCAGCCGTTTCTCGAACCCTGGCTGGACAAGGTCGCCGCCTGGATCGAACAGGGCCTGACGCCCCATGTCTTCCTGCATACCCCGGACAACCACCTGGCCGCTGCCCAGGCGCTGCGTTTTCACGAGCTGTTGAGCAAGCGGTTACCGGGCCTGCCGCCGTTGCCGCCCTATACCGACAACGAGCCCAGGGCCGAGCAGTTGGGGTTGCTTTAAGTCAATAGCAGCCGTTCGCTACGTAGGGTGGATGACGCTCTTTTCATCCACCATTACGATTACAGAGCGGTGGACGGGTGAAGCGTCGTCCACCCTACGAAAGGCCGCTCCCGCGACCTTCCTGCCCGTCAGGCCAGCCGCAGATGGTTATCCCAGAACCCCGCCGGCAGCTCCAGCGGCTGCATGGCGATGCGTTCGCTGCGGCAGTCATAGAGGCGGCAGCGGCCGATGCCGGCGCTGACCACGAAGCCATTTTCCACGGCGCCAACGCCGGCGCAGTCGGGCAGGGCGGTGTCCAGGCGGACGGCGCCGCTGTCCAGGTCCCAGATGAACAGGCGATTGCCACGCGGCGCGGTCATCGCCAGCAGGCGCAGGTCGCTGTGCACGGCGACGCTGGCGGTGTATTGGCTCATCATCTGGCGCTGTGCATCGGCCATGGGGAAATGCTGGAACGGCTGGCCCGGGCGCTTGATCGCCACCAGCGGCACGGCGTCCATCGGATCGCCCATGTACTGCTGGCCGCTGACCACCGTGCCGTCGCTGGCCACGGCCAGGTGGCGAACGCTGTTCATCGGCTCGGGAAGCTGTTCCTTGCTGTGCAGGATGCCGTCGCGCCCCATCAGCACCAGGCTGGCTTCCATGGCATCGAGGTTCATTTCCACTCGGCTTTCCGCCTCGGTGCGAATGCCGCCGTTGGCCACCACCAGGGTTTCGCCGTCGGGCATCCACAGCAGCTGGTGCGGGCCCAGGCCGTGGCTGGAGAGTTCGTCGCGGTGCACCAGCGTTTCGCCTTCCAGGCGATAGGCGCCAATCACGCCACGGCCCGGATCGCGGGTGTCGTTTTCGGTGGCGTACAACCACTCGCCATCCTTGTGGAACACTGCATGGCCGTAGAAATGCCGATCCTTCTCGCTGTGCAGGGTGTGCAGCAGGCGGCCATCGCGGGTGTCGATCAGGTAGCTTTCGGTGCTTGGCCGGCGCCCGACGAACAGCGCCAAGGGCAGGCCTGGGTGGGGCACCACGTCATGGCAGCGCTCGGTCACCTGGGTGACGAAGGCGCGCTCGCCATCGAGGCGATAGCCGACCGCATAGTGCTTGCCGCCTTCATCGTTGCGCGCCGACAGCAGCAGCGGCTGGTGGCCGGTGTGGGTCAGCTTCCAGCCGCCGACGGCGCCGGCCGCCAGCAGGGTGGCGCTTAGGCCCAGAAACGCGCGGCGTTTCATGCTCATGGTTCAGTCCCCGTCGTGGGCGTTGAAGCCCAGCTGGATGCCCAGTGCCCGTGCCAGCTCGCCTTCATGCAGGCGGTGCAGCACGTTGAGGCTGTCGTAGAAGGCGTTGAGGCGCTGCCGGCCGGCATCGTCGGCGAGCAGTTCGCCGAGCGGACGCTGCAAGCCGGCAAGCTGCTTGCGGCTCTCGGCATAGGCAGCGTCGATGCGCTTCTTGAGATCCTCCTGATCGCTGCCCAGAAGGGCCTGCAGGCCATCGTTCTTGGCACCGTGCCAGAGTTGCTCGGCACCGCTCAATGCAGCGCCCAGGTTGCTCAGGCTGGCCTGGCTGCGCCACGCTTCGGCCTGGTAGGGCTGCGGTACGCCCTTGCTCTGCCGGCCCAGGGGGGCGCCGAGCTTCTTCTTCAGGCCGTCGATGGCGCTGACCTGGGTGCGCAGCATGTCGGAGATCGCTTCGCCCGCTTCGGCGTAGCGCTCGTTAGGGAAGGTGCGAAACAGCGCCAGAGTGCCGTTGTCGCCCTGCCACTGCTCCAGCACGGTGGTGGCCAGCGCTTGCTGGTGCTCGCCGATGGCGATCAACAGAGGGCAATAGCGGGCTTTCTGCTCGGCGTTCTGCAGGTCGATTTCTGGATCGAACATCAGGTATTCGTACGCGGTGAGGCCCTGGACGACCACGCTGGCCTTTTCCAGGTCAGCCGCGCCGAGCTGCGGCTTGGCCTTGACCAGTGCCTCGACCTGGCGCGCCACCAGATTCTTCTTGTCCGGCCAGAACTGCACCTGCCAGGCACGGTTGCCCTCGGCCAGCGGACCGACCGCCAAGGGCTGCAGGCTGGCCCAGGCGCTCTGCGCGGTGAGAAATGCCTGGCGCGCGCGACCGAGGTCTTCCTGGCCTGCGCAGAACGCCTTGGCGCTGCTGGCCAGGGCGACGTCGGCCTCTTTCCAGGTGGCGTGGGCCGGCAGCAGCACGCCTTCGGCCAGCGCCGAACTGGTGGTGGCCTGTGGATCGGCCGGCGAGCAGGCGGCCAGGGTCAGGCCCAGCAGGGCGACGGTCAGCGGAGAACGGATCATGCGCGGCTCCTTAGAGTGAATTCAGAAACGCCAGAAGCGCGGCGCGCTCCTCGCTGGAAAATTGCAGCACCTTCTGCTTGGCCGCTTCGGCTTCGCCGCCGTGCCAGGCGATGGCTTCGAGCAGGTTACGGGCGCGGCCGTCGTGCAGGAACTGGGTGTGGCCGCTGACCGTTTCGGTCAGGCCGATGCCCCACAGCGGCGCGGTGCGCCACTGGCGGCCGTTGGCGCGAAATTCGTCGCGGCCATCGGCCAGGCCGTCGCCCATGTCGTGCAGCAGCAGGTCGGTGTAGGGGTAGATGGTCTGGCCCGCCAGCTCCGGTTCGGCGGCATCGGCGGCGGTGACGAAGCTGGGCGTATGGCAGCCCTGGCAACCGGCACGGTGGAACAGGGTCTTGCCGGCCAGCACCTGCGGGTCGTCGACCTTGCGCCGCGCCGGCACGGCGAGGTTGCGGGTGTAGAACAGCACCATGCTCATGATGTTGTCGCTGACCTCCGGCTCGCCGCCGTGGGGTGCCTGGCGGCAGACGGTCTGCGCCTCGGTGCAGCCGTCGGTGGGCAAAAGAGTGCTGGTCAGGCCCATGTCCTGTAGGAAGGCGTGAGCGTTCTGCTGGTTGAGCGTCGGCTGCCCGGCCTTCCAGCCGAAGCGGCCCAGCACCGTTTCCTGACGGGCATCGTCCCACACTCGGTTTGGCACGCCCCTGATGCCGTCGCCATCGCGGTCGTCCGGATCGGCGTTGGCCAGGATAGCTGCTTCGGGAATCGCTTCGAGCAGCCCGAGGCCGATCATCGGCGGGGCGACGCGGGCCGAGAACAGGGTATCCGGGTGCATCGGCCCGTAGCCGAGCTGGCTGATGTTCAACTGCGGCTTGCGCAGTTCGATGCTGTGCCCGTCGGCGAAGCGCACCTGCTCGGTGCTGTACTCGACGCGCACCTTGCCTTCAGGGGCGACGCCGGGGTTGGCCATGTCCTGCAGCTGGCCGCCGTAGGTGGGCTCGGGCACCACGCCGAGGCGCTGCAGTGTTGCCTGGTCAGCTTGACCGGCCGGAATCGACAGGCGCACCAGCATCGACACGGCGTTGACGCTGCCCGGCTCCGGGGGATGGCCGCGGCCATCACGTACGTGGCAGTTCTGGCAGGCGTTGGTGTTGAACAGCGGGCCGAGGCCGTCACGGGCGGTGGTGGTCGACGGAGCAATTACCCAGGGGTTGCGGAAGAAGCTGTTGCCCACGCTGAAATCCAGGCGGCGCTCGGGCGTCAGATTGGCGGAAGGCAGGGAGAAGGCCACGCGGTCGCTACGCGAGACGGTGGCTGCGCCGCCGGACAGCGCTTCGCCAGGTTCGGCTCTGGTGAAGGTGGGCGACTGATCACAGGCGCTCAGGCCGAGAGCCAAACACAGCAATGGCAGCAGGCGACCGGGTGACGCGGGCATGGATGGATCCGCAGAGCTGAAATCGAGGGCGGCAATCTTAGCAGTCCGCACCGGTTTAAATAAGA
>Ga0209370_1003129_pt1 | contig 10919 bp, 10 predicted proteins | sample AgamicAtPrz_FD_187164 | JGI IMG/M metagenome (GOLD analysis project Ga0209370, IMG submission 187164) | Agave microbial communities from Guanajuato, Mexico - At.P.rz (SPAdes) (version 2) | ecosystem: Host-associated > Plants > Phyllosphere > Phylloplane/Leaf | place: Guanajuato, Mexico... | reverse complement strand
GTAATCCCAGTTGTCCAGAATGTAGTGAATCGTCTCCATAGCGCCTCCTACAGCAGCTGTTTGCTACGCAGGAAATCTCGGGCGACCTGCTGCGGTGACTGATGGTCGATATCCACCTTCTTATTCAGTTCGGTGATAGCGTCGTTGTTGAGCTGGGCCGAGAGGGTGTTGAGCGCCTCTTCCAGACCGGGGTTGGCCTCCAGTGTGTCTTTACGCACCACCGGCGTCACCGCGTAGCTCGGGAAGAAGCCTTTATCGTCTTCCAGCACCTTGAGGTCGAAGCCTTTCACGCGCCCGTCGGTGGTGTAAATCAGTCCGGCATCGACAAACCCGTCGCGTACGGCGTTGTATACCAGGCCCGGGTCCATCTGGCGGATCTGTGGGCGATCCAGCTCCATGTTGTAGGCCGCCTGAAGCGGCTTCATGCCGTCGCTGCGTCCGGCAAACTCCAGGTCTAAGCCCAGCAGCCAGTTTTTGTCCGGGTTGGTTTTACGGATCTGCTCAATCTTCGCCACCATCTCCGACATGGTGTTGATATGTTCCGCCTCGGCGCGCTTGCGCTGCATGGCAAAGGCATAGGTGTTGTTCATATCGGCAGGCTTGAGCCAGACCAGACCGTGCTTCGCGTCCAGACGTTTCACCGTCTCGTAAGACTCCTGGGGCGACATGCGCTTGTTGATGTGGTTAAAGATGATCAGCGACGTGCCGGTGTACTCCCAGGTCATGTCAATCTGCTTGTTGATCATCGCGTTGCGGGAGATCACCGTGGCAATGTTGGTTTGCGGCTGTACCTGAAAACCTTTCTTTTGCAGGTACTGCACGGTCATTGCCGAGAGAATATGCTGCTCGGTAAAGCTCTTGGTCGCCAGAATCAGCGGGGCCGCCATCGCCTGGCTGGTGAACAGCGCCGCGGCACACAGCGCCGTCAGGCTGGAAAACAGTCTCATAAAAGCTCCTTGTTATTGTTATCGAGCGAGATGGGGACTCATCGCGCGACCCAGCGCCGCCAGCAGGGTATCGAGGATCAGGGCGAACAGGGCGGTGGCCGCCGCGCCGAGGATCAGGGTCGGGAAATCGTTTAAGTAAATACCGGGGAAAATCAGCTCGCCGTAGCTGCTTGCACCAATCAGGAACGCCAGCGGCGCGGTCCCGACGTTGATGGCGGTGGCAATGCGGATCCCCGAGAGCATGACCGGCCAGGCGGCTGGCAGCTCAACCTGACGCAGACGCTGCAATTTGGTCATTCCGATGCCGTTTGCCGCTTCCAGCAGCGACGGCGGGACCGAGCACAGCCCGGCGTAGGTGTTACGCACTATCGGCAGCAGCGAGGCGAGGAAAAGTGCGATGATGGCGGGCGTATCGCCAATGCCAATCACCACCATCGCCAGCGCCAGAACGGCCAGCGGCGGCAGCGTGTTGCCGACGTTGAAGATTTGCATGACGTATTCGGCGATACCTCGCGCCGCAGGGCGGCTCAGCAGGATCCCGCTCGGAATACCGACCAGCAGGGCAAAGAACATCGACGAGAAAACCAGAATCATGTGCTGTTTCCCGAGATAGACCAGGTCAACCTGGCGCGCCCTGATCGTCTCCAGCCCAATGCCCCAGACGAGGAGGGCGAGAACCACGATAATGGCGCCGACAAACAGCAGCGAACGTTTGAGTAATGGGTGCATTGCGGTGTGTCTCCCTGTGCGCATGCGTTATAGCAACCACCGGTTGCCTGTTGTTATGCCATGTTTCGGCAGGGGTATTTCACCTATAGCAAGCGTTTGGGAAGGGTTCCAGCGAAGGGGTAAAATCAGTAACCCTATGAAAACAGTGACAACCTTGGGTTAAGCCTTATGGCATAAGGGCTGATTGAGGGTCAGGCAGAATAGTCCTAAAGCGATTTTTTAGATGTGACGGTGTCACATCTAAAGAGCTCATACGCCGGATATCAGACTTTATCTTCACAGAGAGGCACGAACCCGTCGAACCCGCGTCGAGACGGAGATAATTGAAACGATAGCGACCACGGCGAGCATCAACCCGAGCGCTAGCATGGCGTTAAACCCGATCCATCTGAACAGCAGCAGCCCCGCGATACCGCCCGAAATAAACGAGAAAAGGGTGGTTAAGTGGGTTTTCAGCTGGCTTTTTTGCGCCGCCGTATCTTTGGAGTAATCCCTGCGCAGCATCGCCACCAGTACCGAGGCCAGGGATATCCCCGCGTCCGTCAGCGTGCCGGTAATGTGCGTTGATCTCACCCGCCCGCCGGAAAGCTGCGTGGAGGTGGAGTTATGAATGCCCATTAGTCCGCACAGAAAAAGAATAATCACGCGGTTGCTGGTGAGGGCATGAAAATACATCTCGTAGAAGGAGACGCCGGTCAGTAATAACCCTTCGACAAACAGGATCTGGCAAAAAACCAGCCTGACGTTATGAATAATGCCCCATATCACAATCATGCGCGCAATAATGGCGCCTGCGACAAAAGAGAGAATAATCGAGCCGAAGAAAATCATATCGCTCAGATCGGTGGAAGAGACTTCGCTCGATAACTGTGAGGTGTTGCCGGTCATGTGTGAGGGGAAAAAACCAAATGCCCCGAGAGCGATGGCATTCAGCAAACCTGCCGAGGTCGCCAGCCAGAGAGCAAGCCGGCGATCCTCCTTATGCGTTCGTTCTTTCTTGAGTCTAATCAGCAAGAATACCTCCAGATTGAGCTTTGCCTGAATATTCAGGCTAGCAAAGCGGCGCAACGGGCTGTTCAGGATATGGCTTAATTATTATTCCCTCTGACGACTTTCAGGGTTTAGTAATTAATTAAAATATCCTTACTCAAAATGGGGTCGAGAATACTTTAAATCATGCCGTTATTTCCGTGACGCAAAAACGCCGGTCGCTGGTTAAGGCGTTCAAACCAGGCCTCAATCGCGGGCACGTCGGGCTTATCAAAGGGCGTCATTTTCCAGCGATTCACCGACAGCCCAAGCACCACGTCCGCAAGGGTAAACGTCTCGCCCGCCGCAAAGGCGCCGGTGCGCTGCAGCTGGATTTCCAGGATGGTGATGCAGTGGTTCCACTCTTTTATTCCCGCCGCAATACGTTTAGGATCGTTAAAGTCCGGGTTTTTACGCCCCAGCGCCGGGAAGACATAGCGCCAGGCGTTGTTAAATTCGGTCGCCTGCCAGTCCATCCAGCGCTCGACGTTGGCGCAGGCCTGCGGTTCTGCGGGCAGCAGATCGTGACGTCCAGCCTTGCGCGCCAGGTAACGGCAGATGGCGTTGGATTCCCACAGCACGAAATCGTCATCGATCAGCACCGGCACCATGGCGTTGGGATTCAGCGCGCGGAAGGCCTCCGTTTCCGTTGAGGCAAAACCGCTGCCGTAATCTTCCTGTAGATATTCGAGGCCTGATTCTTCGCAGGTCCAAAGCACTTTACGAACGTTAATGGAGGTGGTTTTGCCGAGGATGGTGATCATGGCGCAGGTGTCCTTTAGAGGAATGAATTGTCTAAAAACAATACACCAGTTGCGCGGGGGAGGTTGGGGCAAAATTTAGTGGGATGTACTGTCTTGCCCAATCGACCACTTCCGGCGGGTGCCTATCTTTTTGCTGTCTCAGACAACTGCGCCGCGCTCGTACCGCAGGAGTTGTCGATGGTACAAAGCCAGCGATCATCGTTTTCCTGCCGAAAAAAATAAATTCCGCCCCGGGAATCCCCTGGAAAATAATTATCTGCAATTGACATCCTTTATTGGACACAAAACCACTCCAATATTGCAGCATGTTTATCTAATATTATCTATATTGACTTATATTTATAAATGATACGATGTTACAGCAAAAAATAACAGGAATTATACTTTATGAACCTCGGCCACTGTTTCGCAATGCGGCCAAAAACAGCATCCAGGCCGTCAATGGCTCTCTGTTAGTGATTGAACCAGACGCGCTAATAGAGGAGGTACCCCCTTTTAATGATCAAACGTCTTTATTCGCTGCAGGCGTTAGTGGTGCCGGTGAAGAAATATATTCTCTATTGCGGATAATTCATCATCTGATAATGCAGGGAAAAGAAATTATCGTCTGGGTCGCAAAACGGGATGACCTGCTTATCAGACTGATGTACGAGCTTGGTGTACAGACGCTACTCTGCGAAAATTATTTGGAAGAAGAACTCGCTCAGCGTATGTTATCCAAAAATTTCAGTTCAGGATATTTGCCTTTACGCTCCCCGCTAATAAATAACATGAATAGAAAAAATAGGCTCACACACTCTGAACTGAATATTCTTATCGACTGCGCCCGAGGTCTGAGTGCCTATGAGATCGCCAGTCTGCGCCATATGGGATATAAAACGGTCTTCACCCATAAACAAAACATCCGGTTACGTCTGAGCCTGCAAAAGTCAGCCAGTTGGCTGGATCTGCTTAACCGTTTGGATCAGATTTATTCAGTCTGAACATCTGGAGAACTATGTTTACTTTTACTGTTTGTTCCCGTGTGGTTCATCCGACTCTACTGAACGGGTTTATATCCAGCCTGAAGGCTTTTCGCGAACAAAACCCTGACTGGAAATATGAACTTACACGGCATGATAACGCGCATCTGACTTTGCTTGATTTCACCGCATATGACACGCTTACTGATATCTCCTCCGCGGAGTACGAAAGTCTCTGCCGGTCAGGTGAAGGAACTGCTCTGGTTATGCTCTCTGCATGTCAGGAGAAGCTGGCGCATCAGCTCATGAGGTCATACCGGTGTTCACTGCTTTGTGTGGATGAACGTCTGCTTGAACTGCGTGAGCTAATAAAACACAGTATGAAAAAACAACGTTATATCAGTGCTCACTTCCTGCGACTGCAGGAGCAGGAAAATAATATAACCGACGGTATGGTTTTTACCGATGCAGAAAAAAAAGTACTTATTGGCCTGAAAAGCGGTAAAACCGGGATTGAATTATCACGTGAAATGTTTCGAAGTCAGAAAACGATCAGTACCCATAAGCGAAAGATTATGTTTAAGCTGGGGGTCAAGAATGATCTGCAACTGCGCAAAGCGATACAAAAGCTCCAGCCGCCGCTGTGATGCGGCAGCTGTACTTACGTCAGGTAATTTATCCCCCGGTATTGTTTGTCAGATATAACGGACCTGTGTTAATTATCCGTTAAAAGCGCTTAATATTTTTCAGGCAATTTATTAATTTTTATCAGAATACCTCGATTGATCTCAATATAACCACCGATACGCAAATCGCCCAGTATTTTCATAACACGACTGCGTGAAAGTCGGGTTTTTTCGAGAATATAATCACTGACGTTGACATGACCACTCAGCGCTTCATCTTCATTCATCAGGGCAATCAAATTCAGTCGTATCAACTCATAGGTGGAGAGCCCGACGGATGAGTAGTGGGCGACCAGCAGTTGCCGGACGGCATACATATAACAGTATGCGGCCTCTTTCCATAATCCCTTCGTACTGATGACGTCAAGCATCTCTTTTGTGGGCAGGATCTCATAGCTAACATTTCTGTAGGCCTTTATAAAAATGTCGGCGTTGGTGTCAATTAATTCGTTCATGCCAGTAATCATTGGGGCTTTGATGTATTTGATTAGAAGCCGATCGCTGCTTCGGTATATCGCAACGACTCCCTCATGCAGGATAAACGTTACTGGCTCGGTTTTCTTCTCCAGCGAAATGAGCTGGCGTGGCTTACCGCTCTGGATCCGCCTGGTGTCAGAGGCTGCCTCGATCAGGGTATTGAAATGTGTTTCAGGTTTCATACTTATGGCTACCAAAAAAATTATAATTGTTAATGTATGATAGAAGAGTTTGTTGAAAAGATGATAAAAATTCCGAATCAGAACGTATCGATACAATCAGTCAGGAGGTTGATAAGGCTCTGAACAGAATATGGGGTTGGAGGATTAGCTTCATCTGGACATCCTTGTGAGAAAAACAAACATGAAACCGCCTTCCGATAGCGGTTTTGCGTACGCAGCTCGTCCTCAGTTGTATGCAAATGACATGGTAATAACAGGACTGATTGTACCGGGTATGTTGCCAGAGGCCATACTCACAGTATGTGTATGAATTTTAAAGGTCGGCGTGCCAACTGCTGAGGCAGTATCGATAATCCCTGTTCTCCCGCCGCTGTAGGCCTCATAAGAAAGTCCTTCAAACCGCTCGCCTGTAACATGCCACTTGAGTTTATCGCTCTGTTTTTCAACGTGGGCATCTTTTAGCGCGTCAGGGCGATAGATGGGTTTGATACTGGTCGCGGCGGCAATCTGTAGCGTCTTATTTTCCTTAGACGCAAACGGAATCGCCTTGACGCGAAGCCTGTACATCGACTCTTTAACCTGGGAAAGCGTGCCTGCAATAACAAGGCGCTTTAGGTTCTCTTTACCGCCTTCCTGGTGACAGAAGGGAAGAATGATGAGGTGGGGGGATTTGTGCACGTCGTTGTTAAGATTTTTCACTACCGCCTCAATTAAATACGGTGCACTGAACGGGTTGCGCACGATTACTGAAACTTCTTTTTTTGCTGCTTTATCTAAAAAACGGGTGCCGCGGAAATTGACAGTGTCGGAGGTATTATGAATGAGGGCAATTGCAACGCAGCCAGTTAATATAGGTAATGTGGCTTTCAATCCTGACTCCACAATAATTAATTGAAACAAACTCCGTAATATTATTATCTGGAGCTCCTTGCAGATCTTAAAAGATGATACTGGCGAAGATAAAAAAAGTCTTTTTTTGTAAGTCCTTAAAAGGATTGTGTTCTAATTGTTACATCAGACAAAATTTCTTTATTTGTCCACTATTATCATAAAACCGTGTTTATGAACCAACCTGATGTATCTGCAGGCAGGGCTCTTTGGTTGCTGGATTGCAATGGGTTTCTGAGGTGAGGGCGGCAGGGGCGGGGGAGAAAGCTGACTGCGCAGAAACGCGTTACCATTTGTGCCATGCTAAAGCCTTTGTAATATGAAGTTATCCTTGCAGGCTTTTCGTAAAAAAAAAACCGGGCGTAACATTATGCCCGGTTTTCGCTCCTGTCATTAAATTACCAGGTGTAGCTGACACCGGCATTCAGCTGCCATGGAGACTCGTAGTGATCCTGACCTTTGGCATAGTTCGCCCCGGCCCATCCGCTCAGGTTTTTGCTGAGTTTCACATCCGCGCCCAGGCCAACGATGCCGCGTGAACCGTCGGTGCTGTCGTTGATTTTTTCGCCGTTGATGTCCATGGTGTTGCTGTTCTCGGTTTCACCCGCTACGGCCAGATGCACATACGGACGGACCTCGGTGCCATTGTTCAGCGCCATCGCCGTACCGACATTCACACCGCCTTCCAGACCCAGTGAGGTGCTGCCGTCATCTTTCGTGTGCAGGCCATTTTTCAGCTTGTAGTCAACGCTGTTATAGCGGGCATAAGAAATCTGGGCATAAGGTTCGATATACCAGGCATTAAACTGCTTGTGGTAGCCCGTTTTGAAAGCTCCGCCGAAGCCATTGTTGTTATAGTCGCCGGTGGTATGACCGCCGTCCAGAGACGTCACGCTGATGTCGTTTTTCAGGTGCGTGCCCTTGATGCTGGCATCAAAGAACAGACCGTTGTTCAGGCGCAGTGAGGTATACAGTGAGGCGCCGTAGCTGTCGACATCTGTACCTGCACTGCCGCCGTCATGCATGTTCACATCCGAATACCCGCGGGTGGCGGCAAAACCGAACAGCAGGTTGCCCGGCGCGATATCGACACGCTTGTCAGCACCTAACATAAAGCCGTTGTTGGTCTGATCGTAGGCAGAACTGGTCTGCTCGACCTGCTGACGGTGGTAGCCGCCGTAGTAGCTGCCCCAGGCGTTCACCGTGCCGTCGCTGCTGCCGGTGAGGCGCTCGTTATCCAGACGGCGGTTCAGCACATCCTGTTCGTCGCTCCAGATGCTCATCGCTGCCGCACGGGTATTCACCACAGCCTGCGCGGCGGTTGAGAGCGTGCGTGAATCCGGGTTCGGGTTCGGATTCGGGCCAGGGGCCGGGTCTGGCGTCGGTTCTGGCGTAATGTTATCGAGGATCACGCTGGTTGACCCGTCTGCGTTAGCCACGCTGCGCGATTCGTAACGGTAAACCCCGACATCGCTCTGCATGGAGTTGAAGGTCGCACCGGAACCGTCCGTCACCTGAACAATGGTGTTGCCGGTCATATCGCCCGCCGCACCGCTGGAGCTGGAGGTGACGCCGGCGTTGAAGCTGCCGGTGGCCTTGTCGGCCGTGAGCACGAAGGCTGAACCGGTTTCCGCGTCATACGTGGAGTAAATGGTTGACGCCGTCGGGCTGGCCGCCGCCAGCAGCGTGGTCGGTGCGGTGTCGGAAAGACTTGCGGTGTGGATATTCCCGCCGTCCATCACGATGGTGCTGGCACCGGTCAGGCTGATGGCATCGACATCCGTGGCCGCGTTGTTGACCCAGGCTGAGCCGTTGCTGATATTCAGCGCCAGCGCGCCGGTACCGGTTTTCCCGGCACTGCCGGTCCAGGCTGAGCTGTCGATGTTCACCGACTGGTCAGCACCTGAAGAGGTGGTGATGGCGCCGGAAAGGGTAGAGCCGCTGAAACCGACCGTATCCACCGCGCTGGTACCGGAGATCTGCAGCAGATTGGTTTTGCCGGTGACGGTGGAATCTTTCACGTTGACGGTGCTGCCAGCGGTATCGCCAGTGAGAACAATGGCATTATCGCCAGCGATCGAAGAGCCTTCACTAACGTTCAGCGTATAACCGGTTTTGAGAGAGACACCGTTACCATTTGACGCCTGAACCGATGACCCTTTTACATTGATCGTGTTATTTCCTGTCGCATCCGTATCTTCACCTAGAATGCCGTTTGCTACGCCATTGATTTGTGAACCATTGGAAACCGTTACCGTGTCGTTTTTATTGCCACTCTGCAGCCAGATGCCTTTGCCACCATTAATGACAGTATTGTCGAAAGTAGCAATGTCATTAACGGTGTTATATATTCTGAAACCTGAAGTTCCACCCGAAATGGTTGACTGGCTAACATCCACTCCAGTATTTGAGGAACTCCCAAGAAAGAAGCCATGCATGGCGGAGGAAACGGTACTGTCTTTAATCATCACGGCGCCGTTTGAGGCATTGTATCTTATGCCATACCCCAGACCTGAACCACCGCTTGAGCCGCTGATAGTGGAGTCAGAAATATTAAGTGCAATGCCTTCGCTCATGACATATATACCTGACTCACCCCCGGATACGGCCGACTTATCGATATTGACTACCGAACCATCAGCGTGGTGGAGGTAAAGGCCGTTTGTCGCAACGCCCTCCACTCGCGCACCATCTGTGATGTTAATCACTGATTGAGTTGAATATTCGAGTTGAAGCCCGATATTAGCAGCCATAACGACAGTGCCACTTCCACTGATATTCACTGTTGAACCCGAAGCCGCTGAAGGTAACCAGACCGCAACACCTGACGAATTAGGAGAGCCATCTCCTGTGATTTTGCTGGCTTGATCTACATTGAGCGTAATTCCCCCAGCGGAAACACTTAATCCATCCGATACAGATTTTCCGGAAATATCGGTGTTTGTGCTGATGGTTTGCGCGTTCGCGCAGGAACCCAGAGAATAAAGTGCGCCAAGAATAAAAATATTCAGCGCATTTCTTTTTGGTTTAAAAGTATTTGAAGGTTGCTGCTTTGCGTTTGCCATATTGCACCATAGAGAGTGTTTTGCCATAAAAAGGAATAGATGTGTTGCGGTGAGCGATATTATTAATCGCGACCTACTAAAAAGTTCAGAAATTTTACGTTCAATTAAAAAGAAAAACTCCGAAAATATAGTCCTCTTTAGTACTTTCATACCCAAAACATCAGGCGGATGTTGCAATCGACTGATAAATAGGTTTTTTTTGAGATGTTCTTACCCAGACTTTTTCCTGATAACATGATTGCAATATAATGCTTAAATAATGTTAACCTTTCTTTAATAAAACGAAAATAAAAAAAGTGCTGTTCAGAATAAACTAACGGCATCTATTATTACGAAGCGCATTACAGGATCTATTATTAACCCGGACAGGTGCGATAGAGCTGATTCGGCACCGAAGGCGCTAAACGCCGGGCGATTTCATTAAGCATTTGGACTCACGGTGCAAAGCTGACAGCAGCAGAAAAAATTTCTGCTTTGAACGAAAAGTTGACGTATAAGCTGGCGTTCTGTCCTCACCGGCCATCCCGCTTTAGCGTGTTACAGGGCTGAGACGAGGTTTCTGATCTTTTCTGCCTTTTCAAAATGATCGAGTTTCATTTCCATAATCCACCAGTGCGCAACTTCCATAAGCAGTTCTGGATCGTCATTTTTATTAGCAAAAAAAGCATAAAACGAAAGCCCAACGTGGCTTCCCTTAGAGGCAATTTTTGAATCACAGATCCTGATGATTTTCGCCTTCATTTCCTGGCGCACGTCATCTCCTTATTTATATTCTGAATCTGAAACAACGACATCGTTACCCTCAACCGGCAGTGGATCCCGACAGACAGCAAAAAAGCCGTAAGCAGTTATCTGCTTACGGCGCCGGGATCGGTGATGATTTTTCTGGCAATCAGGCCGCTTTCACGGCCCTGATTTTTTTCGTGTCAGCCGCATCGGATTCTGTTTTATCCGTTGCAGCTGAAGCATTGAGATCGGGAAGCTTGCTGGTACGCAGAATATGCTGCACCGTCTCTTTCTGCTCGGCGAGATACAGGCCGAGATTTTCAGCCTGCGTTTCATCCATCTGCATTCCGCTTTGCAACAGCCAGTCGGTGAACGCGTCTGCCATATCGAGCAGCTTGTCGTGAGCGTCAGCCTCTTTCTTACTGGCAAATGTCATTTTCTCTTCACCTTTTCTTACGACAACA
>Ga0209370_1003128_pt1 | contig 10920 bp, 20 predicted proteins | sample AgamicAtPrz_FD_187164 | JGI IMG/M metagenome (GOLD analysis project Ga0209370, IMG submission 187164) | Agave microbial communities from Guanajuato, Mexico - At.P.rz (SPAdes) (version 2) | ecosystem: Host-associated > Plants > Phyllosphere > Phylloplane/Leaf | place: Guanajuato, Mexico... | reverse complement strand
CCTTATGCACTGACGGTGTCTTGCTATCAGGCTGATGATGACGGCCGCGCTTGCGGTGTATGCGACTCTTGTCGTCTGCGCCACGAAGGTTTTGCAGCAGCAGGCGTCAACGACCCAACGCCATATCGATCCTGAAGCGTGCGCACATAAAAAATTGTGTGAAATTCGTGTTTTTGTTTGACACATTCTTAGGTGCTGCTCTATAATTTTTGTCTTGCCTGTTTGACGGGTCGTTAGCTCAGTCGGTAGAGCAGCGGACTTTTAATCCGTTGGTCGCGTGTTCGAGTCACGCACGACCCACCACCGACTGAAAAATGTTGTTATAATGACGGGCTTCGCAGTAAGGCAGTAAGTTTGGGTTGTTAGCTCAGTTGGTAGAGCAGCGGACTCTTAATCCGTAGGTCGAAAGTTCGAATCTTTCACAACCCACCAGAATTTCAAAAGCCTGACCTGGTCGGTCAGGCTTTTTTGTTGTACCGGTTTTGCTGTCGGGATGTTTGTGTTTTTTGCTTCGTTGATGGCGCTGTCATTGACAAGGCGTTGGGAATCACAAATAATCCGAGGTTCAGCTGGAGGGATTCCCGAGCGGTCAAAGGGATCAGACTGTAAATCTGACGGCTCTGCCTTCGAAGGTTCGAATCCTTCTCCCTCCACCAGAAGTTTTGCAGTACGGAGTGTGGCGAGATTTTTCGCTTGTAGTAGGTGAGGGCGGGTGTAGCTCAATGGTAGAGCTGAAGCCTTCCAAGCTTAAGACGAGGGTTCGATTCCCTTCACCCGCTCCAAAGTTGTTTGTAGTACCTCAGTGCCCTTGTAGCTCAGTGGTAGAGCACTCCCTTGGTAAGGGAGAGGCCACGTGTTCAATCCACGTCAAGGGCACCACAGAATTCGTTGTTTCTTTATTGTTCTTTGATCAATTTGACCGGTTGGAGTGATTTGACATGGCAAAAGGTAAATTTGAGCGTACCAAGCCGCACGTGAACGTGGGCACGATTGGTCACGTTGACCACGGTAAGACGACCCTGACGGCAGCGATTGCGACCGTTCTGTCGAAGAAGTTTGGCGGTGAAGCCAAGGCTTACGACCAGATCGACGCCGCACCGGAAGAAAAGGCACGCGGTATTACCATTAACACCGCCCACGTCGAATACGAAACCGCTGGCCGTCACTACGCTCACGTTGACTGCCCGGGCCACGCCGACTACGTCAAGAACATGATTACCGGTGCTGCCCAGATGGACGGCGCCATTCTGGTGTGTTCCGCTGCTGACGGCCCCATGCCGCAAACCCGCGAACACATCCTCCTGGCCCGCCAGGTTGGTGTTCCCTACATCATCGTCTTCCTGAACAAGTGTGACATGGTCGACGACGAAGAGCTGCTTGAGCTCGTCGAAATGGAAGTTCGCGAACTCCTGTCCAAGTACGAATTCCCGGGCGACGACCTGCCGATCATCAAGGGTTCCGCACTGAAGGCCCTGGAAGGCGACCAATCGGAAATCGGCGAAGCCGCCATCATGCGTCTGGCCGAAGCCCTGGACTCCTACATCCCGACCCCGGAACGCGCTGTTGATGGCACCTTCCTGCTGCCGATCGAAGACGTCTTCTCGATCTCTGGTCGCGGTACCGTTGTGACCGGTCGTGTTGAGCGCGGCATCGTCAAGGTTGGTGAAGAACTCGAAATCATCGGCATCGTCCCGACCGTCAAGACCACCTGTACCGGTGTTGAAATGTTCCGCAAGCTGCTCGACCAAGGTCAGGCAGGCGACAACGTCGGCGTGCTGCTGCGCGGCACCAAGCGTGAAGACGTGCAACGCGGTCAAGTGCTGGCTAAGCCGGGCTCGATCACCCCGCACACCCACTTCACTGGCGAAATCTACGTGCTGTCGAAGGATGAAGGCGGTCGTCACACCCCGTTCTTCGCTAACTACCGTCCTCAGTTCTACTTCCGCACCACCGACGTGACCGGTGCAATCTCCCTGCCGGAAGGCACCGAGATGGTCATGCCGGGCGACAACGTGTCGATCACCGTCAAGCTGATCGCCCCGATCGCCATGGAAGAAGGCCTGCGCTTCGCCATCCGTGAAGGCGGTCGTACCGTCGGCGCCGGCGTCGTTGCCAAGATCATCGAGTAAGTTTCTTACTTGAGATCTAAAAGTAAGACGTAAGGGGAGGGCATGTCCCTCCCCTTAGAACCCCACCCCCGGAATAAATATCGGATTAGGGGTTGCTTTAAATGGAAAAGGGCTTTAGAATCACGCCCTTTCGTCTGTCAGGGGCTTATCGCCCCGGCGTTCTTTTAGTGGGTTTTGCCGCTAACGCCTTGCTCTTTAAGGAATTGTTGTCATGCAAAGTCAAAAAATTCGTATCCGCCTGAAGGCCTTCGACTATCGTCTGATTGATCAGTCCGCCCTTGAAATTGTGGATACCGCGAAGCGCACCGGTGCTGTTGTTCGTGGTCCGGTTCCGTTGCCTACCCGCATTGAGCGTTTCAACGTGCTGCGTTCCCCGCACGTGAACAAGACCTCGCGCGACCAGTTCGAAATTCGTACTCACCTCCGCCTGATGGACATCATCGACCCGACCGACAAGACTGTCGACGCGCTGATGAAGTTGGATCTGCCGGCTGGTGTGGACGTTGAAATTAAGCTGCAATAAAAGCAGTTCTTGGCGACCTGTATATGCAGGTCGCCTTTGTTGTTTGATTTAGTAGTTGTTTTAACTAAACCGCCCAGCCAATCGTAGCCGGGTATTTGGAGAAAAAAATGAGTCTAGGCCTTGTTGGACGCAAGGTCGGCATGACGCGCGTGTTCGCGGATGATGGATCTTCCATCCCCGTGACCGTGCTGGACGTGTCGAACAATCGCGTCACGCAAATCAAGACGCCTGAAACCGATGGCTATGCCGCGGTCCAGGTGACTTTTGGCAAGCGCCGCACCAGCCGTGTTAACAAGGCTGCTGCAGGTCACCTCGCCAAGGCCGGCGTTGAAGCCGGTGAAGTTCTCAAGGAATTCCGTGTCGAGCAGGATCAACTCGCTGGCTTTAAGGCTGGTGATGTGATTGCTGTATCGATTTTTGCCGTTGGCCAAAAGGTCGACGTCAGCGGTACGACGATTGGTAAGGGCTTTGCCGGTACCATCGCTCGTCACAACTTCAGCTCGCAGCGCGCATCGCACGGTAACAGCCGTTCGCATAACGTGCCGGGCTCGATCGGTATGGCGCAGGATCCGGGTCGTGTTTTCCCGGGTAAGCGCATGTCCGGTCACATGGGTGACGTTGCCGCTACCACGCAAAACCTCGAAATCGTTCGCATCGACGAAGCTCGCCAGCTGCTGCTGGTTAAGGGTGCCGTTCCGGGTGCTAAGAACGGTGACGTGGTCGTGCGTCCTGCCGTGAAGGGGGCGTAATGGAACTCAAGCTTATCAATGACAAGGGCCAATCGTCGGCGACCGTGAGCGCCTCCGACGCACTGTTTGCCCGTGAATACAACGAAGCGCTGATTCATCAGCTCGTCGTTGCCTACCAGGCTAACGCCCGCTCCGGCAACCGCAAGCAACTGACCCGCGCCGAAGTGCATCACAGCACCAAGAAGCCGTTCAAGCAAAAGGGTACGGGTAACGCCCGTGCTGGTATGACCTCCAGCCCGCTGTGGCGTGGCGGCGGTCGTATTTTCCCGAATTCGCCGGACGAAAATTTCAGCCAGAAGGTTAACCGCAAGATGTATCGCGCCGGTGTTGCTGCCATCCTGTCGCAGCTTGCCCGTGAAGATCGTCTGGTTGTGGTTGATAACCTGGCACTCGAAGCACCGAAGACCAAGCTGCTTGCCCAGAAGTTGAAGGGCATGGGTCTGGAATCTGTGCTGTTGGTTACCGACACCGTGGACAGCAATCTGGAGCTGGCCTCGCGCAACCTGCCGAACGTGCTGGTGCTCGAAGCCCATCAGGCCGATCCCGTGTCTCTGATCCGTTTCTCCAAGGTGGTGTTCACCAAGGGTGCGGTCAGCAAGATTGAGGAGATCCTGGCATGAGCAAGTTCAATCAAGAACGCCTGCTGCAAGTGCTGGTCGCCCCGCAGATTTCCGAGAAGGCAACCTTCATCGCTGACAAGAACGAACAAGTCGTTTTCGTCGTGACCCCGGATGCCACCAAGCCGGAAATCAAGGCTGCCGTCGAACTGCTGTTCAAGGTCAAGGTTGCTTCCGTTCAGACCTCTACCCAAAAGGGCAAGGTCAAGCGCTTCGGTCGTTTCACCGGTAAGCGCAGCGACGTGAAGAAGGCTTTCGTGTGCCTGGAACCGGGCCAAGAAATCAACTTCGCTGAAGGGAGCGCTGCATAATGGCACTCGTTAAAGTCAAGCCGACTTCCCCTGGCCGTCGTGGCGTTGTCAAGGTTGTCAATGCCAACCTGCACAAGGGCGCCCCGATTGCTTCTCTGATCGAGAAGAAGACCAGCAAGGCCGGTCGTAACAATCACGGTCACATCACCACCCGTCACCAGGGCGGTGGTCACAAGCAACACTATCGCCTCGTCGATTTCCGTCGCAACAAGGACGGCATTCCGGCCAAGGTCGAGCGTCTCGAATACGACCCGAACCGTAGCGCCAATCTGGCCCTGCTGCTCTACGTCGATGGCGAACGTCGCTACATCATCGCTCCGAAGGGCATCGCCGCTGGCGCGCCGATCATGAGCGGTTCCGAAGCGCCGATCAAGCCGGGCAACGCTCTGCCGATCCGCAACATTCCGGTCGGTTCGACGATTCACTGTATCGAGATGGTTCCTGGCAAGGGTGCGCAAATCGCCCGTTCCGCAGGTACCTCCGCTCAGCTGCTGGCCCGTGAAGGCCTGTACGCTCAGCTGCGTCTGCGTTCCGGTGAAATCCGCCGCGTGCACGTTGACTGCCGCGCCACCATCGGCGAAGTCGGTAACGAAGAACACTCGCTGCGTTCCATCGGTAAGGCCGGTGCAATGCGTTGGCGCGGTGTCCGTCCGACCGTCCGTGGTGTGGTCATGAACCCGGTTGATCACCCGCACGGTGGTGGTGAAGGTAAGACCGGTGAAGGCCGCGTTCCTGTCAGCCCGTGGGGTACCCCGACCAAGGGTTACCGTACCCGTAGCAACAAGCGCACGAACAACATGATTGTTCAGCGTCGCCACAAGCGTTAAGGAATAAGACATGGCACGTTCAATCAAGAAGGGCCCGTTCGTCGACGCCCACCTGCTCAAGAAGGTCGAAGCTGTCCGCACTTCCGCTGACAAGCGTCCGATCAAGACCTGGTCGCGCCGTTCGACGGTGCTGCCGGACTTCCTCGGTCTGACCATTGCAGTCCATAACGGCAAACAGCACATTCCGGTCTTCATTTCGGAAAATATGGTTGGCCACAAGCTTGGCGAGTTCGCCCTGACCCGTACGTTCAAGGGTCACACCGGCGGCAAGAAGGCCAAGAAGTAAGGAGTGATGATGGAAACCAATGCAACTCTGCGCGGTGTTCACCTCTCTGCCCAAAAGGGTCGCCTTGTGGCTGACCTGATCCGCGGCAAGTCGGTGGAAAACGCACTCAACATCCTCACGTTCAGCCCGAAGCGCGGCGCAGCGATCATCAAGAAGGTGCTCGAATCCGCCATCGCCAACGCCGAGCACAATGATGGTGCAGATATCGATGCTCTCAAGGTATCGAAGATCTACGTGGAAAAGGGTACCTCGATGAAGCGTTTCACCGCTCGTGCCAAGGGCCGCGGTAACCGCATCCTCAAGCAAACCTGCCACATCTACCTCACGGTCGGCGAATAAGGAAAAGCAATGGGACAGAAAATTCACCCAACCGGTTTTCGCCTGGCAGTCTCGCGTAACTGGAACTCGAAGTGGTTTGCCACGACCAAGAACTTCCCTCAGATGCTGAAGGAAGACATCGACGTCCGTGAGTACCTGAAGAAGAAGCTGGCACACGCTTCGGTTGGTCGCGTCGTTATCGAGCGCCCGGCCAAGAACGCCCGCGTCACCGTGTACAGCGCCCGTCCGGGTGTTGTGATCGGCAAGAAGGGCGAGGACATCGAAACGCTGAAGGCTGATCTGCAAAAGCGCATGGGCGTTCCCGTCCATGTCAACATCGAAGAAATCCGCAAGCCGGAAATCGATGCTCAGCTGATCGCTGATTCGATCGCCCAACAGCTCGAAAAGCGCATCATGTTCCGCCGCGCCATGAAGCGCGCCATGCAGAACGCAATGCGTCTGGGCGCTCAAGGCATCAAGATCATGTCGTCGGGTCGTCTGAACGGCGCTGAAATCGCTCGTACCGAATGGTATCGCGAAGGTCGTGTGCCGCTGCACACCCTGCGTGCTGACATCGATTACGCGACTTCGGAAGCTTCGACCACCTACGGCATCATCGGTATCAAGGTGTGGGTCTTCAAGGGCGAAATGCTGGGCAAGAACGAACAGCCCGTTGCTGCCGCTCCGGAAGCCGCTGACGACAAGCGTCCGGCCCGCCGCGCTCCGCGCAAGGATGCCAAGCCTGAAGGCGACGCCAAGGCCCCGGTCAAGCGCGTGCGCAAGGCTGCCGCGCCTGCTGCTGAGACGAAGGAGTAATAGAAAATGCTGCAACCTTCACGCAGAAAATATCGTAAGGAACACAAGGGCCGCAACACGGGTGTCGCCACCCGTGGTGCCAAGGTCAGCTTCGGTGACTTCGGTCTCAAGGCTGTCGGCCGTGGCCGTCTGACCGCGCGTCAGATTGAAGCTGCCCGTCGTGCCATGACCCGTCACATCAAGCGTGGCGGCCGTATCTGGATCCGTATCTTCCCGGACAAGCCGATTTCCAAGAAGCCGGCCGAAGTTCGGATGGGTAACGGTAAGGGTAGCCCGGAGTACTGGGTTGCTGAAATCCAGCCCGGCAAGGTCCTGTATGAAATGGACGGTGTGGACGAAGCACTGGCACGCGAGGCTTTCCGCCTGGCTGCTGCCAAGCTGCCGATCGAAACCACGTTCGTCACGCGCCAACTGGGGTAAGCCATGAAAGCAAGTGAACTGAAAACCAAGAGCGACGCCGATCTCCAGAAGGAGCTGCTGGAACTGCGCAAGACGCAGTTCTCCCTGCGCATGCAGGGTGCTACCCAGCAACTGACGAATACCAGTCAGATTGGCAAGGTGCGCAAGGATATCGCGCGCATCAAGACCATCCAGACTCAGAAGGCGAACGGAAAATGAGCGAAGCTAACGCAAAGGTCCGCCGCACCGAAGTCGGCCGTGTGGTCAGCGACAAGATGAACAAGACTGTGACCGTCCTGGTTGAGCGCCGTGTTAAGCACCCGCTGATCGGCAAGGTCATGATCAAGTCCAAGAAGTACCATGCCCACGTTGAGGGTTTGGAAGCCGGTGAAGGCGACCTCGTGCAAATCGAGGAATGCGCACCGATCTCCAAGACCAAGGCTTGGCGCGTGACCAATGTCGTCGAAAAGGCCCGCATCGTTTAATTTGCGGTTTTTCGTGGCAAAGTAGCAAATAGTAGTTGACAGATGAGCGGCGGGGTGTCAGAATCCCGCCTCTTTTCTGTTTTCGGTCCATCTGCAGTTCGGATGTGCCATTTTCAACCCGTACGGGTCCAAGACTGCCTGTGACGAGCGCAAGCTCCATCGGGAAAAGTTGGAGAGTTAAATTAAATGATCCAAATGCAATCGGTTCTGAGCGTTGCCGACAACACCGGCGCGCGTTCAGTGATGTGCATCAAGGTGCTGGGCGGCTCCAAGCGTCGCTATGCCGGCATCGGTGATGTCATCAAGGTCAGCATCAAGGATGCTGCACCGCGTGGTCGTGTCAAGAAGGGCGAAGTTTATAGCGCCGTGGTGGTTCGTACCGCCAAGGGTGTGCGTCGCTCGGATGGCTCGCTTGTTAAGTTCGACGGCAATGCCGCCGTTCTGCTGAACAACAAGCTGGAGCCGATTGGCACGCGTATTTTCGGGCCGGTCACCCGTGAGCTTCGTTCTGAGAAGTTCATGAAGATCGTCTCCCTGGCTCCCGAAGTTCTGTAAGGGGTGCACGCATGAGCGCAAACAAGATTCGTAAGGGCGACGAAGTCGTCGTCCTGACTGGCAAGGACAAGGGCAAGCGCGGCACCGTGTCGCAATGGCTGAGCGAAGAGCTCGTCGTTGTGGCTGGCGTCAACCGCGTCAAGAAGCATGTCAAGCCGAACCCGATGAAGGGTGAAACCGGTGGCATCGTCGAAAAAGAGATGCCGATCCAGATTTCCAACGTCGCGCTGTTCAACCCGGCCACCCAAAAGGCGGACCGCGTTGGCTTCAAGTTCCTGGACGACGGCCGCAAGGTCCGTGTGTTCAAGTCGAACGGCGAAGTTGTCGACGCATAAGGAATAGACATGGCTCGCTTGCAACAATTCTACAAAGAGACCGTGACCGCCGAGCTGCAAAAGCAGTTCAACTATGGCTCCGTCATGGAAATCCCGCGCATCACCAAGATCACCCTGAACATGGGTGTGGGTGAGGCTGTGGGCGACAAGAAGGTGCTGGAAAACGCCGTCGCCGACATGACCAAGATCGCCGGCCAGAAGGTCGTTGTGACCAAGGCCAAGAAGGCAATCGCCGGTTTCAAGATCCGTGAAGGTTACCCGATCGGCTGCATGGTCACCCTGCGTGGTGCCACCATGTACGAATTCCTCGATCGCCTGGTCACCATCGCGCTGCCGCGTATCCGCGACTTCCGCGGTATTTCCGGCAAGGGCTTCGACGGTCGTGGCAACTACAACGTCGGTTTCAAGGAACAGATCATTTTCCCGGAAATCGAGTACGACAAGATCGATGCGCTGCGCGGTATGAACGTCAGCATCACCACCACTGCGAAGACGGACGAAGAAGCCAAGGCTCTTCTGGCCGCTTTCAAGTTCCCGTTCAAGAACTGAGGGAAACATGGCGAAACTTGCACTAATCAACCGTGAAGAGAAGCGCGCTAAGACCGTGGCGAAGTATGCCGCCAAGCGTGCCGCTCTCAACGCAATCATCGACAACGCCAAGGCGTCGGACGAAGAGCGTATGGCTGCCCGCCTGAAGCTCCAGTCGCTGCCGCGTGATTCTGCGCCGACCCGTCAGCGCAATCGCTGCGCACTGACCGGTCGTCCGCGTGGTGTTTTCCGTAAGTTCGGTCTGGGCCGTCTGAAGCTGCGCGATATCGCTATGCGCGGCGAAGTACCGGGCATGACCAAGGCCAGCTGGTAAGGAGATCGAAGAATGAGTATGACTGATCCGATCGCCGATATGCTGACCCGTATCCGCAATGCACAGATGGCTGAAAAGGCCGCTGTCACCATGCCTTCGTCGAAGCTCAAGGTGTCGATCGCCAAGGTGCTGAAGGATGAGGGTTATATCGACGACTTCGCCGTTCGTGAAAACGACGGTTTGTCCCAGCTTGATATTGCTCTGAAGTATTATGCCGGCCGTCCGGTTATCGAGCGTATCGAGCGTGTTTCCAAGCCTGGTCTGCGTGTGTACAAGGGTGCGAATGATCTGCCCCGCGTCATGAACGGCCTGGGTATCGCCATCGTCTCCACCCCCAAGGGTGTGATGACCGATCGCAAGGCTCGTGCCGGCAATGTCGGCGGCGAAGTCCTGTGCGTCGTGGCGTAAGGAGGTTAGACAATGTCACGCGTTGCAAAATATCCCGTTGAGCTGCCGAAGGGTGTTGAAGTCAACATCGCCGGCGGTGAAATCAGCGTCAAGGGCCCGCTGGGCACCCTGAAGCAAGCTCTGCTGCCTTCCGTCATTATCGAGAAGAACGGTGAGTCGCTGCAGGTCAAGGCTGTGGAAGGCTCCGTCAATGGCGGCGCCATGTCCGGCACCCAGCGCGCACTGCTGAACAACATGGTCACCGGTGTGACCAAGGGCTTCGAGCGCAAGCTGACCCTGGTAGGCGTGGGTTACCGCGCACAAGCCCAGGGCAACAAGCTGAACCTCAGCCTTGGCTTCTCGCACCCGGTGGTACACGACATGCCTGAAGGTATCAAGGTCGAGACCCCGAGTCAGACCGAGATCATCATCAAGGGCGTCAACAAGCAAGTGGTTGGCCAGGTGGCTGCCGAAGTTCGCGCGTATCGCTCGCCGGAACCCTACAAGGGCAAGGGCGTTCGTTACTCCGACGAAACGGTTGTCATCAAGGAAACCAAGAAGAAGTAAGGGCGAGAGATCATGGACAAAAAAGAAACCCGTCTGCGCCGCGCGCGCAGGACCCGCCTCAAGATCGCCGAGCTCAAGATGGCCCGTCTGGCGGTGCATCGCACCAACAGCCACATCTACGCCCAGATCTTCTCCGGTTGCGGCACTCAAGTGCTGGCAGCTGCTTCCACCGCCGAACAGGCAGTGCGCACCCAAGTGGCCAACGGCGGCAACGTCGCTGCAGCCACTGCAATCGGCAAGCTGATTGCCGAACGCGCCAAGGCCAAGGGTGTGGAAGAAGTCGCCTTCGACCGTTCCGGTTTCCGTTACCACGGTCGCGTCAAGGCGTTGGCCGAAGCTGCCCGCGAAGGCGGCCTCAAGTTCTAAGCGAGATTAAAAATGGCTAAACCGCAAGGTAAGAAGCAGCAACAGGCGCAGGAAGAACGCGACGACGGCTTGCGCGAGAAGATGGTTGCGATCAACCGCGTCACCAAGGTGGTGAAGGGTGGTCGTATCCTCGGTTTCGCAGCACTCACCGTGGTCGGTGACGGCGATGGCCGCGTCGGCATGGGCAAGGGCAAGTCCAAGGAAGTGCCCGCCGCCGTGCAGAAGGCGATGGAAGAAGCCCGCCGCAACATGACGAAGGTGTCGCTCAAGAACGGCACGCTGCACCACAACGTGGTCGGCCGCCATGGCGCCGCGCACGTGATGATGGCGCCGGCCCCCAAGGGCACCGGCATCATCGCCGGCGGCCCGATGCGCGCGGCGCCATGGC
>Ga0209370_1003124_pt1 | contig 10930 bp, 6 predicted proteins | sample AgamicAtPrz_FD_187164 | JGI IMG/M metagenome (GOLD analysis project Ga0209370, IMG submission 187164) | Agave microbial communities from Guanajuato, Mexico - At.P.rz (SPAdes) (version 2) | ecosystem: Host-associated > Plants > Phyllosphere > Phylloplane/Leaf | place: Guanajuato, Mexico... | reverse complement strand
AAAAAGACCGTTCAATTTGAATTATCCGCACTCGCCATTTTAGCAGTTGCAATCATATCGATAGCAAAACTTGGTGCAGTAGGGAAAGCAACCGTGATCTTCTTCCGATTTTGGATGGGTGAATGGTATATGCTCAGTTTAATTGGACTAGTGGTATTAAGCGTTTATTTAATGTGGAAACGCAATATTCCTTTTTTCTTCCATATTAAATTAGTTGGAGTGTACTTTATTACTTCAGCGATTCTGCTCCTAAGTCATGTAACCCTTTTTCATTTGCTAACCAATGATGGGAAATTTAAAGACCCCAGTGTCATCAGCAATACATGGGAACTGTTTATGATGGAACTTAGAGGTGAAACAAGCACAACCGATTTAGGCGGGGGAATGCTAGGGGCAGTATTATTTGCCTTATTCCATTATTTATTTGCTGAGACTGGAACGAAAATTATTGCTTTTATTTTTATCTTAATTGGAGTTATTTTACTGACTGGGAAATCATTTGGAGATTTTGTTGGGAAAATCATGATGGTTCTTGTTGATTTTTCAAAAAGTCAGTGGGATGCGTTTAAAACTGATATGACAGAATGGAAACAAAAAAAGCAAGAGAAAAAAGCAGAAAGAACTACACAAAGAAGACAAGAGCAGGAAAATCACGAACAAAATCGTCAGACAAGGTCAACTACAGAACCACAATCTCCTCAGGAAGAAATCAGTTCACCAGAACCAATAATTTCAAGCTTCGCTGATAGGGCCTATGTAGAAGAGGTAATTGATACAAATCAACCAGTAGAAACGAAGCAAACAAAAAGCAAACCGGAAGAAAATGAAGATCCAATTCCGCCCATTACTTTTACAGAAGTGGAAAATATTGACTATGAGTTGCCGCCACTTCGATTGTTAAGTCTGCCTAAGAAAGCAGACCAAAGTGGTGAATATGAACAAATCCATGCAAATGCTGCAAAGCTTGAAAGAACATTTCAGAGCTTTGGAGTGAAAGCGAGAGTAACCCAAGTACATTTAGGACCAGCTGTTACAAAATATGAAGTTCATCCAGATGTAGGTGTAAAAGTTAGTAAAATTGTCAGTCTAAGTGATGACTTAGCATTAGCACTAGCTGCTAAAGGAATTCGAATTGAAGCTCCTATTCCTGGTAAATCAGCAATTGGAATAGAAGTCCCTAATTCAGAGGTGGCAATGGTGTCACTTCGTGAGGTATTAGAAGCAACCCAAAATGACAAACCTGACTCAAAACTATTAATTGGTTTAGGTAGAGACATTACTGGTGAGGCAGTTTTAGCTGAATTAAATAAAATGCCCCATTTGTTAGTTGCGGGTGCAACTGGTAGCGGAAAAAGTGTTTGTATCAACGGAATTATCACTAGTATATTGATGCGAGCAAAGCCTCATGAAGTAAAATTAATGATGATTGACCCGAAAATGGTTGAATTGAACGTATATAATGGCATACCACACTTATTAGCACCGGTAGTAACAAATCCAAAAAAAGCATCACAAGCTTTGCAAAAAGTTGTAAGCGAAATGGAAAGGCGTTACGATTTGTTCTCACATACAGGAACACGTAATATTGAGGGCTATAATGAACATGTCAGAAGGCATAACTTAGAAGAAAATGATAAACAACCATTGTTACCATTTATTGTTGTTATTGTTGATGAGTTAGCTGACTTAATGATGGTTGCCTCCTCAGATGTAGAAGATTCAATTACTCGACTTGCACAAATGGCCCGTGCCGCAGGAATTCACTTAATTATTGCTACACAACGGCCATCTGTTGATGTAATTACTGGGGTAATCAAAGCAAATATTCCATCCAGAATTGCCTTTGCCGTATCAAGTGCTACCGATTCCAGGACGATTTTGGATATGGGGGGGGCTGAAAAATTGTTAGGAAGAGGTGATATGTTATTCCTTCCAGTTGGGGAATCTAAACCAGTTCGAGTTCAAGGTGCTTTCCTTTCAGACCAAGAAGTTGAGGACACAGTAGAATTTGTAATTGGACAGCAAAAAGCGCAGTACCAGGATGAAATGATACCAGATGATATCCCAGAAGTAACGGGCGCGGTCGATGATGATATTTATGAAGAGGCAGTTGACTTAATTATTGAAATGCAAACAGCATCTGTTTCTATGTTACAAAGACGATTTCGTATTGGGTATACAAGAGCAGCAAGGTTAATAGACGAAATGGAGGCTCGTGGGATCGTTGGGCCTTATGAAGGCAGTAAGCCACGAGCAGTCCTTCAGGCGAAACCAATAGATAAAGAAGAACAAAGTTCATAATTTATTTGACGAAACTAATAGAAGCGGTAAATGATAGACTGAGATAAAATGATGCCTTTATTATGATAGGAAAATTATCATAATAAAGGCTATTTTTACGGGTGAAATTTCTCCCTATATCAAAAATGTTATATAGGAAGAATTACCCTGAAACAATTGTGACATAACCTTCACCCATTATCGACAAAATTTATAAATAGCTATTTATTTATTCAAAAAAAAGTGTTAATATAAATTTCGATTAGTAGAAATGATATCAGATGTCTGATGTCTAAGGAAAAGGCTGGAGGAAGCAGCATGTCTATAAAATCAGATAACCGGCATTTATACCTACAAGTTATCGATCACCTGAAGCAAGATATTGCAGATGGGATATATAAAGAAAAAGAGAAATTACCATCTGAGTTTGATCTTGCCAAACAACTAGGTGTGAGCAGGGCAACTCTTCGAGAAGCATTGAGAATCCTCGAAGAAGAAAATGTTATCATTAGACGCCATGGAGTTGGTACTTTTGTTAACGTAAAGCCTTTATTTACTTCAGGGATAGAACAACTTAATAGTGTTACAGCCATGATCAATCAAGCTGGAATGACTCCAGGAACAATTTTCCTTAGTTCATCAACACAAGATGCTACCGAAGAGGATATTCGTCGTTTTTCCTGTTCTATTGATGAGGAGATTTTCGTGATGGAGAGGGTTAGAACCGCCAATGGGGAACCAGTCGTCTACTGTGTCGACAAAGTACCCAAACGAATTCTGCCGGAAACATTTTCCCATGCAGAAGAATCAATCTTCCATATTTTGGAAGAAGAAGCGAACCGAAGAATTACATACGCGGTTGCTCAAATTGAGCCACTTGGCTATCATGAAAAAATTTCCCCAATTCTAGAATGCGAACCAGAAACTGCATTATTAGTCTTAAAACAAATGCATTTCGATGAAATGGATGAACCTATCCTATTTTCGGTAAACTATTTTAAAGCAGACAAGTTTAGTTTTCATGTTTTAAGGAAAAGAATTTAATTTTTTTTATCCAGATTGAAAACGCAATCAGTCTTGCTACACAAACTTTTTTACTAAATCAATCCATATTCATAGGGGGTCAATACCGTGAAAAAGCGTAAAATTGGAACGGCTTTATCACTAGTTCTAGCTGCTGGTACACTTTTAGGAGCATGTGGAAAAAGTGATGATACAGGCAAAGAAACATCAAAAGGCGGAGAAAAGAAAAATGAATTCTCTGTTGCAATGGTTACTGATGTTGGTGGTGTTGATGACAAATCATTTAACCAATCTGCTTGGGAAGGTCTTCAAAAATTCGGTAAAGATAACGGTATGTCAAAAGGTAAAGGCGGATATGATTACCTTCAATCAAAATCTGATGCTGATTATTCTACAAACTTAAACACACTTGCTCGTCAAGACTTTGATTTAGTTTACGGAATTGGTTTCTTAATGCAGGCTGCTGTTGAGGAAATCGCGAAACAACAAAAAGATTCACACTTTGCGATCATCGATGCTGAAGTTAAACAACCAAACGTTGCAACCGTTCTTTTCAAAGAGCAAGAAGCTGCCTTCCTTGCTGGTGTAGCAGCAGCTCTTCAAACAAAATCTAACCACATCGGATTCATTGGTGGTATGGAAATCCCTGTTATTGAACGTTTTGAATCTGGATTCTTAGCTGGTGTTAAGGCTGCAAAACCAGAAGTAAAAGTAGATGTTCAATATTCTGGGGCATTTGATAAAGCGGAACTTGGACAAAACATTGCTTCTAAAATGTATTCTTCTGGTGCAGACGTAGTTTTCCACGCAGCGGGTGGTACTGGTAACGGACTTTTCAAAGAAGCTTCTGACAGAAAAGCAAAAGATCCAAGTAAAGAAATTTGGGCTATCGGTGTAGACCGTGATCAAAACGACATGGGTCCAGATGTGGTTCTTACTTCAGCACTTAAGCGTGTTGACGTTGCAGTTCAAGATTTATCAAAGAAAGCAATGGATGGAAACTTCCCTGGCGGCAAATCTATCGTTTATGGATTAGCTGAAGATGGCGTAGGCTTAGCACCAGTCAATGCGAAAGCAGATAAAAAAGCGGAAATCGAAGCTGCTGTAAAAGAATGGATTGAAAAGATTAAGTCTGGTGCGGTAAAAGTTCCAGGAACTCGTGATGAATTAAAGAACTTTAGTGCAAAATAATTTTGTGTGGAATAAGCGGGACATCATACCTGCTCGCTTATTCCTTTTTAATGAATCTTAACTGAAGCGTAGAATGGTCATTCTACCTTTCATTTAGGATTACAGTGGGGAGGGATTCCCTGTTTTTTTAAAATTCGGAAAGGTCTGACCTCTTACTACTTCTGGTCAATTTTTCCTTTTACCTTATCACAGGGAGTGAGAAAAGATGGAATATGTAATTGAAATGCTTAACATCCGTAAAGAGTTTAATGGCTTCGTTGCGAATGATAACATAACCCTTCAATTAAAAAAGGGTGAAATCCATGCCTTGCTTGGAGAAAATGGTGCGGGAAAATCTACTTTGATGAATGTTCTCTTTGGTTTATATCAACCAGAAAAAGGTGAAATTCGTGTTAAAGGAAAACCTGTTAACATTTCAAACCCAAATATAGCTAACGATTTAGGAATTGGAATGGTCCATCAACACTTTATGTTAGTTGACACATTTACCGTTACAGAAAATATTATTCTAGGAAGAGAAATTACATCTGCAGGAAAAATCGACATTAAAAAAGCTGAACAGCAAGTTCGTGAAATTTCAGAACGTTACGGATTATCTGTCGACCCGCAGGCGAAAATTTCCGATATTTCCGTGGGAATGCAGCAGCGTGTGGAAATTTTAAAAACGCTATATCGCGGAGCAGAAATTCTAATTTTTGATGAGCCCACAGCTGTTCTAACACCCCAAGAAATTAAAGAATTAATTCAAATTATGAAAACGCTTATAAAAGAAGGTAAATCTATTATTCTCATTACCCATAAGCTCAAAGAGATTATGGAAGTTTCAGACCGCTGTACAGTCATTCGAAAAGGTAAAGGAATTGGAACAGTCACAGTAAGTGAAACAAACCCAAATGAACTTGCAAGCTTAATGGTAGGACGTGAGGTTGTTTTTAAAACTGATAAAAAAGAAGCATCACCAAAACAAGATGTCCTTGAAATTAAGGATTTGCTTGTAAAAGACACGCGTGGTGTGATGGTTGTTAATGGCCTGAATCTTACTGTTCGTGCTGGTGAGATTGTCGGAATCGCTGGTGTTGATGGGAATGGACAGTCGGAATTTATTGAAGCTATTACTGGATTACGTAAGGCTGAAAGTGGCAGTGTGAAACTAAATGGAAAAGAATTGATCAATCAGACACCAAGACAGATTACCGAATCTGGTGTCGGTCATATTCCTCAGGATCGTCACAAGCATGGGTTAGTATTAAACTTTCCGATTGGTGAGAACATGGTTTTACAAACCTATAATAAGAAGCCATTCTCTAAAAATGGAATCTTGAACTTTGGTGAAATTTATAAAAAAGCAAAAACATTAATTAGTGAATTTGATGTTCGTACACCAAGTGAATATACTTTGGCGCGTGCCCTATCGGGAGGAAATCAGCAAAAAGCAATCATTGGTCGTGAAGTCGATCGGAATCCTGACTTACTAATAGCAGCACAGCCAACGCGCGGACTGGATGTTGGAGCAATTGAATTTATTCATAAGCGCTTAATCGAACAGCGTGATAATGGCAAAGGTGTCTTGCTGGTTTCCTTTGAATTGGATGAAATTATGAATGTCAGTGACCGTATTGCTGTTATATACGAGGGAAGAATTGTTGCTGTCGTTAATCCTAAGGAAACAACTGAGCAGGAACTTGGATTATTGATGGCTGGATCGAATAGAAAGGAAGCGGGTGAAGGAACACATGTCTAAACGGGTGAGAAGTATATTAACACCAATTATTGCCGTGCTATTAGGCATTCTGGTTGGAACTATCATTATGCTAGTAAGTGGATACAATCCCTTAGCGGCCTTTACAGCACTTTGGAATGGGGCATTTGGAGATATTTATTATATCGGGGAAGTAATTAGACAGTTTACCCCTTATATATTAGCTGGATTGGCTGTTGCCTTTGCTTTCCGAGTAGGCTTATTTAATATCGGGGTAGAGGGACAATTCTTAGTAGGCTGGCTTGCAGCTGTTTGGGTTGGGGTAGCTTTTGATCTGCCGCGTATTATTCATTTACCGCTAGCTATCCTAGCAGCAATTGTTGCAGGTGCACTTTGGGCATTTATTCCTGGTTTATTAAAAGCTCGTTTTCGTGTCCATGAAGTAATTGTTACCATTATGATGAACTATGTAGCCTTACATGTATCGAACTATCTAATTAGAAATGTAATTACAGACCATGGGGACAATTCCGGCCCTATTCATAAATCAGCAACCTTACGATCTGGATGGTTAGAAAGTCTAACTGATTATTCACGTCTTCACTGGGGTATTCTACTTGCAATTTTATCTTGCTTTATTATGTGGTTTTTATTAGAAAGAACAACAAGAGGATTTGAATTAAGGTCAGTAGGTTTTAACCAACATGCGGCACAATATGCCGGCATGAACGTTAATAAAAATATTATCCTTTCAATGGTTATTTCCGGAGCATTTGCAGGATTAGCGGGTGCCATGGAAGGACTAGGTACTTTCGAATATGCCGCAGTTAAGGGTGGATTCTCAGGCGTTGGTTTCGATGGTATTGCCGTTGCGTTACTTGGTGGTAATACTGCTTTAGGTGTATTTTTCTCAGCAATTTTATTTGGAGTTCTAAAAGTCGGAGCATTAAACATGCCGCTCGAAGCAGGGGTACCGAATGAATTGGTTGATATCATCATTGCCTTAATCGTATTCTTTGTGGCATCTAGTTATTTCATTAGAGTATTTCTTGATCGAATCAGTAAGAAGGAGGTGAAGTAAGTTGAGTTTTATGGATATTTTAATGATTCTTGTTCCATCTACTTTACTATGGGCAGCTCCACTTGTCTTCACTGCATTAGGCGGTATTTTCTCAGAGCGTTCTGGAGTCGTAAATATTGGGCTTGAAGGTTTAATGGTTATCGGGGCATTTTCAGCTATTGTGTTTAACTTATTTACATTTGATACATTTGGCAATGCTACACCTTGGATTGCCCTTTTAATAGCAATGGTTGCAGGAGCATTCTTTTCTATGTTACATGCTGTCGCTGCCATTACATTCCGTGCAGACCATACAGTTTCTGGTGTTGCCATTAACTTACTTGCAACGGGTCTTACTCTATTTCTGGTAAAACTTATTTTTGATAAAGGTGAAACAGGAATTATCAGTAAAGGGTTTAGCAAAATTGATATTCCAGTTTTAAAAGATATTCCAGTTATCGGAAAAATCTTCTTCCAAAATACGTATTGGACATCATTCCTTGCCATCCTTGTTGCTATTATAGTTTGGTACATTGTTGCCAAGACACCATTTGGACTTCGCCTTCGCTCAGTCGGTGAACATCCAATGGCTGCAGACACAATGGGGATTAATGTAACCAAAATGCGTTATTACGGCGTCATCCTTTCTGGAGCTCTAGGTGGACTTGGTGGTGGAGTATATGCACAATCCATTACATCTAACTTCAGCCACTCAACAATCAGTGGTCAAGGTTTCATGGCATTAGCGGCAATGATTTTCGGGAAATGGCATCCACTTGGCTCATTAGGTGCTGCAATATTCTTTGGTTTCGCACAAAGTATTAGTATCATTGGATCAAGTTTACCATTCCTAAAAGAAATTCCGAACGTATATTTGTTAATAGCTCCTTATGTGTTAACAATATTAGCACTTACAGGATTCATCGGACGTGCCGATGCACCAAAAGCATCTGGTACTCACTACATTAAAGGTAGCAGATAATATCATTTACAACGAAGAACCCCTGATTAATATACCAGGGGTTCTTTTTTTGAAGATAAAGTGATATCGCTTGTATTATACAAGCCTGCCAAATTATAGTAATAAGTATAGGTTTTCTTTCAATGGAAATGATATAAAGAAAAATGTTTACATATTGTAATAAAGAACCCTTTGAACAGTTAAGGAGGAATGTATGTGGCAACAGCTACAGAAAAAATAACGGAGCTTAAAGGATATAGACTTCATGTGATCCCGACAGAAAAATATAAAACGAATACTTTAATCTGGAAAATGAAAGCCCCGCTTACAAAAGAAGATGTAACCAAACGAGCACTTCTTCCACAAGTATTGCAAAGCAGTTCAGCAAAATATTCTTCAACCACAGCACTTCGGTCCTATCTTGATGAGTTATATGGCGCGACACTTTTTGTTGATTTATCTAAAAAAGGTGAATACCATATCATGAGTTTTTCAATCGAAATTGCCAATGAAAAATTCTTAAGTGATCCAAGTCCATTATTAAAAAAAGGGTTTGAATTATTAGCAGAAATATTAACAAAACCAAACCTTAAAGGTAATGCTTTTGATCCAGACACCGTAGAAAAAGAGAAACGGACACAAAAACAAAGGATTCAATCTGTTTTTGATGATAAGATGCGTTACTCGAATGTTCGCCTTATTCAAGAAATGTGTAAGGGTGAACCCTATGCCTTAGAAGTAAACGGGGATGCCGCAGATGTAGATGCCATTACGGCAGAGAATTTATATGAATATTATCAAAACGCCTTTTTAACGGATGAAATGGATTTATATATTATCGGTGATGTTAATGAAGAAGAAGTAAAGCAACTTGCATCAGATCTATTAAAGTTTGAGGATAGAACACCGAAAAAATTAGTACAAGAAAAGGTAAGTTTGAATAGACAAGTAAATGAAGTGAAAGAGCAGCAAGATGTAAAACAAGGGAAATTAAACATTGGTTATCGCACAAACATCGTCTATGGGGACCAAGATTATTTTGCCTTGCAAGTGTTCAATGGTATATTTGGCGGGTTCTCGCATTCTAAATTATTTATAAATGTACGTGAAAAAGCAAGTCTTGCTTATTATGCAGCAAGTCGTCTTGAAAGTCATAAAGGCTTAATGATGGTTATGTCAGGTATTGATTTAAAGAATTATGATCAGGCAGTTGGAATAATTCATGATCAATTAGAGGCGATGAGAAAAGGTGATTTTACAGACCAAGAACTCGTCCAAACCAAAGCTGTCATCCAAAATCAAATCCTCGAGACGATCGATACATCAAGAGGGTTAACTGAAATTCTATATCATAATGTTGTGGCCGATGCAAATATTAATCTTGATACATGGCTGCAAGAAATGCAAAATGTAACGAAAGAAGAAATCATCACAGTTGCTAAAAAAATCGAAGTAGATACCATCTACTTCTTAACAGGAACGGAGGCGGGCAAATAAATGGAGAAAATTAGTTTTGACCAGCTTCAAGAAGAACTTTACCATGAAAAACTAGCCAATGGTCTAAATGTGTATATTTTACCGAAAAAAGGATTTAATAAAACCTTTGCTACCTTTACGACAAAGTATGGTTCTGTGGATAATACATTTGTTCCATTAGGAAAAGAAGAGTATGTTAAAGTACCTGATGGAATAGCTCACTTCTTGGAGCATAAGCTGTTTGAAAAAGAAGATGGAGATGTTTTTCAACAATTTAGCCGCCAGGGAGCATCGGCTAATGCGTTTACCTCTTTTACTCGAACCGCCTATTTATTTTCAAGCACCTCTGACGTAGAAAAAAATCTGGAAACCCTCATTGATTTTGTTCAGGATCCATATTTTTCAGAAAAAACAGTTGAAAAAGAAAAAGGAATAATTGGGCAAGAAATTACCATGTACGATGATAATGCGGATTGGCGTTTATATTTTGGTTTGATTCAAAATCTTTACAAAAACCACCCAGTAAAAATTGATATTGCTGGAACAATTGAATCGATTTCCCATATTACTAAAGATTGGCTGTATGAATGCTATAATACCTTCTATCATCCGAGTAATATGCTATTATTTATTGTCGGGCCTGTTAACCCAGAAAGTTTTATGAATCAAGTAAAAGAGAATCAAGCGAAAAAAGAATACAAAGATATGCCTGAGATTCAGCGTAAATTTGAAAATGAACCGACAGAGGCAGCTGAAAAAAGACAGGTACTTGAAATGAATGTGCAGACATCAAAATGTTTACTTGGAATTAAAGCCCTCCATGTCGATCAAAGCGGAAATGAAATGTTGAAAAATGAATTAACCATGAATGTTTTATTGGATTTATTGTTTGGGAAAAGTTCGGAAAATTACAATCAACTCTATAATGATGGACTAATTGATGAAACTTTTTCTTTCGATTATACCCAAGAACAAGGCTTTGGTTTTGCCATGATTGGCGGAGACACTGGAGAACCTGATAAATTAGCGGAAACTCTTCAAAAAATGCTGCTTGATGCTAAGAATCAAACTGTATTTAATGAAGAACAGTTAGAAAGAGCGAAGAAGAAAAAGATTGGTGCATTCCTTCGAGCGGTAAACTCGCCAGAATATATTGCTAATCAATTTACGCGCTACGCGTTTAATGATATGAATTTGTTTGATGTGGTTCCAACACTTGAAAAAATCACATTAAACGATG